>SESB01001726.1_pt1 | contig 13725 bp, 16 predicted proteins | sample 3171441 | NCBI WGS metagenome assembly SESB01 (sample SAMN06051867, study PRJNA518727) | freshwater metagenome | biome: subpolar coniferous forest; feature: holomictic lake; material: water; isolation source: holomictic Lake 227, 6 m depth | place: Canada: near Kenora, Ontario | collected...
GTGATGGCGGTGGAACTGTCGTGGCAGAGGGCACGCCTAAGCAAGTCTCTGAGAATCCAGGGTCTTATACCGGGCATTATTTGAAGCGATTTTTTGATTGATGGTACCAAACGTAATAGCTAAAGCAGCGCTCTCCAGTATACGATCCCTCATTATTGGGGCATGGGGGGGCGATATATACACTCACACCAATTAATCGATCAGTGGAAAATGCTGTACGATATAATCGTTTACCTGTTGAAAGAGGGTACTTAAATCGGTTGCACCTTTTATAAATCGATTGATCGCACTTGTTCTCAATTCTGGATCATCTGGGTAATCATGTGCTAATGCATTTCGAACGACGCGAAAGCCTTTCCATCCTTCTGCAGAAGGTATAGCACCTATGCGCTCCAGTCTATTTAGCTTTTCTGCAAAGGTAACATTTTCAGGTATGGGTTCTTGAGCCAACACCAGAATGAGCGGCAAAAGCTTCTCACCCATTGAATCTTGTAGCTTGGTGAAGCGGTAGGCAATTTGATCCAATATCCGCAAGTGCTCTTTATCGATTACAACGTCGGTTGTTATCGGCGACCACTGCCTGATATCACTCAGCCCTTCGTCAAGCACCTTAGCATGCAATGCGCATTCAGCGAGATAATTTTGCATCATTTGTTCAGACTTCATAATTTGACTCCCTCGTGCATGGCAACTTGGTAAATCGGCAGCTCATAAGTTTTAGATTTACGTTTCACAACGATGTCGATTTTTTCATCCTCAAACTGTACTGTATTCTGTAGCTTTGTGAGCAGTGTTATCTTGCGCTCAATTATTTCATCTGCCTCTGATAGACTTGTTTCCACCAGAAAATCGTAATCCCCGCCCTTTTTGCCATCATCCACCCGTGAGCCAAATAGCCACAGATTCGCATCATCACCGAAATAGCGACGGGCATAAGCACTAAATACGTTTATTTGTTCAGAGGTGACTCTCATTATTTTATATAGGGTAAGTTGGCGTTATTATCTGTGAGCAGAATTTTTGCTAGTAACCTAATGGAGTGAGTCATTTGGGGCTAAGCTCAAGATATTCTTGTCCGCCTTTTAGTTGCTGACTGTAGATGTTTTCCGATTATAAATGATACAAGGTGGTAAATGCACGTAACTGCTGAGTTAAATTTCTATTTGATAGGGCCGATCTTGATAGGTTTCTTGGTACATGCATGTCTCATCGGCAGCGCTGTCAGTGTCACTCATGCTTGGCTCTACAACATAGACATTGCAGTCTATATCACCCGTACTGCTGTCAACATTGTCGGCATCGCTAACAGCCTAAGTGTCTTCATGTTCGTTCCTAAGCTTGTTGACTATTCATTACCCTTGAACTACGCTATAACCACCTAAATATAACGAATAGGAATCCAAATGGCTAACTCAACAGCTGAGCTCGAAGAGCTTCTCATGCAACGATCGCTGACTGACACAGAACTCCTATCAGCGGCATCTGCAGCGGCAGACTTCCGTATTCTACCGGACGCGACGGTGATTAAAATCGGGGGACAGAGCATTATTGATCGCGGTCGTTCGGCGGTTTATCCTTTGATAGACGAGATTGTGGCGGTACGTAAAGCTCACAAACTGCTGATTGGAACCGGAGCGGGTACTCGCGCCCGACATTTATATTCTATCGCTGCGGGGCTCAATCTGCCAGCTGGTGTGCTCTCGCAACTGGGTGCATCGGTTGCCGATCAAAACGCAGCCATACTGGGGCAGCTTCTTGCCAAACACGGTATTTCTTCCGTAGAAGGCGCGGGACTATCAGCGGTGCCGCTGTATCTTACTGAGGTTAATGCGGTCGTCTTTAGTGGTATGCCACCTTATGGGCTGTGGATGCTTCCCCCCACTGATGGCGTTATTCCACCTTATCGCACGGATGCAGGCTGCTTCCTGGTTGCTGAACAGTTCGGCTGCAAGGCTATGATTTATGTGAAAGATGAAGACGGCCTTTACACTGCGAACCCGAAGACCTCGAAGCATGTTACGTTTATTCCCAAAATTTCGGTTGATGAAATGAAAGCAAAAGGGCTGCACGACTCCATTCTTGAGTTTCCCGTGCTTGATCTACTCAAGACGGCGCACCATGTCCACCAGGTACAGATAATAAATGGCCTGGTCCCCGGCAATCTGACCCGCGCGCTCGCAGGTGAGCACGTCGGTACTATCATCACTGCGAATTGAGAATTAACGCCATGGCTGACATCACCAATAATACTATAAAACATATTGCATCACCCCTTGCGCGCCAGACTCTCCTGGACGGCGATCTGACTCGTCCAATTGCGGGCGGACGTCCTATTCGTATCCTGCCCTGGCTACAGGTTGTTAAAATCGGTGGGCGTTCAATCATGGATCGTGGCGCTGAGGCGATACTCCCAATCGTAGAAGAACTTCGCAAGCTTTTGCCTGAGCACCGTTTGCTGATCCTGACGGGCGCTGGCATTCGGGCCCGACATGTTTACGGCGTAGGTCTTGATCTTGGCTTGCCGGTCGGCTCACTTGCCAAACTGGGTGCGAGTGAGGCGGGCCAGAACGGACATATCCTTGCGTCTCTCCTGGCGCCAGAAGGGGTTTCTTATGTAGATCATCCCACGATCGCTACCCAACTCGCGCTCTATCTTTCTGCAGCGCGTGCCGTTGTCGGGAGTGCCTTTCCTCCCTATCACCATCACGAATTTCCAAACTCGCGAATTCCGTCTCACCGTGCTGACACCGGTGCATTTTTGCTTGCCGATGCGCTGGGCGCTGCGGGTCTGACGATTATAGAGGACGTCGATGGTTTGTATTCCAGTGATCCTAATGCACCAGATGGAAAACAGGCTGAGTTTATTAGTGAAACGACTGCTGCGGAGCTTGCCGGGCATCAAGGTACGCTACCGTTTGATCATGCGCTTATCAATGTTATGGCAACCGCTCGTCATATCGAACATGTGCAGATCGTGAACGGACTGATACCGGGCCATCTTACCGCTGCGTTGCGCGGTGAGCACGTTGGAACCATCATCCACACGGGTGCCCGCAAGGTCTGAGGATAAACCTCTGCCAGCGATGATCACCAAATGGTGTCATCGCTGGCCCTGGTTCCTACCGCTTAATTTAATAACGACGTGCCTTTGATTTGCACATAAACAGGCATACCACATTTTAAGTTTAATATTATCGCTGACTTTAAGGTGATATGTGCGAGTAAGGATTGGGGGCCGATTTTAAGCTGTACGATACATTGACCGTAAGCGTCGTGGGTAAAGTCATTGATGATGGCTGGCAGTATGTTAAGAATGCTGGTGGCTTTGGGTTTTTCAAGAGCAATACTGACATCACTTGCATAGATTTGAATGCGCAGTGAGGTTCCTATTGGAGCATCAATAGAAGGCAGGCTCAGGGTATCACCCGCAATTGCGACACGGGTCAGATGGTAGTCTGTTTCATGGGCGATTAAGGTAGCTTGCCAAACGGTGCTGGCTTCTTTGTCTTGAGCAAACGGTAAGTCGAGACGGCTCAGTGTTTCTGATAAACCTCCTGATGCCTGTACTTTACCGTCTTCAAGAAGCACGAGGGTATCGGTGAGCTGAGCAACTTCTTGATGTGAGTGAGTGACGTAAAGGACGGGGATTTCTAATTGTTGATGCAAGCGGGTCAGGAACGGCAAAATCTCCTGTTTACGCTTAAAGTCTAATGCTGCCAGTGGTTCGTCCATCAGCAAGATGTCTGGATTAAGCGCTAAAGCGCGTGCAATGGCGACGCGTTGTTTTTCACCGCCAGACAATCGATCAGGCATTCTTTTAAGTAAATGTTCAATACCCAGTAGTTCTAACAGGTTTTGAAAACCAGCCTTGTTTGGGCGTTTATCCAGTCGCTTTATACCATACTGTAAGTTAGCTTCGACGGATAAATGTGGAAACAGATTCGCTTCCTGAAAGACATACCCCAGGTTACGTTGATAGGTCGGCAAAAATACTTGATGCTCACTGTCTTGCCAAATTGTTCCATTAATTTCAAGGAAACCTTTCGGAGCCTTTTCCAGTCCTGCTATGCAGCGTAATAAGGTTGTTTTACCTGAACCGGATGGACCAAAGAGAATAGTGATGCCTGTGCTGGGGAGTAGTAAATCAACATCCAGACTAAATTGATCATAAGCAAGTTGAAAGCGGGCAGTAATCGCTGGCATTATTTCAGTTGTTGCACGTTAGGTTGGGTTTTTAATACGGTATACAGTATCAGTAATACGGTAAAAGAGAAGGCTAATAAACAACCCGCCAACCAGTGTGCTTCAGTGTATTCTAGCGCTTCAACATGATTGTAGATTTGTACGGAAACAACGCGGGTTTTATCCGGAATATTACCGCCAATCATTAAGACCACACCAAACTCTCCCACTGTATGGGTAAAGCCTAAAATAGACGCGGTTAAAAAGCCCGGTTTTGTTAACGGGACAATGATACTAAAAAAACTGTCTAAAGGACTGGCGCGGAGGGTGGCGGCGGCTTCTAATGGTTGTTCGCCAATGCTGGTAAACGCGGCTTGTAAGGGTTGTACTACGAAGGGCATGGAATACAGCACCGAAGCAATGACCAGACCCGGAAAAGTGAAGGGCAAAGTGCCTAAACCCAATTCGGTGGTGAGTTTTCCTATAACACCCGCAGGGCCCATGAGTACCAGAAGATAAAAGCCTAATACAGTCGGAGGAAGTACCAAGGGTAAGGAAACAATGGCATTAATGAGCCCTTTAAAAACTGAGTTTGTACGTGCTAGCCACCAGGCCAACGGCGTGCCGATCAGGAGCATAAATATGGTGGCCAGACTGGCCACCTCTAAAGTGAGTAATAAGGTATCAAGATCGGCAGACGTAAGCATGTGTGTCCGTCAGGTTATTTGGGTAGATCGTAACCGTATTTTTCGATAATAGCGATAGCAGGTTTTGATTTTAAATAGTTAATTAAAGCCAGGGCAGCAGGGTTTTCTGCGCCATTTTTTAACAGGAGTGCGCCTTGCTGAATGGGTGAATGTTCACTGCTAGGGACTATCCAGCCAGAACCGCTGCCTATCTTACCGTTTTCTATGACTTGGGATAAAGCCACAAAGCCAAGTTCTGCATTGGATGTACTAACAAACTGTTGGGTCTGGGCTATATTTTCACCTAGTACAAATAAGGGTTGCAGTTTATCGAAGAGCCCTTTTTTCTTTAAGACTTCAACGGCAGCAACCCCATAAGGTGCCAGCTTTGGGTCGGCTATTGCAATATGTTTAAAGCCACCTGTACTGAGAATTTTGCCTTGATCATCAACATAACCTGGGGTTGTTGACCATAAAACGAGCTTTCCAAGTGCGTATATAAAGCGGGTATTAGGCACGCCAAAGCCGGATTTCTCTAGTTTCTCCGGGCCTTTTTCATCGGCTGATAACAACACTTCAAACGGGCCACCATTTTCAATTTGAGAGACAAATTTACCTGATGAGCCAAAAGATAATTTAGCCGTATGTCCGGTTGATTTCTCAAACTCGGCGGCAATTTCAGTCATGGGTTTACTAAAGTTGGCTGCAACAGCCACTAAGGTCGTCGCCGCTAATGAGTTGTGACTCAATGTTAGTAACAGTAAACTCAGGCACAAAGAATGTGTAGTGTTTTTAAACATAAATTAAAGCCCTCTTTAATAGATTCAGTAATGTCTTGAACGCAATATGAAAAATATCTTCTATGTGATTTTAAAATCTAAGCTGGCTGGTGACATAGAAATAATTTGTATCACCACCGGGTGTTGAGACGCCGGGGGCGTTGGCATTTGAGGTAGATGAAACGGTGGATATCCCCGTTTTAGCAAACTGGCCTTTAAACAAATGGAACCAACCTGCTTCAATGTTAAAGCTACTGTTATAATTATAACGGGTTGAAGCGCCGATTTGATCACCTACATAACTACCACTGGTTCCCTTGGTATTACCAATTAAACCCGGAGAAACGGCAGATGAACAGGAAGGGCCACCCCAGCAGTCACCCGAAGAGGCCAGCCAAACGGCACGGTTTTGTAAAGATATGATGACATTGGAACGCGGGGTAAAATTAAAACGCGCCCCAGGCGAGTTGATATTGCTACGTTGAAAGGAAGAGTAGATACTGCTTGAACCAAAGTCAAGATCAGATGCACCATAGAGTGGGTCGAATCGGCCATCGGTTGCCCCTTTTGAGTACTTGGAGCTTTTACTGCCACTGGCCCAATCATATTCTACAAGAAAGCGGGGATTCATAGGCAGGTCAAAACTGTAGCCTGCTTCAACGTGTTCAGACCAGGCCTGATGGTTTTGTTGTTGATTATTAACCGAAGTGTTGTATTGCACGGTACCAAACTGCCCCATGCCTTCTGCAACAAAATCAAAGTCACCCTTGTTCGGTCTTATATAAAAACGTAGGCCGGGTGTGAAATACTGGCGATTACGGGTCGGGTTGTTGGTGCTATCGCCTTCGTTAAGATTGTATAAGAATACTTCGGAGTTGATGTTTTTAATGACGTTATAACCTTCTAAAATACCACCCGAGAAAAACGTTTGAGTATCTTCTCTATCCCATTGTTGATTACCATTAACCAATAAGTCTGCATTAGGAGCTATCAGGTTAGGATTGCCGCCCGCTGGCGTGGTGAGATAGTTGGGGTAACGGATGACAGGCATTGTGCCAAAGGCATTAAATTGCCAACGATCATAATCCAGTAACCTGATACGTAAGCCTGTAAAGTTGTTGACGGTATTACGATAGATGGGTCTGGCTACCAAGCGGCGACTCCCCAGATCCATGGTTTGCCGGCCGGCTTTGACTTCTACGCCATAACCACTATAAAACGCATTTTGATCAGCCCATGAAGCATACGCTTGGGTAAAGTCAGCGGTATCAACCATGGTGTTATTCGGTGGATTTGGCGTTTTATTGGTGCCTGCATCAGATTGCAGTGCCCGTGAATCCATAAATTCAGTAGCGAAGCGGAATTTACCAAATTTTGCTTGTATCCAGATATCGCTTTGAATGGCAATTTGTTGGTCGCCACCACCCGCTTTAATAGCGGGATACTTTTGGCTAGGTTTAAACGAGTCACTTAAAGTTTCATAGCGAGTACGGTTTTCAACTCCAACAGTTAGCCAGTCAGGCAAATGTAAGGTGTCATGTAAATTCCATACCGGCTTTTCATAACTGTTGCCCAGCAAAGCATCATCCATAGCAAAATTATAGGCTGCCATAGGTGCGCGGGTATACGTTGGAGGCGGAGTAGGTGGCGTTGGTTCAGCGGCTTGAATAGTTTGTACCGCACTGATTGAAAGCCCTCCAGCTATCATTAGTTTAACTGCATTACTGACAGCCACTTTTGTATTACGTTGTCGTTTTATCATGAAGGCACCTTTAGCTTATGTGGGTGGGGTTACCTGCATTATAAATCGTTATAACTAAAAGTAAATAATGTATGCGGAGATAGATTGTTATTTATAGTGAAATAATAGGTATTTAAGATTCATAATTGTATTGAGCGAAGTTGCATATACTATGCGGTGTTTTTTGACTCAGGTGTTTATCCGTTTGTACCCAGATAATAATGACCATCGCCATGGCTAAGCACACGATGGTAGGGGCGTGCATCGATTTCGGCCAGATAATTAATAGCCCGTGTTTTTATCAGGCAGTGGATGTTATCTCCTTCTTTTAAATCCATATCCCGACAGGCGCCGGGCGTAATGTCGGCTAATAAGGTAGCTCCACAATCCACTTGCACGATCAGACTTTCGCCATTGGGGATCAGTGCACAGATTTGTCCCTTAATCTGATTTTGTATCGAAATACCATTGATATACTGACGGGACAGGGCAATATCATTGGAGCAAATCGAAACTTGGGCCTGGCTGCCGATGCTTAAATGGGGTCGAAGGGGTAAGGTTAGCGGAGTGCCAAAACTATCAGCAAGACTATAACCCGCTTCACTATCATGGCTGCGTATAGTCACTGGCAGCAGATTATCAATTTGCCGGATACCCAGATACCGGAGCATATTTTCATGCTTGGCCACTTCAAGTAGTGAGCCTTTGTGTAATACTTTGCCTTGTTCCAATACGATAAGCAGATCGGTTAACTCCAGGATTTCACCTAACGACTGACTGGCGTAAAGCACGGGCAAGCCCATTTCATACTGTAGGCGTTTTAAAATGGGGAGCAGTTGTCTTCTGAAATCGTTACCAATTGCGGCAAATGTTTCGTCTAAGAGTAATAGCTTGGGGGCTTTTAGTAAGGAGCGAGCCAGCGCAACGCGTTGACGTTCGCCAGTTGAAAGTAATTCAATGCCATAATCAAGGATAGACCCTAATTCTAAAAGCTCGATTAAAAAATCCAGCTTAAAAATACGCCGCTGTTTAAGCGTACGATTAAAGGTATCGGTTAAATTATCGCGAACTGTTTCTTTAGCATTAATCGAGTCGAACTGCAAAACAGCGCCTACGGGTCGGTGCTCACGAGGGACGAAGATGCCTTTATTGCTATCAAAGAGGATTTTTCCATCCAGGACAATTTGGCCTTTCTGTGGCTGAAGCGTGCCAGCGATTAAGCCTAGGACGGTACTCTTTCCAGCGCCTGATTTACCGAACAAGCCGCTTGTCGTGTCGTCAATCGAGAATTGCGTGTTCAGGTTAAAATGACCACGGTGTAGTTTTACATTCATTTCCAACAACATAACAGCCTCATTGATAAAAGCTCTCGACAATGACTACAGAAGGTTTGTTGTCGAGGTATCTGGTTTACTTGGTGTTTAAATTATGATCAATAACTATCGCAATGTACACAAGTAAATAATGAAAGTAAAGGATAGGAGCTTTGCCACACTGGTTGTAGCTAAAGCCCCTCTTGCTAAGACATCATCTTAAGATAATAACTTTGAGTTTTTACTGTTGCGGAAAGTCAAGGGTTTTTCATTTGCCGATAATGCACTTTTAGCGGCTGAATCGATGGCATCCAGTATCACTTTATGATGAGGGGATTTACTACAGACAGGGTCTGCATTATGCATATCGCCAGTTAATAAGTAAGCCTGACAATGGCAGCCGCCAAAATCCTTTTCTTTTTCGTCGCAACTGCTGCAGGGTTCTTTCATCCACTCAATGCCTCTAAAGTAACTAAATGCTTTGGATTCGTTCCAGATTTCTTCAATGCTGTAGTCTTTTACATTCGGACACTCAAGCCCTGGCAGTTCACGTGCTGAATGACACGGTAACGCAACGCCATCCGGTGCGATGGTTAAAAAGGTGGTACCCCAGCCATTCATACAGGCTTTGGGGCGGTCTTCATAGAAATCGGGCACCACATAATAGATCTTCATCTTGCCCGCTACTCTTTCTTTAAAAGCTTGGGCAATCGCTTCGGCTTTTTCAAACTGTGCTTGAGTGGGTAACAATAAGTCCCGATTAATATGCGCCCAACCATAGTATTGGGTATTAGCTAGTTCCAGATAATCAGCCCCCAATTCTTCTGCCATGGCTAGAATCTCTGGCATCTGATGAATATTTTCACGGTGTATGACCACACATAACACCATGGGATAGCCATGCTTCTTAACGAGATGCGCCACTTCTTTCTTATGAGTAAACGAGGCAGTACCCGCAATATGATCATTTAATTCCTGGCTACTGGCTTGAATACTCACTTGTATATGATCTAAGCCCGCCTCTTTAAGCTGGATAATCTTTTCTTCAGTGAGTCCATAGCCTGAGGTAATTAAATTGGAGTAATATCCCAGCTCTCTCGCGTGTTTAACCAGTTCAGGCAAGTCTTTACGGGTTAATGGTTCTCCACCAGAAAAGCCTAACTGCACAGCCCCCATTTTACGAGCCTGAGTTAAGACGCGTAGCCAGTCTTCAGTATCAAGCTCTGTTTTATAGTTTGCGTAATCAATGGGGTTAGAGCAATAAGGACACTGCAATGGGCAAGCATAGGTTAGTTCTGCCAACAGCCAACGAGGTGGAGTGGGTTTAGTTTTGATTAATCCAGCCATTTTGTATCGCAACCTCTAGAAAAGCGGTGATGTCGTTGGTGAGTCCAGATGTACTAAAGGCGGTCTCTAAGGTGCTGACAATTTGTGCAAGCGTGCGTGTGCCATCACAGAGCTTTAGAATTTCAGCCGAGCTTTGATTAAGTTCTACCATCCCTTCCGGATAAAGTATTACGTTCTTTTGCTGTGCTTCTTCCCATTGTAAGCGATGGGTACGAGAAAAATGAATCGGTTGTTCTGCGTTAATCGTCATGGCGAGTTTTATTGCTCTATATTAAAATAAGGAGGCATATCGTTGATATAGGCCATATACATGGCATCAGCCATCGTCCATAACACGTCTAATTTAAACTTTAAGATCTCTATCATGCGGTCTTGTTGCTCACGTGTTTTGTACCAGTCTAAGGTTATGGACAGGCCATGTTCAACATCACGACGTGCTTCGGTTAGACGCTTCCGAAAATAATTGTAGCCTTCGATATCAACCCAGGGATAGTGCTCAGGCCAGTTATCCAGGCGTTGTTGATGAATTTTGGGCGCAAATAGTTCAGTGAGAGATGAGCTGGCCGCTTCATGCCATTCAGCTCTACGTGCAAAGTTAACATAAGCATCAACCGCAAAGCGAACACCCGGCAAAACGTGTTTTAAAGAAGTAATATCTTCACGCGTCAAGCCAACGGCTATTCCTAATTGAATCCAGGCTTCAATCCCGCCTGGATCGCCAGGGTGTCCATCGTGATCCAAAATACGTTGTATCCATTTGGCACGGGTTTCACTGTCAGGACAGTTAGCTAATATATTAGCATCTTTAATAGGGATGCTGACTTGGTAATAGAATCGATTGGCGACCCAGCCCTGTAATTGTTCCTTGGTGAGTTTTCCGTCATTCATCAGAGTGTGATAAGGGTGATGAATATGGTAATATTTTTCCATGCCACGCAGTGCGGCTTCAAATTCTGTTTTTGTCCATGCTTTATTATCGTTATTGCTCATGGTGTTTTCCAAGTGTGTGGGTCAGAAGTGGGCTTCTATTAAATACTATAAATCGATTTCCATGCCATCGTAAGAGACTTCAATACCAGCGGCATCAAGGATTTTACGCGGCTCGGAATCTTCGTCTAAAATAGGGTTGGTATTATTGATGTGGATCAAAATCTTGCGGGATTTTGTAACGCCGTTCAGTACCTCAATCATGCCGCCAGGTCCTGATTGAGGTAAGTGCCCAATTTCACGTGCTTTCTTATGACTAATCCCTTGGGTACACATTTCATCGTCTGTCCAGAAAGTTCCATCTACCAATAAGCAGTCAACAGATTGCATGGCATCCATCACATGAGGCTCTATTTCTCCAAGTCCTGGTGAGTAAAAGACTTTTTTTCCTGTTGAAATTTGCTCAATGATAACACCAATGTTGTCACCCTCGTGCGGATCATGGCGGTGTGGTGAGTAAGGCGGTGCTTTGCTTTTTAAAGCTTGAGTATAAAAGCGTAAGTCAGCAATTGCAGGAATCGTAAAGCTGCTACCATCCACAGGCACGGGATGATGATTAACGGTGCAATAATGTTCCAGCATATTAAACAAAGGGAAGCCGCTGGTCAGGTCTTGCTTAACCATGTCAGTGCAATACACATCCAATGGCTTACCTTCTCTGAGCATTAACATGCCGGTAGTATGATCAATTTGGCTATCAATCAGCATGATTGCTTTAATACCGGTGTCGCGAATACCTTCTTTGGGCTGAATAGCTGGGAAAGCCTCCAGTTGAGCACGAATATCAGGTGAAGTGTTAAAAAGTAGCCAGTTTTTATTGTCAGTACTGACTGCAATAGACGATTGGGTGCGAGGTTTACCGCGCATAGTATCGTTACGTATACGGTGACAATTATGGCAGTTGCAATTCCATTGAGGAAAGCCGCCACCAGCGCCCGAGCCAAGAACTCTAATTTTCATATTGAAAGCCTAAGGATAAATGGTCAAATGATACGGGAATAACGGTTTTCAGGCAAAAAAAAGGGGCTCTTAATGAGCCCCCTTCTTTATACAATCCATTAAAACTCCCGACGGTTAGGTCAGGAAATCTGCTTAACGGTTGTAGATGTACATTGTAACTTCAAAGCCGAAACGTAAGTCAGTGTAGCTTGGTGTTTCCCATTTCATAGTGAACCTCCAGTAGTTATTAGAATAGAGTTGCTAGCTTGATCAAGTAAGCCAGTCAAAAGTATACGATGAACTATTTTTTTACGCAACAACTGTACGATTAACTGGTATGTTTTTCTTGTCGGAAAAAGTGTATTATCTGGATTCTGCAAAAAAATAATAATACATTTTAAAAATATTGAGGGGGAACTATGGGTGGTGTACTCGAATTGTTTGTGTTCATGGTGATTATTGCATCGGCAGCTTTTGCTCCGTTGGGCTATTTTATCTACAAATATACACAGAAAAATGCTCAGCCATTTGGTGAAACTGAGCCACATGGTGATAGCCAGTCTTTTGTTAATGACTTAGCTGAAACAGCTATTCATTTTGTTAAAAGCAAGCTTGGCAAGAAATAAACAGAGAGGCGAGTTTATTTTTGAGTAAGGTAACAGGTCTGTAAGTCGGATTAGTTATTTTAATCTGACTTACAGACCTCCTTTCTGGTTTCCACACGTTTGACAGGCTGAATTTTTTCTTAGCTTCATTGTTCTCCATTCCATTGTTAAACCGTCCAGTAGTAATAATCGGCCAGTTAAAGGCTCTCCAACAGACAGAATTAATTTTATTGTTTCTAAAGCCTGGATACTGCCAATGATCCCGGTTATTGGTGCTATAACGCCATTCGTCGCACAGTTTTGCAGTTCTTCTCCATCACTATTATAGAGGCAGTTGTAACATGGGCTGTTATTTGTGCCCGGTGTAAAGACAGAGACCTGGCCTTCAAAGCGAATGGCTGCACCTGAAACAAGCGCGGTTTGATGCCTCACACAGGCTTTATTAATAGCAAAGCGAGTGGTGAAGTTATCGCTACAATCAAGCACTACATCGGCTTTTTCGACTTCTAGCTCCAATTGTTCTCCAGTTAGCCTTTGTTTGACCGCTAACACCTGAACATCTGGATTTAACTTTTTCAGTGTTTGTTGGGTTGAAATTACTTTATCAATCCCAATATCGGGGGTGTGATGAGCGATCTGTCTCTGTAAATTGGATAACTCTACTTCATCATTATCATAAATTGTGATGTTGCCGATGCCCGCAGCTGCCAAATACATGGCGGCGGGTGAACCTAAGCCACCGGCACCGACAATTAATATCTTTGCTGCAAGCAGTTTTAGTTGGCCCTCAATATCGCAATGAGGCAACATGATTTGGCGGCTGTAGCGGAGTAATTGGTTGTCATTCATAAGTCATGTTATTTATGGTGTGTAAGTAGTGATAATGCCAAAGAACTTGACAGTGTGCAAAAGTTCATTATCATTAGCACTCATTGCAGTTGAGTGCTAATAAATCATTCCCGTTATTTTAATGTTTAGGAGATATAAATGAGTATACGTCCGTTACATGACAGAGTCATCGTCAAACGTTTTGAAGAAGAAACTACAACTGCTGGCGGTATTGTGCTACCGGGTTCAGCTGCTGAAAAGCCAAGCCAAGGCAAAGTACTAGCAGTAGGTAATGGTAAACAATTAGATAATGGAACT
>SESB01001729.1_pt1 | contig 13718 bp, 6 predicted proteins | sample 3171441 | NCBI WGS metagenome assembly SESB01 (sample SAMN06051867, study PRJNA518727) | freshwater metagenome | biome: subpolar coniferous forest; feature: holomictic lake; material: water; isolation source: holomictic Lake 227, 6 m depth | place: Canada: near Kenora, Ontario | collected 2014-07-08...
CAGTGAGCTGCTCGGTCAAGATCTGGCGCGCCGCCGGGTTGTCGTCGACCACCAGCACGCGCATACCCTGGGTCGCGTTGTCACGCAACTGGACACGATTTTGCTGATCGGACTGCTGTAGCCAGACGCTGTAGGTGAAGGTGCTGCCGACACCGGCTTGCGAACTCACCCCGATATGTCCCTCCATCAGTTCGACAAAACGCTTGGAGATGGCCAGGCCCAGTCCGGTGCCGCCAAAGCGGCGCGTGGTGGAACTGTCGGCCTGGCTGAAGGCCTTGAACAATGACTGGCACTGCGCCGCCGACATGCCGATGCCGCTGTCCTTAACGGTGATCGAGAACTCGATACGCTGCTCGCGCCGCTGCGCCAGCGCAATCGTGACTTCGACCTGCCCCTGATCGGTGAACTTGATGGCGTTGTGCAGCAGGTTGGTCAGGATTTGTTTGAAGCGCAGGGCGTCGCCGAGCAGGTTTTGCGGCACATCGGGCAGCACTCGCACCAGGAACTCGATGCCCTTCTCCTGCGCCTTGTGCGCCACCAGGGTCGAGACACTGTCAAGCACGTCGTCGAGCCAGAACGGCGCGACTTCCAGACTCATCTTGTCGGCTTCAATCTTGGAGAAATCGAGAATGTCGTTGAGGATGCCCAGCAACGTGCTGCCTTCGGAATGAATCTTTTGCACGTAGTCACGCTGCTGCGCCGACAGATCGGTCCTGAGCGCGAGGTAGGACAGGCCGATGACCGCATTCATCGGGGTGCGGATTTCGTGGCTCATATTGGCCAGAAACTCGCTCTTGGCACGGGTCGCTTCCTCGGCCCGCTTGAGCGCCTGTTCGATCGCCAGGTTTTGCTCGCGTAGCGCAACACCTTGTTGCTCGGTCTGCAGGAACAGCGCATGCGAGGTCTGGTTGCGCTCGATGATTTTCAGGTTCAGCGCCACCAGCAGCAGCACCTCTTTGAGCAGCATCTGCTCGCGCTCGCCCAGCGGCGCAAAACTGCCCAGCTCCAGCACCGCCAGCACAACGCCGTTGACATCGCAAACCGGCAGCAGATAAACGCAGTGTGGGCGGTCTTCGATCAGCCCGGAGCGGATGCGCAAACTGCCCGCGTCAACGGCGTCGAGCTGTATCGGTTTGGCCTCGCGCGCGCACTGCCCGAGCAGGCCTTCACCCGGCGCAAAATCCGCCAGCAAATTGCCCTCAAGTGCCAACCCCGCACCACCCTGGTAACGGTATTTGCCGAGGGCCCCGTCCCAGACGTAAAGCAAACCGAGTTGCGCCTGCAGCAGCGGCGTGAGTTGCGCCAGCAGCGTGTCGGCAAACTCGCCCAGGCGCTCGATCGCCTGCACCTTGGCGCCAATCAGATTGGCCTGGGTCTTGCTCCAGCGCAGCATATCGGCCCGATTGGCACCTTGTTGCAGCACACTGACCGAACGCGCCATGGCACCGATCTCGTTGTCGAACTCGATGTGCGGCACCACGGTCTGCAGTTCCCCCTGCGCCAACTTCTCGACACTCAGGCGCAAGCGCTCCGAGGGTCGACGCAAAGAGGTGCCCAGCAACACGCCAGAGGCCAGACCCGCCGCACTGCCCAGCACCAGCAGCAGCAGGGTCCAGTATTCGATCTGATTGGAAAACGCAATGGAGTCCTGGGCTGCTTGCTTGGCCACGGATTCCTTGTGGTTTACAAGACTGATCATCAGTTTATCAACGGTTTCAAAGACACGCACATTCTCCGGGCTTGCCAAAAACCGCGTGATCTCAGTGTTCTGCAACGTGCCGTCCTGCGCCAGCAAGGCGGTGACATGATCGACGTTGCGCAGGTATTGGTTCAGCACATCGCCAATGTCGGCCAGCAGCGCTCGGCCCTCGGGGCGGAAGAACAGCTTGTCACTCTCCAGCAGCGAGCGGCGCAGGATGGTGCGCGCCTCATCCAGGTCGGCCCGGGCCACAGCCCGACTTTTAAGGTCGGGCGAGAGAATCATCTGGCGCAGTGAGCGGCCCATCTGCATCAAATGGATGCTGGCTTCCTTGATGTGCGAGATACCCTGCAACTCCAGCTCGTACATGCGCCGTATTTCAACGCTCTGCTGGCGGGTGCTGTAAACCGCCTGCAAGCCGATGCCGACAATGATTACCAGCATCGCTCCCAAGCCCAGCACCAGTTTGGTGTTGAGCTTGAGCTTTTCAAAAGCAGTCATCAAGGTATTCAAAGCGGGTGGCTCCCAAAGGCTGTTCAAAAAAAGTTCACACTGCTGCACTATGCCAGCGGGCGCACATTGCGCCAGGCCGGGTCAGGTCGCCAGTTGGCGATCCAGTCCGGCAGTTCAGCGGCAAGCATCGGGTGGGCAATAGCATAACCCTGGCCCAGTTCACAGCCAAGTTGCAGCAGTTTGACGCCGTGCCCAACCGTCTCCACCCCTTTGGCAATCACCTGCAGTTCAAAGACAGCGGCCAGCTCAATAATGCTTTTCAAAATTGCCCGGTCTTTCGGGTCGTCCAGCATCCCGCGAACAAAGCTCTGGCCAATCTTGAGCTGCGCCACCGGCAGCTTCTTCAGGTAGGTCAGCGAGGCGTAACCGGTACCAAAATCGTCCAGCGCGCACTGAATGCCAATTTCCCGACAGGCCGCAATCACCTCGCAAACGTGGTCCAGGTTTTCAAAGGCGCTGGTCTCCAGCAATTCGAGCGCCAGCCCGGCTGGCTTGACGTGCGGGTGCTTTGCCAGTTGCTCGCGCAGGCACCGGACGAAATCGGCCCGATGCAGGTGGCGCGCGCCAATGTTGACGCTGACCGGCAGGTTCAGGCCGCTTTGCTGCCAGCGCTCGATCTGTGCCACAGCGCACGCGATCACCCACTGCCCGAGCTCAACCGCCAGAGGATGATCCTCCACCATCGGCAAGAACTGCGCTGGCGGCAGCATGCCGCGCTCCGGGTGTATCCAGCGGATAAAGGCTTCGACGCCAATCACGGCGCCGCTGCGCAGATTCACTTTGGGTTGGTACTGCAGGACAAACTCGTTTGCTGCCATCGCCTGGCGGATGCTCTGCATGCTCTCGTGGCGCTCGCGTAAGCTGCGGTCCTGCTCCGAATCAAAAATCCGAAAACAGTTCTTGCCGGCCTGCTTGGCCTGGTACATGGCCTGATCGGCCTGGCGCATCAACTGATCCGCATCCATCATTTGCGCCTGCGGGTAAAAGCTCACGCCCAGACTGGCCGAGACTTGCAGCATGGTCTCGCCATACAGCACCGGTTGCGCTGCCGCCGTCAGCAAACGGTTGAGAATGAGCGTAGTGTCGTCAAGTTCATCCAAGTCCAACAAGACCGCCACGAATTCGTCGCCCCCCAGCCGTGCCAGGGTATCGCCTTCGCGCAGCGCTTCCTTCATGCGTTGGGCCAGCGTGACCAGCAACTGGTCGCCGGCGGCGTGTCCATGCGTGTCATTGATCGCCTTGAAGCCGTCCAGATCAAGAAACGCCATCGCCAGGCGTTGCCCGCGCCGCTGCGACTGCATCATGGCCTGGCTCATGCGGTCCGCCAGCAAGGCGCGGTTGGGCAGGCCGGTGAGCGGGTCGTAGTGGGCGAGTCGTTCGAGCTGTGTCTTTTTTTCTGCCACGTCCTTGCGCAGACCCTCACGTTCGATCAGGTTGCGAATTCTGAGCTTGGCGGTCTCGACCTTGATCGGCTTGCTGATGTAGTCCGCCGCACCCATGGCCAGGCCGGCCGCTTCGGCCTCCATGCTCGACATGGCCGTCAAGAACATCACCGGAATGGCTTGCAGCGTCGGATCCGCCTTGAGCCGGCGAAAGACCTCGAAGCCGTCCATGTCGGGCATCATCACATCAAGCAGAATCAGATCCGGCGGTGTCCGGGATGCCGCTGCCAGCCCGATGGCGCCGGAGGTGGCAATCTGAAACCTGAAGTCCGTCACCAGCGCGGCCGCAAGCACCTGCAGATTGGCGGGCGTATCGTCAATGGCCAGAATTCGGAGCCGGGCGTCACTGGTTTGCATCACAAACATCTTCCTGGTTTTTCTCCAGCAGTTCAATCAGCAGCAGGCTCTGGTCGTCGAGCACCTGCGTGCTGTCGCAAAACTGGTGCAGCGCCTGGCTGATTGAATCGAGCTTGGCGTGACCGATGCGCTGGCCGCCTCGGGGCCACGATTCAAACAGGGCAGCGAGCCGCTCCAGCCCAAACTCCTCGCCCTGCGCATTGCGCGCTTCCGTGATGCCGTCGGAGAACAGCAAGAACACGTCGGCGCTCGCAATCGGTAGGGCAGACTGGCTATAAACCTCGTCCGCCATGATGCCGATCGGCAGGTTCTCGCCCAGCAGTTCGGAGACGCTGCCCTGCCCCGCGCGCAGCAACAGCGCCGGGGTATGACCGGCGTTGACAAAAGTCAGCGTCTGCGCCGCCAGATCAAAACGGTACAGCGCCAGCGTGGCAAAAGAGGACAGATCGCTCAAGCGCGGCGTCAGTATCTGGTGCAACTGATTGACGATCTGTGCCGGTGTCGGCAGCACCAGTTGCGTCGCGTCGGTAATCAACAGGTCGGACAGCACCTGGTGGTAGGTGGAACGGATACCGGCGCCGATCAGGGCCGCCGGCACGCCCTTGCCCATCACATCCCCCACCAGAACGTCAAAGCAGTCCGCGTGCAGCCGGTGGATCACCGAGAAGTCGCCGTCGACGACCTGGGATGGCGTGCTCAAACGGGTCAGGCAGACGCCCGCCATATCGGGGGGCAGTTCGCCTTGCAACAAGTCACGCTGGATGGCGTTGCCAATTTCGAGTTCGCGCAACCGCGCCTCCTGCAACTGCTGTGCTGTGGACTTGAGCTGGCGCACGTTATCGGCCAGGCGGTCGCGCTGACTGGCAAGTTCCCTGCGCAAAGCTTCGCGCTCCATCAGGTTGCGGATTCGAAGGCGCGCCAACTCGGCCTTGATCGGCTTGGTGATGTAGTCAGCGGCACCGAGTTCCAGGCCAGCCTCTTCGGCCAGGGAGTCGGCGTTGGCGGTCAGAAAAATTACGGGAATAGCCTGCAGCAGTGGGTCGGCCTTGAGCCGGCGGCAGACTTCAAACCCATCCATCCCGGGCATCATGACGTCGAGCAGGATCAGGTCTGGCGGCGTTCGGGCCGCTGCCGCCAGCCCGACCTCACCCGAAGTGGCAATCTGAAACCGGAACTCCTGCGCCAGTGCGGCGGTGAGCACTTGAAGATTGGCTGGCGTATCGTCAATCGCCAGAATCCTGGGCCTAGGGTGCTGGGTAGTCATGGGCTTTGCCTTGCCAGGCCGTGTCGTTCATGACCTGACGCAAGATCTGCAGCACCGCGTCAAATTGGTAAGCCTGCAGGGCCTCCTCGGCGCGCGCAATCTGCGCGGCCAGTTCGGTCCCGACCAGCGCCGCGTGCAATTCCCGAAAGCGCGCGATGGCGTCGAAATCGAGATCTTCCAGCAGCGGCTCGATCTCGCGCAGCAGCGAGAGCACGCGCGCCACGTCGATTGCCGTGTAAGCCGACTGCGGCAGCGGCACGGGCACTGCGCTGACGGGAAGCCAGCGTGCCAGCATGTCTTTGAGCTGTTCAAAAGAAACCGGCTTGGTCAGCACATCGTCCATGTCGGCATCCAGGCAGCGCTGCCGGTCATCCTCGTAGGCAGAGGCCGTGAGCGCAATGATGGCGTGCCGGGCCTGGCCGTGTTGCTGCTCCCATTGACGGATTCTTCGCGTGGCCTCGTAGCCGTCGAGCAGCGGCATGTGGAGGTCCATCAGGATGAGCGGCGCCGACACGCCATGCACAACGGCATCGAGCCCCTCTTGCCCGTTGCTAACGGCCAACACCGTAACACCCAGGCTACCCAGCAACAGTTCAATCAGGCGGCTATGGTCCGCGTTGTCCTCCACCAACAGCACGCGCAAGCGCTGCAGCGCAGCGATTTGTGCGAGCGCTGCCTGCTCCCCATGAGACGCTGACACGGCCTCAAAGCCAGACGGCGACACCACAGTCTCGACCGCCACGCGAAACCAGAAGCGCGACCCCTGCCCCAACGCACTTTCAACACCAGCGTCGCCGCCCATCAAATGGGCCAGCGCGCGCACAATCGATAAACCCAGTCCGGTGCCACCAAACTGACGCGAGCTTGAACTGTCGACCTGCGAGAAACTCTGGAACAGAAGATCGAGTTTGTCCGGCGCAATGCCGATGCCGCTGTCACTGACCGAAAACTCCAGCATGGCACCACGCTCGCCATTGGCAATTTCACGCGCTTCAAGGCGGATGCTGCCCTGGGTTGAAAACTTGAGCGCGTTGCTGACCAGATTGGAGAGCATTTGCGTCAGACGATGCGGGTCGCCCCGGTAGCGCGCTTTCGGACCGCGCCAAGCCCATTCGATCTGCAAACCCCGAGCGCTGGCAGCAGCACCAAACAGGGCCTGGGTTTGGGCCAGAATTTCAGCCGGTGCCATCTCGATCACTTCAAACTCGATCTTGCCAGCTTCAATCTTGGCCAGATCCAGAATGTCATTGAGCAGTTTGAGCAGGGTCTGGCCCGAAGACAGGATGGTGCGTGCGTAATCCTGGCGCTCGGCCTGCCCGACCTCGGGCATCGTCAGCACCTGCGCCATGCCCAGAATGCCATTCAAGGGGGTACGCACTTCATGGCTCATGGTCGCCAGGAACTGACTCTTGGCCAGGTTCGCAGCCTCGGCGGCTTGCTGCGCCTGCTGCAGTTCAACCTGGATCTGCTTGGCCTGCGTGATGTCACGCTTGGCCGCGACGTAGTTTCTGATGTGCCCGTCGGCGCCGCGTATCGGCGAAATAATGGCGGCCTCGATGAATTCGCTGCCGTCCTTGCGCCGGTTATAAAACTCGCCTGTCCATGACAGGCCCTGAAGCAATGTCTGCCATAAGGCGTCATAGGTCGCGCGCGGTGTCTTGCCCGATTGCAACAGGCGCGAGTTGCGTCCCAACAGTTCCGTGCGGCTGTAACCGGTGTTCTTCACATAGGCGTCGTTGACGTACTCAATCTCGGCTTTCAAGTTGGTGATGACGATGCTCTCAGTCGACTGCGCGATGGCCTCGGACAACTGGCGCAGTTCCTCCTCGCGACGTTTGCGCCCGCTGATGTCGCGCAGAAACACGAAGAACTGGTTGCCCGCCTCGCGCCGATACGCAACACTAACCTCAACGTCCCAGAGCGAGCCGTCCTTGCGCCGATGGCACGATTCAAACTGCAGGTGTCCCACTGCGACGATCAGCCGCTGGCGCTTGGCAATCTCGTCCTTATCAGTCGCCAGCACGAGCTCGGGCAGCGTCATCTGCAGCAGTTCCTGGCGCGCATAGCCCGAGAGCTCGCCGTAGCGTGCGTTGACATCGAGCAGACGCCCCTGATCATCGATCTGCAGGTAGCCATCGGTGGTGGCCGACAAGATGCTTTGCAGGATGTCGTGACTCTCGTGCAGTTCTACGTCCGCAAGCCGACGCTGCGCGATTTCAGTTTCGGCGCGTTTGAGTGCGATACGCGTGCGCTGGTTGGCGTAATAAATCAGGCCGGCCCCCATGGCAAAGATGCTGCTGTAGGTAAGCCACTGCGTCAGACCAACGCTGTAATTGGGCTTGGGCAGGCGCCCGGCGTTTTCTGCCAGGATCAGCGCCAGGACCGTCAGCGAACTGATGATGGCGGACAGCAGCAGGCCCTTTAGACGAAACACGGCGCCTGCCATCAGCAGCCAGAACAGATACAGGGATGCCATCGGGGTGCGGATCGTTCCCAGGCTGATGTTGGCGGCGGTGGTTGCCAGATACCCGATGAGGGAGAGTCCGGCGACGGCCAGACCAATCTTGCCGGCGTGCAGCCAACGCAAGCCTTGCAGGCTAAGTCCGAGCGCGATCAGGTCCACGACCAGGAGCGTTCGCGGCAGGCTCGGGTCGAAGTAAAGAACAAGCAGGAACACCAGCATCAGCGCAATCGGGCCGAGCAAGGCCACGTTGATCAGGGCTAACTGACCAGTTTGTTCTTCATCGCCCGGAAAAACCGGCGGCGACAGCCAGCGTTTGAGGGTTTGGATCATGAACGGCTCAACGCGCGCTGCGCCGCCGCGCTGCTTTGACGAGGGCTTGCTTGTGCGTCGGCGTTGGGGTTGTCATGTTGCATGATAGTGCCGTGCCGGAAACTTTGCAGAGGCGTGATTTGTGGCGGCACAAGGCGGTCGACTTCAGCCAGGTCTAACACTCGATGTCAACGCATTGCGCAGCAAACCGCTGACGATGCGCAGGCGCAAACTCAGACTCTGGCTGACGGCGTAGAAGGCATCAGCCGCCGCCCGCGCTTCACGACCCTCGCCCTCGCCCTCGACCCAGGCCGGCGCGTGCAGGCAACCGACCGGGATTCGGCCCAGCAGGATTTGCCAGTCGCGCCCCAGCGCATACCACTCGGACTCACTGCGCGGGCGTGAGCCAAACCAGCTTCGGTGCCCGGCCAACACATCCATCCATTCACCATAGTGCGACAGCACGTGCCCCGCGCCACGCCCGTCGGCGCAGACACAGCGCAGGGTTTTCAACACAAGCTCGCCGCTGTCGGCGTCGCGGCCCAAGGCCACCAACTGCTTGTGCCAGCGCAAAGGCAGGCCACGCAGACGGCGCACGAGGGTGTCGATGGCAAGCCAGGGCAGGAACACCAGGCAGACCATCAGCGCGCTGGCGCGCGAGAATCCATGGGCCGCACGGTTGGCGCTGGGCCGCAGTTCAAGCGACATCCCGTCGGATGCCGGCAAATCCGTTCGACGCCCTAGGCGCAGGTGCACAACGCTGCGTCCCTTGACCACGGTTTGCTCCAGCGCCAGACCCTTGCCGACAATGGTGCCTGGCAATACCAGGCTGTTCGCAATGCTGGCGCCCTTGGAAACCACCACATCGCGTGTCAACACCGTGCCCGGGCCCACTGTGGCACCGGCGGCGACTAAGCAACCCGGGCCGATCAAGACCGGTCCGCTGATCTGCGCACCCTTTTCGATCACGGCGTCCGGACCGTGGGCGCCCCAGGCGGTACGCAACCAGTTGCCGGGAAGCGCGCGCAGGGCTGTTTCATCCATGGCGGCGTGTTGCGCCCGCAACAATGCCCCGGCGCTGTCCACGCTGACCAGGTTGCCAGCAGCGAGTAACTGCACGTGGCTGCTGATCTGGCACAAAAATTCGCCCATGGCCGCCTCATCGTTGTGCAGCGATTGCGCACACACCTGACCCGCCGCAATGCTGCCCCAGCCAGCCCACACCACACCCATTTCGTGACGGTCCAGCGCCAGCATCTGATCGCATTCGATCAGTGAGGCCAGCATCGGGTCAGTGACCATCCGGTCGGCATGGCCTAGCAGTAAGCGCTGATCGGGCGCGAGCGCGATCGAGCGCAGCAGCGCGTAGGGGGTCGCAGAATCCTTGGCCAGGTGCCAGCGCAACTGCACCCCCCAGCGCTCGCCATGCCCCAGCAGTTGGCGAAATTCCTCGGGGCGCGAACTTACCACCAGATCGATCACGCGAACGCCGTGGCGGGCCAGTTGCTCAATCACGCACTCGACAAAGGTGCGCCAGCCATAGGGCAGCAGCGCGGCCGGAAAATCGTCGGCAACCGGCACCTCTTTGGGCGCGTTGGCACAGGCAAAAAGCACGCAGCGCGGTCCCTCAAAGCGGTCCATGTTTGGCGCCACGGTGACGGCCGACTGCATGAGCGAATCATTGGTCCTGCGGTGCAGACCCAGGCGTTGCAGGACGATGCGGCCCAAAAACTTGAAGTTACCCATCAACCAGGGACCCCACACCCGCGCGGGGGCCGTTAGCAAGCGGTAAAGCCAATCCAGACCGATCTTTCGCACCAAGGCCGGCGCGCGGATGGTGCGTCCCGAAACAAAGTCAAACAGGCCGCCAACGCCAATCGCCACCCTGACACCGAGCTGGTGCAGATGGCGATCAATGAACACGTCCTGCATCGGCACGCCACACGCCACCAGCACCACGTCGGCGCCACTGGCGTTCACCTGCGCGGCAACCTGCCCCTCCTGCGCCACCGAAAAAAAGCCGTCACGCATGCCGACAATGCGCAGCGTTGGCCAGCGCACCCGAATCACGTCGGCCACCTGTTCCGCCACGCCGGCCTGACCCCCTAGCAGGAAGATGCTCGCCTTGCGCTTTGCAAACATGTCGCACAGGCGCACAAAAAACTCGGGGCCTTTGACGCTTTGCTGCATCGGCAAACCCAGCAGGGCAGCGGCAATCCTGATGCCGATACCGTCGGGCAGCACCAGTGAAGCACGCGCCAGCAGGCGGCGGTAGCCACGGTCATGGGCTGCAATATTGACGCAAGCCGGGTTGACGAGACTGACCTGCCGCGCCCGGGCACCGTCGAGCATTTTCGATATCCGCTTCACCGCCTGCACCATGGTGACGTTGTCAAACGAAACATCGCCAACGCCGATACGCGCCTGGCTGACGGGTCGCGGCAAGGGCATCCAGGCCAGCAGGGACGCACGCAGCAACAACGCAAAGTCGTGCCGCACGCCGCGCTGGTTCAGGTATTCAATGTTGGCTTCGCGTTCCGATCCGAAATCAAAGCCGGTACGCCGGCGCAGGTCCCAGATGCAGACCAGGCCCGGCCTCACGTTTCGAAAAGCGGCTGGGTACTCAGTTCCCGTGTCGGCGCCGATGGCCTGGTAGCCGACCCAGGCCATCTCGCCTGTGAGGATGTTGATCAGGCTTGGCCAATTGCCAGCGCCGGTTCGCGCCAACAGGCGACCCAGGGCGTTGTTGGGAAAGCGCAGCTGCCAGCGCCGAAAAACCCGATTCTCGCAGCCAACGTATTTGACACTGCTGAGACGACCGACCAGCATGACCAGCAGCAGCGGAACGCTGAGCACGACCAGCGCCAGCAGGGCCAGTGTGATGTCCATGCAGCGCAACTGCTGGTCACCTCGGGCGTCGAAGGGGCCAACGAGTTCGTCGACCGGGTGCAGGGCTTGTGCCAACCAGTTTGTCATGATCTGTTTCTATGTTCAGTAGGCACGGTGGCCATAGAGGACCACGCCCAGCCGGTTGGCAAGAGAAGACGTGCGTTTGAGAAGCTGATGCGTGGGCATAGGGCACCCTGTTGCTTTGATGGGATTGATTACAGTGCCTTTACGGTCTGGAGTTGTGACCACTTTGTGAACCGCTTGTTAAACTGTCACGTACCGTCTCTCTACCCAGACACCCGGCCCCCAAACCCCATGCCAAGCTCTCTTATTGCTGCGCCCGTGCTGCGCGTTCTGGTGGCCGATGACATCGAGGCCTCGCGCTTGCACCTGTGCCAATTGGTGCGCGACTGCGGTCATCAGGCTTTGGGCGTGGGCAGCGGCAAAGCCGCGCTGGCGCAGATTCGCAAGCAGTCGCCCGATCTGGTGCTGCTGGACCTCCTGATGCCCGACATGGACGGCTTTGCCGTCACGCAGACGGTGCGTGCGCTGGTCAGCGCCCGTTGGTTACCGGTGATCGTGACCTCCTCGCTCGAAGGCGAACAACACTTCATTCACGCCTTGCAGGGCGGCGCCGACGACTACCTGGTGCGGCCCATCAACCCGGCCCTGCTCGAGGCGAAATTGCGCCACTACGCACGGGTGCTGGGCCTGCAGTCGCGCCTGGCCTTGCTGGCGCAGCGCCAGCGCGACATTCACGACAATATTCTGGATGCCGTGATGACGCTCGATAGCAGGGGCCAGATCCAGGAGTGCAATCTGGCCGCGCTGCGTATCTTTGGCAATGGTGCGACCCGGCTCGAGGGCCGCCACTGCGAACGGGTGCTCGGTGCGCCCTTGGCCGACCTGCTCGGGCAGGGCGAAATCGCACTGACGCGCTTTGACGGCAGCCGCTTTCCGGCCGAACTGGCGCTGAGCCAGTGGAACGAGGCCGAACTGCTGCGCTACACCATCGTGATTCGCGACCTGACCGAGCGCCGCCGCATCGAACGCATGAAGGACGAGTTTCTGGCCACCGTCAGCCACGAGTTGCGCACGCCGCTGACCTCGGTGCTGGGCGCGCTGGGGCTGCTGGCATCGGGTGCGGCCGGCGCGCTGCCCAAAGCGGCTCTGCCGCTGGCCGAGGTCGCCAAGCGCAATGGCGAGCGCCTGAGTCGGCTGATCGACGACATCCTTGACCTGACCAAGCTCGAAGCCAAACAGATGGTGCTGCAAATGCGCAGCACGACGCTGGATGCACTGCTGCGCGAGGCGGTGACAGCCAATCAGGGCTATGCCCAGCGCGCTGGCGTGCGCCTGTTGCTGGAACTGACAGCGCCCAGCCCAGCGGTGCGTGTGGACGCCGACCGTTTTCTGCAGGTGATGGCCAATCTACTCTCCAATGCCATCAAGCACTCCGGCGCCGGTGACACCGTCAGCGTGAGCCTGGACTGGTCAGAGACCCATTTGCGCGTCAAGGTAAGCGACCAAGGCCCCGGAATCGATCCTAAATTTCGCGCCCGCCTGTTCGAAAAATTTTCCCAGGCCGATGCGTCGGACCGCCGCGCCCAGGGTGGAACCGGTCTGGGCCTGTACATCACGCGCATGCTGGTCGAGCGCATGGGCGCTCGCGTCGATGTTGAATCGGCAACCGGCCCTGGCGCGTGCTTTCGTGTTGAATTTCCACTCATCGGCGCACAGGCACACGTGTCGGGACCCTGGCTGCTGCACATTGACAACGATCTGGATGCGCGTTTGCGCGTTGCCAACTGGCTCTCCCCGCTGTGCCCGGTGCAAGGGGTGGCCAATCTGAAGCAGGCGCGCGCACTGCTGGCGCAAGCCCTGCCGCCGATTATCATCGCCGACCCGCAGGCGCAGGGCTCGGCCGAAGAGTTTTGCAAGGCCTTGCTGTCAATGACCAAGGCGCATGGCGTCATCCTGTTCAGTGACGCCGTCGATAACGCATTCGTACAGCGTCTGGGTTTGGCCTGGCTGCAAAAAGCCCATGCCGGACGCGAAGAATTACTGCTGGCCACCCGGGTGGCCATTGGCAAGTTGAACCAGGAGTTTGTGCGATGAGCGAACTGCGCCGGGTCATGTGTGTCGAAGATGATCCCGACATCCGCATGATCATCGAATTCAGTCTGGCCAGCGTCGGTGGCTACGAGGTCTGCCTGTGTCCCGGTGGCCACGCGGCGCTGGCGCTGGCACCCCAATTCAAACCTGACCTGGTGCTGCTCGACGTCATGATGCCCGACCTCAGCGGCCCCGAAACACTCGCCGCCCTGCGTCAGCAGAGCGGCATGAAAGGTGTGCCGGTGGTCTTCATGACGGCCAAGGCCATGCCCGAAGAAGTTGAGGACTTGTTGCAGTACGGCGCCACCGGCGTCATCGTCAAGCCCTTTGACCCGATGACGCTGCCGCAAGACATCCGGATTTACTGGGAGCACGGACGTGACATCGCACATGACTGATGGCCTGCCGCCAGCGGCTTTGGACCGGTTCGAGGTTTTACGCCAGAACTTTGTAGCTGGTCTGGCAGCGCGCCATCTGGAGATTCAAAGTGCCGCCACGGCCCAGGCACGCCAGGCCGCCTTGCACCGACTTTGCGGCGCGGCCGGCAGTTTCGGCATGGATCGCATGAGTCAGTGCGCACGGGTGGCCGAGACGCTGGCATTGTCGGGGCCGCCCGAGGAACTGGCGCAGGCGCTGGCACTGCTCAAAGGGGAGATCGAGCGGGCC
>SESB01001730.1_pt1 | contig 13718 bp, 7 predicted proteins | sample 3171441 | NCBI WGS metagenome assembly SESB01 (sample SAMN06051867, study PRJNA518727) | freshwater metagenome | biome: subpolar coniferous forest; feature: holomictic lake; material: water; isolation source: holomictic Lake 227, 6 m depth | place: Canada: near Kenora, Ontario | collected 2014-07-08...
GGCCTCCGAGCGCCGGTCCGAGAAGAAGATGCCCGGGTAGCCACCGAAGGCGAAGTGGACGAACCCGGCCTGGACGAAGAAGTCTGCGGCCAGCTGGGCCACGACCCCGGGGTCCGTGTCGATGCAAGGCGAGTCCGGGCAGTTGCCCTCCCCCTGACAGTCCACGATGGGCACCCCCAGGGACTTGATCTGCCGCCCCAGGTCCGCCGTGCCGATGAAGCCGATGATCCCGTCGATGTGCCCTTTCTTCAGCCAGGCCGGGAGCTTCATGAACTCAGCCCGCTCATAGGGGAAGATCAGCCATTCCTCGTGCTCCAGGGCATAACTGGCAACGCCCCGGCAGATGCCCCGGCTGTAGCCTCCGGAGGCCGGGACGAGCAGGGCGATGTGGCGGATACCTGGCATAAAAAAGGATCATACTCTACTCAAAGCAGGTAAAGCGGAGTCTGCCCATGCTCAAGCGGGTTTTCCTTCTGATGGCTGTGATGGTGGTCCTCCCCTGGTGCTCTGGAGCTGCCGCAGGGGTCCCTGCAGCCAAGCCCAGGATCGAGGTTCGGGACGGCTGGTACCACCTCGAAGGCCGGAAGACCTTCATCAATGCCATCGGCTACGAGTCCGGGGCGAGACCGGGAGAAGTTCCCTACGAAAAGACGGGCCGGGACCTGGCGCAGGTCCGCCGCGACCTGCAGACCATCAAGGCGGCTGGCTTCAACGGCATCCGCACCTGGCTCGAGCTGGGCGAGCGCGAGCTCCAAGTGGTCCAGGCATCCGGCTTGAAGATTCTGTTCGGGATCTGGCTCAAGCCCGACGAGGACTTCTCCGATCCTCGGGTGGTCGAGCGGGATCTGGCACTGCTCCGGCGGGTGCTGGCCTACACCCGCAAGTACGACTGCGTGATCACCTACATCATCATGAACGAGCCCATGCCGGAGCACCTCCACCGGGTGGGAGCCCAGGCCACCCGCGACCTGTGGCACCAGGCGACCACGCTCATCCATGAGCTGCATCCGGGGGTACCGGTCACGATCTCGGGCAACTCCGCCATCACCGAGTGGGTCGACATGAACCTCTTCGATGTCTACGCCCGGAATGCCTATGACTACCAGGATGGTGTCAACTTCACCCACGGCTTCGCCCAGGCCCAGCGCGCTCTAACGGAGAGCTACGGCCAGGGCAAGCCCATGGTCCTGACCGAGTTCGGCCGGTCCGTTTCCCGCCAGGGAGAAGCGTCCTACGGCGGCGCCACCCTGCAGCAGCAGGCCGACGCTTTGCTCAAGTACTACCGGGACAGCCTGGACGCCGGGGCTGCAGGTCTCTGCCCTTTCTACTACGCCGATGGGTGGTGGAAGGCGGGCGCTCCCTCCAGACATGATGACGAGCCGGAGGAGTGGTTCGGCTTCCGGGGGTTCAAGGACCTGCGGGATGCCGTCGGACGCCCCCGTCCGGCCTGGCATGCCCTCCGCCAGTACAACCAGGCCCTGCTCACGTCACCAAAGAACCAGCAGTTCTACCCGAACGAGGTGCCGGTGGAAGCCTTCTGCCAGCCCGCCGTGAAGCGGGTCCGCGTGGTCCACAAGGATGCGGTGCTCCTGGAGGCGACTCCCGATGCCAGGGGACACCTCGAGGCCAGACTCGCCTTCCCAGGACAGGGCCTCACAGACCGCGAGCTGGTCTTCGAGTCCTACGACGCCAAGGGGCGCCTGCTGAAGCTCGAGAGCATCGTCGTCCTCACGGGCAGGGAACCCATCCACTGGCCAACCCTGGAACTCCTCACGCCAGTGACCGATCTGGCCTCCACCCGGACCCTCCCGGTCGAGCTGAAGCTCACCGGTGACCCCGCCTTCTCCTTCGGCGAGGAGGTCCGCTACGCCTTCGCCCCCCACCAGGGCTGGGACCGCGGTGAGAAGCGCACCAGACCCCTGGCCAGCGGTGCGGGGCCACAGGTGCTCGAGGACGCCTATGAGGTCCCTGAAGGCTGCGTGATGCTGTCCATCTTCGCGGGCGTGGAGATCCGCCACGGGAAATTCCGGAGGACCCTGGGCGCCCGGCATTACCTCTACCGGGGCACCTGGGCGGATCCTCTCCGGGTTCGTCCCTAGGGGGACCTGGCCGCCTACTTCTCCGCCAGCGAGCGGGGTGGAACAGTCAGCTGGACCCCGTCGCTGAAGCGGACGTTGAGCGGCGCGGAGCCTGCGTTGTAGGCCAGGTGCGTCCGCGTGCCATCCGGCTTGCGGAACACCGAGAACAGGGCCGTGTCTGCCGTGATGGACAAGTCCGGCACGCCCATCCGCTGGAGACTCAGCAGCCAGTGCAGCGTGTGGGAGCGGGTGTCACCAAACTCCACCGCCCCCCAGCGGTTCCACTGGGTGAGGGCGGCGGCGGGATTGGCCAGCGCCAGATACTTGGCGAAGACATCCTGCCAGATGTCCGGCGGATCGGGTTGCCGGCCGGTCTTGGCAAACGCCGCGCTCTGGGCGGGCAGCTCGGCCAGGCTCTGCTGCACGAACTTGGGATCCCGGCCGAGGTAGAGGGACGCCGTGTTGATGGGCAGCAGGTTGATGCCCTTGATCTGGCGGGGCTCATCGATCCACCAGGTGTTGTGCGCGTATTTGCCTCCGAACAGCATGCTGACTTCGGTGTTGAGATACTCCGGAGGCAGGACCAGGTGGTCCAGGTCGAACCAGTAGTGCTGGATGCTCGAGATCTCGGTGGTGTAGAGCCAGATGCCCAGGTCCCGCAGCGCCCGGTCGCCGGTGACTTCGCCCCAGAGCACCAGCCCCGCCCAGGCATTCACAGCCTCGGAGGAGGACTCCTGGTTGTTCCCGAAGGGCCCCAGGCCGATGCCGGAGGCCCAGGAGTGGCCCTCGTAGGCGTCGAAGTTGCGGAGGAAGGGGAAGTCGCTTCCACCGCGCCGCGTCGTGGCGATGTCAGCCACCAGCAGATCGACCATGGCGCCCCAGCGGTCCTTCCCGGCCCAGGCGGGATCCCGCAGGGCGATCTCGGCCATGGCGCGGATCCAGTAGCCGTAGTGGAAGTGGTGGTCATTGACCTGCTCGACGCCGAAGTATTCCTCGGGGTAGGCGACCACGGTCCCCAGCGTCTTGGTGTAGCGGAAATAGGTCTTGCGGCTCTCGCCGGAGAACCAGGTCTCGACCCGGGTCTTGAGCAGCTTCAGCAGCTGATCGCGCATCTCGAGGTCGCCCTGCTCCTCCGCCACGTTCATCAGGTGGGTGATGCGCTGCAAGCCCTTGCCCTGCCAGTAGGCCCCGTTCCCGATCTCAAGGAGCATGCGGCGGGCGTTGCGGAGATCGGTCTTGAGCAGGTCCCGCAGCTCGGGCAGGCGCTCTCCAGACTTGAGGCCAGGCCACCAGGGAACGAAGCCAGTGTAGGTGGCCGTGGTCTTGAACCCGGGGGCCGCGAGCAGGTGGATGCGGCCCCGGAGGGTGTCATAGGCCGGGCCCAGGCGGCCCTTGACGGAAGCGTTCCCGAACCACTGGTGGGGATACAGCCCCAGCAGGGGCGGGGCTTCGGGACCCTCCAGGGTGCGGGCCTCCGCCTCGAACCGGGTCTCCACCTGGCCGCTGGCCGGGTTGACGTCCCAGGCGACGCGGGTGTCCTGCAGGAAGCTGTAGGCGTGCTTGGTGAAGAGCTGCAGGGTGCCGGGCTGATCATCGGGCAGGGCCGCCGCGGAGAGGTAATCGCGGCCCGCCGGCATCCGGGCGAGCCACTGCTTCTCGGACACCTTCTCCCAGCGGACGCCTGCCGGACCGAAGAGGGCATAGCTGCGGGCCTTCACCTTCAGGGCGAGGACCCTGGGATCGGTGCCATCGTCAATCCGGCTGCCCCCTTCCGGCAAGGTCAGGCGGACATCGCCCCGGGAGATCCTCAGGTAGGCGAAGGGGGAGCCGTGGGCGATGGTCGCGCAGTAGGTGTCCGACCCCCGGGACATGTCGACCTCGATGGACCAGTCCCCGGCCTTGGCCAGGCGGGCTGGGCCGGGCTCGAAGGCTGCAGGCGTCAGGACAATCGGGTCCTTGTGGGGGAAGTGGATCTCGGTGTCCCGGCGCTTGGTGGGGACGACCTCCCGGCCCGGCAGCGCCAGCTCCAGCCCCGCGGAGCTGAACCGGAAGGTCAGCGGGTGGGCGTAGATCACCTCGGGCTGCGGGTTGAAGAGCAGTGCCGAATACCACTGATTGGTCTGGGCAGCGGTCTTGAGCAGGGCCTCGGTGCGCCCCGGCGCGGGCGGTACGTCGCGATCGCTGCCCTGACCGCTGAGCCAGTAGGCCCCAGCGCCAGCTTTGACGGTCTGCGCCGCTGCGGGGCCCGCAGGGAGCACGCCCAAGAGGATTGCCAGCAGCAGGCATGGGATGGGTTTCATGGCGGCCCTCCGGAACGGACTCCCGGAATGTAGACGATCGGCACCCCGGAAACGGGGCTCTCGGAAACTTTTCTGCGAATTACGAAAAAGGACCATATACAACCCGTATTTTTGGTTTCACCTTTGATCAGCATACTCTCGGCCCAGTTTTAACCTGAAGATCTGTCAAGGAAAAGGGGCCGGAACCAGCAGATTCCCCAAGAATCAGGACAAGAAATCGTAGTTTTTGACGTTTCTCCTCGCGATTCGACCTCCAGCCAAAAGGTGCAGCATGCACAGCGAACTCCAGGGCTCAGCCACTGACCGACGGCCTGCGCAGCAGGCCCTTGGCCGCATTCTCCACAGGGGGCTGCCGGTCCTGGCGGGCCTGGCCTTCTGCAGTACTGCAGCGGCCCAGGGCCTCAGCTACGGGCCTTTCACCCTGAACGCCTTCGCCAAGTACGAGGGGGGGCAGTCGAACAACCAGGCCAAGGACGTCCAGCTCTATCCCGGCGAGGACAAGCAGCGCGTGTGGGCGGACCAGCTCGTCATCGGCCGCCCCTATGGAACCCAGAGCACGGGAACCCTGCTCGTGCAGCCCTGGCTCGGCGTCAAGTTCGATGTCGGCGGCGGCTTCAAGCTGTCGGCTCTGGTGAGCCAGCGCTGGCGCGGCGGCCGGGGCCTCCCCACCACGGCCGACGTCCCTGGCTTCGTCTACGAGGAGAACGTGGCGATCAGCCATGAGGAATACGGCACGCTGCGGGTGGGCAAGATGACCGCCCGCGCCTGGGCCGTGGCCGACTACCCCTACGGCACGAACGTGGGCCTAGCCGATGAGTGGGGATCCAGCGGCGCCGGCTACGGCATGAACACCTCCGCCATCCGCTACACCTCCCGCATCTTCGACGTGCTGCAGGGCGACCTGGTCCTCGAGGGCACCTACGACCGCGGCACCACGGCCTTCAAGATCCACAAGCCCCGCTTCTACGAGCTCTACGCCCAGTACCACAGCGGGGACCTCGTCGTGGACGCGATCTTCCAGGACGCCCGCAATGGCAATCCCATGGCCTGGGGCCATGGACCCTTCACGGGCCTCACACCCTTCCCCCAGGACGACAGCAAGCTCGGCGGTTCGGGCCAGGGCATCGCGATGGTCATGGCCCGCTACGAGCTGAACTCCCGCTGGCAGGTGTCCGGCGGCCTCCGCCGCAACCACTGGACCGGAGCCTACGCAGTGCTCACCAAGATTGGCCCTCCGGACCTCTGGAACAACATGTTCAACGTCAACTGGAGTGACAGCTCCAACCCCCAGTGGAAACCGGCCTACGCCGCCACCTCGAACGATGGCTTTGCGGGCCTGCGCTACCGCTGGAACAAGTGGTCCGCCTGGACCGCCATGCAATTCCTGGGCAAGGCCTCCACCGCCAACCCAGCCGAGCGGGGCCAGAGCAACTCGGCCACCTACAACACGACCGGCCTGCAGTACGACTACGGCCATGGTCTGGCCTTCTACGGCTCCGTGGGCCTGGTCCACTACGGTCGGCTTGGGCTGTCCCCAATGTCCATGCCCACGAATTCCGCGTTCACCGGTGTCGACTCGCGCGTCACGCGCAACGGCAACTGGTTCATCCTGGGTGCCGTCTACGTCCTCTGATCCCTAAGGAACCATTGCCATGTCGATTCAGCTGCCCTCCCTGGTCTGTCGAGCTTCCGCCTTCCTGCTCCTCCTCCTGCTGGCCGCCTGCGGTGGAGGGGGCGTGGTCACCTCGGACGGCGTCGCCCTCCGCACCCTCCCTTCGGAATACAGTTCCCGCCAGGGCGTGGCCTACTCGCCCTTCCGGACCGGGAATCGGGATATGGAGACCGTCACGGCCGCCCATATCAAACAGGACCTTGACCTGCTCGTGGCCGGCAACCTCAAGCTCATCCGCCTCTTCGACAGCTCCGACAGCGTCGCCAAGCAGACCCTGAAGGTGATCAAGGACTACGGCCTGGATATCAAGGTGCAGCTCGGCGTCTACATCGTCAGCGGCAACGAAACGTTCAACCAGGAGGAGATCGCCCGCGGGATCGCCCTGGCGAACGCCTACCGCGATACCGTGCTGGTGGTCAGCGTGGGCAACGAGACCATGGTCAGCTGGTCCTTCAACCCGGTGACCACCACCAAGATGGCCGCCTACCTCACCCAGGTGCGCAGCGCCATCTCCCAGCCCGTGACCACCGACGACAACTACGCCTTCTTCGCAGGTGCGACCTCCGAGGTCCTCCGCACCATCGACTTCGCCGCCCTGCACACCTACTCGCTGATCGACACCGTCTCGGATGCCGGTTCCTGGGACTGGAAGCAGGAGGCCGTGGCCGCGAACCTCCGTGCCACAGCGATGATGGACGCCTCCCTCGCCAAGGCCAGGAAGGACTACGACGCGGCTCGGGCGAACTTCGACAAGCTCGGCTACACCTTCCTCCCCATTGTGATCGGCGAGACCGGCTGGAAGTCAGTGGCCACAGGCGGCGAGGTCTACCGCGCGCACCCGGTGAACCAGAAGATGTACTACGACCGCCTCAAGGCCTGGCAGGCAGCCGCCGTGGCAGGCGGCGCCGGGCCCAAGACCATCATCTACTTCGAGGCCTTCGACGAACCCTGGAAGGGCGGCGATGACGGCTGGGGCCTCTTCAACGTGTCCCGCCAGGCCCGCTATGTGGTCCAGAGCCTCTACCCCTCCACCCAGTGGGAACCTGGAACCTACACGGCGGCTGACGCGCTCTACTACGTGCCGCCCATCAACCACGGCCCAGTCACCGCCAACCGCTACACCCTCTATGCGGAGACCGTAACCGCCGGCGAAGCCCGCCCCGTGGAGACACCGCTCTGGAACGCCTGGCAGAACGGCACCACCGCAAGCGTCTCCGAGAGCACTGCCACCTCCACCGAAGGCACCAAGAGCATGGTGATCACGCCCATTCCCCTCGACTGGGGCTGGGGCATGACCATGGCCTTCACCTACAGCTCGGATGACCTCACAGCCTTCGCCACGACCGGCTACCTGAACTTCAGCATCAAGACGACCTACCCCGGCAAGTTCGAGGTGGGCTTCCTGACGGGCACCGCCGCAAATACCAGCCTCTACGACGTCTACATCCCGATCCAGTCTGGCGACTACGGCTACGTGAACGACGGTGCCTGGCATAACGTCAGGATCCCCATCAGCGCCATCACGCCCCACGGCGCCATGGCCTTCGGCATGACGGATCCGACCAAGGCCAAGCTGGACCTGGCCACCCTCACCAATCCCTTCGTGATCGCCGACCGCTACGCCGTCACCGGCAAGGCGACCAACAGCAACATCACGACCGCCATCCAGGTGGACAACATCTACTGGTCGAAGTGAGCGGCGCGCAGCGGGCATGAGCGGCGTGGAAATGTTCACTTCCTCCGAGCAGGGGTATCTTCTGAAGGGGCTCCGCAGCGCCAGCGCGGAGCTCCTGATGGCCCCCGAGCTTGGGGGGAGGATCATCAGTCTGCGCAGCCGGAAGTCCGGCCGGGAGTGGTGCTGGCACCAGCCCCGCCCGGACTGGCTCTGGCCCAACGACGCAGGCGACGCCTTCGGGACCAGCACCCAGGCCGGCATCGACGAGTGCGTGCCCACGGTCGCCGCGTGCCAGCTGCGCGGCAGGAACCTCCCCGATCACGGCGAGGTCTGGTACCAGGACTGGCAGCTGGACCCCGAGGGGCTCGAGGCCCGGGAGCTGCGGGCCACCGTCCCGCTTACCGTCTCGCCCCTCGTCTTCAGCCGGAGCATCCGGGTCGCGACCGATGGTGCCTTTGTCTTCGACTACAGCCTGCGCAACACGGGCCTGCTCTCGGAACCCTACCTCTGGAGCTTCCATCCGCTGCTGACCCTGGAGCCCGGCGATCGCCTGGAGCTGCCCGCCGAAGTCCGGGAGCTCCGGCTGAACGGGGGTCTGGGCGCACCCATGGCCTTGGGGGACCTCTGGGACTACCCGGAGCCTTTCCCGGGTATCCGCCTCGACGAGGCGGCGCTGCCCGGTATGCCCGGCGCCTGTCTCAAGGGCTTCGCGGGACCGCTCGACCTGGGCTTGGCCGCCGTGGTGAACGACCGCACGGGGGACCGCCTCGAGCTCCAGTGGGACGCCACCCTCATCCCCTACCTCGGCCTCTGGATCAACCGCGGGCACGGCGGCTTTCACCACCTGGCCCTGGAGCCGACCTCGGGTGCTCCAGACTCCCTTGCTGACGCGGTGGAGTCCTGGGACCAACATGGTGTTCTGCCCCCGCGCGGGACCGCGCACTGGTCCTTGAGGCTCAACCTTTCCTAGCTAGCGGAGGCCCGCGTGGGCGATTCAGTGGAACGGGTCCAGACGGGGGAACCGGAAGTCCTCGAAGGCAAGCTCTCCTTCCTAGAGAAGGCCGGCTACTCGCTCGGCGACGCGGCGTCCAACTTCTACTGGAAGACCTTCGAGTTCTTCATCATCTTCTTCTACACGGATGTCTTCGGCATTTCCGCGGCCGCCGTGGGCACCATGATGCTGGTCACTCGTGTCCTGGATGCGGTGGCCGACCCGGTCATGGGCACCATCGCCGATCGGACCCAGACCCGCTGGGGCCACTTCCGGCCCTACCTGCTCTGGTTCGCCCTGCCCCTGGCCGCCGCGGGCGTGATCACCTTCACCACGCCGAACTTCGGGCCCTCCGGCAAGCTGGTCTACGCCTACGTCACCTACTGCCTCCTGATGCTCCTCTACACGGCGGTGAACATCCCCTACAGCGCCCTGCTGGGGGTCATGACGCCCAACTCCATCGAGCGCACGTCCCTGGCCTCCTTCCGCTTTGTGGGCGCCTTCTCCATCGCGGTCCTGGTCCAGTACTGCACCCCGAGCCTGGCCCAGTGGTTCGGCATGACCTCTGCTCTGCGCGCCCAACACAGCTTCCTGGCCCATCCCGTCGAGTGGGTCCGCTGGTTCCTCTCCCGGGACTTCCTGACCCTGCCCTCGGATCCCACCCAGGGCTGGCAGCTGACCATGGCCCTCTACGGCGTGTGCGCAGTGGTCCTCTTGTTCCTGTGCTTCTTCCTCACCCGGGAGCGGGTCACGCCACCCGAGGACCAGAGCCCCAACTTCGTAGAGGACTTGAAGAGCATGGCCACCAGCCGCTCCTTCGTGGTGATGCTGGGGGTGCTGATCATCATGATCATGTCCTTCGTGCTCCGGGGCTCCGTCTCTGCCTACTACTTCAAGTACTACGTGCATCGCAACGACCTGCTCGGCCCCTTCCTGGTGGCCAATGCCCTGGCCTTCCTGGCCGCCGTGGTCATCACGCCCAGCCTCGCCAAGCACTTCGACAAGAAGAACCTCTTCATCGCGGCCATCGGCATCGGCGGCCTCATCATCGGCGGATTCTGGCTTGCCAAGCCCACGGACATCGGCCTCATGTTCGGCCTCCAGATCCTCGCCAGCTTCGTCATCGGCTTCAACTCGCCCCTCGTTTGGGCCATGTTCGCCGATACCGCCGACGACGCGGAGTGGCGCCTGGGCCGCCGCAACACCGGCCTGGTCTTCGCCTCGGCGGTCTTCGGCATGAAGATCGGCTTGGCCATTGGCGCCTGGGTCACGGGCCTCGTCCTGACGCTGTTCGGCTACGTCCCCAACCTTGATCAGTCCGCCAGCTCCCTCCTGGGCATCCGGCTCTCCATGAGCCTCTTCCCCGCGGTGATGCTGGTGATCGCTGCCGTCCTCATGAAGGCCTATCCCCTCGACGACAAGATGATGATCCAGATCGAAAAGGATCTGGCCGCCCGCAAGAAGACCCCCGCGGGTGAAGCCTGATGGCTGAACGGAGAACCGTAAGCATGGATAGAACCTACATCTCCGATGCCGAGCTCAAGGGGCAGGACGCGACGGTCGCCGGCTTCTTGGCGGAGATCGACGGGGAGCCTTGCTACTGCGTCGCCAACCACGACGCCATGGCCCCCTTCTTCATGAGCCTGGTGAGCGACTCGGACCACTGGCTGTTCATCTCCAGCAATGGCGCGCTCACCGCTGGCCGCCGGGATCCGGACAATGCCCTCTTTCCCTACTACACCGACGACCGGATCCACGACAGCCAGGACCAGACCGGCAGCAAGACCCTCCTGCGCATCACCCGGGACGGCCAGACCTGGCTCTGGGAGCCCTTCTCCCAGCGCCTGGAGGGGCTCTACCGGGTCACCCGGAACCTGTGCAAGAGCGTCTACGGCAACAAGATCCTCTTCGAGGAGATCAACCACGACCTCGGCCTCACCTTCCGCTATGAGTGGATGAACAGTGAGCGCTTCGGCTTCGTGCGCCGGGCCGCCCTCTCCAACCAGGGCACCGAGGCCATCTCCGCTGAGGTGGTCGATGGCATCGAAAACGTGCTGCCCTGGGGCGTCGAGCGCCGCTTCCAGGTGGAATACAGCACCCTGGTCGATGGCTACAAGCGCACCGAGCTGCTGCCGGGAACAGGACTGGCCCTCTTCCGGCTCAGCTCCGTCCCCGTGGACAAGCCCGAGCCCAGCGAGGCGCTGCGGGTGAACCTGGTCTGGTCCGCAGGCCTGGAACCGGCCTGCCACCTGCTCTCCACCACCCAGCTCCGGGCCTTCCGGCACGGCGAGCCCGTGCAGGAGGAGACGGACATCCGTGGGCGGCGCGGTGCCTACCTGCTGAACGCGACGTTCTCCCTGGACCCCGGTGCCCGCAGGGACTGGCTGGTGGTGGCCGAGCTTGAGCTGGACGCCACCCGCGTCGTGGCCCTCAACCAGCGCCTGGCGTCCGGTGCCGACCTCCAGGCGGAAGTCCTGGAGGACGTGGCCCGGGGCACCCGGAACCTGGTGCGGATCGTGGCCAGCGCCGACGGCCTGCAGGCCACCGGCGACCCCCTCAACACCTGGCGGCACTTTTCGAACACCCTGTTCAACCTCCTGCGCGGGGGCATTCCGGAGGACGGCTACGGCCTCATCCGCGCGGACCTGAAGCTGTTCCTGGAGCAGTCCAACAAGGTCGTCGCCCAGCGCCATGCGGCCTTCCTGGACGCCCTGCCCGAGCGCCTGGCGCACACCGATCTCATGGCCCGGGTGACCGGCCTGGGCGACCCGGACCTGGAGCGCCTGACCCGGGAATACCTGCCCCTCACCTTCAGCCGGCGCCACGGCGATCCCAGTCGCCCCTGGAATGCCTTCGCCATCAAGGTCAGGGATGACCAGGGCCAGAAGATCCTCACCTACGAGGGCAACTGGCGGGACATCTTCCAGAACTGGGAGGCCCTTGGCTACACCTTCCCCAACTATCTGGAGAGCATGGTCTTCAAGTTCCTGGACTGCTCCACGGTGGAGGGCTTCAACCCCTACCGCCTGCTGCGGGCGGGCTTCGACTGGGAGGTGAGCGATCCCCACGATCCCTGGTCCTTCATCGGCTACTGGGGGGATCACCAGGTCATCTACCTCCTGAAGCTGCTGGAGGCCTCCCGCCGCTTCCACCCGGGCCGGCTGGCCGAGCTGCTGGGCCGGCGCATCTTCACCTACGCGAACGTTCCCTACCGCCTCAAGTCCTACGAGGCGATGCTGGCGGATCCCCACAGCACCATCGACTTCGATGCCGAGCTGCACCAGCAGACCCTGGACCTGGCGACGACCCTCGGCGCCGATGGCCTGGCGGTGTGGGACACCCAGGGTCCGGTTCGGGGCAACCTCACCGAGAAGCTCCTGGTAGTGGCCCTCTCGAAGCTGACCAGCTACATCCCTGGGGCCGGCATCTGGATGAACACCCAGCGCCCCGAGTGGAATGACGCCAACAACGCCCTGGTGGGCTACGGCGTCTCCATGGTCACCCTCTGCTACCTGCGCCGCTACCTGGCCTTCTGCCATGAGCTGTTCGGGGAGGCCCCCGCGGCCCACTGCGAGGTGGCCGGAGAGCTGGCGGAGCTCCTGGAGGCCGTGGCCCAGGTCCTGGAAGGGCATGCCCCGCCGGCGGACCACACCTTCACGGACCAGGAGCGCCGCCTCATGCTGGACCAGCTGGGCCAGGCGGGCTCGACCTACCGCGCCAAGGTCTATGGCGCCGGCTTCTCCGCGCCGCGGCTCCAGCTCTCACAGCAGCGCCTGCAGGCCTTCTGCGCCACCGCCCTGGGCCACATCGACCATGCCATCCGGGCCAACCGCCGGGACGACGGCCTCTACCACGCCTATAACGTCATGAAGCTCGCCGGGGACGGCATCGAGGTGCGCGGCCTGCACGAGATGCTGGAGGGCCAAGTGGCGGTGCTTAGCTCGGGCACCCTCTCCGCGGAGGAGGCGGTCACGGTCCTCGACGCGCTGCGGGCCAGCGCCCTCTACCGGCCCGATCAGGCCAGCTACCTCCTGTATCCCGACCACCCCCTGCCGCACTTCCTGGAGAAGAACACCCTCCCCGCGGATGCCCTCGCCGGTTCGGCCCTGCTCCGGGCCCTGCTGGCCGCGGGCGATACGACCCTCGTGAGCCGCGATGTTGAAGGCCGCGTCCACTTCAACCCGGCCTTCCGGAACGCCGCAGGCCTGAGAGAAGCCCTGGGCAACCTGAAGCGTGGTCCCCACCGGGCCCTGGTGGCTGCCGAAGAGACACGGCTCCTGGAACTCTACGAGGACGTCTTCGACCACCGCTCTTTCACCGGCCGCTCGGGGACCTTCTACAAGTACGAGGGGCTCGGGTGCATCTACTGGCACATGGTCTCCAAGCTGCTCCTGGCCGTGGACGAGGTGAAGCGCCAAGCCGCCAGCGGCGACGCGGCCACACTGGCCCGCATCCAAGCGCACTACCAGGCCATTCGCGAGGGCCTGGGCGTCCACAAGTCCCCGGCCCTGCACGGCGCCATTCCCACGGATCCCTACTCCCACACCACGGGCTTTGCTGGAGCCCAGCAGCCGGGCATGACCGGGCAGGTGAAGGAAGACCTCCTCACCCGCATGAGCGAGCTGGGTGTCCGCGTGGCGCAAGGCCGCCTCATCTTCCAGGCCTGGGCTGTTGCGACGACGGAGTTCCTGCCCGCCGCCGCCGCCTTCCCGTTTGTGGATGTGGCCGGCCAGCCCGGCGTCCTGGCGTTGGAGATGGGGACCTTCGCCTTCACCTTCTGTCAGGTCCCCGTGGTGATGCACTGGGCGGGTCCGGCCGGCCTGCGGATCACCCACCGGGACGGCTCAACCTCGACCCTGCCGGAGCTCGCCCTGGATCCTGCCACCAGTCGGCTGGTCTTCGGCCGCACCGGCGAAGTCCAGCGCCTCGATGTCTTCCTGGGCCTGCCCGATCAGGCCTGAATACCGGTCAGCACTTCAAGGATTCCCAAGCGATCAGCCAC
>SESB01001733.1_pt1 | contig 13714 bp, 14 predicted proteins | sample 3171441 | NCBI WGS metagenome assembly SESB01 (sample SAMN06051867, study PRJNA518727) | freshwater metagenome | biome: subpolar coniferous forest; feature: holomictic lake; material: water; isolation source: holomictic Lake 227, 6 m depth | place: Canada: near Kenora, Ontario | collected...
GGATGTAACAAATTAATCGTGCTACGTTAATACGATCCAATGCTGATGCTGTTGACTGTAATGTTTTGTTACCAAAGTTAGTAATACCAACACCTGGAATAAAGGTAATTGGATTAATATTGTTTGTATACAGTACATCACGCATAGATTGACCCACACCTAATGTCGTGAATTCTCCAGTTATAGCTGTTAAGTAACCTAATTGGAACGCATTGTCAACTAAACCACGGCGAGTACCAGCTGGTGCTAACCATGGATAAGCAATTTCATCATTGCGAATAATAGTACGTGTCATCATATGACTTGGATATGTAACAACAGTATTACCACTTAGATCAGTTGTTTGGCAACTTGGGTAGAATGCTGCTCCATAACTATCACCTGCTGCTAAATTACCGTCACCAGTCGCTAGACCTAATCCATTATTGTTGGTTGCCCATGTGATAATTTCGTCAGGGGACAATCGTAATGGAGTATCAATGATAGAAAATGCTACATTATTAATCTCATTGTTCAATGCCACCATGTTAAGTGCTAGTTCTGGGTAGCCAGGAACTGCTATCAGGTTATATGAATTTTGTTCTTCACGAATAGATGTATTAGTGTCAATAGCTGTTTTCATAGCTTGTACAATAATTTCTCGTTGTGCTTGTCTACCCATATATGGCGAACCATCTGTACGAGTACCTGCTGCTGTTAACCAAGTATTAGTAACAGTTTGTTCAGACCAATAAGTATCACTCACATCAGGAGTTTGGTTTGTATTACCTTCAATACAAGCATAAACAACGCTATTATATTGAACATATTCACCAATAGTATAAGCAGTTGTTGAATTCCAATCATCTGTAGGATAGCTACTACTGTTAAAATAGTTAGACTGATATGTTTTAACATTAAATCCTGAACGACGAGTATTCCATAACAATATTCCAGCTGGGTATAAGCCAGCATTGGGAGCGTCTGGATCTAAATAATTGCTAGTTAATAAACTTGTTATTGTAGGTAACGTACCACTTACAGGATCTGTTATTCCATTAGTTGCCCAACGAGCATCAGCAAATAGAATACCACTAGATTGAGTAGAATCTGCATTAACGATTTGAACCCACTGATCAACACCACTAACAGATTCCCAACGATATAATAATGGATAGTTTTCTAAGTCGCTTGTGTTAACCCACAAATCACCGTATACCAACGGACTAGCTGCTGTATTAGTTTGCGTTGTAGGAGCGGATGCACTGATAATAGGACCAGTGGCATTACACTGTGATAAGTCATATCCACGGGAATCTGAAGTTACAGTTTGATATCCTACCCATGATCCATTGCTTTGAATCATAATATCAACTTGTGTAGGATCACTATAGTACCAATATGTGCCATCATCTGGATTTTGATCAGGTGCTGTGCCAGATGCTGTGTAAGTAAATGTTGGAGTACTTACCCAGTTGCTTAATACAATACCTGATGCAGATCCGCTTACATAATTCTGTAAACATAAGAAAGTACTAGCAGTAAAACCTGCTGTTGTAATAGGAGTTCCGATAACGTTTGTCAGAATAATACTACCACCTGCGCTGTGTGTAAACACAATAGCGCCATTACTGTCAATAGAAGCACTAACATAAGGAATGTTAGCTGAACTTACCCCAGCAATAAAAGCACTAGGAGTAGTTCCGCCAAGTGTAACTGTTGCTGTTGTTAATGATGATGTGCCTGGCTGTGTTGCAGCAATGGTGAAACTGTTACCTGATACGAAAGTTTGATTAACTGTATCACCAGTAACAACAGTAGCACCAGATACATATCTTTCATATATTGTAAACCCAGCTAGTTGATTGTTAAGTGGATCATATTTTGAATAGAATGAACCAGCAGGAATATTTTCTCCGCCGCCAGATGGATCCAAACCATAAATTGCTGTGCTTCCGCTTGAGTATACAGGAACATTTTTAATTACAAAAACATCTAAAGCTGAGTTATACTGTTTCAGAACTAAATTAACACCAAGGTTAATATTGTTTGTTTTCTGCCAAATTGAACCAGTTGTTCCAATAGCACTTGAGCCACCTTGGCTCCAAGTTGGTACTTGAAAGCTAGGGCTTGCTTGATATCGTGGGCATGTATAAGTTTGTGCCGTCACGCCTAATGTAGTAAGAGCTGTACCTGTGCCATTTGCGACAACAACAGTACCAGTTGGAATACCAACTTTACCACCGCTAACATATGCTGTAACAGTAGTTGACGCAAAAGAGACTGATGTTGTGTTACAAGCTGTAACAGTATAAGTTCCATTATATCCATTTGGATTCATGTTACTAACTGAAATTGAGCTACCAACTGTAAACGGAGCAGAAACTTGACTAGCAAATGTTAATGTAGCAGTTGTGCCAGTGCCTGACGCACCCGTGATAGCAAGGTTAACTCCAGCCGCGGTAAAATCAGCATATAAATTAAAAGAACCGCCAATATTAGCAGCATACACGCCAGTTAGCCCAGCTGTTGTAACTGCATCAACTATGCCAGTAACTGTGTTATTTGGACTGACTGGAACAGTAATTGTTACACCGTTAATTGTAAATGTGTTACCAGCAGTTACACTAGAAGGAGTGGTAGTACCCTTAACAGTAGACCATGCTGATTGCCATTCTGCGCTGCCAAGTTGTACCCATGTATTATACAGACTTGTGATTCTTGTATCATTTGATTGAGTTGTTGTTGGTCCGCCACGCTTGAAGTAGTTAGGATTTGTAGTATATGTGGCTGTTACAGCGTAATTTCCAATGCTACCATAACTTTGTAATGGCACTGGGGAAGCTGTATTTAAGTATATTGAATCAGTAATTACTAATGGAATTTGATTAGTAAAAGTAGATGTTGTTTTATTCCACTGATAAATTCCCCATGTAGTATTATCTGTATCTAACCAGGTAGTATTGTTATCTGGGTTGCCTGTTGGGCGAGTTAAGCTAGCAGAAAGCGCAGCTAAATCAATATCAGCACGAATAACATAACATTGATTAGTAACACCTAGTGCTGAATAAGCAGCAAGGAGACCATATTCATTAAGTTCGTACCCGTTAATAGGTGTACCGTTAGTTGTTTGATAAAAGAATGGAGATCCATAATTTGCAGATAGAGCACGCTGACTTGTTGCCAGGAATAATTTATCAGCATTAATGGCTAATGTGCCTGGGGCAATGCCTACGCCATCTCCCGACAGTTTGTTAGACGCAGTTGCTATGACCATTAGAGGTACTGAGTTTGTAGCTGCTGGAAGATACTGACTTTGGTCAACTACAGTAACTTGAACGCCTGGGGAAACTAGTGTGTTCGACATAATTTAAATCCTTATAATGAATATAAGAATATTTATTAAATTATTGAAAAAAACAATAATTGCTAGCATTTATAAATATACAAAAATTAATTTTTTATTGGTTATCAACGCATAAATATAGATATGGTAATCTACAACGAAGCTGTAATATATTGGATTCATCTTACTAGTCATACTGATATTTATACCCAAGGCTATGTTGGGGTATCTAAAAACTTAGATGAACGAGTAACTCATCATATACGCAGTTTAACCAATGATACTCATACAAATCCGCACTTAAAATACGCATTCAAAAAGTACGGATGGGACAAATTTATTGTTGATATTTTTTTATGTGGCGAAGAAGAATATTGCTATATTTTAGAAAATACACTAAGGCCGAATAAAAACATAGGGTGGAATATCACTATAGGCGGGCATCGTGGGCCCGGGTGGCAAAAAGGAAAAAAGCGTGATGCGGATACATTAAAAAAAGCAAAAAATACCAGACTAATAAGATACGGAGACAGAAAAGTTTTACGTGAGCAGGAGCGAAAAAATCAAGTAGCCGAAAATAAAAAAGCTAGAAATCAAAAAAAACTTCAAAAACAGCAAGATCATGCAGCAGCAGTAGAGCAACGAAAACTTGCTAGGACACAGTATAGACTAGAAAAAGAAGAAAAAATTAAACAAGAAAAAGCGGTCTTAGCACTAACTTTACAAAAAGAAAAAGAAAAAAAAGCCAATATTTCACAACATCGTCCAACATGTAACATTTGCAAACAACGTCCACGAGCTATAGCATATCATAAGTATGGACGAATTTATTACCGTAGCATGTGTTCTCAATGCCTACGAAAAAATAAAAAACTTAAGGTTCCAAAAATGCGATGGGAGTTGACTGGATACAAAAAGAAAACAGTATGTGATCGTTGTGGCTTTAGATCAAGGTGGGCTGCTCAGATGTTAGTTTTTCACATAGATGGGAATCTAAACAACAATATATTACAAAATCTCAAAACAATTTGTCAAAATTGTGTGGTGGATGTGGCTAAGTCAGATTTACCTTGGAAGCAGGGAGATCTTGAGACAGATCACTAGTGTTCTTAATACCTGATACTAACAAATCAACTTGAGCATATAGCTCATCCATTGTACCATTATTGTTTAGCACATGATTGAACTCTGTGCCCGCCCATGCTGTTTCGCTGGCATGTACCTTATAATTATCCAATACTGACTTGTTACTAGCCCAACTTAAATTCTGGGTGGGACCACCATTTACCACTTCTGCCGCATGAAACCACGCTGGATCAGGGCCTCGCTTTGTTCGAATAACTATGCCACCAGATGATTTAATTGCAGAAATTTCATTTGGAAAACGACAATCTGAGATTACTACGTTATCTGGAAGATTACGAATTTTGTTTTCAATACTAGCTATCCAAATATCATCATGAAAGCCTTTACGCATTACCTCTGTTCCCCAGTACTGTAGGACCCAGCGTGGAGTTAGATGAGGCATGTGCAATCGTTCTGCCCACCATAAATCTACTTGCTCTCTCCATTCCCTAGATGCCTTAGTACGTCCTTCTAACAGAATTCTGTCCCATCCAAATACGGCTGATACTGCATCTTTTAGAGTTCCTGCAAAACTTTCTCTGCGAAATCCATGTACGTTTACTAGATAATCAGCTACAGTATCTTTGCCGCTGCCTATTAGGCCAGAAATTCCGATAATCATATATTGTCCTTTATCATTGATGACATTAAATACCAACCTGGACGATGGGATCCTAGTTGTATAAATCCTAAGTCTGTATAAAACTTAGGAATCTCTGTTGTAATTATAATTGTTCTATCACGACTTGTGGCAAATTCCACTGCCTTAGCTGTTATTTGTTTACCTAATCCTTGATTTCTATAATCCGGGTCAACACATACCCAGGTTAAATCATAAAAATATTGTAAGCTTGACTCGCTAACTATTCCAAATCCAACTATTTTTTGTTGATCTTTTGCTAATATGTAAAACTTTGGATTCTCAATTAAGTTGATTAGATATGTTATTTTCTCTATTTCAATTCTATGTTCTACATTTTTGGATAGTAAAGAAGGCATTTTGCCGTTGGATTTGTACACGAATGATCGTTTTAATAGCTCTCCTATTTCAACGGTATCCTTTAATTCATTGACAATTTCTATAGAAATCATCTTGCTGTAGTTATCCTGGATCTTGTGCTAATTTCTGTGAATATAATGTCTTTAATTGTTGGCAATGCTTGTTTTGGTTTTGATTTTAACCATCTTTCATATTCATTATATGAATTAAATCCACGTATTAGAGCAGCACGTTCAACATATTTCCAAGTAGGCAATCCCAATTTTTTAGCAGTAGAATTTACAGAAGGTTCACCGTTGTAGTATTTTTGATTATGATGCTTACGGCACAATCTGTTGTATAATGGGGCGTTAGTTTTTTTAGATATAGTGCAAATAACCTTTGGCTCAGAACAGCCTTCGTGTTCACACTTGGGTCTGAGACTCTTTTCAGGAACATATGGGTTGTATTTTGGACTGGTAGATTTAAGATTAATCATTTAAGTTTTGTTACATCTAGGTGCTTAAGAGTTTTCTGTAACATAGCAATTTGTCTGCGGCAATCTTCTAACGCATGATGGCTAGTAACAGGTTTTGGACAATCTGGCCATAGACTATACACAGTCCTAGCGTCTCTAACTTTGAAAAACTGCCATGGAAGAGGTTTTCCTAACTTTGTATAGGCGTTTTCTAGAATACATATATCAAAAGTTATACCGTTTGTCCAGATTAAATCACATTTCCAACACAATTTATGTAGCTCATCAAGAGCTTGATCTAGTGGAATGCGATTATCTTCAGCAAGTGCTTCTGCTGCAGCTTCTGGTTGTGTACCCCACCACTCAATAGTGCTATCATTGATGACACGATCTTCCTGACTATCTAGTGTGATACGAGCATAGTATTGAAATTTGTCACTGTACCCTTTTCCTAAGGGATCAAAGCATTGAGCCGCTATTGTTAGAATAACGGCGTCAGGAGAAGCAGCTAGCGTTTCTAAATCTATCATTATGTCCATTTATAAATTATAATAGAAAGAATATTAATTGTCAAGTTAAATTACTTGGATTGATTGTAATATTTGTTATGTAATGGACCAATTTTTGATCTATGAAATGATGCTATAACCTCACGAGTATGCGAAAAATCAGGATTTGATTGATATGTATTCCATAATTTATTTATGGATATCATGAGTTCTGCCGCTTTTTTCTGTTGTGTCGGATCTGATATCCGATCAGGATGATACATACTAGCCAGTGTTCGATAGGCAGTATGAATGTCCTTACGATTATGTCCACTGGGATTAAGCAACAGCATAGTGGCTTCTTGAGTTTTATTTTTAGTCAAGTTTATTTTATCCGATAACCCAGGTCAAAGGTTGACTACCATCTACATAGTCAACTAGATCTTTAAGACATTGCGCCATCAATTCCTTGGCATCAGCCTTCATTGCAGTGCCATTTAGTGTTGTTGCGCCCTGCGGGCCAGCAATAGTGCCAAACTTTTCACGGGCATCACCTATGATCATCTTGCAATTGGCATACATATAATTACGAATCCATTGACGAATTTGATAATCACTGAGCAGATTTACCTCTGGCTTTAAGTTATATGTCCATAACAAGACATTCTCTCCGGAACCCTTAGGATCACGAATTAATTGAAGTTTTTTAGTAACCGGATTCCATGTGTAGTTCATGTAGGCACCGAACATACGACCGGCTAATTCAACATACTGTGAATAGAAATCATATGTTGCCAATCCACCTGCCACATTGAAGTTCATTAGATAAACATTCAACGAAGCCTGGCTAAATGGGTCAAAATTGGAGGCATTTGGACCAGAAGAGTCGCCAAATGTTCTACGGAAGATTTGTCTTACCTGAATAACTTCATCAGGAAGATCATAAATGTTTACGTTAGTTACCAGTTCCATAAACGTATAACTTTCTTCATAGGCATTTTGTGCCCGTTGACGATAGGTACCGATAGAGTTTCGGTATGCTGATTCATAATGACTGGCATCCAGCTCTATATCAATAATATCATCACCTAATTGAAGCCTAACGTATTCAATTAGATCTTGTTTAAGCGTTTCTAACGTAGATTGAGATTGTTCTGCCATATAGACTCCATTTATATATATTTAGCAGATTTACCATGCCTTTAAGATAACCAGGTTGTCATTGCTACGTCCCGTGTACTTGATTTCCGTGGATTTGATCTCTTTAAATGCTTTACGAGCAGCCGGTTTACCTACACTCATAATAGCTTTAATTTGTTCCTTGGGTTTTCTTAGGATCTTTTGTACAGTTGCCAGCGCATCAAATGCAATCAACGATGATCCTTTAATTGTAAATGTTCCCGCGTGAGTGTCCGCGAGAACATAGATCAATTTACGCTTTGCCGTATCATAAATGAACGCTTCAGACGCACCCACGAGACTAGTGGCAGGCAAAGATTTAAGTCCAAGTTCGGCAAATTCTTTAAGATATTTAAACTTTAGTGCTACTTTTTCAGGACTAACTGCTTTTTTCGCACGAGGTTTACGTTCTACTTTCTTAATTGAGATGTAAGATTGACAGTCTGCGAGTACAGTTTCACAGAATTTTACACAGCTTTTTAGCTGAGTTTTAGTAAGATGACTGTATCCCTCAACTAGTTGCGGATCTTTTCCCTCCACAACTTCCTCAAGTTCTGCCAGTCGTAATTTCCAAACTGCTGTGATGTGAGGAATCATTTGAGTAGCAATATTCATGCCACGAATTAAGGCGATAGGCTTAAAATTTGCCGACATTTTAGCATCAGCATCAATAAAATCATCATACATGCCATCAAGTTCAGCGGCACATTCAGATGCTTTTTCTTTGAGATGATCTTGGATAGTTAGCTTTTGTTGAGCAGTTTCTTCTGATGTAGCGGCAACTTTTTGTTCTTCTTGCTTGCCAGCTAATAATTCAGCAAGATGCTCATCCAGAATAGATTGTTCGTAATCCTTAAGCTGTAAGCCCATTACTGACATCCTACAGATCCAACCTGTTGTTGTTTTTACACGACTATCTGGAATACCGCGCATTAGTTTTAATTCTTTAGCTTTCTTATTCACTTCAAAATACTGAATAATTAGATCCTTGGCATCCTTACGACCATAGGAATAATTATACCAATTGAACGCTTTTGCTAAGGTTCCAACACGAGTTTCATCAGTGGGTTGAGTAAGCCACTCCGGCTCTGATCCAATAAATTTGGCATCTTCTCCACGCGGGACCAGTCGTTTAATTGTAGTTGATAGTTTTTTCATAGTTATATTATATAGTATAAGTTAAAAAATGTCAACTTAGTAACATCGCAAAAATTATATGATGATCTAGGTTGTCTAATAGTATTACTGCTGATGCTTTTAAATCATTGTATCTTACAGTATCTTTTTTAAGTCGTCTACATTCCACTGATTCTCTGCTGATTTCTTTGACAACAGAGTCAATATTTCTTATCATTTTTTGCAGATCACGCAATGCCACTTTATTTCTAACTCCGCTAAGTTGTTTTTCGGCAATTGATAATCGTTCTAAAATTTCATCCATACAGTAATTATATGTGTTTTCTAATTAATTGTCAATTGAATCCTAACTAAATACTTGACTATGCCAAGACTCAGCCTATATAGACCGAATAGAACCAATGACTACCAGTATTTGGATCGTATCATATCCGAGCGATATACAGTTGGAGGTCTAGATATGTATGTACACAAATACATGGGACCAATTGTAGATACAACAGACAGTCCCGGCAATAAAGATGCTACATTACCAGTATATAATACAGAAAATCCACTGTTTATTGAAGATTTGCTGTTGTTAGAAAACCGTGATCGTGCGTATGACCCTAACATTTATATCATGCGTGGCGTGTATACGATGCAAGATATTAACTTCAACTTGTCTCAATTCGGGTTGTTTTTAAACAACGATACTCTGTACATTACATTTCATTACAACGACATGATTGACAGTTTTGGGCGTAAATTAATGACAGGCGATGTACTAGAATTGCCTAATATGAAAGATTATAACCCATTAAACCAAAATATTACAAGAGCCTTGCCTAGATATTATGTTATTCAAGACGCAGCTTTTGCTGCAGAAGGGTTTAGTCAGACATGGTTACCTCACTTATGGCGAATTCAAGCTACCCCTATGGTAAATGCTCAAGAATACCAACAAATCATTAATCAACCATTAATGCCAGACAATATTTGGGATGATGGAAATTTTTATCCACAAGGAATGGTAGTTAATAACGGCGGAAAATATTATTCAGCAACTAAAAATGTACCACCTGGAACTAATATTATTGATCCAAACTACTGGGCATTGATTGAAAACCCAACTACAATGGGTGATGTAAATTCAACAAGAAACAGAGAATTACAGATCAATGATGCATTAGTTGTACAAGCTAATATTGAAGTTCCGCAATCAGGATACGATAACGTATCATTTTATATATTACCAAATACTGAAAGCGGTCAACCTAGTGGACAAGGATTATTTACTGACCAAACTGCTCCCACCGTAGATGGTGCACAATCAGGAGAAGGCAATACTCCAACTGATTTTGGGTGGACAATGGGCTATTTGACAGGCGACAAGTTGGCTCCAAATGGATTGCCAGTTACACCCGGAGTTAGTTTTCCATTAAATCCAAGCAAGGGTGATTACTGTTTACGGTTGGATTATTATCCAAATCGTTTGTTTAGATTCAGCGGAGCAAACTGGCTAGCAATTAGCGAAGATGTTCGTACTCCATTAGATTGGGGAACCACAAATGGAACTCAGCGTAGTTCGTTTGTTAATAATACATATACGGTAAATACAACCGATCAGGGTAATATTCCTTCTCGTCAATCATTGTCAGAATTGCTTAGACCAGAAGCTGATAATGGCAATCAAGGCGGAAATTTACCACCTAACCCAAGACCTAAAGGGCGATAATGCAACAATACTTTTTCGACGGACAAGTTCGTCGTTACCTAACGCAATTCGCAAGAATGTTTTCTGGATTCCAAGTAGAATTTGGACGTAACGAGGCTGGTGCTGCCAACACAGGCGATACTCTGTACAGAGTTCCTGTTAGATACGGTGATAGTACACGGCAAGTTCAAACTATTCTCCAAGAAAACAGTGCCAGTAATATGCCATCTACGCCGTTAATGACATTTCATATTACAGGACTAGATTTTGATCGTGCCCGTATGCAGAACCCAACCTATGTTGATAACAAATCTATTAGACAACGTGAATATGATGAAGCAACCGGCACTTATGAAACTACTCAGGGTAACGCATTTACTGTTGAGCGATACATGCCAGCACCATACAAATTATCAATCAATTTAGACATTTGGACTAGTAATACCAATCAAAAAATGCAATTAATGGAACAAATATTACCATTATTCAATCCTAGTCTTGAGATACAAAGTACAGATAATTTTCTAGATTGGTCTAGTTTAAGCATTGTGGAATTAGTTTCAACCGGTTGGTCAAGCAGAAGTATTCCACAGGGAACAGAAGATCCCATTGACATTTCCACTATCAAATTTGCTTTACCTGTATGGTTATCATTGCCTGCTAAAGTTAAAAAATTAGGCATTGTTGAAACAATTATTGCCTCTGTATTTGACGGTTCAGGTGATTTGGTAAATGCCATTGCTGACAGTGACTTATTACTTGGAACTAGACAGTACATTACACCTTACAGCTACCAGGTAGTATTAATTGGCAATAAATTACAAATTTTATCACGTTCTGCTGTACTTGATGAAAATAATCAACAATTACCAGCACCTAGCCCAGTTGAGCCTAGTAATGTACTATGGACTCCTGTTGTTAACCTGTACGGCGTATTACGACCTGGTATTAGTGTAGTCGCACTAACACAAGAAGATGGCAGTCAAGTATATGGCAATGTAAGTTTTGATCCTACCAACGATCAATTTTTATTATTTTCTGTAATTCCAGAGTCTATTCCTGCTAACACCTTGTTGCCAGTAAACTCAGTTATAAATCCACGTGTTAGCGGACCTGGCGAAGGATTACCAGCTGCTGCTATCGGACAACGTTATCTATTAACAGAATCAACAGGCAGTAACAATGGCTACGCACAAGCGTGGGCGGGAACATTTGGCGAAATATTAATAGCATATCCCAATGATATTATACAGTATGACGGCTCTCGATGGGTAATTACTTTTGATAGCACTTCAAGTCCAGTAAATACACAATATGTCACAAACATTACCACAGAAATTCAATATCGTTGGACAGGTTATAACTGGGTTAAATCATATCAAGGTCAATATCCCGGAGGCAAATGGAGTCTCATAATTTAAATACGGTCAATGCTGTTGGCATTTGGTTTTATAGTCAGTTTACCAATCGTTATCTATATCTATTACGCAATGATATTAAGAATCCTGATTCATGGGGATTAGCAGGCGGCAAAATAGAATTAGGTGAAAGCATAATGGCTGCTATGGTTCGTGAATGTGAAGAAGAATTAGGCTCAATGCCTGACTATATCAAGCTAATGCCCCTAGAAAAATTTACAAGTGCCGATAACGGTTTTGTATACAATACATTCTTTTGCATTGTAGCAGATGAATTTAAGCCTATTCTTAATGATGAGCACCTAGGATATGCCTGGATTGATGCTGGCACATGGCCTAAACCATTACATCCGGGTTTATGGTCAACCATAAATTTTGAAGCTGTACGAAATAAAATAGCGATTATACAATCACAGTTGCAAACGTCATAGTAAGTGATTGATGCCGTGTATTATACTATGTATCTGAACTTGTAACAGCATGAACTCATTATGTAAAACAGTTAAAAATAAAAAGTGACCATGCCATCCGATGTTAAATCTATATCCATTAAAGTAGGCATAATTTTTCTATGTCATTAAGTATTTGTTATCTAATACCAACAACGACTTCTATAATACCAATTTCACCATCAAAATTATCAAGTACTTTACCAATTACTGTACCAACTGCTGGATTTGCTTCAGCACGAGCTGTGCCGTCACCATTACTTACCAGCATATCACCCTTACGCACTGTGCCGGTTACACTACATGGGACACGCCCTTGTAAGGCTACGGCCACGACATTTTCACCAGTTAATCCGCTGTTCATTAGATAACTTGGATTAGTTGATACAATACCAGCTACTCTAGCATCGCTAGTAACAGTACTTCCTGTTACTTCAAATTCACCACCAAACGATACTACTGTTCCGGGAGCATATTCTGCATCAGCTAGATATAATTCAGCTAAGTCAGCATATTGTGCTGAAGTTGCCTTAGCAAATACTGTATTAAACGGTACTGTAGCACTGCCAATATTACCAGTAGCACTAGTACTACCATTAACAATATTGTTAACTGTAATAGTACCAGTACCAACTGATAGGTTACCACCGGTAATATTTCCAATAGCTGAAATTAAACCAACAGTAGTAATATTACCACCAACAATATTTGCTGCTGATGTTATAGTTGATGTAGCAGATATTACACCAATAGTTAATATATTGCCACCAGTTACGTTACCAGTTGATGATACTAATCCGGTAGTTAATATATTACCCCCAGTAATATTGCCAGTGGCAATTACATTGCCGGCTGATGATAAATCAATACCCATTACGGTAGCCATAATTTTCCTATAAAATAGTAACAGTATTTATTATTATTTTATTGTTTTATTATGTATAACTATCATTAAATTAATTGGTGTCGCCCGGATTGATGATAGCAGTAGATGTTACTCGGTCTATAGTCATTGCGCCTTGACAAGTGACATTCCAGTTTTCCGATGTGCCGTCTCTTTCACTGAACGACGGCACATTTAATACAAAATTTTTAAATAAGTACTCTTTTTCATTTTCAAACACACGCCAGACATGATCAACCGTTCCACGCCCGACCTGCCCGCGGGATTGATTAAATCTGATTGAGTACTTGTTCATATTACCTCAGCTGGCGGACGTTGACAAGATTTATTGTTGGCTATTCGCTGCGTTTGAATATTAATGTGAGCAAACTTAACTAATTCATCGGATTGATTTGCTGTAATAGAGTGTGCCAGCCATGCCGGAGTTAAAATTAACTGTCCTACTTTTGGGTTCAGTACTACAAACTTAGAGCCATGAGTAACTTGTGTTGTATCTGTTTCATCCAAATCCATTTGTATTTTACCTGCTCTTGGAT
>SESB01001735.1_pt1 | contig 13708 bp, 10 predicted proteins | sample 3171441 | NCBI WGS metagenome assembly SESB01 (sample SAMN06051867, study PRJNA518727) | freshwater metagenome | biome: subpolar coniferous forest; feature: holomictic lake; material: water; isolation source: holomictic Lake 227, 6 m depth | place: Canada: near Kenora, Ontario | collected...
CGGCATAATCAGCATCGTTCTCGATATTCCGGCCATCTTCGCCGAGGCCGGCCTCGACCGGCCCGACCTGCCGATCTCCGTCGCCATTCGCGGTCGTGACGGCCTCGGCGCCGCCGGCGAGATGATCAGCGGCGACCCCGCCCTCTTCGACCGCAACCCGGCCAAGGTGGAGGTGGAATTCCCCTACGGCCGGTGGCTGCTCGCGGCCGTTCCCAAGCTGGGTTGGGGGAGCGATGAACCGCCGCTGTCGATGTCCCGCCTGCTCGGGGGCGGCTTCTTCCTGTTCGTCGCCCTGATCGGTTTCGGAACCGCCAACCACCTGATCGAGCGCAGCCGCCTGCATCGCAAGCTCGCCTCTTCCGGGGAGCGCTTCCGCCTGCTCCTCCAGGTGGCCAGCGACGGCGTCCACATTCTCGACCGCGAGGGAAACCTCGTGCTCTCCAGCCGGAGCTTCCTCGACATGCTGGGCTACACCCCCGAGGAGGCGGCGCAGCTCAACGTCAAGGATTGGGACGTCTTCTTCCTGCCCGAGGAGTTCCCGGCCCGGCATGCGGCGCTGTTGCGGACTCCCGGCATCTTCGAAACCCGGCACCGACGGCGCGACGGCAGCATCATCGAGGTGGAAATCAATGCCCGGGGCATCGTCCTCGACGGCGAAACCTTCCTTTACGCCTCATCGCGCGACATCACCGAACGCAAGGAGCACGAAGCGGAAATCAAGCGGGCCAAGCTGGCGGCCGAAGAGGCGGCGCGGGCGAAATCCGACTTCCTGGCCATGATGAGCCACGAAATCCGCACCCCGATCACCAGCGTGCTCGGCATGGCCGACTTGCTCCAGCAAACCCCGCTTACCAAAGAGCAGGCGGGCTTTCTCGGAACCCTCGGCACCTCGACCAAGACGCTGTTGACCATCCTCAACGATGTTCTCGACATCTCCAAGCTCGAAGCGGGCAAGGTGACCATCGAGACGACGCCGTTTCCCCTACGCACCACCGTCGCCGACGTCCTCGGCTTCGCCCGCGCCACCGCGACGGCCCAGAGTCTGGTCATCGACCTCACCGTCGCGGCCGAGGTTCCCGAGCGGGTGGTCGGCGACCCCACCCGGCTCAACCAAATCCTGTTCAACCTGCTCAACAACGCCATCAAGTTCACCGAGCGCGGCTTTGTCCATCTCCGCATGTCGGTGGCCGGGCGGGACGGCGGCACAGTTACGGTGCTGATCGAGATCGAGGATAGCGGCATCGGCATCGAGCCTGCCCGGTTGAACGTCCTGTTCAAGGCGTTCTCCCAGGCCGACCAATCGACGACGCGGCGCTTCGGCGGCACCGGCCTCGGGCTGGCCATCACCCGCAAGCTGATCGATCTGATGGGCGGCGATATCGGGGTCGACAGCGAACCGGGCAAGGGATCGCGCTTCTGGTTCACCCTGCCCTTCGCGGTCGCCGACGGCCTTGGCGGGTCTGCCGACGCCGCCGACGCCGCGCCGCAGACGAAGGCGCCCCCCCGGCCGCTGCGCCTGCTGCTGGCCGAGGACAATCCCGTCAACCGCATGCTGGTGCGCTCGATGCTGGAGAAGTTCGGTCACAGCGTCGACACCGCTTGCAACGGGCGGGAAGCGGTGGAGAAACTGGCGGCAGGCGACTACGACGCCGCCCTGATGGACATGCAGATGCCGGAAATGGACGGCGAAGAAGCGACGAGACTCATCCGCGCCATGCCGCCGCCGAAGAACCGGATGCCGGTGATCGCCCTCACCGCCGACGTCATGGCCGAACACCGCCAGCGCTATTTCGGCGCCGGAGTCGACGATCTGGTGGCCAAGCCCATCGACTGGGACATCCTCGCGGCCGCCCTCGACCGCCACGCGGGTAACGGCGGTGGGCGATAAGATACGGAAAAAACGTCAGCGCTTGCCGGGATCGCCCTTGCGCTGGCCGGCGCCGCCGAAATTCAGGGCTCCCAGCAGACCGGTGGCCTGCTTGGGCCCCTGGCGCTTGGCCGGCGGCTCGAGAATGCTGATCTTGCGGCCGGTCTTGGTGCAATAGACGGTGGCTGCGCTCTGGGCATTCTGCTGGATGCGCTTGCGGGTGTCGCCGTCGATGGCGTTGAAAGCGCGGATGGCGAGGGAGTAGCTCTGGGGCGAGGGATCGTCGAGCAGATCGCGCAGGGTGCTCGCAGCCAGCTTGAGCTCAAGCACGCCCGGCTTGATCTCCTTGGCAACGGCGTCGACCAGCAACTCGATGGCCTTGCGCGTTTGCTCGTTATCGATATGGAACTCGTCCGCCACAGTTGGGCTCCAGGAATTGGACCCCGGGGGTCCGCTGATGGGAAAAATTATACAGGCGTGAGCGAAGAACCGGCAATACAACAAAAGTGTTGGTGGGCAGACGGATCGTGCATCTGCTCCGGTGAAATCGCTTGCGTGGCTTTTTCGCCACGATCGGCGGTAGGGGGGGACTCGATACCTGGAAACTTCTGAAACTTTTGAACTCTTGATTGATTCGATTGCGACTCGCCCGAGTCGACGCCTTCCGCACCCACCACTCCCGCGAGTCGCGCCGTTCCGGCTCGAGACGGGAAAACCACGGGCGGCGCAAGAAAAAGCCGCCGCCGCTCCCGACCGGCCCCGGAGTGGAAACATCATTTGCTCATCACCGCAATTATACTTAATATCGTCGTATTAGCGCATCCGGCAGCAGGTCAACCATGAACGATCAATCCGGGACCACGAGGCAGGGCGCTCCACACCTGACCCGTCTGTCCCAGGAGCAAGCCCAGGAAATCGCCCGCAAGCACGAGATGCTGTATTCGGGCCGCATGGGCGGTGCCCGCGCGGTCTATTCGTTTTGCGACCTCACCGGCCTCAACCTCTCGGGCCACAATCTTTCCGATGCCGACTTCACCGGAGCCGTGCTCGCCGACTGCAATCTCGCCGGCACCAAGCTCGACCGCGCCGTGTTCTTTTGCGCCGATCTGCGCCGGGCCAATATGGCGCGGGCCAACCTGCGCCGGGCCGATCTGCGCGGTGCCTGCCTGCGCGGCGCCTTCATGGTCGGAGCCGACCTCTTCGAGGCCGATCTGCGCGAAGGCGTGATCGCCGAGAAAGACCAGAAGGGCAACCTCACCTTCCTCCGCCACGAACTGCGCCCCTCGGAAATGCAGTCGGTGGTGCTGGCCAACGCCAACCTGGAACGGGCGCGCCTCAACGGCATCATCGCTGTGCAAGCCGATTTTACCGACGCGGTGATGCGCAACTGCAAGCTGGTGCGGGCCAATCTGCGCCAGTGCAAGCTGGTGGGCGCCAACCTCGAGGGCGCCGACCTTTCGGGCTCGGACCTCAAGGGCGCCAACCTTCAGGGCGCGGTGCTGGTCGGCGCCGACATGACCATGAGCGTCACCGACGGCGCCGACATGAGCGGCATCCTCACCGACGCCCCCGCCGGCATCAGCCTCGACACTCTCAGCGAGCCCATCGAGTCCCTGCTCGCCCAACACATCGCCTGGGTCGAGAGCAGCGGCGCCCAGGGCAAGCCGCTGGATCTTTCCGGCGTCGACCTGCGGCCGCTGAAGAATCTTTCCAGCGCCAACCTTACCGCCCTCAAGGCCAACGGCGTGGTGATGTACGGCATGGTGCTGCCCTCGATCCAACTCCAGGGCGCCCAACTCCAAAACGCCGATCTGCGCGCCGCCAAACTGGTGGGGGCCGACCTGCGCGGGGTCAACCTCAAGAACGCCAAGCTCAACAACACCGACCTGCGCGACTGCAACCTCGGGCCGCTGATTCTCACCGCCGACCGCCTGCTGCCGGCCCAACTCCAGGGCGCCTGCATCCGCTATTCCGACATGCGCGGCGCCGACCTGCTGCGGGCCAACTTCCAGGGCGCCGATCTCTCCTATTCCAACCTGATCGGCACCAAACTGCGCTCCACCGACTTCACCGAGGCCAATCTCGACACCACCCTGTTTTCCAAGGGCGCACTGCACGACGCCACCGCGGCCGGCTGCAAGGGCCTGCCGACAGACTGACCACGCCCACCACGGTTTTCGGGCAGGAGGACGCCATGCGCATTCTGGTTCTGGGGGCGGGGGGAGTCGGGGGCTATTTCGGCGGCCGGCTGGTCGAGGCCGGCGGCGACGTCACCTTCCTGGTGCGCGACAAGCGGGCCGAACTGCTGCGCCGGACCGGGTTGGTGATCCACAGTCCGCTCGGCGATTTTTCCGCCCCCGTCCGGCTGGAAACCCGCGACAGCGTGCGGCCGGAGTACGACCTCGCCCTGCTCTCCTGCAAAGCCTACGATCTCGACGACGCCGTCGCCTCCCTGGCCCGCGGCCTTGCTCCCCATGGCCGGGTGGTGCCGTTGCTCAACGGCCTCGCCCACATGGACCGGCTCGACGCCGCCTTCGGCCGCTCGCGGGTGGTGGGCGGGCTCTGCCACATCTCGGTGACCATGGGGCCCGGCGGCGCCATCGAGCATCTCAACCGCATCCACCGCATCACCTATGGCGAGCGCGGGTCGGGCCTCCCCCACGACGAGCCGACCTCCACCGGAAACAGCGCCGACCTCGCCCATCTCGACGCCCTCTTCGCCAAGACCAGCGTCGATGCCGATCACAGCGGCGAGATCATGCGCCGCATCTGGGAAAAATACGTCTTCCTCGCCACCCTTGCCGCCCTGACCTGCCTGATGCGCGCCCCCGTCGGCGCCATTCTCAAGAGCCGCGACGGCCGCGGCGCTCTCCTCGAAACCCTGGAAACCTGCCGGCGGATCGCCGTGCTCGCCGGCCACCCGCCCTCGGAGAGCGCCATGACTGCAGCGGAGCGCTCCCTCACCGAGGAGGGCTCGGCGCTCAAAGCCTCGATGCTGCGCGACATCGAACGCGGCGGCCCCACCGAAGGCGAGCACATCGTCGGCGACATAGTTCGGCTGGCCGACGCCCACGGCCTTCCCTGCCCGCCGCTCCGCCTCGCCCTGGCTCACCTGCAAGCCTACGAAGGGCAAAGGCTGGCGGGCTGAGCCAAAACGCCACCGACGCCCTGCAGTTTTTTCCCGGCTGATCGGGAAACAGGGAAAAGTCTTCCCGGCCCCCCGGCAAAAAATTCTCGACTACGGACAAGTCCGTATCGGGATGACTCGTGCCGACTCTGGCACGCTACTTGCTAGTTTATCGGTCAGAGCGATGACGAATCCTTCCCCGGCCCCGCGCCGACTGTCAGAAAGCCGATCCGATGAATATCTCCATCATCAGCAAAATCGTCATTCTTTGCGACGAGCTCGGCCGGCACAGCATCAACTGCGCCTCGCCGCTCGAGGCCGAGAAATTAGGACGCCGGCTGCGGAGCGATCAGGATTTCGCCAGTAAAATGTTGCGCCTGTGCCGACCCGCCGAACCGGAAACACGAGGTGTCAGAGTTACCGGACAATGAGCGCAAGTCGCTCTTGTTTCAGGAAGAGTCTGTCCCCACCTGCAGAGTCTGAAACAACGGCTTCAAAGGCCCGGGGAGATAGTCATCATTCCACCGCACTGCACAAAACGCTGCACACACCTCGCCCGTCGTCTTGTCAAACCACTCGGTGGCTGCAGTTTTAGTCAAATTTATCTTTTCCAGTTCGTGCCAAGGCTGATCGACTTTCGCATCCCAGGCCCGCCCGCGCTCATCGAAGGCGCAGCGAAGATCAGGAAGGAGAACTTGGCCGGGAACGAAGTAGAGAGCGTCTTCGAGTCGGTCCTTTATCGCGGCGACGTCGTTGCTGCCCGCCGGACCTTCGAGAACGACGACACAGCTTATCTTGCAGGTAACGCTCAGACGATACGAGTATTCCAGCCTGAGATTGAAGTGTTTCTTAGCAGCCATTGGTCGATGCGTCCAGCCAATCGCCTGTCGGCCCCGGGCCGCCGATGGTATTCGGGTTTGGCTCCCGCGGCAAGCGTGTGTTGGCCGCGGCGCACAATTCCCGAACGAGATAAAAAAGGGGGGAAGCTGCCATGATCCACTCGGACAGAGCGAGCCCGGCCGCCCCGCCTCGGGCAGGGGCCAAACCGCCCGGCCGCCCGCCGGCCGACGGCGCCAAGAAAGGTCATTCTCCCCCGCCGGCCCACGGCAAGGACCCGCACGGCGCCGACGGCCCCGGCCATCAGGCACCCCACGGTAAGGACGTGCCGGGCAAGGCGCTGCGCCCGGTCGCGCGGCCGCCGATCCCGGACGACGCCCCCGAGGCGGAAGCACCGCCCCCTGCACGGTCGTTCAAGCTGCCCGAGCTCAAAATGCCGTCGCGCCGGACGCTGCTGCGGGTGGCGATCATCCTCGCGGTGCTGCTGATCGCCACCGGGACGACCTACGGGCTGGTGCGGATGATCCGCCACAACATGGAATTGACCCGCCTCGGCCGCATCGAGACCGCCATCGCCACCGCGCTGGCCGAGCACGCCCGCAAGCATCACGAGGAGGGGCGCTCCTTCGAGGAAATCTCCTTCACCGACTATATCCGGCGCTGCCTCGGCACCACCGTCAACTCGCCGGCCTACGTCATCGCCCATGGCCTGGAGGCCGCGACCGGCCCGGCCCTGCTCGACGAAGCGGAAGGAAATTGCCTGCGCGCCAAGGTCACCGAGGTGCTGACGGCGGCGAAAAGCGACGACGTCCCCAGCGCCGAAGAGCTTAAGGTGATGGAAGCCCGCGTCCGCGTCTTTCTGGTCTTCGCCCGCGAGCACGGCTACCACTTCCCCGCCGACCTGATGACCTATGAACGGCCGACCGGGACGGCGCCCCTGCGGCGCGGCGGCGAACCGCCGCAACAATAGGTTCGGGCGCGAGGGCGGGCCGATCGGGCGGGGCGATAATCCCGCCATCCCCGCCGCCGCGGACACATCGGCGCTTTTCAGGCGCGGCATTATCGGCTACTCTCCGCCGCCAATCGAAGCAATGATGGCGCTTTGCCTAGCACGCGAAGCGTCCCTCCTTGCCAGCCTGCCGTCGTCGCGAAATAATCGTGCGTCATACTCCGTTATCGTCGAAGGAAATATCCCATGGGTCGGATCGTTGAAGTCACCGACGTCATCCTGAGAGACGCGCACCAGAGCCTGCTGGCCACGCGCATGGCGATGGAAGACATGGTTCCCGCCTGCGAGGATTTGGACAACGCCGGCTACTGGTCACTGGAGTGCTGGGGCGGCGCCACCTTCGATTCCTGCATCCGCTTCCTTAACGAAGACCCGTGGGAGCGGCTGCGCCAGTTCAAGACGCTGCTGCCCAAGACGCCGCTGCAGATGCTGCTGCGCGGCCAGAACCTGCTCGGCTACCGCCATTACGAGGATGCGGTGGTGGAGCGCTTCGTGGCCAAGGCGGCCGAGAACGGCATGGATGTTTTCCGCGTCTTCGACGCCCTCAACGATCTGCGCAATCTCAAGACCGCGATGGCGGCGGTGAAGAAGTCGGGCAAGCACGCCCAAGGCACCATCTGCTACACCGTGAGCCCGGTCCACACCATCGACGCCTTCGTCGATATGGCGGAGCAGTTGAAGGAGCTGGGCGCCGACTCGATCTGCATCAAGGACATGGCGGCGCTGCTGAAGCCGCAGCCTGCCTACGATCTGGTCAAGGGCATCAAGGAGCGCTGCGGCGCCGACACCCTGATCCACGTCCACGCCCACGCCACCACCGGCGTCACTCTGGTGTCGCTGATGAAGGCGATCGAGGCCGGCTGCGACATCGTCGACGCCTCGATCAGCTCGCTGTCGCTGGGCTCCGGCCACAACCCCACCGAGGCGGTGGTGGAGATGCTGGAAGGCACCGGCCTCGAGACCCGGCTCGACAAGGACCGCATCCTCAAGGTCAAGGACTACTTCACCCACATCCGCCCGCGCTACCGCGAGTTCATGAGCGAGTTCACCGGCGTCGATACCGAAATCTTCAAGAGCCAGATTCCCGGCGGCATGATCTCCAACATGGAGTCCCAGCTCAAGGGCCAGGGCGCCGGCCACCGCCTCGCCGAGGTGCTGGAAGAGGTGCCGCGGGTGCGCGCCGACAGCGGCTTTCCGCCCCTGGTCACGCCCTCCAGCCAGATCGTCGGCAGCCAGGCGGTGTTCAACGTGCTGATGGGCAAGTACAAGACGCTGACCGGCGAGTTCGCCGACCTCATGCTCGGCTATTACGGCTCGACCATCGGCGACAAGAACCCGGAAGTGCTGGCCAAGGCGGAAGCCCACGCCAAGAAGCCGGTGATCACCGGCCGCCCCGCCGACCTCCTCAAGCCGGAATGGGACTCCTTACGCAAGGAAACCGAGGCGTTGGCCAACAACAACGGCAGCGACGAAGACGTGCTGACCTACGCCATGTTCCCCCAGGTCGCGCCCAAATTCTTCAAGAGCCGGCCCGAAGGCCCCAAGAATCTTGGCAAGGACCCGGTGAAGAAGGAGGCCGCGGCCCCGGCCGCGCCGGCCAAGGCCGATGGCGCCGCCAAGCCGGCCAACCTGAGCGGACCGGTGACCTACGTCGTCACCCTCCACGGCAAGGAACACAAAGTTACGGTCGCCCCTGGCGCCTGACCGACTTCTCAAAGGGACACGCAATGCCCAAGCACGGCCCCAAGACCATCGAAGAGAGACTGACCGAACTGCACGCCCGCCGCACCCGCCTTGAGCTGGGCGGTGGGGCTGCCCAGATCGAAAAGCAGCATGCCGGCGGCAAGCTGACCGCCCGCGAGCGGGTGACCAAGCTGGTGGATGACGGCACCTTCCAGGAGGTCGGCCTCTTCGCCCAGCACCAGAGCACGGCTTTCGGCCTCGGCCATAAGGAGCTGGCGGCCGACGGCGTCATCACCGGCTGCGCCAAGGTCGACGGCAAGACCGTCCATCTTGCCTCGCAGGATTTCACCGTTTCCGGCGGCGCGGCGGGCGAGGTCCACAGCCTCAAGGTCGCCGAGATGCTGGAGCTGTCGCTCAAGACCGGCTCGCCCTTCGTTTTCATCAATGACAGCGGCGGGGCGCGGGTGCAGGAGGGCATCGGCAGCCTCTCGGGCTACGGCAAGGTCTTTTATTACAACGTCATGCTCTCGGGCTCGGTGCCCCAGATATCGCTCATCTGCGGCCCCTGCGCCGGCGGCGCCTCCTACAGCCCGGCGCTGACCGACTTCATCATCCAGACCCGCAAGGCCCAGATGTTCATCACCGGGCCGCAGGTGATCAAGCAGGTGACCGGCGAGACCGTCAGCGCCGAAGACCTCGGCGGCCCCGAGGCCCAGATGCGCTCGGGGGTCGTCCACCTCATCGCCGAGGACGACGAGGAGGCGATCTATCTCTGTCGCCGTCTCCTCAGCTTCATGCCCTCGAACAATCTCGAGGATCCGCCCCGCCTGCCCTTCGACGACGAAATCGTCGCCGATCCCGAGTTGAATCAGGTGGTGCCGGCCGATCCCAAGCTGGGCTACGACGTCCGCGAGGTCATTGGCCGCATCGTCGACGAGGGCGATTTCCTGGAAATCCAGCCCGGCTTCGCCGCCAACATCGTGGTCGGCTTCGGCCGCATCACCGGCCGGCCGGTCGGCATCGTCGCCAACCAGCCTTGCGTGATGGCGGGGGCGCTCGACATCAACTCCTCCGACAAGGCGGCGCGCTTCATCCGCTTTTGCAACGCCTTCAACATCCCGATCGTCACCTTCGTCGATGTCCCCGGCTTCCTGCCCGGGGTCGAGCAGGAATATGGCGGCATCATCCGCCACGGCGCCAAGATGCTGTTCGCCTATTCCGCCACCACCGTGCCCAAGATCACCGTGATCATGCGCAAGGCCTATGGCGGCGCCTATCTCGCCATGTGCGGCAAGGACCTCGGCGCCGACCGGGTGGTGGCGTGGCCCACCGCCGAGGTGGCGGTGATGGGGGCCGAGGGTGCGGCCGAGATCGTCTTCCGTAAGGAGATCGACGGCGCCGAGGATAAGCCGGCCAAGCGGAGGGAGATGATCGATCTCTACCGCGACAGCTTCGCCAATCCTTATGTGGCGGCGGGGCGCAGCTTGGTCGACGACGTCATCGAACCGGCCCAGACCCGCAAGTTCCTCGCCCTCGCCCTCGACAGCCTCGCCACCAAGCGCGAAACCCGGCCGCCGAAGAAGCACGGCCTGATTCCGTTGTGATCGCCAACCGGGAGAAACGCACCATGGACACGGTTGAGGCGACAGAGTTGCGGGCGGCCCTCGAGGCCCTGCGCCGCGACATGCAGGGCCAGATCGACACCCTCAAGGCCGAACTGGCGGCGCTCAAGGCGCTGCCGCCGGCAGCCCCCACGGAGCCGGAGATCAGCGACGAGATGCTGGTGATGCTGGCCGCCGCCGCCACCGCCTATCTCGGGGTCAAGGTCCGCATCCGCTCGGCGCGGTTGCTGCCGCCCGGTCACGATGGCGTCAGCCCGTGGGCGCACCACGGCCGCGTCTTCGTTCAGTCTACCGCCCACACTCTGCGCCGCGTGCGCTGAAGCCAAGCCCTTTCGACAGGAGTTCCGGCGTTGAAACTAGAAATCAGCATCGACGGCAAAGCCTACCAGCTCGATGTCGAAGTGCTCGAGGAGGACCGGGCGCCGCGTCCGCGCGGCTACCTACCGCCCCATCACCCGCCCTCGACGGTGCGCTCGCTGCACACCCCCCCGGCGGCAACCCCGGCGGCCGACGAAGGCCCGGTGGACGAAGCCCATGTCTGCCGCAGCCCGGTGGCCGGCGTGGTGATTCGCATCAAGGCCGAGGTCGGCCAGACCCTGCATCAGGACGACCTGATCATGGTGCTGGAAGCCATGAAGATGGAGACCAACGTCACCGCCCCCATCACCGGCAAGGTGACGGCGATCAAGGTCGCCGAGGGCGACGGCGTCAAAGCCAATCAGGTGCTGGTGGAGTTCGAATAGCGCGGAGGAGAAGGCGGTGGCGGCGGCTCCATCCCGGCCGACGCCGCCGCCCCTTGGTAAGCGATGGTGCGCCGGATCAGTTCGACCAGTGAGTCGGCCTTCATCTTGTTCATGACATTGGCACGATAGATTTCGACGGTGCGCGAGCTGATGGCCAGCGCCACCCCGATCGCCTTGCTGGTATTGCCAGCCACCATCATGTCCATCACTTCGCGCTCGCGCGGCGTCAGCTTGGCCAGTTGCTCGCGGAAGGCGGCGACCCGCAGCTTGGCCTCCCGCTCCGCCGCTTCGAGATTGGTGGCTTGACGCAGACAGGCCAACAGCCGGTCGGGGTCGAAGGGCTTCTGGATGAAATCGAGGGCGCCGCCCTTCAGCGCTTCCACCGCCAGCGGCACGCTGCCATAGCCGGTGAGAAAGATCACCGGCAGCCGCGGCCGCGCCGCTCGCACCCGGTGGAACAGCTCCATGCCGTCCATGCCGGCAAAATTGAGATCGAGCACGGCGCAGCCGACATCGTGCAGATGCGGCGATTTCAGGAAATCCTCGGCCGAGCGGAAGCCGACGACAGTCATTCCTTCGGCATCAAGCAATATCGCCAGCGCATCCAGAAGAGCCGGATCGTCGTCCACGACCGCGATTACCGGTCTGAACAAGTCGGAATAATGGGTCATACGCCTTCTTCCAGAAATCTGATGAAGACGCTATCTCCCGGCGGCCACCATTGACAATTCGTATGAACACGTAACGGAAATCCCCGGACACCCCGGCGCCGCCTCAAAAAAACCTCGAAAAACGCCATGATTTTGCCGCTGTCGCGGTGCAGAGTACGCCCATCGACATCCTTGGTTCGAGCCACACGGGAGAGACCCCATGACTCCGCAAGAACGCGACATGATCACGGACCTTTTCCGGCGCCTCCGAGAAGCCGACACCGCGCCCCGGGACCCGGAGGCCGACGAGTTGATCCGGCGCCAGATCGCCGAGAACGCCGGCGCCGCCTATCTTCTGACCCAGACCGTCATCGTCCAGGAGCACGCCCTCACCAACGCCCAGGCCCGCATCGAAGAGTTGCAGCGGCAGCTGGCGGCGGCCTCCCGCCCGGCCGAGTCCGGTTCCTTCCTCGGCGGCCTGTTCGGTAGCAGCAAGCGGCCGGCGGCACCACCTCCCCCGCCGCCCCAGCCCCAGCCGCAAGCCGGCCCGTGGGGCGGCCAACAGCCCTATCAGCCCGGGCCGTGGGGTGCGCCCCAGCAACCGGCCGGCGGCGGCTTCATGGCGTCGGCCCTGACCACGGCGGTGGGCGTGGCCGGCGGCGCCCTGCTGTTCGAGGGCGTCTCGCACATGTTCGGTGCCGGCAGCGCCAACGCCGCCTCGTTGACCTCGGGGCCGCCGATTGTCGAGAACACGACAGTCAACAACTACTATGGCGACCAGACCGACGACGCCGATTACGACGACACCGGCTTCGACAGCGGCGGCTCGTTCTTCGACGACGTCTAGGAGCGGGGACGAAAAATAGGCATCCCCGAGCTTATTCAGCCGCTTTTTTTATCTTTCGCGCCGGGCGCCGTCGGTCTTCGACGGCGCCCGGCGACGTTTAGCCGCAGCCGCAGCCCCTCTTTCGGCGCAACCGCTGGAGTTCGGCGCTGCGGCACAGGCTTTGCACTGCCTACGCGAACCACAAACCCACGGGCGATGGCGCAAGCCGGAACCCGTGTTTGGTCAATGCTGGGCAGAGCAAAAAGGGGGCAAATGGAGGTTAGAGTGAGCAGATTGTGAATAGTGCCGATGCAGTGGCTTTATTTCCATTGCGGCAGGCGAGGTAAAACCCGACAGATAGGTACTGTTACTTACATTGTCGAGGACTTCCCCCCGTGAAGGGCTGATGGCGCAACGCAGCATATTGACTCGCACCCGACCTTCAAACATGATCACCACCGTTAAGAAACTATGACCGAGTTTCCATCGCGGACCCAAGCCCCATCGCGGACCAACGACTGAGAGAAAGAGCAAGGCACCGATGACCGCACCGTCCCTCTCCCGCCGCCGCGCCATCACCTTGATCGCCGCCACCGCCAGCCTGCCGCTGCTGGCGGCGGTGGGTGGGTCGCGCACGCGGTTGGAGGAATGGCAAGGCACCACGCTGGGCGCCCCCTCGACCATCAAGCTCTATCACCAGGACGAGGCGCTGGCCCGCCGGGCGATCGAGGCCGGTCTGGCGGAGTTGGCGCGGCTGGAGCAAATCTTCTCGGTCTATCGCGCCGACAGCGTCATCTCGGCCCTCAACCGCGACGGCGCCGTTGCCGGCGCGCCCGCCGAGTTCATCGAGCTGCTCGGCCACGCCACCCGGCTGGCCGAGATCAGCGGCGGCGTCTACGACCCCACGGTACAGCCGGTGTGGCAGACCTATTTCCGCCACTTCACCGCCGCCGCTCCCGACCCGGCCGGCCCCACCGCCGCCGATCTCGCCCGCGCCCTGGCCCTGGTCAACTGGCGCGACCTAGTGATCGACGCCCCCAACCGCCGCGTCGCCTTCGCCAAGCCCGGCATGGGCCTGACCCTCAACAGCGGCGCCCAAGGCTACATCACGGATAAAGTCGCGGCGGTGCTCGCCGGCTACGGCTTCGGCAACATGCTGGTGGACATGGGCGAGCCCCGTGCGCTCTCCACCAAGCCCGACGGCTCGGCCTGGAAGATCGGCATCGCCAACCCGGCCGACCAGTCCAAGGCGGTGGCCGAGCTGGATGTGATCGACAAGTGCGTGTCGACCTCGGGCGGCTACGGCACCCTGTTCGACGACGCCGGCAATTTCACCCACATCAT
>SESB01001741.1_pt1 | contig 13674 bp, 16 predicted proteins | sample 3171441 | NCBI WGS metagenome assembly SESB01 (sample SAMN06051867, study PRJNA518727) | freshwater metagenome | biome: subpolar coniferous forest; feature: holomictic lake; material: water; isolation source: holomictic Lake 227, 6 m depth | place: Canada: near Kenora, Ontario | collected...
ATACAGGCTTCAAGGTTATTGATAAAGAGCTTGATGCACATATCAAAAGGATTGTTTACATTAATCTGGCCGGCTACTTCTTTTTCAAAGAGTTTCATTAAGTTTTCTCCAACTGCAGGATTCTGCGTGGTGCCAACCCAGCCGACCGTGAGCGTTGCAAAAAAGAGAAGGAAGGTGATGATGATCGCATTGGTGAACGGGGATTTAGACATACAGGACCATCCGTACCATGTCACGGATTCCCGGCGCAAATCCAACAACGATCATTGCAAGCAGTACGAGATGCCAGAATGCCGGGTTCGCCTCCTTCCGGTAGAGCTGCATAATATAAATTGCCGGGAACAGGACTACCAGTTTTAAGGGAAACATCACAAATGCGGTCCCGGTCAGGTCTATGAGACCGGAACCAACTACGTGTTGTTCAACATACCTGATTGAAGGGTGCAGGTCAATGCCATAACTTGTTGCGCTTGCGTCTAACAACTGGCCGAAGAGGAGGGTGATGTAGAGCGGATCGGTTACGTACTTCCACCCCAGCCCGTAGCGCATAAACGCCCAGACCAGCACCGTGGTGGTGAGTGCCATTAAGGGGATGACTGCCAGAATGAAGAGGTCGATATGAGTGTGATTAATGCCCCATGCCAGCAGCACAAGTGAAACTACAAATACGGCTATGATGCCGGCAAACACATAAAACGTAAGGAAACTTTTTGTCAGTCCCTGTAGGGTTAAGAACCGTGAGAGGAACAACATCGCTATTGTGAAAAAAAAGAGCACAAAGTAGATGAGCGGAGTTACGAGCAGGAACTGGAAATCCCCGGTTAACATTCCGGTGTCCTGAACAACCCGCAGGACACCTCCCAGTATGACATAGGGAAGAGTTGCAAGGATAAAAGAGGCATCAATCTTAAAACCGATATCTGAAAGCCAGTCTGACTGTGACATCCAGCGGTAGAGCAGATAAACCCCTAAAACAAGAATAATGGCATAGGTGAGGGTATCAACGATATTATAGGGTTGTCCCATCCGGATGGGATCAATGTAATATTTGTGTATGAAATCACTAATCATCCATGATCTAGAATGAGCGCAGATGCAATAAAATTACTCAAACCAAAAGTCTTTGACAAGTCCAAGTGGATGCAGCTCCCAAGAGACGTGGTGATAGGTCATGATGTGCTCGGACAGCTCCCGGCAGTCTGCGAGGATCTCAAACTGGGTGCGTCAGCGCTTCTTGTCTCTGGGAAAAGCACAATGAACCTGGCCGGAAGCCGGGTTAAGCAGATTCTTGATAATGATTATGATGTTGCCACCTTCCTTGCAGAAGAGATCAATGTTGCGATTATCAAAGATGCAGAGCGTGCGGCGGCAGGTGTGGATTTCTTAATCGGTGTTGGCGGCGGGCGGGTGATCGATACGGCAAAGATCGTATCGTACAATATCGACCGCCCGTTCATCAGCATCCCGACTGCTGCATCCCATGACGGTATTGCCTCTGCCCGCGCATCTGTGCCCACCATTGAGGGGCACGCCTCGTTAGAAGCGCAGCCACCCATGGCAATCGTTGCAGATACCGGCATTATCGCTTCCGCCCCGCACCGGCTGCTTGCTGCCGGATGTGCGGATGTGATCTCGAATTACACCGCAATCCTTGACTGGGAACTTGCCCACCGGGTGAAAGGCGAGCCTATGAGTGAATATGCGATCACGCTTTCGAAGATGACTGCTGAGATTCTGGTCAAAGACGCACACCTGATCAAACCGCACCAGGAGCAGTCCGCATGGATTGTGATAAAAGCGCTCGTGTCAAGCGGGGTTGCGATGAGTATTGCCGGGTCATCGCGCCCGGCCAGTGGCGGGGAGCACAAGTTCTCTCACGCGCTCGACAAGCTTGCACCGGGTAAGGCACTGCATGGCGAGAGCTGCGGGATTGGCACCATCATCTCCATGTACCTGCATGGCGGCGACTGGCGGGCGATCAGGACTTCGTTAAAGATCATTGGTGCGCCGACAACGCCGGCTGATCTCGGGATCGAGGATTCGGTTGCCGTCGAAGCGTTACTTATGGCAAAGACTATCCGTCCCGAGCGCTTTACAATATTCGATATGGGTCTCACACGGGAATCCGCAGAAAAACTCGTGCAGATGCTCTATAAGGAGTGAGTGACTTATGACAGAGACAAAAACGAAGGTAACGCTCATGGGAACCGTGCTCGCAAAGCCAAATGTCGAGTTCATCTATGAGGGTGAAGTTGCTGAATGCGATACCTGCAAGGTGAAAAAGGCGTGTCACAACCTCCAGAAGGGAAGGAAGTACCGCATCGTCACGGTCCGGACCACCCATCATGATTGTGCGGTGCACTTAAACGGCGCAACCGCAGTCGAGGTGATGGAGGCGACCATCACAGCGCTTATCAATGCCGATATGGCGATCATCAACTCCAGGATCACGCCCGAACTTTCCTGTAATAAATCTGATTGCCGGAGTTTCCCGCTCTGCCGTCCGGATGGTGTAACTGAAGGGGAGAAGTATGTTGTTGTAGATGTGCTTGGGAATGCTTCTGATATCTGCGATAAAGGCCGGGCATTGAAGCTGGTTGAGATTAGACCGGCCTGAACCACATTCATTTTATTTTTCTCCCGATCTGCCAAACCCGCTCCGAAAGCCGGATCAGTTCATCATAACTCTCCAAATCAGCACACCACCTTTTTGGGATTGCATCCATCCCCCAGTATGCCCCCGCCAGTGCACCACAGCATGCCCCCACCGTATCCGCATCCCCCCCAAGATTGATCGCAGAGAGGATTGCTCCTTCAAGAGTGTGGGCATTCATAAAGCAGGAAAGGGCAGCATGGGAGCAGAGCACTGCGTCCAGCGACGGGTTCGGGTCATGTCCCGTATAATTTCCCAGCACTGCATGCACTTCTTGATCCGTGCAGAGCGAGAGGGCATGGCGAAATGCACGCGACCGTGACATCCCCCTGACCATATCGCTCACCATCACGTTCAGGAACGCGGAGCAGTGACCGCCAACCGGATCATAGTGCGTGAGCCGCGAGCAGGCCAGACTCATTGCATATACTTCCGGGGCAGGATAGAAGATCCCGAGCGGGAACCCCCGCATCACACTCCCGTTCGTACGGCTGCTCCCACGGCGTTGGTGCACAAGCCATGAGGCATGGTGCGGCAGGGTCCCGGAATTGACCAGATCAAAGAATAATGAAGATGTTGGACCGTACCATTCCGGGCGTTTTTCGTACCCGGAAAATAACCGTGATATAAGGTCTTTTTGGTTGAAACCCTTACAATCAGCGAGCGATTCTGCAACTGCCATGGCCTGCAGGGTGTCGTCTGTGATCGCACCCTTTTTCCGGAAATGGCGCCCACCGGAACGCATTTCGGTCACCCACGCTTCAGATTGCAGAGATCCTTCCAATGGCGCACCCATCGCATCCCCAATTGCGAGCGAAATTAACGATCCTACGTGCCGCAGCTTTCCAGATATAAATGTCACCAGCAAGCTATATGTGTAGTCTAAAAAATACTAACTTTCTGGAGAAGGTGATAGTGTGCAAAAAGAAGAGTTGCTACATTTACATATGCTGATGATTCACATCAAAAAGTATTACGAAGGCGTCACCAACGAGGAAATCCAGACCGAACGTTATGCCTCGCTGGAAATTTCTCCTGTTCATATTCATAAAGATAAAAAAGCCCACAAAGATGCTCTCCTCACGCTGGGAGATGAGATTGTTTCCCATATCCACGGCAAACCATTGCCTGTATTGAACTATTCTTCAGAGGCTGCATCGCAAAAAGTTGCAGCAGAACATTAAATCTTATGGATGAGGCGCTGGCATTCCGGGAGATGATCTCCCGCATCCTCACCTTACCGCCCGGTGATGATGCGATAGTTGCAGTAAAGATCGACATCTGCAAGAAGTACCGGCTATCCGCAGTGCCAAAAAACTCTGCTATTCTGTTTGCCGCTGAACCAGAAGAAAAGAAGATCCTGCGCAAGATCCTGCTTGTTAAACCCACCCGCACCCTGTCAGGTGTTGCCCCGGTTGCAGTGATGACATCACCGGCACCCTGTCCGCACGGTAAATGCCTGCCCTGCCCCGGAGGGCCTGAGCACCCATACCAATCCCCCCAGAGTTACACCGGAGAAGAACCGGCAGCACTCCGGGCACGCGAACATAACTATGATCCGTTTATGCAGGTGCATGCCCGGCTCGAACAGTTCGAGCTTCTCGGGCACCGGGTGGACAAGGTGGAACTGATTGTGATGGGCGGTACTATGACTGCACGCCCTCCTGATTACCAGGAGCAGTTTGTCTCGCGCTGCATTGAATCGATGAACACATACCCAGGGGGCACTCCCGCACTTGAACCCCCCGATGTCGTCTCAGTTGAGAATGATAATGAGCGGGCTGCGGTCCGCTGTGTTGCGATCACGTTTGAGACCCGGCCGGACTGGTGCCGGCGCGAGCATATCGACCGGATGCTGGCGCTCGGAGTAACAAAAGTGGAGCTCGGTGTCCAGCATGTGGACGATGCGATTCTTACCTACAACCGGCGCGGGTGTACTGTGGAAGATACCGTAGCGGCAAACACCCTGCTCCGCGATGCCGGGCTTAAAGTCGGGTTCCACATGATGCCCAATCTTCCCACATCTACGATAGACTCTGACAAAATGATGTTCGATACGATCTTTACCGATCCACGGTTCATGCCGGATTTCCTCAAGATCTATCCCACGCTTGTCACACCGGGCTCAGAGATCGAGAAGCACTGGGAGCAGGGGATTTATGCCCCGTATCCGGAAGATGAACTGATCGAGCTCATAGCATATGCAAAATCCCAAATCCCTGAATTTGTCCGGCTCCAGCGGATCCAGCGCGATATTCCGGCCAAGCTGATCGTTGCCGGCTCAAAGCATTCCAACTTCCGGCAGCTGGCCCAGAACCGGCTGAAAGATACGGGAAGGAAATGCCGCTGCATCCGCTGCCGGGAGATTGGAAGACTCCCTTCACTAGCTGAACCGGAGATCAGGATGAAGCAGTACGAGTGCTGCGGCGGGACAGAGCATTTCATCTCTGCAGTCTCCAATGATTCGCTCATCGGGTTTACCCGTCTCCGTTTCCCTTCGATGGTCTACCGCCCCGAGCTGGAAGATGCCGCCCTGATGCGTGAACTGCACGTGTACGGCAGCCTTGTTCCTGTGGGCAGGGATGCGGAACCGGAGGAGTGGCAGCACCGGAATTATGGGCGGGTACTGCTGGCACGGGCAGAAGAGATTACTACAGGGGCCGGATTCTCCCGCCTCGCTGTCATGAGCGGTATGGGTGTGCGCCCGTATTACCGGAGGCAGGGCTATGAACGTGCGGGACCATATATGGTTAAGGAGATGCCATGAACCCGGCAACAACTGCATTTATCCGGCAGCGGTTTACGGATTATTACAAAAAGACCGTGCTCGTTGCACCCCCGGCCCTTGAGCAGCGCGAATGGGGTTTTGTGCTCTTTAATCCCGGTGCATCAGAGATGCGCATGCGGCGGCACGTGGGGTTCTCCGGCCGGGACGAACTCTTTGAGTACCTCAAAAATCTTGTTCCGCAGCACACCTATTACTCGACTGCATATTACGAGCGACCGGATGCCGGCACGATGGTTGAGAAGGGTTGGTGCGGGGCGGACCTGATCTTCGATCTCGATGCGGATCATATCGTTCGCGGTCCCTATGACCAGATGCTTGCCCGGGTAAAAGAGGAGACTGAAAAGCTCATCGCCATGCTGCTCGATGAGTTTGGCATGGATCCAAAGACCATCGAGCTGGTCTTTTCCGGAGGACGGGGCTACCATGTCCATGTCCGGGATCTTGCATTCCGTGGCTGGGGGAGTGCCGAACGACGGGAGCTGATCGATTATGTCTGTGCGATTGGGATCGATCCTGCGGCCATGCTGACAGGAAAAAAAACAAAGAACCCCGGCTGGCCGAACCGTTACCGGGAGGCACTCACCGGGTACCTCCAATGGATAGGCACACTGCCTGAACAGGATGCCATGAACCATCTCATCGAAATGGAAGGTATTGGAAAAGATTCGGCCATCACATTTTTGAAAAACCGGGAGGAGATTATTGCCGAAATAACCGAAAATCCCTCACCGGGTATCATAAAAACCAGCCGTGTCCTGTCTGTCGTCACCGCCCAGCAGGAAGGCGAATTTAAAAAACGCCTGCTAGCCCGTGCAGCGCTTGCCGATGAACCCGTTACTACGGATACAAAACGGTTAATCCGCCTGCCCACATCGCTGCACGGCGGGAGCGGTATGCGGGTACAGCCGCTCGAACTCCGCGAGCTGCATGCCTTTGACCCGCTCACGGATGCTGTCGTCTTTGGCACGCGGGATGTGAAGGTTGATTGTCGCATTGCGCTTAAGATGCCGATGCTCGGAAGTACTTATGAGATCCAAAAAGGCATGAATACTGTACCGGAAGCAGTAGCCGTATTTCTCTGCTGTCGGGGTATGGCAGAGATTGCCTGAGGTAAACAATGAAACTTGACGATCTGCGCAGTATTCTGCTATCTGAGCGGGAGACGGGAAGGCTGACAGCAACAGCCCCGGATATTTTTGAGCGCGGACATGAAGAGCTCTCATCGCTCACAACAAAGGTATACGCTCTTGCCGATCCCCTGTCCGATGAAGCCCGGGCCCTGATCGAAGAGACGCTGGCAATCAAAGAAACTCTTTATGATCTCTTTGCCATCCGTTCCCGCAAGATACTCGCTCTCACGATCATGCACGCCGAGGGCAATTATTACGACCGGGATGAAGTGAAGCGCACAATCCCTGCCGAGCGGGAGATGTTTGACCAGATCACTGCGGCAATCGAACAGTGCCAGGGCATTCTCCTTCATAATCTCCCGGCAATCCCGATAACCGCGGAAATGGATGGGGACGAAAGCGGTGAACCCGAATCAGTTTCTGAAGATTCGGGTATCACTGCCATTCCGGTTGCTGCGCAGCATAAGGCCCACCTGCCACACACTCATCCCTGTGTGCTTGTCCGCGCACTTGAAGACATGGACTCGTTCATGGGAGTGGATGGGAGGATTTATACTCTTTCAAAAGGAGATATAGTGACGCTTCCTGAGCGGAATGCTGCGGTCTTAAGTGAACGCAACATAGTCTTAAATATCAATCTTTGTAAATAATATTGGTATTCGATATCCAAATTATCGGTGAAAATTTTATGAAAATGCCAGCGAAATTCAACACCTATTGCCCTTTCTGCCGGACTCATCAGATTCATGAGGTTGAGAAGGTAAAGAAAGGCAAAACAACCGGCCTCCACTGGATCGACCGCCAGAAGGCACGCAGGGGTAAAGTAGGCAACATGGGTAAATTCTCAAAGGTGCCCGGCGGCGATAAGCCGACGAAGAAGATCAACGTCCGGTACCGCTGTGTCACCTGCAAAAAGGCCCACCTGCGCAAGGGTTACCGTGTCGCAAAGTTTGAACTGACGGAGTGAGCGATAATGGTAAGCGTAATTCGGGAGAACCGGAGTAAATTCTATAAAGTAAAGTGTCCTGACTGTGAGAACGAGCAGACCGTCTTTGAGAAGGCAAGCACCACCGTAAAGTGCGTAGTCTGCGGACATGATCTTGCAACCCCTGCCGGGGGCAAGGCAAGCATCAAGGCTGAGATCGTCTCAGAGCTCAAGTGATACCACCCATGCAGGACAGAGAGTGGCCACAGGAATCAGAACTTGTCGTTTGCACAGTAGTAAATGTCAAGGACTTTGTAGCGTTCGTATCGCTGGATGAGTATGGTGGTCGGCCGGGGCTCATCCCCATCTCTGAAATTGCAACAGGCTGGATCAAGCATATCCGTGACCATGTCCGCGAGGGCCAGAAGATCGTCTGCAAGGTGCTCAATGTTGACCGGAGCCGTGGTCACATTGATCTCTCCTTAAAAGACGTTAACGAACACCAGCGGCGAGTGAAGATCCGCGAGTGGAAGAACGAGTCCAAAGCGCAGAAGTGGCTCGGGTTTGCCGCAGAACAGTGCGGAGAAGAAGCCAAAAAGATTGAAGATGAGATCTTCAGTAAATACGGTGCATTCTACCCGGTCTTTGAAGACCTTGTCATCGACCCTGAGACAACGGTAAAAAAACTGGGTTTTTCAAAGAAAGTCTCAGATGCGCTCCTGCATGTAGCACAGGAGAATGTCAAAGTCCCAAGCGTTGAAGTAACAGGACACCTGCATCTCACATGTTCTGCTCCGGATGGCATCTCTGTGATCAAGAAGGCGTTAAAAAGCGCCGAGCCAAAGATTGCAGGCGTTTCCATTGAACTTTTGTATCTTGGCGCACCGCTCTACCGGATCAAGGTGACTGCTCCGGATTACAAGAAGGCGGAAAAAGCGATCGAGAAAGCGGCCAATGCAGCGATTGCAGTTGTCGAGAAATCCGAAGGCGAAGGCAAACTCATCAAAAAACCTAAGTCCGGGAAGAGTCAATGAGTGGAAGGATCCGGCGCTGCCCGGCTGACCAGATCTATACCCTTTCTTTAACCTGTCCTTCCTGTGGCAAGCCAACTGTTGTGGCCCACCCGGCCCGATATTCACCTGAAGACAAATACGGTAAGTACCGGAGACTTGTAAAGAATGATTGAGGATATCACAGTCAGCTACCTTGAGAGTTTCAAGGAAAAACATCCGGTAGATCCGATCCTTATCGAAGGTCTGCCCGGCATCGGACAGGTAGGAAAGTTAGTAGCCGAGTACATGATCCACATGCTCAAGGCCGAGAAGATCGGAGAGATTCACTCTATCTATTTTCCCCCTCAGGTGCTTCTCGATGAAACAGGTCTTGCCCGTCTCGCGAGAAACGAGCTTTTCCTGTACCAGTCCGAGGAATGTGATATCGTCTTTCTTGTAGGTGATCACCAGAGCACTTCGAATGAAGGGCACTATATCCTTGCTGACCAGTATTGCGAGATTGCTGAAGAACTCAAGGTAAAACGTATATACACGCTCGGCGGTTTTGGTGTCGGGCATCTCGTAAACGAGCCCCGGGTGCTGGGTGCCGTGAACCGTGCAGAGTTGCGCCCGGATCTCGAAGATGCAGGAGTTACATTCAATCGCGATGAACCCGGTGGCGGAATCATCGGGGCAGCCGGTCTTATGCTGGGACTCTCTGCACAGCGTGGCATTGATGCAGTCTGCCTGATGGGGGAGACCAGTGGGTACCTCGTTGACCCGATGAGTGCGGCCAATGTTTTGGGGATACTCTCAAAACTGATCAATGTGCCTGTCGATCCTACAAAACTTAACGACAGGGCTTCAGAGATGGAGAAAGTCATCGAGGGTCTTGTCGCAGGCGAGAAGCTAAAAGACGAAGAACTCAGTTATATCGGGTGATGGCCGGCCACCCTAAGGGGGCTGTCCGAAAAAAAATAGATAATATCTCATCACATACTTCCGGAATCGGGATCTTTTTTAACAAACCCCGCCCCCACCTTACCACATCTCCCCAAAGCCCGGAAAACTCACCGCATAAATTCCCCGCTATCACAAAAATAGATGTGAGAAATGATGTGGTTTTGTCTGTGTCCCGTATGAAAGGATGCAAATAAAAAAAGTGGGAATTATCCGAGCGTACCGATACGAGACGACACCAGTGCCCCGTTCTTTATCGTGATGATCCGGAACTGGTCAGCAAGTACTTCATCATTATTATCATAATAGGCCATGATTCCTGCAGCGTAAGTGCCGTCAGGCAACAGGGTGTACGCCATTTGCATATCGGAACCTGAGGTTGTCCGGGAAAGCGTATACTCTCCCGCTTTCATTGTTTTAAGATCAAATCCTCCGGTATAACTGGTTACCAGCGAGCCGGAAGGGATGATGCCTGTACTGTCCCCGAACAATGATTCCCCGGTATCAGTCATTGTGTATGGAACGATCTCGAAGGGGTACTCATTTTTCGTGGCATTGACATAGGAGATGAGCGTGGCATTCGTTGTATCGCCCTTGTTCTGGATTGCGATCCATGAATAGTAGATACCGGACCCGCCCTGGGTAATATCGTCATATTCCATGGTAACAAGGAGCGGCTGCGGCTTTTCCTGCTGGCCGAAAACGATCTTTTGGAGAATATTCCACCATGTTTCATGGCCGGACATCCGGCCGGGGAAATAATACCACCGCCCGTCCCACAGGGGTAATGTGTAGAACCCGTTTCTGTCCGGCTGGATCGGCTGCACTCCGATATACTGGGCTTCAGAGCCGTTGATCAGGAAATATCTTTCATAGACGCTGGCTGAATGGTACGGGTCACGGAGCTCAAACGACCCGTTGCCTTTGCTGGTGAAACCGGGTTTTGAAAGGGCTGCTTTACTGCGGGGCAAATATCTTGCATCCGCTGCTTCTGTTGTATCATCACTCCCTGATGAGAACTGGACGGTATTCTCACCGGACGACATCCCGATTATCTTCTGGAAGAAGGCATCCCAGTTCGGGGAAATCTTTACGCCCTCGCCATACTTCTGGTACTTTGCCTGATCCATAGCATCCGGTGAAGCTATCGAGATACCTGCCACAACCTTGCTGAAGGCATTGTGCCGTTCGTAGACAACAGCGCTCCTGACAAGACCGATTGTCTTATCGATCTCAGGCGAGAGCTCAGGCCGCTTCTTCTTAATATGCTCAAGCAGTGATACGAGGTCGACCGAAACGGGTTTACTCCCCTCAAGAACCCCAAGACGGACGGCATCGTTGTAGGCTCCTTTCAGATCATGTATCCCCTGTGGATCATCGCAGAGTGGAAGAAGTCTGGCTCCCAGCTCATCGAGACTCGCCTGAACCGCCGGCATCATCGATACGTCAATGATCGACATGGTCAGAGCATGCTGCACCTTCGGGTCCTCATCAATATAAGCGTCGATGACCGAGCGTATCGGCGTCATGGAATCCGTGTCTGGTTTAGAGGTAAGCGGCCCTAATAACTTCTCAAAATCGTAACCCCCGCGCTGGATCTCCTCGGATCCAAGGATAAGACGGGTGTAGGGCTGGACGGTCTTTCCGACTTCAACGGATGACATGAGGCATGCATCAAACATGATGGCATCATAGGATATCCCCGACCCGCGGAGTGCCGTGTCAAGATCATTCATCTGAAGCGAATTGGAGGTAATTTCATCAACCCCGATGCCATCGTACGAGGCGCCATGGTCAGAGAGGATAAGAATCGTCTTGTCTGCTGTCCGGGAGGAACGGGCGACACTGAAAAATTTTGCAAGGCTCTGGCCTGAACCCATGTCGGCATTCGCATCCGAGAACAAATACTGGCCATTTCCGAATTTGCCATCCTTTGCATCAGCTTTCAGCTGTTCAATGGTGGCGATCCGCATCCCCCTCCACCCGTCTTTGTTAGAGCCGCCAAATGCAGTGATGATATCGAGGCTGTTCGGATCGGTGTCCCGGTAATTTTTCACGATATCCATCAGCTCATCAGAGGACGCAGCATTCTTCGACTCAAGGTCGCTCCCTACCGAATAGACCAGAATCTGGGTCTTTGCAGTGTCAGCTGCTGCACACCCGATGATTCCCCATGCGGCCACAACAAAGAGGATGAGAATGATTAACCCGGGTTTCATAAGATTCCGGACGGTGTCGGTTTTCATAATTATGCCCTGCAGAGATTCTGTAGTGATTTGTTAAGGTGTCCCGGATATAATTCCCCATCGGTTTTATCCGGGTGAATCCGTAGACAGGAACCGGCCTTGTTCCGGGATTATGACGGATATGTATGGACAATGGTATTTTGCAGCAACCTCCGGCACCTGCAGATCACACCACATACCGATACCCTCATATCGCCCGGTACAAAATATGCCTGTAGGACAATGACTGACGAATTTTCTGATATCCCGGTATTCATGGAGCAGATGGCAGAGTCGATAAAAAAGACGGCCGTTCTGCTTAACAATGTTGAGACCTCCGCATTCTTTGACCTGATGCTGAAGGCAAAACGGGTGTATGTGGCCGGGGCTGGCCGCTCCGGGCTGATCGCAAGGGCGTTTGCCATGCGGCTGCTTCACCTTGGCTATGAGGTGTACGTAGTCGGTGAGACCGTGACTCCGGCTCTTGAGCCCGGTGATACGATGGTGGTCTTTTCAGGATCCGGTGAAACGGTATCAATGGCTACGTTTTGTGCAACGGTCAAAGGACTAGGGGGCACAATCTGCCTTATTACGGCATCTCCGAACTCGAAGATCAGCAGGATTGCCGACTGTATTGTAAACCTTGGAGATCTCACCGGATATTACCGGGGGGACCACACCTCGTTTGAGGTCCGGCAGATGACCGGGCAGTACCGTTCGGTCTCATCTGTGTTCGCTCCTTTGGGCACGCTCTTTGAGACAGTTGCGCTGGTTTTTTCCGATGCAGTTATCTCTGCCCTGATGGAAGCAAAAAAAGAGGATGCAGGAGAACTCAAAGGACGGCTTACCAATATGGAATGAGGGAGCGTTCTTACGCTCACACTCTTTTGTTGTGAAATGTCCCGTTCCCGGTACATTTTTCACACGTACCCCGTTTTGACATCTTACGACAATTAATAAGATCCAGCGATCAGTTCTTTGATGATGAATTCAAAATTGGTCGTCGTTATTGCATTGGGCCTCATCATCCTATTGGGCGGCGCGATTGTTCTTCTCAAGACCACGTCATCCTCCAGCACTCCGGCATACAGTGGATCAACGTCTCTACCCGCAGTTGAAGTCAGATCCTACCAGGGAAAAGATCTCTCATCGATCAATGCCTTCCGTGAGAATTCCATCAAGGGTCCCCAGCATATCAATGAATCCGATTATCGTCTCACGATTACCGGGCTGACCAATAAGACTGACATCTATACTTACCAAAACGTTTTGGGGCTATATCCCCACTACACCAAACTTGTCACCCTCCATTGCGTTGAAGGCTGGGATGCAACCATCCTCTGGGAAGGCGTACAGGTGCGTGACCTGATCAGGAATGCCGGGCCGGATACCCGTGCAAATACCGTAGTCTTCACTGCACACGATGGCTATACCACGTCATTTCCCCTCGACTACCTGATGAACCGGGATATTATCATGGCCTACAAAATGAACAACGTCACCCTTCCTGCGGAACGAGGGTACCCCTTCCAGCTGGTGGCAGAAGACAAATGGGGATACAAGTGGGCAAAGTGGATCGAGAAGATCGAACTGACCGCAGATCCCAGCTACAAAGGATATTGGGAACAGCGTGGATATTCAAACACCGGGGATCTGGACAAGAATTTCTATTCCCGGTGAAAAGCAGTGCGGTCACTATGGGTTTGTTAAACCCTGTTTTTTTATTTCATCTCGATATTACCTGCAAACATTTTTCGTGTCATCGAAAGGATCCATGCACGGTTCAGGAACAAGTGGACTGCGACAAGGAAACAGAGTGTAATTCCTGCCCAGTCATGGATTTCGCTTATCTGTGCTGATGGCAGAACGATATCTGTAAGGCTAAATGAACGCGTAAGAAGCGTAAACTTGAATAACCCGGTCACAACGCTGAACAGGAATACAATTCCCATCGCGAGATCAACGCACCACTTGACAACTTGCATATTCGTACTGATCACT
>SESB01001744.1_pt1 | contig 13650 bp, 13 predicted proteins | sample 3171441 | NCBI WGS metagenome assembly SESB01 (sample SAMN06051867, study PRJNA518727) | freshwater metagenome | biome: subpolar coniferous forest; feature: holomictic lake; material: water; isolation source: holomictic Lake 227, 6 m depth | place: Canada: near Kenora, Ontario | collected...
TGCTCTAAACCCTCCGGGTTTATCATGAATGGATTCGATACTACTCAGCCCGCCGCCGTTGAAATTTTGCGAACGGTTTTGGAGCGGGCTTCCCCGCCGGTTTGCCCGAGGGTCTCCCGGTTTTGGAGCCCACCGCTTTTTTTGCAAACGGCTTGCCGCCGGGACGCGCTGAACGGGGACGCTCAACGGGGGCTTCACGGGAATCCTTTGCGCGGCTGGAGCGCGGGGTGAACGCGATTTCTTCCACACGGGGCCGTTTCGGACGTTCGGTGCGCTTCAACGTGCTTCGCAAGCTGGGACGCGCCTTGCGCTCGCGCCGCTCGGCGGAGTTCTCGGCAGCGGCCTTCGCGCCTTCGGCCAGCAGGGCGTCGATCTCTTTTTGCGTGAGCACGCGCCAGGAACCGGCGGGCATGTCTCCAAGCTGGAGCGGCCCGATGCGCACGCGGGTGAGCCGCTTCACCTCGTAACCGAGCGCGTAAAACATCAGGCGGATCTGCCGTTTCATCCCCTGCTTGAGCACCACTTTGAGCTTGGTGCTCCCGAGTTTGTAAACCGACTCCGCCTTGGCCCAGCCTTCTTCCAAGGCGATGCCGTTGAGAAGTTTCGTGGTCTGCTCGAAGTCGAACGCCCGGTCGAGCACCACTTCGTATTCCTTCTCCACCTTGTAGCGCGGATGGGTGAGCTTGAGGGAGAGTTCGCCGTCGTTGGTGAGAATGAGCAGCCCCTCGCTTTCGCGGTCGAGCCGCCCCACGTGAAAGAGGCGCGGGAAATTCGGCGGGAGCAGGTCAAAAATCGTCCGGCGCTCGTGAGTGTCTGATGCGGTGCAGAGAAACCCGGGCGGCTTGTGGAGGATGAGGGTGGTGGACGCGGCGGTGCGCATCACGTGGTTGCCCACCTTGACCACGTCGGTGGGCGACACCGTGGTGGCCAGGCTTTCGCACAAAACGCCGTTGATCGTCACCTGTCCGGTGCGGATCAATTCCTCACAACTCCGGCGGGAGCCGAGCCCCGCGGAAGCCAAAAATCTGTTCAATCGCATGGGCCAAACCTCGGGCCTGGCGGCGGAAATGTCGAGTCCTGTTCGTTGGAGCTATAGGTCGTATAAGTCCCATAAGACTTATAGGTCCTATATCAGCGCTGCATTACAACAGCTTCGCGCTCAGTTCCGCCAGCGGGCTGCGTTCGCCTTTCTGGAGGGCGATGTGGGCGTGGATGGGCTGTCCGGCGAACCGCCGCGCCGCGTGCACCAAACCGTTGTTCTCGGGGCTGAGATACGGGGCGTCGATCTGGCTGGGGTCGCCGATCAAGACCAGCTTGGAGCCTTCGCCCATGCGGGTGGCGATGGTTTTCAACTCGCTCAGGTTGATATTCTGCACCTCGTCCACGATGAAGAAGGCGTTGGGAATGGAGCGACCGCGCAGGTAGTAGAGCGGCTCGATTTCCATGAGCCCTTGTTCGATCAGGAAATCATACGGCTTGCGCACGCTGCCGCCATTGGGAGCGGCCTGGGATTTCCCCCCCGGTTGTTGCTGCTGCTTGGGCTGCTGGGGACGGCGGCGTTTCTCGTTCCCCTCGCGCTGGGCCGGGGTGAAGATGCGGTCGAGCGCGTCGTAGATCATCCGCGTCCAAGGGAAAAGCTTCTCTTCAATGCCGCCAGGCAGCGCGCCCAGGTCTTTGCCGATGCCGACTGCCGCGCGGGCGACGCAGATTTTGTGGTAATCCCCGGAGTCCAGGTGCATCAACCCGGCGTTGACGCTCAGGAGCGTTTTGCCCGTGCCGGCGCGGGCGGCGGCGGTGACGATCTGGATTTGCGGATCGAGCAGCGCATCGTAAAAACAGGTCTGCTCCAGGTTGCGCGGGCGGATCTCCGTGCCATGGCGTCCGCCGTAGCTCTTGGGGATTTTCAGGCGGCGCAGCGACGAGCCGCAAATGCGCGCAGGAATGGCGTGGCCAACCCCGCCGCTCACCAGCACGTAGGAGGCGAAGCGGTTGGCGGGAAGCTGGTCGGAGTCCAATTCCAGTTCCCCCTTGCTGGCAAAGCGCTGGAAGAGCGTTGGTTCAAGCAGCAGCGTTGGGATGCTTTCAGAGAGGAGCGCGGTTTCCTCGCGGCTCGCGCTGATGCGGCGGTACTTCTCGGCGATGATCCCGCAGACTTGCGCCTTGAGACGCAGCGCGATGTCGTTGCTCACGAGCACGACGCGGCGCTTTTTGTCTCCCTTGAGGGCTTCGCGCTGGCGCAACGCCACGCCCAAAATCTTGTTGTCGGTGATGGAGGCTCCGCCGAACGCCTCTTGCGCGGCTTCCTCCATGCGGTTTGCTTTTTTCCCCGTGGCGCTCAGGCCCGTGATGAAGAGGCTCCCGCCGCCGGGCGTCGGAATCGCCCGTTCGGGGTTCCCGAGATAATCGGGAAACATGGTCGGGTTGAGCACCGTTTCCAACAGGCGGTGAAACTCGCGGGCGTTCGCGCCAATCTCGCTGCGCTCGGTCTTTTTCTTGTCCGTTTCAGAGAGCACCTCCACCGGGATGACCACCTCGTGCTCGCCGAAGGCGAAGATGGCGTTGGGGTCTTCAAGGATGACGCACGTGTCGAGAATGTAGCGGGTCTTGGACATGGAACGGCTCTTTGGAAAGGGTTGATCAGGAGTTGTGAGGAAGCAACAGATTTTCCACAGCCAAGTCGAGCGCGGAATGGCGTTGAGCAAAAAAGAAACGGTGCGCAACGCCTTGACAATCGCCAAGGTGAAGGCATTAACATGATTCCTAGATAAATGAAACCCTGCTTCCATGCTGCGTTTTCGACTGAAACCTTGCCGCCTGTCCCCCAGGCCTGCCGGCAATGTGCTTTGGGGGGATTATGAGAGACCGGCTTATCCAGTGGGGGGACTGGTTGGTGCGCCAACTGGCCCGCTTGGGCAAAAGCGCCCTCTTTTTCCTGGAGGCTGCGGTTTGCTGTCTGACGCCGCCGCTGAAAGGGGATCGCATTCTCAAGCAAATCTGGTTTATCGGCTGGAAGTCGATGCCGGTCATCTGTCTCACGGCGGCCTTCACCGGCATGGTGCTGGCGTTGCAGGGGCACCCCACCCTGCGGCGGGTCGGGTCGGAAGCGTTTTTAGGGCCGCTGGTCGCGCTCTCGCTGATCCGGGAACTCGGGCCGGTGCTCGCCGCGCTCATGGTCACCGGCCGGGCCGGTTCGTCCATCACCGCGCAAATCGGCATCATGCGGATCAACGACCAGATCGACGCCATCGAACTGATGGGGCTCAACCCAATGCGCTACCTGGTGGCCCCCAATCTGATCGCCCTGGTCGTGGCCATGCCGCTCTTGTCGGCGGTCTTCGACGTGATCGCCATCTTTGGAGGCTACCTGTTGGGAGTGCGCGTGCTGGGGCTTAATGCGGGTGCGTATTTCGGGGAGATGAACAACTACGTTGTGCTCCACGACATCCTCAACGGCTTCTACAAATCGATGTGCTTCGGCGCATTGATCGGCGGGGTCTGTTGCTACAAAGGGTTCAACAGCAAGTTCGGAGCCGAAGGGGTCAGCGCCGCCACCACCCAGGCCGTGGTGGACGCTTCCGTGCTGATTCTGGTTTCGGATTACCTCCTCACCGCACTGGTCAACTAAGAGAAAACACGCCGTGATTGTCATCGAAAATTTATGCAAAGCGTTCGGGGGCCAGGAGGTTCTGCGCGGCGTTTCGCTGGAGGTGAAGGCCGGGGAGTTTGTGGCGCTGGTGGGGATGAGCGGCAGCGGCAAAAGCCTGCTCCTGCGCAATGTGGTGCGCTTGATCCGGCCCGACAGCGGACGGGTGCTTGTGGACGGGCGCGATGTAGCCCGCATGCCGCGCGCGGAGTTGGAAGCGCTGCGCAGCCGCATCGGCTACGTGTTCCAAAGCGGCGCGCTGTTCGATTCCCTCACCGTGTTTGACAACGTGGCCTTTCCGCTGCGCGAAAAGACGCGCCTGGGCACCTCGGCCATCCGCCGCAAGGTGATGGAGGAACTCGATCAAGTCGGGCTGGCGGATGCGGTGGGCAAGTATCCCGCCCAACTCAGCGGCGGCATGCTCAAGCGCGTGGCGCTGGCGCGGACGCTGGTGCGCGACCCGGAAATCATCCTCTTTGACGAGCCGACCACGGGCCTCGACCCCATCGTGGTCAACTCCATCCTGCAACTCTTTGATTCCGTCCACAAACGGCTCAACCTGACGGGCATCCTGGTTTCCCACGAAATCCCGGAAATCTTCGGCATCGTCCAAAAAATCGCGATGCTCCACGAGGGCGTGATTGCCGCCGTGGAAACCCCGGAGTCCATCCTCTGCTCCCAAAACCCGGTGATCGACCAATTCGTCCACGGCAAAGCCGAAGGGCCGATTGCCACTTAGCCTTCACGACCATGAAAAAACAACGCTTCGAATTTTTCGTCGGCCTCTTTATGGCCATCGGCATCCTCTGCCTCGCCTTTCTGAGCATCCGCATCGCCCGCAATGAACTCTTCGCGGCGGGCGGCTACGAAGTGCAGGCGGTCTTCACCAATTGCAACGGCCTGCGCAACGGCTCGGCCATCATGATCGCAGGGGTGGAAGTGGGGCGCGTCAAAACAATCACGCTGGAGGATTACGAAGCCAAGGTGACCCTCATGCTCCAACGCGGCGTGGCGCTGCAAAAAGACGCCATCGCATCCATCCGCACCAAAGGGTTGATCGGCGAGAAATACGTGGAGATCACCCCCGGCGCCGCCGATCAGATGGTTCCCCCCGGCGGAATGCTCCACGGCACGGAACCGGCCATGGATCTGGAAGGTTTGATTTCCAAGTTCGTTCAGGGAAACTTGTCCACCACCAAACCCTCCAACCCATGAAACGCATCACCGCCATCTCGCTCCTTTTCGCCGCCTTCGCCAGCGCCGCGCTCGCCGCGAGCCCGCTGGAAGAGGTGAAAGCCACCACGGAAAAAGTCATCCTCCTGCTCAAAGACCCCAAGCTGCAAGGGGACGAAAAAAAGAACGAACGCCGCCAGGTCGTCCGCACCGAAATGGAGAAACGCTTTGCGTGGGAGGAAAGCGCCCGCGCCTGCCTGGGGCGGCACTGGCTCAAGCGGACGCCCGCCGAAAAAGCCGAGTTCGTGAAACTTTTCAGCGAGTTCCTCAAGGACACCTACTCGGATAAAGTCGCCACCTACTACGGGGATTTGGACAAAGTCGATTACCAGGGAGAGAAAATTCAGGACGATTACGCCTCCGTCAAACTCGTGCTCAAGACCAAGGCGAAGCTTGAGCATCCTCTGGAGTACCGGATGGAAAAAACGAGCGACGCCTGGAAGGTCTTCGACGTCATTATCGAAGGCGTCAGCATGGTCAAAAACTACCGCGACCAGTTTGATGCAATCATCGCCAAGTCCTCCTACGAGGGGCTCATCAAGGAGATCAAGGCCAAGCAGCCCCTGAATCCGTAACCTTGTGAAAGCGAAAATTTCACTCCTCCTCCTGCTTTGCACCTGCGCCGCCTTCGGGCAAGAAGCGCCCGCGCCCGCCGCTGAGGAAAAGGAATTTCACGACCCATTCGCGACCGAGGATACCGCGGCGCAGCCCAAAATCTCCGATCCGCTGGAACGGATGAACCGCGTGTTTTACCGTTTCAATGACACCCTCTATTGCTGGGTGCTGCGGCCCGTCTCCAAAGGCTATCGCACCGTCGCGCCCAAGCCGGTGCGGGAATCATTCGAGCGGTTTTTTGACAACGTGAAATTCCCCATCCGCTTGGTCAACAACATGCTGGAAGGGCGCATCAAAGGCGCGGGCATCGAGACCACCCGCTTTGTAGTCAACACCACCGTGGGCGTGGGTGGTCTTTTCGACCCCGCCACCCGCTGGAGCCTCAAGGCGCAGCCTGCGGACTTCGACCAAACCCTGGCCGTCTACCGCATTCCCACCGGCATCTACCTGCACTGGCCCTTCCTTGGCCCCTCCAGTCTCCGGGGAACCGTGGGCTCCGCAGGGGACATCGCGCTCAATCCCTCGTGGTATTTCGCCATACCGCCTGCGGTGACCTGGGGAGCGGTGGGACTGGACAAAGTCAACACCACCTCCTTGCACAGCGAGGAGTACGACGCGCTCAAGGAAGCGACGCTTGACCCGTATGTCGCGCTGCGCTCCGCCTATTTCGAGCGCCGCGCCGATGCTGTGAAACAGTGATTTGGCAGCGGCGGATCTGGGAGTTCCAGAAGTTGCATGCTGCTTGTTTGCATTACAACGGAGTCAACGACGAGGCGCGAAGACGGGGCCGTATGAAACGGCTGGGCAGTGCTTCCGGGTGAAGCACTCTTATGACGGATCCGTAAAGAAAGCAGCCCCCCAGCCTGCACTCCATCCATAAGTTCTTATTAGAGCGTTTTCCATGAAGGTGTTTACAATAGGCCGTGAGCGCCGAGGGGTGGCAGGCGGCTTTTCAAACGTAGTGGCTGTATCTTTGATACTGCCCGGAGTTTGAAGAGGCGCATGACGCCACTCGCCGCCACGGAATGTGTAAAGACATTCAGGGAAAACGCTCTAGAGCAACGCTACGACATGACTCCACGCAGAGAACGAGCGACAGAGTTTATCGACACCAGTCTCGCGGGCCAGTGCGGGCACGAGATGTGGGGGAATGAGATTGCAAAGCTGACGCAATACGCTGAATTTCGATGCTGATGGGCGGGGTGTTTTTGGTTTTTTCACACCCTGTCGAGTGGCAGGTTCCAAGCGCCCCGTCCATCACTACTTTGCCCCCCCCGTCCGGTTCCCTATGGGACGGCTGTGATTTGGGAACGCACTTGTCTGCGCAACTCCATTGCGCCGCCGTATGCCTCGGTTTGCCTATGTTCCAAGCCCTCTCCCGGCAATAGAGCGTTTCAATCTTTTCTGTGGCCGCCCTTTGCGGCGACACGTGCCGTTGCGCAGCTTTTGAAGCTCGGGCAGTATGGAAAATACAGCCGCTTCGCTTCAAAAGCCACGCACCGGCCCACGCCGCCGAAGAGCATGCGACAAATTAACCCGAAACGCTCTAGAGTTGCCGGAACAACGACGTGATCCCTTGCCGGGCTCTGCAAAGTGCGCTTCGCGTGAACTACGCCGCGATGCGGCAGGGCAGTCCCAAATGGAGTTTGGGGACGAGAACTAAATAGCGGGCTTTTCTCCCGCATTTTCCTGTTTTCAAAGAGGTAGCAGGAGGCGTATGCTTGCTCCCTTTCCCATGAATTCTGTCAAAGTCGCTGTCGTTGGTGCATCGGGGTATTCCGGCCAGGAGTTGATCCGCATTTTAATGCGGCATCCGGGCGTGGATCTTGTCTGCGTCACCTCGCGCCAATTCGCCGGGCAGTCGATCGCCGAGGTCTACCCCCGGTTTCAGCACCATCGGTTCGCGCAAGTGAAGTTCAGCGCGTCCGACGCGGCGGCGGTGGTGGCTTCCGGTGCGAAGGTGGCGTTTCTGGCGCTCCCGCACGGGTTGGCCCATGAATACGCCAAGCCGCTGCTGGAAGGGGGCTTGAAGGTCATCGACTTGAGCGCGGACTTCCGCATCAAAGACCCCGCCGTTTTCCAAGAGTTCTACGGAGAGAAACATCCCGCGCCGGAACTGCTCTCCCAGAGCGTTTACGGACTGCCGGAAGTGTATCGGGACGCGATTCGCACCTCGCACCTGATCGCCTCTCCCGGTTGTTATCCCACCAGCATTTTGCTGCCGCTGATCCCTCTTTTGAAAGCCGGTCTCATCGACCCCGCAAGCATCGCCGTCTCCAGCATGAGCGGCGTGAGCGGCGCGGGCCGCAAGGCGGAGATCGCGTATCTCTTCTGCGAATGCAACGAGAGCGTGCGGGCGTATGGCGTGCCCAAGCACCGGCACCTCTCGGAGATCGAGCAGGAACTTTCCGCCGCGGCCGGAACGCCGGTCGTCATCAGCTTCACCCCGCATCTCATCCCGGTGAACCGGGGGATCGTGAGCACCATTTACGCCAACCTCGCCCCCGGCGCGGACGCCGCAAAGATCACGGCGGCGCTGGAGTGCGCTTACAAAAACGAGCCGTTCGTGCGCTTGCAGGGCGCCGCGGGAACCGCCGACATCAAGAACGTGGCGCACACCAATTTCATCGACATCGCCTGGCGGCACGACACCCGCACAGGCCGGGTAGTGCTCCTGAGCGCCGAGGACAACCTCGTCAAAGGGGCGTCCGGCCAGGCCGTGCAGAGCTTCAACCTCATCTGCGGCTTCCCCGAGACCGAGGGGCTGTAGTCCTCATTTCTTTCCGTAATTCTTAGCTATGAACAGTTTCCATGAAATCCCCGGCGGCGTCACCGCTCCGCAGTCCTTCACGGCAGGCAGCATTTTTGCAGGCATCAAGCCGACCAACCCCTCCAAGCCGGACATGGCGTTTCTTTTTTCCACCGTGCCAGCGGTCGCGGCGGGAACCTTCACCACCAACTCCGTGAAAGCCGCGCCGGTGCGCGTTTCGCAGGCGAACATCCGCGCGGCGGAGACGCGGGCCATCGTCGCCAACAGCGGCAACGCCAACGCCTGCACCGGAGTCGTGGGAATCGCTGATGCCAAGCGGATGACCAAAGCCCTGGCCAAGGCGCTGGGAATCAAGGAACGTCAAGTGCTGGTCTGCTCCACAGGCCGCATCGGCGTGCCGCTGCCCATTGAGAAAATGGAAGCCGCCATTGCCCAAGCCCCGCAAGCGCTCTCGCCCGAGGGAAGCCTGCGCGCGGCGCAAGCAATCATGACCAGCGACACCCATACAAAGGAATTCGCGGTGGAACTGGAACTCCACGGCAAACGGGTGCGCATCGGCGGCATCGCCAAGGGAGCCGGAATGATCGACCCCAACATGGCCACCATGCTCTGCTTCCTCACCACGGATGCCGCCATCAGCAAAAAACTGCTCCAACAGGCCATTTCCGACGCGGTGGAACATTCCTTCAACCGCATCACCATCGACGGCGACATGAGCACCAACGACACCGTGCTCATCCTGGCCAACGGCGCGGCGGGCAACACCCCGCTGCGCGACGGCGAGCCGGAATTCGACGCTTTCCAGAACGCCCTCAACAAAGTCTGCTGCAATCTCTCCCGGATGATCGTGGAAGACGGCGAAGGCGTGAGCAAATTTGTGACCGTCCAAATTCGCGGAGCCAAGAGCCGCCAAGACGCCCGGAAAGCGGCGGAAGCCATTGCCAACTCCACCCTCACCAAGTGCTGCTGGTATGGCGGCGACCCAAACTGGGGGCGCGTCATGGACGCCATCGGCTATTCCACCGCCAAAGTGCGCGAGGAAACCGTGGATATTTACTACGACGGACTCATCGCCGTGCAGAACGGCACCGCAGCGGCAACCCCGCTCTCCAAGCTCAAGGAAGTCGTGGCAAACCAGCGGTTTACCATCACCGTGGATTTGCACATCGGCAAGGCCGAATACACGGTCTTCACCACCGACCTCACGACCGCCTACGTGGAGTTTAACATGGGCGAGTGATTTTTGGATTGCGCAAACGCCTTCCCCGCATTCCAATCGCCGCTTTTCTTTCACCCAAGTCTTCCTATTTTTCAGATGGCCTCTATTTCCCACCTAGCCCGCACCGAATCATTGATCGAAGCGCTCCCCTTCATGCAGAAGTATCGGGGCCAGCTTTTCGTCATCAAATACGGCGGCAGCGCGATGGAGGACGAGCACATCGTGGAGCGCTTGCTGCGCGACGTGGTGTTCTTGGAAGCCGTCGGCATCAACCCCGTGCTCATCCACGGCGGCGGCAAGGCGATCACCACGCGCATGCGCGAGGCGGGGATCAAGGCGCAGTTTGTCAACGGCCTGCGGGTCACCTGCCAGCAGTCGATCCAGATTGTCGAGGACGTCTTAAGCCACACCATCAACCCGAAGATCGTCGAGACCATCAACGAATTCGGCGGGCGCGCTGTCGGCATCCACGGCAAAGAAGTTTTTCAAGTCACCAAGCTCCCTCTCCAGCGCGACGAAAAAGGCGAGGAAGTGGATCTCTGTTACGTCGGCGAAGTGGTGGACGTGGCGCTGGCACAGATTCAGAAGGCCGTAAAAGAGGAAATCGTCCCCGTGATATCGCCCATCGGTCGGGATAAAAACGGGGAGATGTTCAACATCAACGCCGACACCGCGGCGGGAGCCGTCGCGGCCGCCCTGGGCGCGGCGAAGATGATTTATTTGAGCGACGTCCCCGGCATCATGCGCAATCCCAAGGAAGCGGATTCGCTCATTTCCACCTTGTCCATCAAGGAAGTTCAAGGGTTGATCGACGAGGGAATCATCGCGGGAGGGATGATCCCGAAGGTCGCCTCCGCCATGAGCGCCATTGAAAAAGGAGTGAAAAAGGTTCACTTCATCGACGGGCGCATCCAACATTCGCTCCTGCTGGAAGTGTTCACCAACACCGGCATCGGCACGGAGATTGTGGCCTAAAATTAAGGAGTCAGAAATGGAAAGCACGATAGAGTTATTTGATCAATACGTCGTCCCCACCTACGGGCGGTTCCCGCTGGTTTTGGAACGCGGCCAAGGCTGCCGCGTTTGGGACGAAGCGGGCCGGGAGTATCTCGACTTCGGCGCGGGCATCGCCGTCTGTTCCGTCGGCCACAGCCATCCCCGCGTTGCCGACGCCATGGCGCGCCAGGCCCGCACGCTCATCCACACATCCAACCTCTACTACACGCGTCCGCAAGGCGAACTGGCCAAACGGCTGGTGGGCTACACCGGCCACGCAGGCAAGGTCTTCTTCGCCAACTCCGGAGCCGAGGCCAACGACGGCCTCTACAAACTCGCCCGCAAGTTCGGCAACGAAGCCCGTTCGCCGCTGCCCCGGCACGCGGCGGGAGAGCGGCTCGACTACGCGCCCAACCGGTTTGAAATCCTCACCTTTGACGGCTCCTTCCATGGCCGGACGCTCGGCGGCATCGCCGCCACCGGCCAGGAAAAGGTCAAAAAGGGGTTTGAACCGATTGCCGCAGGGTTCCGCCACGTCCCGTACAATGACGCGCCGGAACTGGGCCGCTCCATCGGGCCGGATACCGTCGCCATTTTAATGGAGCCCATCCAGGGGGAAATCGGCGTGCGCCCGGCAACCGTGCAGTTTTTGAAAGCGGTGCGCCAGATTTGCGACGACCATGGGCTGCTCCTCATGTTCGACGAAATCCAGTGCGGCCTGGGCCGGACGGGCGATTGGTGCGCTTGGAAAACGCTCGCAGGCGAGGGGATCATCCCCGACGCGGTGAGCTGGGCCAAGGGCATTGCAGGCGGCTACCCGCTCGGAGCCTTCTGGGTGCGCGACAAAAAGATCGCGATGAAAGACGGGAGCGAAATGAGCCTGGCGAACCTGCTCGGCCCCGGCACCCACGGCTCCACCTACGGCGGCACACCGCTCGGTTGCACCGTCGCCAATGAAGTCCTTTCCATCGTTGAGGAAGAGGGACTCCTTGCCAACGCCCGCGAAGTGGGCGCTTACGCAAAGGCGGCCATCGAGGCCCTGCATTCCCCGCTCATCAAGGAAGTGCGGGGCGTCGGCTTGATGATCGCTTTTGAATTGGTGGCGGATTTCTCCGAACGCATCGGCGACAAACGCCTACCCGCTCTGGCCCTCATTGACCGCTTGCACAAGGGCGGACTCCTGAGCATCCCTGCCGGCACCCACAACATCCGCTGGCTGCCGCCTTTGAATGTCAGCCGGGCCGAGATCGACCAGGCCGTCGCCATCCTGCGCACCGCATTATCCTGAACCTTGTTATGAAGCACTTGCTCTCACTTGAATCGCTCCCCGCGAGCGATATGGCGGAAATCCTGGCGCTCACCAAAACGCTGAAAGCGACGCGCAATCATCCTGCGGAGCACCCATTGCGCAACCAGTGTTGGGGGCTGATTTTCAGCAAATCCTCCACCCGCACGCGGGTCAGCTTTGAAGTCGGCATCCGGGAACTGGGCGGCGACGCGCTCTTCCTGAGCGCCAACGACATCCAGCTCGGGCGCGGCGAACCGATCAAGGACACCGCGCGCGTCATGGGCCGCATGATGCACGGCGCAGTCATCCGCACCTTTGCGCAGAAGGACGTGGAAGACTTCGCCCGTTACAGCAACATCCCGACCATCAACGCCCTCACCGATGACGAGCATCCGTGCCAGATTCTGGCCGACCTCTTCACCATCCAGGAAAAACTCGGCAGCTACGAAGGCAAAACCGTCACGTTCATCGGCGACGGCGCCTGCAACGTGCCGCGCTCGTGGATTTGGGCGGCCTCCAAGCTCAACTTCAAGCTGCGCATCGCCGCGCCCAAGCCGTTCCAGCCCGCGCCGGAACTCATCGCGCGGGCGGGTGGCGACATTCTCGTGACCGACGACGTGGCGGCAGCCGCAAGCGGAGCCGACGTCCTCTACACCGACGTCTGGGTGAGCATGGGGATGGAAAAAGAAACCGAATACCGCCTCGCCCAGCTTGCCGGCTACCAGATCAACGCGGAGATGCTCAAAAAAGCCGCACCCGGCGCGCTCGCCATGCACTGCCTGCCCGCCTACCGCGGCAAGGAGATCACCGACGAAGTCATGGAAACCCACGCCGACACCATCTTCACCGAAGCCGAAAACCGGCTCCACGTGCAAAAGGCGATCATGACCTGGCTCTTGAAATAGCCGAAGCAAAGATTTCACCACGAAGAACACAGAGGACACGAAGAAAGGAAAAAGAAATCACTCCTTGGTTCTTCCTTCGTGCACTTCGTGTTCCTTCCTCGTTCCCAATCTCCTGATTGGGAACGCAAGTGTCTTGGAAACTCTGTTTCCCTTCGGTCTGCCATCATCTTTCCGCGTGCTTTTCGAAACGGAGTTTCGCAAACAGAGCGCATTCCTGATCCGGCGATTGGGAACGAAAATTTTTTTTGTGCCTTTTGCGCCTTTTTGCGGCTAAATTTTTTCCCCTATGAAAACACCCATTCCAGGCGGTCTGCTGGTTGTCATTGAGGGGATCGATGGAACGGGCAAGTCCACCGTCGCCGCCACGCTGGCGCAGTGGTGTGGAGAGCGCGGCCTGGCCTGCGTCTTTTCCAAGGAACCCACCAGCCTCTCCCACGGGAAAAAGCTCCGGGAATCCGCCAGCGCCGGGCGGTTCTCCATTGAGGAGGAACTGGAACTTTTCCGGCTCGACCGCAAGGAACACGTCGAGCGGAGCATCGGCCCGGCCCTTGCGGAAAACCACATCGTGATCCTCGACCGCTATTACTGGAGCAACGCCGCCTACCAGGGGGCGCGAGGGGTCGATTTCGCCCAGATCATCGCAGCCAACGAAGCGATTGCCCCCGTGCCGGATTTGATCCTCTTCATGGACATCGCAGTGCAAGAGAGCCTCCAGCGCATTCACGGGCGAGGCGACGCCCCGGACGGCTTTGAAGGCCGCGAGTACCTGGAGAAAGTGCGCGCGATTTTCCAAACCCTGCACGAGCGGGGCGACCGCCCCTCCGAGCGCATCGACGCCAGCCAAGACCTCCGCGCCGTCTGTGCCGAAGCGCTGCGAGTCTTCAAGAAATCAGCCCTCAGAAAAATCATCAACGCCTCACCCAAGCTGGCGGGCAGCGAACTCTTTGGGTAGGGACGGCACTCCGTGCCGTCCAAAAACGG
>SESB01001745.1_pt1 | contig 13647 bp, 7 predicted proteins | sample 3171441 | NCBI WGS metagenome assembly SESB01 (sample SAMN06051867, study PRJNA518727) | freshwater metagenome | biome: subpolar coniferous forest; feature: holomictic lake; material: water; isolation source: holomictic Lake 227, 6 m depth | place: Canada: near Kenora, Ontario | collected 2014-07-08...
TTCTGTCGGTGCAGGCTCCCAAACCCAGGGGGCACGCCCCCTAGGACCCCCTCCCGAAGGGGTCCCTGCATCCCCAGGGAGGGGGTCCTAGGGGGCGTGCCCCCTGGGTGCAGCTGTCTCAGAGAAAGCCTCCACTACCAACTTTTTTTCCCGGTCTGGGTTAACCCGCCGCACGCGCCTACCGCGACTCGCCTCACACCTCACAGATGGCCAAGTCCACTTCCGTCATCGACAAGCTCAAGAACGGCGCATGGCACCCGAGCGCCGGCCTGCGCATCACGTCGCCCGCCGTCGTCGCGCTGATCGGCTACGCGGTCCTCGTGCTGATCGTGCTGCTGCCTATCGACATGTACGTGTACGACGAGAAGACCGACAAGTACGTCAAGCAGAAGTACAGCTTCTCCTACCGGTTCCTCGTCGCGCTGCTGCTGCTCTTCCCCTTCCTGCTGAGCGTGTACTCCGTCAACTGCATGATGGTCGGCAGCTGCACGCTGTGGTCCTGGGTCGTCGCGCTGCTGACGCTCCTGTGGTCGGTCGTGATCACGGTCACCGCGTTCAGCTCCGGCTCGTTCTCCGTCGACCAGATGCTCTGAGCGTCTCCGAGACCGGCCGCGCCCTGAGGGCGCGCGCGACGACCGCGCGCACCTTGGGCGCCGCGAACGCCGCGATGTCTCCGTCGATGCCCGACGCGTCCTCGCCGTCCAGCCGGCCGATCGCGTACAGGTACGCCTTGGCGAGCGCCCACGACCCGGAGCGCGCGTTGACGACCAGCTCGGGCGCGCCGTCGCCCGGCCCGTCGGTGCCGACCGCGAACGACCCGGACGCCACGTACCGCAGCGAGGGCGACGCGAGCTCCTTGGCGTACCGGCACAGGTTCATGTGCTTCACGAGCCGCTCGACGCGCGGCGCGCCCGATCCGGTGCCCTCGCTCCCGCAGTCGTAGAACCCGCACACGGTCACGTGGGCGGGAAGGGCGGCCTCGGGGGCCCCGACGCGGCGCATGACCACCCAGTTGCCGAAGAACTTGTGGGCTTTGCCCGAGAGCCGGGCGTTGCCCCTGACCTGGGCGAGAGTGTAGGACCCCGCGGTCCGCGCGCTCGGCTCGCACGGCGTAGGCCAGTCGCCGCCCTCCGCGGCGCGCTGCATTCGATGCATTCGATGCATTCGATGCATTCGCTGCATTCGCACGGAGGGGACGCTGGGCAGGTCGGTGAAGATGCGGTGCGTCCCGAGAAGCTCCTTGACCGCCGCGTCCGAGAACGTCGAGTCGGCCCACGAGGCGGGGGAGAGAAGCACCTTCGTCCCGCTGCAGACCTCGTTGTAGACGGCCGACGCGACGCTGCCTTCGGTCACCAGCTCGTCGATTCGGCGCGCCCACGGGCCCGGTCCCTTCATGTGGCTGCGGCTGGGGCGACGGACGGTGGCGGACTACAACAGGAAGCAAAAATTGCTTGTGCCCATCCTGGGCACACCCCCTGTGCCCGGTCGCATGAGCTCATGCTACCTGAATGTGCATCCACCAAGGGCACTGCAAGGACGGGATCGTACTCGGCAGGTGTAATTACACTGGATCGGGAATCAGACGGCACGGAACAGGACACGATCGATCACATGATCTTCTGGGGCGTACGGAACATACAACTCCAAACATGCAATGGACAGCGCCGTCAGGCGCGGACCAGCGCGCGCGTGGCCATCAGCGGGCTGACCACGAACTTGCTGTGCATCGGCGACTTGGCCTGCGTCTTCGCGGCCTGCGTCTTCGCGCGGGACGACTTGGGCGTCGAGGGCGCGCTGCGGGCGCGCGCCCCGGGCGCGCATCCCCTCTCCCCCTCGTCGTCGCTGCTCGCGCTCGAGTCGCCGCTCGAGCCGCACGGCGACCGGCGCAGGCGGACCTGGCGTGCCGGCGCCGGCGCGCCGGTCTGGGACGGCCGCTTGCTGCCGCGCGCCGGCGCCGGCACGCCAGGCGGGGCCGCGGGGCCGCGGGCGCGCTCCGTCGTCGCGGCCGAGCGGCGGCTGTCGACCGGCCCCGGAGGCGACGCGGGCTGGGCCCCGGCGGCCGAGGCGGACTTCCGCGCGGCCGGCCTGCGCGCGGCCGGGCGCGCCTTGGGCTCGCCGTCGCCGTCGCCGCCGCCGTCGAGCACCGAGAGCGCCCTCAGCTGCGCGGTCACCACGAGGCCCTCGGGGTTGCGCTGCCGCAGGTGGCTGTCGGCGCGCTCGTCCTCGCCGAGCACGGCCCGCGTGTTCTCGATCTTGTCGACCTGCATGCGCTGCATCGCGACCTCGAGGTTGTCGTCGTCGATGTTGACGCACACGACGTCGACGCCCAGCTTCTGCGTCAGGCGGTGCACGCGCCCGATGGCCTGCATCTCGGCGAACGGGTTGAAGTCGACCGACAGCAGGTACACGTGGTTCGCCTCGGGCAGGTTGAGACCGCAGCCGCTGCAGCTGATGTTGGCGATCAGCACGTCGCCGTAGTCCCTGAACGTCTGCAGGTTGCTCGACTTCTCGGCGTCGTCCTGCTTGCCGGTGTACACCATGTGCCGCAGCCGCTCGCTGTCCTCGCCCTCGGCGCCGTCGAGCGCGCGCTCGAGAACCTTGACCATCGAGTCGAAGTGCGTGAAGATGATGCACTTCTCGCGCTTGGCCTTGTGGAGCAGCATGTCGGCCATCAGCGTCTGCACGATCTGGGACGGCCTGTCCATCTCGGCCGCGCTCGGGCGCGGCGGCAGCAGGTGGACGTTGTCGCGCACCCACTTGCACTCGGGCAGCATCTTGGGCTCGTGCACGATGCGCCAGTCGAGCAGCAGCTGCCGCATCAGCGTCATCATGGGCAGGTACTTGAGCTTGGACGCCTTGATCGCCGCGTACAGCTGCGCGTGCTCGGGCGACATCGGCTCGTGCAGCGTGCGGTACCCGATCGGCACCATCGAGTGCAGCTCCTTGGTGGTGCGCTTGATCGTGAAGCCCGCGGTCTTCCGCGTGAAGTCGTCGTCGCCCTTGATCGCGGAGAGAGCCTTGGCCTTGTCGGCGGCGCCGGCGGCGTCGCTCGAGCAGATCCACGCGAGGATCTGCACCAGCTCGGCCTTGTGGTTCTGCATCGGCGTCGCGGTCATGGCCATCCGGTGGCGCGAGCGGATGCACGCCACCGTGGCCGCCGTGATGGTTCCGGCCTTGCCGATCTTGTGCGCCTCGTCGACGATCGTGCGGTGCACCTCGGGCAGCGACGCGAAGAAGTCGCAGATGTCCTTCTGCAGCATCGTCGTCGTGATCAGCACGACGTCGTAGATGTTGGCCCTGAGCGCCGTCAGCAGCTTCTTCGGGCTGCCCTTGTTCGCGCAGCTGATGGTCATCAGCCGCATGCAGTGCACCTTGCGGGCGCGCCGCGACGCGAGCGGCACGTGCGAGTGCCGCTTGAGCTGCTTGACCCACTGCTCGAAGACGGGGCCGGGCGGCACGATGATCAGCGTCGTCGTGCGCTCGCCCGCGCGCTTGCGGACGATCCAGTCCGCCCAGATGAGCATGGTGGCCATGGCCGTCTTGCCCATGCCCATCTCGTCGGCGACGAGCATGCCGACGGGCAGGCCGCTGATCTCCGAGATCATGTCGTTGGCCAGCGCGGCCGACATGCCGACGAGCTGGTGGTACATCGGGCTCGGGTTGGTCAGCAGCACCGCCTCCTTGAGGCAGTCCATCACGTGACCGACCACGCGGTCGGAGCGCTTGGAGCCCGCGGGGAACCCCGCGCGCCTCGCGCGCTCGACGGCGTCGTCCTTGACCTTCGAGATGTCGATCTCCTCGACGGATTCCTCGCCGCCGTCGCCGTCGCCGTCGTCATCGGCCCGGCCCGAGTCCGCGTCCGCGCGGGCCCTGACCTTTCCGATCTCACGGAGCTCGGTGCTCCCCAGGTCGCTCTCCGCGTTCAGCCGCCGGCAGGCGTCGTCTTCCTCGTCGCTGCACTCGTCCACCTCGCCGCTGCACTCGTCTTCTTCTTCCTCTTCGAATTCAGAGTTGGAACCGCTGGTGCATGCATGCAGGCATTGCGGGACATGTGAGGATACAGTAGGATTCTTCAGTTCATGCATGCGCATGCAAGCCCATGCAAGCGGCGCAACGCATTCGCTTTCGACGCGTCGATCCGAACTCACTCGGCACGCCCGCTGGCCTCGTCGTATTGGTCGCCGTCGCGCGCCATGGCTGTGCAGAGACTCGCTTGTGCCTTCGTAGTCCGCGCGGTTGTAGAGGACTTGGACGGACGAGGAAATCGCTGCCCTCTTTATGCCCCGTCCTCGCTGGACACAAAAAAACAAGTAACGGAAACGGCGACGTACACATTTAGAAACGGCCTGTCGGCGGGCGCCCGCCGTCCGTCCGCCGCCCGCCTTTTCAGTCAAAGTTGGCGTGGGCGATCTTGAGGCTCGGGAAGACGCGGACTTCGCCTCCCAGGCCGTCGTTGCATGCGACCACGGCCCACCTGCGTCCGTACCACACGTCGATGATGCCTCCCGTGGAAGGCGCGGTGGCCGTCACCCGCCGGCACGCTGTCCGCGCGGCGGTGGATCCGCGCGGCGCCTGGTCGGTGTCCGTGTCGCGCGCCGGGGGCGCGGCCGCGGGCGCGGGCGCTTGCGCGGGCGCGGGCACGCGCGGGGAGTCGCGCGGCGAGGCGCCCTGTCCTCCTGTCGTGCAGAAACGGTGCACTACATCGAGGACTTTCTGGTCCATACGGAGATGGATGGATGTCAAAGGGTGGTGGGGGGACCTATCCTCCGGGCCGCGCGCGTCCGAGCGGTGCGCTGGACGAGGGCGATCTCCTGTTGTTGCGCAGAAAACGTCCGGCGGGGGAACGCGTGGGCGCGCGAGGTCCGGTCCGACCCCGCCCCACCCCGGTCTGCGTCCGGCACGCCTTTATGCCCCTGCGCAAAGGCGGCGCTGTCCGCGCGATACAGCCGTGCCAGACCCATTTGGAAACAGCACGACCAGTCTTTTTTTGGTTTGCGGGGACGATGGCATCCCCTGCCCGTCAGTCTTCACTCCCTCCCCCCACGGTGTATGGTCACCGTTGGGAGCCCCGAAAATACCGATGACAAGGGTAATGGCACCGTCCGCGCGCCGGGAGGAGATGGACGGGAGGGAGAGGGACTCTGACTCCGCGTTCGAGCGCTCGGCGCTCAAGGCTCTGCACGCGCGGCTCGCGTCCGACCTGCGCGGCCGCGCGGCGAGGCCCGGCCGCTCGGACGACGCGGCGGACCCGGACGTCGCGCTCATGTCCCGCACGAGCGACTGGCGGCAGTTCGCCGCCTCGGCCGAGGGGCGCGCCGGGAGCGGCAGCAGGGGCGCGGCCGACGCCGCCGCGAGCGGCGCGGCGTTCGCGGCGCTGGGCATGCAGATGTCCGGCGTCAAGGTGCTCGGCTACGGCAAGGACGGCACGCTCGTCTACACCGCCGACCAGCTGCTCAGGGTGCACCCGCACTGCCAGATCGTCGACGTCGGCAAGTGCAGCTCGAACAGCAGCGAGCGGCTCGACCTCCGCGGCGGAGTCGACCGCGCGGGCAAGGCCGTCGCGCGGTCGATGGCGCGGCTGCGGCTGACCGACGCGATGGCCGTCAAGGACGTCAGGGACGAGCAGGACGCGCGGGACGAGGCGACGGTGCACGCGTTCCTGTACGGGTGCTTCTCGCGCGGCGCGCGGATGCGATACTGCATCCTCCACCCGACGGTCTGCACGCTGCGCGTCGACGGGCACGTGCTGATGCCGATGCGGCGCTTCCGCAGCACGGCCAGCGTGCTCGTCGGGGCGTGCGGCGTGCTGCCGGCGCTGGCGCTCGCGGACCACGTGCTGCAGGCGCTGCGCGTCATGCACGGGAACGACATCCTGCACCTCGACATCAAGCCGAGCAACGTTCTGATCTGGTCGACCGAGCGCGAGGAGCGCTTCGTGCTCGGCGACTACGACATCGTCGCCCGCGTCGACGACGTGGTCGACCTGATCCGCGGCAACGGCCTGTACGGCACGACCGGCTACGTCTCGCCCATCATGGCGGGCGCGAGCGCGCGGACGCTGCACCCGCGCTACGTGCGCTGCTGCGCGGCCGTCAGCGCCGCCGCGCAGCGCATGCGCCTCGCGGGCCTGCCGGCCGGGCCCGAGGCGTGGCTCGACCTGTTCCGCAGGATGCGCGAGATCGTGCTGACCGGCCCGCTCGAGGCCGCGCGAGGCGTCGTCCACCTGTGCGACATGCACTGCCTCGCCGTCACGCTGTTCGACCTGCTCGGCGAGCCGACGTGCACCGCGTCCAACTCGGCCGCGCGGCTCGTCGCCGAGCTGCTCGCCGGCAACGTCACGGGCGCAGAGGCGGGCATCAAGCTCGTCAAGAAGCTGCGGGACGCCACCACCGCGGTCAAGTGAGGCGGGGACGGAATTGCATTCATTGCACCAAGCGCATTTCAAAACAAACAACAAACAAGTGGCGTCCGCCGCCCTCACTGCCCCTCCGGACCCATCTCGGCCGACGCCGTGACGATGCGGTTCAGCATCGGCAGCCTCTTGCGCATGTGGTGGAAGGCGGACACGTGGTGGAAGTGCACCTGGAAGTCGGCGGACAGGAGGACCTCGGGGACCTTGACCCCGAGCAACGTCGCCATCGCCTCGCACACGACGGAGATCTCCAAGACCGCCGTGCTGCTGCTGCTGCTGCTGCTGCTGCTGCTGCTGCCGGTCCCGGCGGCGCACTCCGCCCTGTGGCCGCGTCGCCAGTCCTCCACCTGGCAGCGCCGCGAGCAGAAGCGCGCGCCGCAGCCGCAGCCGCAGGCGCGCGTCGGGGTGCCGGGGTCGCTGGGCCCGCTGACGTCCGTGCACGCCGCGTTGGAGCAGCAGAGGTAGCCCGATCTCGCAAACGTCCGTGCGTGCGCGTCGTATGCGCCGGATGCGCCGCGGCTGCCGCGCTGGGCGATGGCGACCTTGAAGAGCGTCCTGGCGCACGCGTGCATGCGGACGTGCAGCAGGTGGTCCGCGCTGCGCGCGTCGCCCGCGTCGGCGAGGCGCTCGTCCAGGCGGCAGGCGGAGCCCAGCAGCGAGAAGAACTCGAACAGGCACCGCGCGGCCGACGCGGACGCGAGCCTCCGCGAGCGTCCGCAGTCCAATCCAGGGCCCTTCGGCCCCGGCCGGCCCGCCAGCGCCCGCGCCAGCGCCCGCGCCTCGCCCGCCGCCTGCCGCCGCCGCGAGGCCCGCACGTGCCCCTCGAGGCAGAGCATCGCGTCCGCGATCATCACCTTGCAGACGCGCGGGTCGGCGTGGCCGGCGTGGGACGAGCTGGGGCCGCGGCTGTTGATTGTGTTGCGCCCGGCGAAGCGCGCGACCGCGGTGAGGTAGACGTCGAGCACGTAGCTCTCGACGCCGCCGCGCGTGCGGGACGCGCGCTTGAGCCACTCCCGGTTGACCTCGGCCAGCCGGCGCATCCACTCGAAGGGCATCGGCCGGCAGCGCCACTCGATCATGAGCAGCGCCGCGAGGGTGCCAGGGAAGCGCCAGTGCGCGCGCCTCGCCTCGGCAGGGAGCGCCGCGAACGCGTCGAGCGCGCCGAGCGCCCGGTCCGCGTCCTCGTTCGCCTGGCAGGTGCCGTCCGGGTCCAGGGTGGGCAGGGGCGCGAGGTGCCGGTCGCGGATGACCGCGAGCGTGCGGATCGAGGACAGCGCCTCGACAGCCGTGCAGCCGAGGCCCTCGTCCGCCGCCGAGGCCGCGGCCGGGCCGCGGCCGTGCAGCGCGGACTTGAGCAGGCTCACGCAGATGGCGGTCAGGTCGCTCATGAGGTCGGCAGCTCCGGGGGAGTCGGCCGACTCGACCAGGTCGATGAAGACGACGTACAGGCTCTCGACGATCCCGCGCAGCAGGAACCGCGCGTCCGGCTCCGCGCAGGCGACCGGCGAGGCGCACGCGATCGCCGCCACGGCCGCCAGGCGCCGCGCGGTGGTCACGGCGACGGCGCTGCTGCGCTTCCCGGAGGCCGCGCGCCCGTCGGTGCTCCACACGTAGTTCACGAGGGACGCGGCGCACGGCCCGGCGATCAGCAGCACGGTCGCCGTCTCGTTGCGCGCCTTGAGCAGGAACTTGAGCACGTCTGTCAGCACGTCGAACGGGATCTTCTCCCCCAGGGAGGCCACGACGGCAGCCACCTCGTTCAGCCTCTTCTTCATCAACCGCCCCGTCTTGGGGACGTCCGAAATCATGCGACGGAGCTCGCGCGTCGCGGCTTCAGCCCCGCCTGCTTCCGCGGAGGTCGACGCTCCTCCCTTCATACCGACGCCCCTTCCTGCCATCTGTCGAACGCTGAAACGATTCCGTATTAGTAACCGCGCGGCTGTACGGGGTTTAAGTTCGCGACACTTCAGGGGCTTAAAGCTAAAGATCCGTACCACCGCATCCGCAAGAATGAAGACGGTGTGCCTGCAGAGCTGCAGCCGCGCGCCGCTGGTTGAAGCGTTGGCCGTGTCGGTATCGATCAGCAGCATCTCGAAGGTGTCTTGGGTCCCTTTATGTATGCCATCAGAACAACCTAACAACATAACATACAGTAACTTCTCTCGTTTTCAAAACGCAGAGCTGCGTGGCGAAGACGCTGGGTCCGAATGGGGTCAAGGACGTCGACGACAATGCGTGCGGCGCGCAGCCGCGCAGCCAGGGCATCGCGGGCGCGGTGTGCAGCACCTGCGGGAACGGCGTGCAGGACTGCGAAGGCCACTTTGCCGAGATCCCGCTCTACGGCATCCCCTACTACTTCTGCGTCGACCCGCAGCTGCTCGTCGATGCGCTGCGGTGCTTCCGCGTCTCCGGCAACGGCGCGTCTGAGCGGTGGACCGTGACGCTCATGTTCGACCACGACCAGGTCGCCCTCCTCGCCTCCGGACGGACGCTCGCATCGGAGAGCGTGGCCGACGCCGTCGCCGACATCCTCGGCCCAGGCGAGGCGCCCGCCGCGCCCGCGCCCGCGCCGCGCTCCGCGCCCGCGGCCGCGGCGGCGGCGACGCCGTCCGTGGGCAGCAGGATGGGCCATAGGACGTGGGTCCCGGGCGAGGCGGACGCCTACGCGCAGGCCGCGGACGCCGCGGCGGAGCGGCGCCGAGAGGACGCCGCGCTTGCGGCGGCATCGGCTCCAGCGGCCGCCGCGTCGCTCTCGGTCGCCGGGCGCGCCCTGCTCCGCCGCGTCTCCGAGCTGTCGTACGCCCGGGCGTCCAAGCTGGTCCACGAAGACAAGGCGCCGATCGTGCTGTTCCGCGCGCCCGGCGCGGACGCGCGGCACCCGTTCGCGGCCGAGTGGCTGCTCCCGGGCTCGGCGGGCTGGGACGGCGCCCCGGCCAAGGACGTGTCGGCGCTCCTGCGCGCGGCCCCGCCAGAGGACTGGGCCGCCCTCGGCATCGACCCCGAGGCGCTGCTGGCGCAGATGCCAAAGTCCCTGCCGATGCTCCCGCACGTCGCGCGCAGGCTGCCCCCGGCGATGGCCGCCGTGCTCGAGGGCCACGGCGTCGGCGGCGTCGGCGCGAGGCACTCGCAGGACCAGCTGCTCGACCCCGTGACCAAGGCTGCGCTGCAGCTGATGAAGGTCCGCGACTCGGCCGGCGGGGCGCCGAGCAAGAAGAAGCTCGTGCAGGTGCAGCATGCCGTCTCGCGCATGCGCGCCGCCATCGCCGAGCGGCTGCCGGGCAAGGACGGCCGACTCCGCGGCGACCTCCAGGCCAAGCGCTGCAACCAGACCGCGCGCGCCGTGATCATCGGCGACCCGTTCATCGACATCGACGAGGTCGGGGTGCCGGAGGCGGTCGCGCGCGACCTCTGCGTCGACGAGCGCGTCTTCGGCGCCAACATCCAGGACGTCAAGCGCCTCGTCGGGGCGCACGACCGGCGTGTCGACGAGGCCGAGCGGGCCCGGGCGAGGGGGCGCGACGAGAGGGCCGCCCCCAGGTGAGCCGTCCTTTGTTTCGGGAAATCCCGCATCCCGCAGTCACTCTGTAGATTCCCGACAAGTGGTTGCGCTGTGTGCAGGGCCGCCGTCGGAGCCAGGACGGCGATCAGGGGGTTCGGCGTCAGCGCCGCGACGTTCGCGCCTGCAGTCCCGAGCGACGCGGAAGAGGCGAGGCTGCGGGACCTGCAGCGCAGGCAGCAGGAGGAGCTGCGCGCGCGGCGCGAGGAGGACGCCGTGGGGGGGAGCGTGCGCGTCCACGGCATGACGTTCAGGGACGGCAGCTACAGGGACTCCCGGCGCGGCCAGCGCATCGGCTCGGAGGTGGCCGTCGGGTGCGTGCTGCACCGCTCGCTCAGGGACGGCGACCTCGTGGTCATCAACCGCAACCCCTCGCTGCACAAGTGCTCGATGATGGCGCACCGCGCGAGGGTGATGCCCGGCCCGGTCATCCGCCTGAACCCGTTCGTCGTCAACGCGTACAACGCCGACTTTGACGGCGACGAGATGAATTTGCACGTGCCGCGCGGGATCTCGGCCGCCGCCGAGCTGTCGGTGCTGATGGCCGTGCCGCACCACATCGTCGGCGCGCAGGAGGCCGCCCAGCTGCTCGGGCTCGTGCAGGACGCGGTCACCGGGCTGTACCTGCTCACCGACCCCGACGGCGAGCTGATGGACCGCGCGCAGGCCGCGCAGCTGCTCTGCGCCGCCGCCGGCCCCGAGCTGCAGGGCCGCCGGCCGCCTCTGCACGTCCCCTCGCCCGCCGAGAACGCGGCCGCCGACGCGGCGAGGGGCCGCCCGCCTGCCCCGCGCCCGCCGGCGGCGGCGTGGCGGATGACGAGGCCCCGGTCGGCGGCCGCGCGGGTGTTCTCGGCGCCGTGCGGCGGCCCCGACGGCGGCGCAGTCCTCGCCCTGACGCCCGGCGCCGGCCGCGGCTACCTGCTGACCGGCGCCGACGTGTTCACCTCGATGCTGCGCTCCGCGCTCGCGCCGCCGGGCTCGCGCTCGGCCGCGCCCCCGGTGCCCGGCCTGTCGTACGGCCCCGGCCGCATGCAGAACACGAGCGGCCGCGGCGACGTCGGCATCGTCATGGACCGCGGCGAGCTGCTCGCCGGGCGCGTGACGGCCCGCGCGGTCGCGCCCGGCGCCGAGGGCGGGCCGCTGCACGTCGTGAGCCGGCAGATGGGGTGCGCGCCCGCGCTGCGCCTCGCCTCCTTCATGCAGCGGCTCGGCATCCACGCGTGCTCTGCCTTCGGCTTCGGCGTGGGGCTCAGCGACCTCGTCCCGGCCTCGCTCAGGAAGCGGCAGGCGATGCGCGATGAGCTCGCGGACCTCGCCGCCGAAGCCGTCGCCGAGGCCGAGGACGCAGGCGGCGGCGGCGGCGGCGGCGAGGCCGAGGAGGCGGTCATCTCTGCGCTCGACGGGGCGCGCGGGCGATCCGTCGCCGTCGTGCGGAAGTACGTCCGCGGGCAGCTGCTGGCCATGATCGACAGCGGCAGCAAGGGCAAGCCGTCCAACGTCGCGCAGATGTGCGGCAGCCTGGGCCAGCAGGTGTCCAAGGGCAAGCGCCTGCCCGAGCCGAGGCACGTCCCGAGGCCGCTGCTCGTCCCGCCGATCGAGGTGACGCTCGGCGGCCGCTCTCTCCAGCTGCGCGGCTTCGTGCCCCGGTCGTTCCTGGACGGCCTGTCGCAGCTCCAGAGGTTCCAGCACAGCACCGGCGCGCGCGAGTCCAACATGAGCACGGTCTTCGAGACGCCGGCGTCGGGCACGACGTTCAACGAGCTGCTGGCGCTGATGCGAGACTTCGTCGTGACGTACAACGGCCTCGTCGTCGACGTCGCCAGCGGGCGGGTGATGCAGTTCGCGTACGGCCAGGACTCGCTCGACGGCGCGCGCGTCTGCGCCGCGCACTCGGGACACGGCCCGGACGCGCAGCGCCTCAGCCTCGGGTTCAACCTCGAGTACCACCTGTCCCTGCTCGGCAGCGAGGGCCCGCCCGACGACGAGGCGGAGGCCGCGCCCGACGCCGGCCCGGGCCTCGACCTCGAGGACTTCGTCGACGACGCGGCGGCGAGGATCGAGGCCGCCATGAACGGCGCCTTCGCCTTCGCCACCGCGCAGGCGCCCGACCCGAACGTCGCCGCGCGCGCGGCCGCCGCCGCGGTCCACGCGCGCTCGAGGCTGCACGCGGCCCTGCTCTCCGGGCCGGACTGGACCGGCCTGCTCGGCCGCCTGCGGCGCGGTGGCGGCGATGCATCCGACCGGCACGGCATCCTCGAGACGCTCGAGAGCCGCGTCCGCGCCGACGTCGAGCGCGCGATCGTCCAGCCCGGCGAGCCGGTCGGATGCATCGCCGTCCAGAGCATCAGCCGCGACATCACGCAGACCTCTCTCGACGTGTTCAAGCAGGCGGGCATGGCCGGCTCGGGCAGCTGCAGCTCGACGATCGGCGACCACATCCGCGCGCTGCTGCACGCCGTGATGGCCGAGTCGGCCGCCTTCGCGGTGCCGCCCGAGGCGCCGCGCGACGCGCTCCAGGCCCTGGCCGCGGTGACGCTGTCCGACGCGGCGGTCAGCTGGAAGATCGCGGCGAGGTCCGAAGACGACGCCGACGCCTGGGACCTGCGCGCGTCGCTCCACGACACGTGCGTGGACGTGCTGCTGCGCCCCGAGCTGGCCCGCTCTGTGCTCTCCGCGCTCGGGGCGCGCAAGCCCGCAGCGCACCAGCGTGCGGACGCGGGAGAGGGACGTCCGCCACGCGGCAGCGGCAAGAAGGACGACGGCGAGGACGACGGCGAGGACGGCGAAGAAAGCGAGGACGGCCCGCCTTCGGCGAAGCTGCCCAGCCGCTTCCGGCTCCACCTGCGCGCCGTCGAGCTGCCCCCCGTGCGCCGGGCCGCCAACAGCCCGCAGCTGAGGCTGCTGCTGTCGACCCAGCTCGTGACCAAGATGGCCGGGAACAGCGCCCCCCGCGTGCTCTACCTCCTCGAGACGCGCGTCGCCCCGTTCGTCCTCGTGTCGGGCGTGTCGGGCGTGTCGCTCGCGCCGGCGCACGGGGGCCCTCACGTAGTGCGCTGGTCCGGCACCGAGGGCTCCAGCAAGCCCGTGCGGGTCGCGGCCGCCGCCACGGCTCTGAGGGCCGTGCTTGCTGCCGGCGGGCCGTCCTTCGCCCGCGTCATCCCGGACGACCCGCTGTCGACGTTCGAGGTCATGGGCGTCGAGGCCGCGCGCCAGGTGCTTCTCGCCGAGCTGCGCAAGTGCCTGCCGCAGCTCGAGCCGCGGCACCTGATGCTCGCGGCCGACGCGATGACGTGGGGCGGGCGCGTGACGCCGCTCAACTACCGCGGCATGAACCAGCACGACGCCAACTTCCTGCACCGCGCCAGCTTCCAGCACACGCAGCAGGTCCTGATGACGGCGGCCGTGCACGGCCAGGTCGACCACCTGCGCTCGTCCAGCAGCCGCATCGCGATGGGCAGGGCGCCAGAGTGCGGCACCCGCTCGCGGTTCCAGCTGCTGCAGCCCCTGCCGCCGGCGGAGACCCGTAGCATCCCGTGGGAGGCCCCGCCGCCCGTCGCCGAGGCGGCGCGCGCCGCCCCCGGGTACGGCCCGACGAGCCCTTCCTACAGCCCGACGAGCCCTTCCTACAGCCCGACGAGCCCGGCCTACCACCCCGCGGCGCAGAACGGCTTGCCGATGT
>SESB01001746.1_pt1 | contig 13646 bp, 11 predicted proteins | sample 3171441 | NCBI WGS metagenome assembly SESB01 (sample SAMN06051867, study PRJNA518727) | freshwater metagenome | biome: subpolar coniferous forest; feature: holomictic lake; material: water; isolation source: holomictic Lake 227, 6 m depth | place: Canada: near Kenora, Ontario | collected...
GCCTTGGTTATTTAAGGCTGATGGTATATGTTCTGCCAAGTTACCTACAATTTTGGGTTTGCAGGTTCCAGAATGGTCTTTGCTTTGGTTTTTGGTCTTGCTACTCTTTCTCACTTTAACTTTGTTTAAAAAATCTGTCCCCAAAAGATAAGCTGCTTTGCAACGCTTCATTTGTTCAATTAATTAAATACGCTCTATATCTATGGCAATTCTGACTGTTAATGCGGGTTCTTCATCTCTCAAATTTTCAATCTATCCGACCCTCCATGGGTCAGTTCTACCTTCTATCTTGTCGGGAAGTTTTGAGGGTTTAGAGCCGGGTGGAAAAACAGAGTTGCATTATGCCTATCAAGGTGTCGAACATGTAGAGCATTTTATAGATCTTAATCAAGACCCGTTTATCGCCGCCTTGACACATCTCAAGGAATTATTGTTAGGGATCGAAGGGCTACCCCCTATTAGAGCCGTCTCTCATCGCATTGTTCATGGTGGATCGGAGTTTTTTCAACCAGTGATTTCTACAGATGCCATTTTGGAAAAGCTATCAGCCATGAGCGCACTTGCACCGCTGCATCAGCCACATAGCTTAGATGGCGTGCGCGCCTTTTCTCAAGTATTTCCAAATATTCCTCAAGTGCTCTGTTTTGATACAGCATTTCATAAGACGATGAGCTCTCTTGAAACCTCGCTTGCTTTACCAAAAGAGATTACTGACCAAGGGGTACGACGCTACGGCTTTCATGGAATTTCTTATCAGTACATTATTGGAGAGTTGATCGAAAACTCTAGCAAGGCAAGAGATAAAGTCTTAATGGCACACCTTGGAAATGGCGCGAGCTTATGCGCTGCTATTGATGGTAAAAGCATTGCAACAACAATGGGCTTTTCTGCATTAGATGGCTTAATGATGGGTACCCGTAGTGGTTCATTGGACGCTGGAGTGTTGATGTATCTCGTTGAGCGTGGTTATACCCACGACCAGCTTCAAGATCTCCTTTATAGAAAAAGTGGTTTGCTGGGTGTGTCGACTATCTCTGCAGACATGCGTAAATTGAAGGCTGACCAGAGCCCTCTAGCCAAAGAGGCGATAGATTTATTTATATACCGCATTATTCGTGAGTCTGGGGCAATGATTGCTTGTTTGGGGGGTCTCGATATTATTTCATTCAGCGGTGGCATTGGAGAGCATGATTGGTCCATTCGATCTGCCGTCTGTCAGAAGTTAGCGTGGCTTGGAGTTGAGCTTGATGAAAGTCTCAATCGAAAGGCTACCCATCATCTGACTTTAAAAGTGAGCACTCCTCAGAGTCGTGTCGAAGTGTGGGTTGTTCCTACAGATGAGGGTTTTATGACGGCGCAAGAAGCAGTTAATTTAATAAAAGACCAGTCTTTATAAGTCGGGCATTAAAACATCCTCAGGCTATATAGGATCTGGGCGATTAAAAAGGCACCCTAGGGTGCCTTTTATTTCATCTCAAAATTTACTTGAAGATTCTTTTTTCTCTAAATTACTCTTCTTCGCGACGGAGGTGAGGGAATAGAATCACATCACGAATGTTTGGAACATCCGTGAGAAGCATGACTAAGCGATCGATACCAATGCCGCAGCCAGCAGTTGGAGGCATTCCGTATTCAAGGGCGCGGATGAAGTCATGATCGAAGTACATTGCTTCTTCGTCTCCCGCCTCTTTTTGCTCGACTTGCTTGCGAAAGCGGTTGGCTTGATCTTCAGCATCATTCAATTCTGAGAAACCATTAGCGATTTCACGTCCGGTAATAAAGAGTTCAAAGCGCTCAGTGATGCCTGGACGGGTATCGGATTCTCTTGCAAGTGGGCTCACTTCGATTGGGTAATCAATGATGTAAGTTGGCTCCCAAAGATGTGCTTCAGCGACCAATTCAAATAAAGCAAGTTGAAGGGCGCCAATGCCAGCGTTCTTGAGTGTTGGAGAATCTGGATTCTCGCCACCTTTTTTCAATTCACTGCGGATGAAATCAAAGTCTTCCAGCTGGGCTGCTTCATAGCTCTTACCTGATTGACCACAGTACTTCAGAATCGCTTCAGTAATAGTAAGACGTTGGAATGGCTTACTCAGGTCGAGTTCACGACCTTGGTGTGTCAATACTGCGGTACCTTGTGCATCCATCGCAGCTGCGCGGATCATGCCTTCCGTGAAATCCATCAGCCAACGGTAATCCGTATAGGCCGCATAGAACTCCATCATGGTGAATTCAGGGTTATGTCGTGGGCTGACACCTTCGTTACGGAAGTTGCGGTTGATTTCAAAGACGCGTTCAAAGCCACCCACTACTAAACGCTTGAGATATAGTTCTGGGGCAATGCGCAAGAACATTTGCATATCAAGAGCATTGTGGTGAGTAATAAAGGGTTTAGCGGTAGCGCCACCGGGAATCGGATGGAGCATCGGCGTTTCTACTTCCATGAAGTCAGCCTCGAGCATATGGCGACGCAACGAAGCAATCGCATTACTACGTGCTTTGAAAGTATTACGACTTTCTGGATTCACAATCAAATCGACATAACGCTGGCGATATTTGGTCTCAAGATCAGAGAGGCCATGAAACTTATCTGGCAACGGTCGTAAGGACTTGCTCAGTAAACGTAAGTTGCTACATTCAACCGACAACTCACCTTTATTGGTCTTAAAGAGATTACCTTCGGCTGAAATGAAGTCGCCCATGTCCCAATGCTTAAAGGCACCATGGGTATCAGCACCACTAAGCTCATCACTGATATAGAACTGAATTTGACCGCTACGATCTTGGATGGTTGCAAAGCTGGCTTTACCCATCACCCGTTTCAATACCATGCGCCCCGCAACCTTCACGTGAACTTTCTTGGCTGCCAGCTCTTCTTTGGTGAGGCTATCGTAGTGTGTATGTAGATCGGCTGCTAAATGCGTGGGGACAAAATCATTTGGGAAAGCAATGCCACCTTCGCGCAGCTTGGCTAGTTTTTCACGGCGTTCCGCAATGATGTGGTTCTCATCCACTGCTTCATTGGCTGGCGCTGGTGTATTGCCTGAGTTGGTTTTATCGTTCATATTCGTGGGTAATTAAACGCCTTGCTTCAGGCTAGCTTCAATAAAGGCATCAAGATCACCATCTAATACTTTTTGGGTATTCGAGATCTCAACGTTGGTGCGTAAATCTTTAATGCGGCTTTGATCTAAGACATAGGACCGGATCTGGTGACCCCAGCCCACATCAGTTTTACTCGCTTCTAATTTATCTTGTTCAGCACGACGCTTTTGCATTTCATGCTCATAGAGGCGTGACTTGAGCATGGTCATCGCTTCAGCGCGGTTGCGGTGTTGACTGCGATCGTTCTGACACTGCACCACAATTCCTGTAGGTAAGTGGGTTAGACGCACGGCAGAGTCGGTTTTATTAATATGCTGACCTCCAGCTCCAGAAGCACGGTAGGTATCTGTGCGAATGTCCGCAGGATTCACGTCGATCTCAATCGAATCATCCACTTCAGGATAGACATAAATTGAAGCAAATGACGTATGCCGACCATTGGATGAATCAAATGGGGACTTACGGACTAAACGATGCACACCGGTTTCAGAACGAAGGTGTCCATAAGCGTATTCACCATCCACTTTAATCGTGGCACTTTTGATACCAGCAACGTCACCATCAGATTCTTCGAGAATTTCTGTTTTGTAGCCTTTGCGTTCGCAGTACTTCAGGTATTGACGATAGAGCATGCTGGCCCAGTCACACGCTTCAGTACCACCGGCACCTGCTTGGATATCAATAAAGCAACTGCACGGATCCATCTCATTGTGAAACATGCGGCGGAACTCGAGATCACCAACGATCTTGCTATAACTTTCCACGTCTTGCGCAATTGCGATAATCGTATCGAAATCACTTTCTTCTTTGGCCATATCAAAGAGTTCAATGGCACCAGTGATGTTGGTATTTAAATCAGTCAGGGTGGCAACAACACCGTCGAGCAATTTCTTTTCTTTGCCCAGGGCTTGCGCTTTCTTTTGATCATCCCAAATGGTGGGATCTTCCAGAATTGAGTTAACTTCAGTAAGGCGACGTGACTTTACTTCGAAGTCAAAGATACCCCCGAAGAGCTTGCTCACGGGTGAGCAGGTCGGACAGAGTATTCGAAATTGTATTTAATTGTTCAGCTTCCATCCCCTAATTATAAGGGGGTTATTGCTCTCGCCCTTTAGGTTCCAGCACTTTCATCATGGGCCTCGATCATCAGCTGAACGCGGGCTTGACCCTGATAGCGATCGGTGACTAGGCGGTAGGCCAGTTTAGCTTTGGGAGGTAGGGTTTGGGTGCGGTTAAACCAAACGGCGGTGAGCGGTTTACTGGTGGATTTCCCCTCTGCTGCGCCTAGAGGGCGAACCAGGAGGCGTAAGTGTTTTTCTTTCATGAGATTTTGTTGGGTAATCTCAAACTCTCCGTAAAAGACCGGTTGCGGAAAGCCTTGACCCCAGATTTCTTCAGCGAGGAGGTCGCCAATTTCTGGGGTAAATTCGGATGCTTCTAAAGCGCCATCATGGGTATGGCGTCGCTCCAATAATTCATCGGTTAATAGGCTACTTGCCACCTCCTGAAAACAAGCATCAAACTTTTCGAAATCCTGTTTTCGGATAGTTAAACCTGCAGCCATAGCATGGCCACCAAACTTTAAGATGAGCCCAGGCTCTCTCTTCGAAACTAAATCGAGTGCATCCCTTAGGTGAAAACCAGTCAAGGATCGGCCAGAACCACGCAGTTCTTCACCTGTACTCCCATCGGCAGGAGCAAAGACAATAGCGGGGCGATTAAAGCGTTCTTTCAGTCGTGAGGCTACGATTCCAACAACGCCTTGATGCCACTCTGGGTTCCAAAGGCAGATGCTCGTTCTTTGTGCCATAGTTCCGGCTAATTGATCTTCCGCTAGATGAGCAAGCGCTGCTTCTTGCATGCCGGTTTCAATGACACGCCGTTCGCGATTAATGCGATCGAGCTCATGTGCCAGTGTGATTGCCTCATCTGTTTTATCGGTTAGTAATAAGCGTATACCTAAGGTCATATCCGCTAAACGTCCAGCAGCATTTAATCGAGGGCCAATCGCAAATCCAAGATCGAACGTATTTGCCTTGCGTGGGTCGCGGACCGCTGCTTGAAACAGGGCCTGGATTCCCGCTTGAGAAACACCAGCCCGAATACGCTTTAAACCATTGGAAACGAGAACCCGATTATTCCGATCAAGTTGCGCTACATCTGCAACAGTACCTAATGCCACTAAATCTAATAAGTTCTCGATCTTCGGTTGATTCTCATTCGTAAATTTGCCCCGCTTGCGTAGTTCTGCCCGTAAAGCCACCAATAAATAGAACATGACACCTACTCCAGCAAGCGCTTTACTGGGGAAGTTACAGCCCGGTTGATTGGGATTGACGATGGCGGTCGCATTCGGCAGTCGATCCCCAGGTAAGTGGTGATCAGTCACAATCACTTCCATCCCTAGTTCACGGGCACGTTCAACGCCTGCTTCACTCGCAATACCGTTATCAACCGTAATGAGGTATTTAGGTTTGGGCGTTTGTTGTGCAGCGAGCTCAACAACTTCTGGTGTGAGGCCATACCCCATCGTGAAGCGATTGGGTACTAGAAACTGAATAGGGGTCTCGGGACCGCCCAGCATGCGCAAGCCCCGCAAGCCAACAGCACAAGCGGTAGCTCCATCGCAGTCATAGTCTGCAACGATGAGCATGGGTTCTTTTCGTTCAAGAATATCTGCGAGTAAAGACGCAGTGCTGATGCAATTCTTGAGCTCTACTGGTGAAAGCAATTGCTTCAAATCCAGCGAGAGCTCTTCTGGAGACTCAAGACCGCGCGCTGCATACAATCTCGCAAGCAATGGATGAAGACCGCTTTGATGCAACCAGGTAGCGGTCCTTTCAGAGAAGGGGCGCTGTGAAAATAATCCCATTAGAGAATGATCTCTTTCCAGGTGAGCGGTTCTGTTTTTTTCCAGAAGGCCCAAGATTTTCTATAAAGATCTTTGGTGGTCAGGACCCGTTCACGCACTCTTCCTTTAGGAAAGTCGATGAGAAGGACTTCATCCAACTCTTTATTTAGAAGTGCGTTGCTTAGTTCAGGCCAAATGAGTTCAGGTTGATCTAGCCAGGCAAAGGACCCAGGCGCTATCTGAATATGAAATTCTTTTTCGTAGGGGAGATGAAGTAGCTTTGCTAATCCTGCGAGGATTGGGTGCGATCCGCAAAGACGTTGAGATTGTTGCAATATGTCTGGTGTCTTTACATCATTCAGCTTGCCGATGCCGCTAATCCATAGTGAGTTAATACTGGGCATACCAACTTGTTCGCGCGCTTGATTCACTGGGCCAATATGCCAAAGCATTTGAATCTCATTCTGTAATTTACGCCACCGTTTTGCAATGCCTTCTTCATTGGTATCTCGTGGCATCCACCACTCAATATTTCTACCATGAGCTTGATCGACGCTGTAACTTGCTAAGCTGGCGAAAGGGCCTGCGGGGATAAACCAATAGCGAAAACCTTGATAAAGGATGTTTGACTGAAAGTCTTCTTCAATGAAGGGGAGTGCGGCTTTGAGAAGTTCAGTTGATTCAGCTTCTGTCAGATCAATCTGATTTTGTCCCATCAGAATTAAATGGTCTCGGGTGGCATGGAAATGAACAGGTTGTAGGCAAGCGATGACTTCGATGGGGTTTACTGCTTGTGCTGTTTGTCCCAAAAGCAGGACCGGAGCTAAAGGCACCGAATCTCCCAATAAAAAACGTTCGTGAGGCAGCCCTTTGAGGGGGCGGTCTGCAATAGCCTGACCTTCTTCGGAATCATAGGTATCCTCCCCTGCAAGCATCAGGGTGAAACGCTTTTGAGCGCTTTGTGGGGGATTGGATTTTGCAGTCATTCCCCTGATTTTAGGTGGCATTTGGGTATTCCATCAGTTTGTCTCTGCAATTGTCTAAACTGTGGCTATGTTGAGACTTCCTATTGAGCTAGAAATCGGCCTACGCTATACCCGATCCAAGCGTCGCAAGACGGTGGGGAAGCGTGACGGCTTCCTCTCTTTTATTTCCGGAATCTCCACCGCGGGTATCGCTTTGGGCGTGGCCTCTCTGATAGTCGTTCTGTCAGTCATGAACGGTTTCCAGAAAGAGGTGCGTGATCGCATGCTCTCCGTCCTCTCCCATGTAGAAATTAGCGCTCCTGAAGGATTGGCTAATTGGGAGCCACTTGCTCTTAAGATAGCCGCTCAAGCGCATGTTGTAGGTGTTGCGCCGATGGTGAGTTCACAAGGTTTACTCAGTCGTGAAAATATTATGCGTGGTGTAGCTATACGAGGCATTTCTCCCGCTGATGAGGGTAAAGTTTCTGATCTACCAAAACAATTCGTTGCGGGCAATATTGACGATCTCAAGCCAGGAAGTTTTGGTGTCGCTTTAGGTGCACAACTGGCTGCGATGGTAGGAGCCCATGTCGGCGATCGTATTAATCTGATTGTTCCAGAGAGTGACTTAACGCCTGCTGGCGCAATGCCTCGGATGCGCACACTACAAGTAGTCGGCATTGTGGATAGCGGCCATTATGAATACGATAGTTCCTTAGCCATCATGCACTGGAAAGACGCCGCCGCCTTATTGCGCCTGCATGACCCTTCTGGCTTGCGGATCAAGGTAGATGATATGCAGCGTGCTCCAGAGATCGCCAATGAATTGGCTGGCATTGTTCCACAAGCACTTTGGGTGACTGACTGGTCGCGCTCGAATCGCAACTGGTTTGCTGCTGTTCAAACCGAAAAGAAGATGATGTTCATTATCTTGACCTTAATTATTGCAGTGGCTGCATTTAATCTCGTCTCTACTTTAGTGATGACTGTGAATGAGAAACAAGCAGACATTGCCATTTTGAGAACGATGGGCGCTAGCCCAGGATTAATTCAGCGCATCTTTTTAATTCAGGGTCTGTCGATTGGCATACTGGGCTCCTTAGCGGGGGTGGGCTTGGGTCTACTGATTGCTCTCAATATCGATGTCATTGTTCCAGCCATCGAAGCTATCTTCCGCGTACGTTTCTTGCCGCGCGAGGTTTACTTTATTAGTGAATTGCCTTCCGATGTCAGGTTGAGTGATGTAGTGACTGTGGGATTGATGGCTTTTGGTCTTTCCGTCCTGGCTACGCTCTACCCAAGTCGTCGTGCCGCCAAGGTGCAGCCTGCGGAGGCCTTGCGCTATGAATAATTTGGTATTAATGGCTAGAGGCTTGGCAAAGACTTATGGTCAGGGACCCACTGCTGTTGAAGTTCTCAAGGATATTGACTTAGATGTGGCGCCTTCAGAAAAGGTAGCTATTGTTGGGGCTTCAGGCTCAGGCAAAAGTACTTTATTGCACCTTCTGGGTGGCCTGGACACTCCTAGTGCTGGTTCAGTCGTGTTAGCGGGTTCAAACCTCAATCAATTAACAGTGAAAAAATTAGATCAGCTACGCAATCAAAGTCTTGGCTTTATCTATCAATTTCATCATCTCTTAGATGAATTTAGCGCCGTTGAAAACGTGGCACTGCCATTGCGCATTCGTGGCTTAGGTAATGATGAGTCAATGGAGCGTGCCAGCAAGATCCTCAAAGCCGTAGGATTGGCTGCCCGCGAGTTACATACTCCAGGTGAGTTATCTGGTGGTGAGCGTCAACGTGTAGCAGTTGCAAGAGCCTTGGTTGGTAATCCAGCTTGTGTTTTAGCCGATGAGCCAACTGGAAATCTAGATACTGAAACTGCTGATGGTGTGTTTGATTTGATGTTAGATATTGCTCGCGATCAGGGCACTGCTTTCGTGATCGTGACTCATGATCCCATTCGCGCAAAACGTTGTGACCGTATTTTGCATTTAGAGCGCGGAGTATTAAAGACGTTTTCACAATGAGTGAGCACACAAGCTTGCCCATCTGGGTGGATACCCATTGCCATCTGGATGCCCCAGAATTTGCAGATAATTTGTCTGGGGTTATACAAGCTGCGGTAGATAACAATGTTCAAGCCATTTTGTTACCCGCTGTTAAGGCAGGGGATTGCAAACAGGTTCGCGAGCTTGCCAATCATTATGGACAGCAGATTCCCGGCTTGGTCTATACCCTCGGAATTCATCCCTTGTATACCAATCAAGCCCAAGAGGATGATATTGCCCTGCTTGAGCAAGAAATCCATCAAGCGATTTCGGATCCCCGATTTGTTGGTATAGGCGAAATCGGTTTAGATTATTTTGTTGAAGGCCTTGATCCCCACAAACAAGAATATTTCTTTCAGGCGCAATTGGATTTGGCTCAGCAGTATCAATTGCCAGTGATTCTTCATGTGCGTCGGTCACAAGATGTAATCTTGAAGGCACTACGTCGTCGAAAAATTAAAAGCGGTATTGCGCACGCTTTTAATGGGAGCTTTCAGCAGGCTGAGCAATTTATTGAGCTGGGATTCAAGTTAGGATTTGGAGGCGCAGCAACGTATGAGCGAGCCTTGCAAATTCGACGCTTATTAATTGAATTACCACTAGATAGCATTGTGACTGAGACCGACGCGCCCGATATTCCACCAGCATGGTTAAAAGCAGAAGGTATCGCTTTTAATCAGCCCGCCTTTCTGCCGCGCATAGCTAGAGAGCTTGCAGCGATTCGTGGCATGAGTGAGGTGGAGTTTGCATCAGCAACGTGGCGCAATGCCATGCAGGTACTACCTCGTTGGTCAGCGCTGTGTACTGACCTTATTATTCCCAATTTAGCTCCTTAAGCCTTTGCGCTTAGCTATTACGGCGTTCATCGCCGGGGGTTTACTCCTGTTATTTTTGCCGCAAGTACCGCTCTATTGGATGCAGATCTGCGTAATGGGCAGTATTTTTTGTGGGGTTCTCTGCTTACTGAGTCGGCAATCCATAGTGTATGGAAGGGCGGCTGTGATCATCCTGATGTTTATTCTGGGTTTCGCCTGGAATGCGCGTTATGCCGAAAATCGCCTGAATCATATTCTTGCCTCAGATCTAGAGGGTATCAATTTAACTATTGAAGGTCGAGTAGTAGCCTTGCCTCAGGGTAATGCAGCAGGGGCGAAGTTTGCATTTGATGTTGATGATGCTTTTTCCCATGGCGAGTTGATAAACCCTTTTCCACGACGGATTTATTTGAGCTGGCAGCCCGCATGGAGATCTACACAAAGTATTCCCGAGATTATTCCTGGACAACGCTGGAAATTGAAAGTCAAGCTGAAGCGACCCTACGGTTCACTGAATCCTTATACGTTCGACTTTGAGCGCTGGTCCTTCCAGCAAGATTTCGGTGCTAGTGGTTCAGTCAAGTCAGGGGAATTATTGCTGGCAAAAGAAATTGGCTTCACTGAATTTGCTTTAGCGATGGAGCTTGCGCGCTGGAATCTGCGCAGAAAGATTCAATCAATCTTGTCTGCTGACGCGAGGTATGCAGGAGTCATTGTGGCTTTAGTGATGGGTGATCAAAATGCGATTGATCAAGATGACTGGCAAATATTTAATGCGACAGGTATAGGGCATTTAATTTCGATATCGGGTTTGCATGTCACGATGCTCGCAGGGATGGGGGCTGCACTAGCAGGGTGGACTTGGCGCCGCCGTTCTTGGCCGCTAGTCATTCCGGTTAGCAAAGTAGCTGCTATCTCTGGCTTACTGACAGCCTTTATTTATGCATGGCTGGCGGGATTTCAGATCCCTGCTCAAAGGACGATGTATATGGTTGGGGTGGTGGCCTTTGCTTTGTGGTCTGGAAGAAATCCGCGGTCCTTTGATATTTGGTGGTGGGCTTTGGCTTTTGTATTACTGGTCGATCCGATGGCTCCCTATACCCCAGGATTTTGGCTGTCCTTCGGGGCAGTCGCTGCCATTTTGTTCGCAATGGGAAATTCAGAAGGTTTGTTAGGGATTCCTACCGGAAAAGAATTCGAACTCCATTGGTTCTATCGGATGACTAAAGCCCTGCGCGAGGCTTGTCGAGTGCAGGCAGTAGTGACCGTTGCATTGTTACCGTTTACCTTGTATTGGTTTTATCAGGTCTCGTTAGTCTCCCCATTTGCGAATGCTTTTGCAATACCGTTGGTGAGTTATGTAGTCACGCCTTTTGCTATCGCTGGAGCGCTATTGCCAGAGTTCATTGGGCGCTGGTTATTACTTTCGGCACATGCTGCTATGGAATATCTTGCAATGGTGTTGGATTGGATGGCAAGCTGGAGTTGGTCTGTTGTATGGTCTAGGCAGCCAGAATGGTGGGCATTACTAATATCGGGAGTAGGTATCATTTATGCAATCCGACCAGGACGGCTAATGTTGAGCTGGAGATTACGCCTACTTGCATTGAGCTTATCTATACCCCTATTTATTCCCAGTCTCAGTGACTTGGGTCGACCTTCTCTGAGCTCAGGAGAGTTTCGAGTAAGTGCGCTAGATATTGGTCAGGGAACAGCAGTACTGATTGAAACTGCCAATAAAAAATTACTTTATGACACTGGCCCCATTATTGGAAGTAAAGATGATGCTGGTCAGCGCGTGATTCTTCCGCATTTACGGGGCCGAGGTATTAATCAAATAGATCGGATGGTCATTAGTCATAGCGATAGCGATCACGTTGGTGGCGCAACTACTTTGTTAAAGCATATTCAATTTGATTCCATGATGGGTTCTTTGCCCGCCAGAAATTCATTATTGCTCAATCTAGCAACTAGAAAAATACCGAGCATTCCTTGTAAATTTGGACAGCGCTGGAGTTGGGATGGTGTTGAATTCATCGTGTGGCACCCACGAGAAGAAACCTTATTTGAGGAGCAATACCCTGGGAAGCCCAATGAAATGAGTTGCGTGCTCGAAGTTCGCAACCATGACACTTCCTTTTGGTTGACTGGCGACGTAGAAAAGCAAGGAGAATTAGAAATTACTGAGCGACTTGATTTGCCTGCACTAACTGAAATAGGCGGTAGACAGGTAATTTTCATGGCACCCCACCATGGAAGTAAAACATCATCCTCATTGGCATTGCTGCAAAAGGTAAATCCAGACCTGGCATTTGCACAAAACGGCTATCGAAATCGTTATGGACACCCGCATCCCACTGTGAGCGCTCGCTATGCGGATCTAGGTATACCCTTTTTTCAAACCCCTTTGACAGGTGCGCTGCTGTGGGAATTTAGAAACAATCGCGATTCATTGATGCAAATATGGAGACATGATATAAAACGTCTATGGCATAGATAAAGTAATTGTTGCCCTAACCAGCTTTTGGAAATCAGAGTTTTATGAGAGGGAATAGATATGAATGCAGATATGAATAATCATATGAAGAAGTTAATTGCATTATGTGCCTTCACAGTTGTCGCAGTGGTAGGCTGCGCTGGTGCAGATGTGCGCCCACTGGTGGATATGAAAGGCGTCAATCAGTCTGCCTATGAGAGTGATTTAAAGGACTGCCAAGCTTATGCTCAACAGCAGTCGGGCATGGGTTCAACTGCGGCAAAAGGGGCGGCGGCTGGAGTGGTCGTCGGCGGCCTCTTAGGACTAGTTACTGGTGGAAATAGCTCTGGAATTGCGCAAGCTGCAGGTGCAGGCGCGGTTATTGGTGGAGCAGGCGGCGCATATAGTGGAAATCAGGGGCAAGAAGCCGTTGTTAAAAGATGTTTGAGTGGTCGGGGATATAAGGTATTGAACTAATTTTGAATTCACTCAAAGTTTAAAACTTTAGAGTTCTAGGAAATAAATGAATGCTTAAATGTTAAATATTTTTTACATCAATTTAGACGACGCTACTGAAAGACGCATTGCGTTGGAGGAATGTCTAAATCAGTTTTCATCATCAGACATTCAATGCCATCGGATAAGTGCCTACAGCAAAGAGTATGTTGAGAAAAATAAAATCCCGGGAAAGATTAGGAGTGGCGAGAAGGGTTGCTTTCTAAGCCATCAAAAAGCTATCCAAGAAGCTTTAAAGTATCCTGGAAATGCGTTGATTTTAGAGGACGACGCAATGCTTGGTGGCGAAACAATAAATGTGTTAAATCATTTTCTGCCAACTATCGAGCAAAAAATTGATATTTTGTTTACTGATTTATGTGTATCTGACGTCAACTCAATGTTGCAGCTATTTAAGCTGCGTAGATCAATGCTTGGGAATGGAATACTTGAGGTACTTGAGACAAAGCGCATCGAATTCAGCGGAGCGACTGCCTACATATTGAATGACGGCTCTAAGCAAAAACTGTTGGATATCCTAGATACCTATAACTCTTTAGACTTACCCTATGACCTATTCCTAAAGAGCCTAATACTCCAAGACAAACTAGATTCAGGTTTTATTTTTCCATTCGTTACCAGGTTATCCCCTCTGTCATCTCAAACGCAGTTGCAATTGGACTCTGATCGGCTAAACAATATCGCTTGGGACGCTTTTAGAAAGTTGATGTTCTTTGAAACAAAAGCCATCCCGGACGACATCCTGTGGGATCTAGATCAAATTCCCAATGATTTCTATGATGCTCAGGCTGAGGTATTTTCAAAAATTCTGAGACTAATACTTTCGGAGAATTTCAAAACAGACTTGTATTAGCAGACTTACGTAGC
>SESB01001747.1_pt1 | contig 13643 bp, 9 predicted proteins | sample 3171441 | NCBI WGS metagenome assembly SESB01 (sample SAMN06051867, study PRJNA518727) | freshwater metagenome | biome: subpolar coniferous forest; feature: holomictic lake; material: water; isolation source: holomictic Lake 227, 6 m depth | place: Canada: near Kenora, Ontario | collected 2014-07-08...
GGAACCGTTCATCCCGACCGTCTGATTACCAATGCGGGCGTGCGTGCGGGCGACAAACTGATCCTGACCAAACCTCTTGGGACGGGCGTCATCCTGGCCGGACAGCGAAACGGCATGACCGAAGAAGCGACCGTTAGAAAGGCGCTGGATTACATGAAGATGCTGAACAAAAGTGGTGCTGTCGTGATGCAGGAGTTTAGCCTGAAAGGGGCGACTGATATTACCGGGTTTGGTTTGCTGGGTCACGCCATGCGCATGGCGGATGCCAGTCATGTGACCATTCGCTTTCAATCCGGACTGGTGCCATGCTTTCCGGAATCGATCACACTGCTCGAAGAGGGGTGTATTCCGGGGGCAGCATTCAGAAACCTTGATTTTGTGAAGGAAAGCACCGGCTTTGGATCTTCACTCGCCTATGAACGTAAGATGCTGTGTTGTGATGCCCAAACCTCAGGTGGATTGTTGATGTCCGTTCCGGCAGAGAAAGCACAGGAAGTTCTGGAACAGTTGAGGACGAAGGCTGGCTTACCTGAGTCTGCGATCATCGGTGAGGCAATGCCGAGGAGCAAAAGAAGCCTCTATTTGGATTAAAGGGTGGCATCAGATTGCTTCGTCATACCTCATTGCCATGTTGGTGCATTGTGCCATATTTAACCACAAAGGTCACGAAGTACGCACGAAGAACACAAATTGAATGTATCCTGATGTGAGACCTTTGTGACCTTCGCTGTAAAAAACCAAACCCCTTTTGAGCAACCCTTACTTTTTCTTTTTGCGGAGAAAGAAGACGGCTCCGACTGCAACAAGAACACCTGCTGCGAAATAATAATAGGTAGGTACGCCATCCTTGGAAGATTCCTCTTCGGCGGCCTGGTAGAATACAGGTTTTGCTGCCTTATCGGCATTGATGGTATCTTTGGTGGCTTTCGGTTGTTGTGCAACTGTCATGGCCGCGATATTCAGCATCAGGACTATTGCCAGTGCCAAACGAATGATGGTGTTTTTCATGTGTGTAATTTTATGTTGGTTACTATTTATTTGTTTACTTACTCTATTTTCAACCATTACGGTCCTTCCGTCCGAGAAAATCAATTCTTCTTTAAAAAATGAAACCGCGGACGGTGAAATGGTTACATCCTTCAATCCCGGTCTACCAATATTCCGCAACGATGTGGCTGGACTCAGGTAATACTTTAATGGCGGTCGAAAGGGATTATTTTATGATTGGAAATATTTCCAAACTTCCAATACTATCATCATTTCCGTTTCTTTTTCCAAATTGGAGAGTTCCATTCCCCTAGTCTTGTTGTCTCTAAGTCCTCTTGTCGTTTCCTCACTTCGCCAGTTCGTCATACTTTCTTGCCACTTCCGGATCGGATATCCTGTAGCTGTCTGCCAGTCCGGCATAGGCTGCCAAAAAGCCCGGATTCATGGTCAGACAGGATTTTAACAGTTCACGGGCCTTCCTGAGTTCGTTCTGACTGATCAGTATTTTCGCGAGCGGAGGATAGGCGTCAAAATATTTCCGGTCGATCCGAATCAGTCTTTGATAAAAATCCGCAGCTTTCGCCAGATTCCCGTTTTCGGCCTCGATATTGGCCTGAAACATCAGAATTTGTTCGTTTTCAGGATTGATCTCCGATCCTTTCTGCAGAAGTGACAATGCCTTTTTCTTGTCACCCATGCCATAGCAAACCGTGGCAAAATTATAAAAGATTAGTTCATCCTGGTAATTTATTTTGATGGCTTCTTCAAAATATTTGAGAGATTCCTCCATGCGTTGCTGTTGGAAGGCCATGTATCCCCGAAAATCTGCTTTGCTTTCCCTTTGGATCACCGCACAAATCGGGATTCCGTCCGCTTCAATGATTTTGATTGAATTTTTGGGTGGCCAGTTCCCGTTTTTGAGCAAAACAGGAGGGATATAACTGTTGGCAACCACATCGTAGTCCCAGTCGTACCGGCTTCTTTCGCTGTATGGGACATAACTGACAGTTACCATCTTTTCATTTCGGAAGAACCATTCGGCCGGAAAATTAGCGCCAATCTTCACGCTGTCGCCCGGATGATGCTGCTTCAGATAGCCGGCGAGCCATTCCGACCCTTCGCGGATGCTGTGGTAATAGTAATCCGTTTCATAGTGGCCGTATGCACCTTTCAGTCCGCCAACCAGCTGGTTGTAGTAGAGGTAATAATAAGGGTGGTTTCTCACCATGAAATCCATCGGATGTAGGGAGAGCAGCAATACTACCGTGATGACCAACCCTTTTTTGATTCTCGTTTGAAAGAAGATAATGCCATGCCAAATCCCAATGGCAGCCAGTACCACGATCGCCGGATAGACGAAAAGAAAATGCCTCCAGGAGCCGTAGAGATTGGATTTTTCAAAGATGACAAACAGGATCGGGAAGAGGATAGTGATGGTCAGGAAGGCATATTTGAGCCAATCTTTCCTGACGTCTTTCCCGGCTACGGTGATAAAACCAATGATGCCAGCCCAAACGAGCAACGGAATGGAAATCAGCATCAGTTTCGGCAGGTAATACCAGGGCATCCAGTCCGACCACTCCAGTTTGCCTTCAAAAATCTGTTTGATCGTCGTTGGAAAATTGGTCATTACTTTGTAGGATTCCCAAAAACCTGTTACAGGATTCTGCAAGAGGTAAGGCCATAAAAGAATACCAAGGATATAGGATAGCACAAAAATGATACCTGCTGAAATCATTTTCCTTTTGAAAAGAACAGAATTAAGCCCGGAGCTTTCCCGGTAGGTTATGGCTTCCTTCACCAAAACAAACAACAAGAGGTAGCAGGTCAGCAACAATCCTCCGGGACGGATGCTGATGCTAAAAGCGATGGAAAGGATCAGCAGTACGGCATCCTTCCATTCTCTTTTTTCGGTGAACAGCCATTTCAGGAGGAAGAATGTGCCGGAAATGTAAGCCAGTGCAAAGGGAATGTCCTTCAGGTTGTTCTGTGCGTGGCCCAGAAAAGTGGGGGAAAGGGCGAAAAGGAACAGAGTCAGGATGCCGGCACCGTACCCGGAAAGCCAGACAGCCAGGAGTGCGGCCATGAGGATGCATAGCCAACCGGCCAGGCCGTTCATCAGATGGCGGAAGGTATAGATGTCTTCGATGTTGAACCAGCGTATGAGTATGGTGGTAAGATTGTCGAAAGACTGTCCGTAGTATTTGAGATGGGTGGTGGGAGTATCGAGTGCGCTTTGGTCTTTTCCGAAGGTTGAAAAATAGTTGTAAACCTTCACGGATTGCTGGTAGTGGACCTCTTCATCTCCGGAAATGCCGGCCTGCTTGCTGTTGAATAGCATGAACAGGAGAAGGAGCATGGCCGCGTTGACGAAGATTGTTTTGGCTGGTTGCCCTTTGTCGAACCGGAATTGATGAATGATATGGTTGATAGGCTGGGGCATCAGGCAATTTTTATTTGACCATCCAAATGTATTGAAAAATATTTGTGTCCTGAAAAAGGGTACACAGAGTTGCACAGAGAAACTCGGAGTTTCACAGAGGGAAAATTTTGAAGGGTTTAAAAAGTGACGTGCCATGACAATTCTGCCATTTCAAACAATAAAACACTTCAAACAAATTATAATTCTCCGTGCAACTCTGTTCTTCTTTGTGCAACTCTGTGTAATATGTATTAGCGCGGAAACCTCAAACTGCAGGGGAATCCTCGTGGATTTTTTTGATGAAGTAGATAGGCCGGTTTTGGGATTCCTTGTAGATGCGGAATACATATTCTCCCACGATACCAAGGAAAATCAACTGAATGGAGCCCAGGAAATATAGGCTCAGCAGGGTGGAGGACCATCCGATGATGGCAAACCCCATCATTTTATCCACGATGACATATATTCCGGCACACATGAATACGATGGTGCCAAGAATCCCGAGATACAGGCACAACCGGATGGGGAATCTGGAAAATGAGAAGATGGCATCGTTGGCCAGGGTGAAAAGTTTGGATAGACTCATTTTGGGCTCACCCTGAAGACGGTCTTCGCGGATGTATTCGACAGTTCCCTGGTTGAAGCCGATGAAAGAACGCAAACCCGGCATATACCTGACCTTTTCCTTCAGGGAAAGGAGTGCCTGAAGCGCTTCGCGGGTCATCATCGAAAAGTTTCCGGTATTTTCCAGGTTTTCGAGTCCGGCGGTGTATTTAAAAATCAGGTGGAAGATAAGGGTATAGAAGGTACGCTGGCTGTGCCCTTTTCTTCCGGTTCTTTTGCCGCTTATGATGTCAAATCCCTCTTCCTTGATTTTCCGGTACATCTCCGCCAGCAATTCAGGCGGATCCTGAAGGTCTCCATCCATCATGGCCACAATATCCCCCGACGAAAACTCCAGTCCGGCTGTAAATGCAGCCTGGTGGCCAAAATTTTTGGAGAGGGAGATGATCTTGATTTTTTTGTTGGCAGCCCGGTACTGCAATAGTTTTTTGACCGTTCCGTCTTTACTTCCGTCATCGACAAAGAGCAACTCATAGTCTGCAGAAAATGAACTGACCGAAGCGACTACTCTGGTTACCAGATCGTCGATCAGTTGTTCTTCGTTGTAGACGGGAATGACCAGACTGAACATGCTTAAAAATTTATTGAATATTATCGGTAAAATCCTGCTTGATAATTGATCCTAAATTTACAGAAAAACTGAGAGGAATTTGAAGAATTGCAAGACCTTATTTTTTTTAGAAACCTTAGTAGAAAGATATGGATTATAAAGAAAATAACCTTATTACCTTATTTCAAGGATAATTTCAGATATTGATCTGATTTAATATCCTCAATAATAAGGTAATAAGGTTGGGCCTTATTGGCAGGATCGTTTTCTACTAAGGTTTAAAATAAAAAATTAAGGTTGTCAAATCCGGTGATTTGTCCGAAATTTTTCAATGTAACGCTTCCGAAAATTCAGAATAATTTGTTTGATAATTTATTTGTTGTTCAGATTTTGCGGGGTCCCTTCATCCTCTCGAGTGTGTAGGCCGCAGCTTCCTGCAACTCGGGATTTTTCAGAAGTTCCTGAACGGCGGGCACGCAATAGTCGGAACCCATCCATGCAAGTTCTTTCAGAATCAATTTTTTCCCTTCTGCCGTTGCGGCATTGTTCTTCAGGATGTCAACCATTTTCTTCTCAAGATCGAGCAAAGCGGCAGGATTTGCGCTTACTTTCCTGATCCTTGCCTGAAGATCGGTATAGTAACGGGTGCTCTTGTCGATGGAATAGGACAGGATCTTATCGAAATCCTCATCCAGTGTAATTTCCCGATAATCAGGTCTGTAAACGGCACCGGCAACATTCGGAAAATCCAAAGGGACAGGTTGTGTAACATTTCCGGAGGCAGCCCATTCGGCGCCACGCTGGAAAGTCACAATAAATCCGACGCATTCAGTGGCAGGATGAGTCGCGTCTTTGCCGACATGTCCCATCATCGTGTGAAAAATTCTTCCTTTGCCATAAGTGAGGGTCATCAGCATTGGTTCATCCCTGGCTGTACCTCTGTGTGCTGTATCGGCGTAGGCGGTTGCAAGTATCTCCATATTCTTGGCAGGTCCGCGCATCTTGCTGTAAAGCTCGTCTTTTCCATGCATCCACTGAATGGGAAGTCCCTTTAGAATTGGGTGATCAGCCTTCCTGGCCCTGACGATGTATTCATGCTGTGGTCCGTGTGTGCCACCTGGGCCGGCAGTTGTATCAATCACCAGTTGATTCTTGCTGTAATACACCATTGGACCATCTTTTTCAGATCGCTTGTTCCAGCCTCCCAGTCCGATGATTTCATTGTATTCTTTCCAATCTGCGAAAGAGTTGTCTGCTTCGTGGTAAATCACCACCCCACCGCCATTCTTCACAAATTCAACAAAGGCAGCTTTTGTTTTCTCAGACCATGAATCACCGTTGTAATCCATCACGACGATGGTGTACTTCGAAAAATTGGGTTCAAAAGTGCTCATATCACCCTTTTCTTTGGGTGTTTGTGCGATGTCAGTGGTAAATAATTTAGTTTGATCGAGAATGGTTTTCAGGATCGGAGCTGAACCCTGCCAGTTGTGGTTGCTCTGACCTGTGATGAGCAGTGCTCTGTATGCTGTTTTTTCCTGACATGACAGGAGAAGGAAAAACCCTGCAATCAAGAGTAGAATGGAATATGTTTTTTTCATTTGATATGTTTGAAGTTGTGAGTTTAAATTCTTACATGGAGGTGCAAAGAGAAGCACTGAGGTGCTAAGAGTTAAAATGAAATTTCACTCAATGGAACTCCGGGGTTTCTCTGTTCAACTCTGTGTAACTGTTTCATTGCTATAATGTTGGAAGTTGCCATGGTTGACGATAAGGACGATCGAGCAGTCGGGAGGCCATCGGATTGCCGATGATCTCTTCCTTTTCAGGATCCCACTGAATCTTTTGTCCGGTTTGCATGGCGATCTCTCCCAGTAGTGCAACTGAAATGGCCCGGTAAGATACTTCGATCGGCGCGATGGTTTTCTCTTTCGAACGGACACAATCGACGAAATTTTGCCAGTGGTTGTCACTCTTGATCAGGTGAATTTCCTTCTCGCCAATCACTTCTTCAAGGATTTTAGGATCCGATGCAATCAGGGTGTCTCCGCGGTTCACATGGATCCAGCCTTTGTCTCCATACCAGGTGGTACCTGAGCCTTTTTCGAGTCGTGCTTCGTTGCATACGCGCATCTCAATTCCATTGGCATATTTGCAGAGAAAATCATATTCAACCGGAACGTTGTAGATTCCTTCTCTCGGATAAACCCCTTCGCCCGAAATTTCGACAGGTCCGGTGTGCTCGAGTCCGGCTCCCCAGTTGGCAATGTCGATGTGGTGACCTGCCCAGTCGGTGAGCTGTCCGCCGGAATAATCGAGGATCCACCGCCAGTTCCAGTGACTGACACCGCGGTAGGCTACTTTTGGAGCGGGTCCGAGCCACATGTCCCAGTTGAGTTCCTTGGGAACATCCTGGATGGGTGGGGTGCCGATTCCCCTGTTGCCGTTGGGGAGGCCCACTTCGATGGATTTGATTTTTCCGATCCGGCCATTGATGACCAGTTCACAACCCCTGTGGAAATTGGGTCTGGACCTTTGCCAGCTTCCTGTTTGCCAGGTGACATTATTTTTTTGAACTGCCTTCACGATGGTCTGGCCATCACGGATGGTGCGGCAGATTGGCTTCTCTCCGTATACGTTCAACTTTTTCTCAACTGCAGCGGTATAGATGATTCCATGCCAATGGTCTGGCAAGGCAATACAAACTGCATCGAGTTTTTCCTTTTCCAAAAATTCACGGTAGTCACTGTACACCCTGCAATCATTGTTGGCATAAGCGCCATCCGCCATTTCCTTTGCTTTTTGCAAATTGTTGGCATCTACATCACAGAGTGCCACAAACTGAACCTCCTTGTTCAATTTAAGGAAGTCGCGCATGTTGCTTTTGCCCTGGGATCCGGTACCGATGGCACCCATCACAAGCCGGCTGCTGGGAGCCAGTTTGCCTCCCATACCCAAAGCAGTGGAGGGGATGATTTGTGGAAGAATCAGGGTTCCCACGGAGGCAACAGCCGAATTCTTCAAAAAAGCTCTTCTGTTTGAATTGTTAGTCATAAAGTTCTTATTTAGAATGGTTGATATGAATTTTGAATTTTCGATTTGGCTCCCTATGCCTGTCGAAGGGTCATTTATTTGATTAATAGCGACTCCGGTCCCCGAGCTTTTCGAAGGGGTCAAAGGGTTTTGGAAGCTGTGATTGCTTTGTTTGAAATATTTTTGAATATAATAATTCAATAGTAATTCTGTTAATTCTTAAATCCTGAAAATCCTGATTCAGACGACTACTAAACATTCGGTGGTGTTCCAGGTACCGGAACCTCAAATTTCATGTCCACCGGACCAAATTTCAGCTCTTTGGGTCCCAGTTGCATGTCGGATTTCATGATTTCCTCCCAGGTGACCATTTGTCCTGTATAGGCAGCTGTCCTGCCCATAATGGCGGTAAGGGTCGAGAGGGCTGTCTGCTCTGCCTGGTTCACATATTCCCCCTTGCGGATGGCATGGACGAGGTGCATATGTTCCTGTACATAAGCAGGGATTTTGAGCTGGTTCATCGCGTTTCCGTTTTCATCCTTGGGATATTCGAATTGCCATTTCACATTTCCGTTGAGGTCCCAGATGGTGTTGATGCAGTTGGTGTAGCCTTCGGTGCCCATCACCATCTCTCCGGTTCTGTTGGTGCAACTGTCGATTTCGCGGCAGTAGCTGTGAGAGCTGACACCGTTTCCATAATCGAAATCGATGTTGAAAAAGTCGTACTGGTCGCCTGTGACACGACGGTGGCGACCTCCGTTCCCGATGGCGCTGACAGGAGTTCTACCCATGAACCAATTGATGACATCGATGTTGTGAATGTGGGTGTCGAGTATGTGGTCGCCGCAAAGCCAGCAAAAATTGTTCCAGTTGCGTACCATGTAGGTCATGTCGTCCCATCCTTCTTCGCGGGTACGAAACCAGACGTGATCCTGGTTCCAGAATGCCTTGGCAGAAGTGAGCCGTCCGATGGCACCTGTCTGCACGCGCTTGTAGGTTTCGATGTAATCTTCCTGGTGGCGGCGTTGGGTACCCGTAACAACACAAAGACCAAGGGCTTCGGCCTTCTTCCCGGTAGCGATGAGTGAGCGGATGCCGACGGGGTCGACCGCGACCGGTTTTTCCATGAAGACGTGCTTCTTGTTCTGAATGGCTTCCAGAAAATGATCTGGTCTGAAGCGGGGTGGGGTTGCAAGGAGCACGACATCTAAATCCTCAATGGCCATCATTTTTTTGTAACCGTCGAAACCGGCAAAGCAATTTTTTTCGGGAATGTCCAGATTGAAAGATTTGAACCTGTCGCGGAAAGCATCAATCTTGTCCTGAAATACGTCGCATACCGCGATGATTTCGAGGTCAGGACCAGCACTGATAAAATTGATGGCCGCACCCGTTCCGCGGTTGCCTGCCCCTACCAGTCCTGCGCGGAGTTTTCTGCCTTTAGGCGCTCCCTTCAGGATAGGAGGAAGTCCGAGAGAGGCATTGGTTGCCTCTTTTTTGCAGGAAGAGATGAGTGCACCTGCCCCGATTACCGTGGCACCTGCCAGAACACCTGCGCCTAAAAATTTTCTTCTGTCAATGTTTTTCCTGTTTTCCATGGCTATATTTCTTTACTGACCAACTACCGTTGAGTCTGCTTCACATACAATCCTGAATCCTACATCATTGCTGTCTGAATACCACCACACGCTCTTGGGCATCTGGGGATCCGTCATCAGCCACGCTTTGGTTTTGGTGAAATCCCTTGCCGCGCTTCTTACATCCTTGGCGTCGCTCTTGAATGAACCTCCCCGGATGACATGTTCCTGTCCGTTATCAGGGCCTGCCGGATTGCTGATCGTTATGCCCTGGCTGGTTTTGTAGGCATTGGGATCATAAAAGTCCATACAGAACTCCGCCACATTTCCCAGCATATTTTTCAATCCGAACGGATTGGAGCGAACAGATTCTGGCGATTTTGTCCTCGACTGGCTGTTCCCCTTGAAAATAACATAAGAGTTGATCACGGTGGTGTCTGCCCCAAATATTTTATGTAATAATCCGGTGGAGCTAAATGTTTTCGGACTTCCGGAGAAAAAATAGGGATCTGTTGAACCTCCCCGGCAAGCGTATTCCCATTCGGCTTCAGTGGGTAACCGGTATTTTTTTCCGGTCTTTTTACTCAGCCACATACAATAGGTGCTTGCTGCTTTCCAAGACATGGTAATGGCCGGTCGGGTACCTTTTCCCCAACCCTGGTCGGGAGCACCCCATGGAGGAGTTGGTCCTGTGATCGCGTCTGTAACCGGCTGGGTGGCGACTTGCTCCTTCCGGCCCTGAGAAGCTGTTGCCTTGAAGAACTCGAGGTATTCATCCCAGCTTACTTCGGCCTTGCCCATCCAAAATTTGGAGAGTTGAACTTTTCTGACAGGTCCTTCATCCGGTTTCCGGAGTTCTTCCTTTTCAGGACTTCCCATCTCAAAAGACCCTTCCGGGATCGCTAACATTTCAAAAGTCAGCGTTGTTCCGGGTACTTTTTCTGCGAAATTTTCAAACTTCTGCACTTTGGCAGGTTCCGTGAAAAGTTCTTTTGCGAGCGTTTCTGTTACACCAAAATTGGTGTTGTGGGCATGTAGGTTGTTTTTATCGTAATGGCCGACATTGAGGTGGCAATTGATGCAGTTTGGTTTAGGCACCTCCTTGCTGTTGACATATTGCAGATGCGCGTTGCTACCATTCACAGAAAGTGTTACCGGGAAAAGATTCTGGTGGCATTTGATACAAGACTCTTCATAAACGTACTTTTTGGCATTTTCCAGGGATTTTTTGGCTTCCCAGTCGAAGGAAGCACTGTCCTTGAAAAGTTTCCCGTAAATATCCTTCATTCCGTGGAAGGCTTTTGCAGGCAAATAGCCATGACCTTTTGGCGGAAGATGACAATCAACACAGTGGGTGACAAAGCCCGACTTGTTGTTGTAATGTTCCGATAATCTCCAGTTTTGATCCTGTATGGGATGGATGTGACACGAGACACAATATTTATCGCTGGAAGTATATTCTGACACTTTGTCCAGCGACCATAAAAAGAGGGAACAGATAAGGATTCCTGATCCGACCAAAAGGTATTTCAATCTCGTTCCTTTGAATGCGTTACTCAGTTTCATTCTGATTTAAAACTAGTTTATCAATTTTTGTGTCTCAAAGAGGAATCGAAGGGAGAGTCGAATTCGAAATTTCACCGAACTTCACCGTTAAAAGGTGCAACAGGAACGAAGATATTCATAAGCAGCGAAACTGTTTCAGCTTTTCCCATGAAATAGACGTAGTAGTAAGTAGCAATCCCTCAAATGAATTTCAAAAATAGCTTTAATATTAATTCGTCGGTAATCAACCGTTTGGATTTTTGATTTTTATGAAGAATTTACCGCAAAATTTTTCGTGAATACATACTATGGGTCTCTCACAGAACGCAAAACTCTCAGAGAAGTGATTTAGGCCGTAAAGATTGAACGCTTCAGTAATCTTTGGAAGGATTATTTGCCTGCCGCCAGTCTGGTCATGGCTGTTGCTGCCCATAGGACCGCAGCCTGCCCGTGGAAATTGCCTGTGCTTTTAGGTCTCGTGAGATAATGTTTTTTGCTGTTTTTTGCATTGGTGCCTACGCAAACATTCCTTACCTCTCCCTTTTCGTTGACATACCCTGCCAGGGCCGTCCATCCCTTCACTGTTTTTTCAAGATACTCGTTGGCCGGAAGCCATCCATTTTCCACACCTGTGGCCATGGCATAGATAAACATCCCGGTACAGGATGATTCGGGATAACTTTGAGGGTCATCCAGTAACTGGTGCCACATGCCATCTTCTCCCTGAAAGCTGAGCAGAGTCTTCATCATTTTGCGGTAGGCGCTCAACAATGCAGGATGGTATTTGTTGTCGGCCGGAAGGTTAACGAGCACTTCGGTCATGGAGGCAGCAGCCCAGCCATTGCCGCGACCCCAGAAGAAAGGAGCATCCTTCCGGTGAAAGAAAAGCCCGTTTTCCCGTTGAAGCTTCTCACAATAGACGACGAGTTGCCGTGCTGCACGGTTCAGGTAAACCGTATCTTTCAGCGATTTGTAGGCCTGTATCTGCAGGGATCCAACCATGTACATATCGTCGACCCAAAACCGCGAAAGCGTTGTAAGTCCATCCTCCTGAAGGGTCTTGAATTCATTGTCAGCAAGTTTTTTTGGTATTTCCAGGTATTTTTCCTGGCCGGTTTGCCTGTACAATTCGAATGGCCAGATGCCGAAAACGTTGTAGTCCACATGGCCCGAATGCGGTTTCTTCTTCCCCATCAGGAAGGAGGAATAACCTTTGATCATCTCCTCTTTCACGCTGTTCTCGCCGGTTGCATCTGCCAGCATCAGACAACCATAGTAGGTACAGACTTTCTGGTAACGCCAGCCAAACCGGCGTCCGGCCACATTGGTCGCAATCTTTTTGCCCGTTTCCGAAGGATTGGGTATTATCTGGATTTTCGGTTCATTTCCCTGCCGGGGAAAGCCGGTTGCAAAGGAGGAGCTCACCAAAGTGAGAACAAAAGCGAATGCCAGAATGAATTTCATTTTTATATAATTTGTTTTTTTCGGCCAAATGAAATTCGCAAGGGCAAGAATCATCTCTACAGGTGATTTCCAATTATGCTCATTTCATGGTAATGAATCGAATTGTCAGGAAAATGAGTTACAATGATAAAATATTTTTTTATCAAATGTCATTGACTTCTTAATTGTTTGGGATATTTACCAGGAAGGAGGGGGCAAATAATCTTTTCCCTTTTAAAAGATGGCATTAAACAAATAACCTACGATCAATATTCCCGTGGTTACGATACCAACGAAAGTGAAAATCAGCGGGAGCTTGAGCACCTTCTTCAGGATAATCATCTCGGGCAATGACAGACCGATGACCGCCATCATAAATGCAAGTGAAGTACCAAGTGAGGCCCCTTTTTCAATCAGCACAGATACGATGGGTATGATACCTGCGGCATTGGAATACAATGGAACACCGATAAGAACCGATAATGGAACACTGTACCAAACTGATTTACCCATGATCGCGGCCATAAAATCTTCCGGAACAAAGCCATGGGCTCCTGCCCCAACGGCTATACCCAGGGCCACGTAAATCCAGACTTTACCCACGATCTCCCTGACGGCATTGTATCCAAAATGAATACGATCAGCCAGTCTTAGTTTTTCATCGCCTTCTTCTGAATTGCCGATTTTGGTTTGATATACCCAATCCTGAACCCAGTGCTCAAGTTTCAGTTTTCCGATCACCCACCCTGCGGTTATGGCAATGACCAAACCGGTGAGCACATAAATCAACGCTACCTTCCACCCAAACATCCCAAATAACAGAATGACAGCTACTTCATTGATCATTGGAGCAGCAATCAAAAATGAAAATGTTACACCCAGAGGAACGCCGGATTCAACAAATCCCAAAAACAAGGGTATCGCCGAACATGAACAGAAAGGAGTTACAATTCCCAAAAGGGATGCCAATATATTTCCTGCAAATGTTGATTTTCCTTCCAGAATTTTCCTTGTTCGTTCGGCCGAAAAATAGGATCGGATTATTCCCACAAAAAAGATGATCAGGATTAGGAGTAAGAGTACTTTGGGAAATTCAAAAATAAAAAATCGGATCGACGCAGACAGGCGTGATGGACTATCCATGACAAAAGCCTTGCCCACCAGCCAATCGGCCATTGGTTGAAGGTTGTGGTAAATTAAATACCAGACAGGCAGTAACAATACCGCCAACCAAAGATTCTTCTCAATTCCTCTTTTACTCTTAATCATTCGATAAAAACCAGATAGAAGGATAATAAATTACAGATAGACCCTGAAAAAATAATACACACCTACAAGGATGAACAAGATGGCGATGAACCGGCGGAACCAAATTTCAAATTTCTTCACCTTGTTGTAAGCGCTTCCCAGGGAGCCCACCGAAAAGGCCAGTAACCAGGCAAAAATAATGACCGGAATACCT
>SESB01001748.1_pt1 | contig 13634 bp, 12 predicted proteins | sample 3171441 | NCBI WGS metagenome assembly SESB01 (sample SAMN06051867, study PRJNA518727) | freshwater metagenome | biome: subpolar coniferous forest; feature: holomictic lake; material: water; isolation source: holomictic Lake 227, 6 m depth | place: Canada: near Kenora, Ontario | collected...
GAGCATACCTTGTCTGTTCATACAGCCAATGGAGTAATGACCTATAATTTCAGGGAAAACAACCTTCATCCACTCTCCCTGAACCCTGGCCAGGACCGGATCGACCTGTTTAACCAGGAATTGCTTATCAGGCAAATAAGCCATTTTGCAGATTGCATTTCAAGACAGGGCTTCGAGAAATCCGGGTTAAGTGCAGAAACAAAGACGTTGCATCTGATCGAAAAAATCAACCAAAAGCTGGAGCTAAGCGCTGTTCTGTGTAAAGTGTAGTTGTGTACCTGCTATTACAATGATCCGGGGTGGTACAAATATCCCGAAATACAGACAATCAAACACATCACCAACTGAACACCGGTTCATTTATTCTTCTTCCCGGACTTCTAAATAATACCGAGATCAATTTGCATGATAATGGCTTCGATCATGATATCCTCAGTCTTAGGATTATACAGGGCCTTGAGATCGTGACCGAATAGTCTCGCGATGGATTGCCAGAAAAAGGCCGAAAAGCCACCTTTAAACTCTTTGATGATTTCAAAAGATGAATTGCCTGTCTCGCGGTCCAGCAATTTAATCAGGATTCGGCCCTCAGAGACTTTCATCTGCCTCAGTTCGTCTTCAAATTCAGCAAAAAGTTCTTTTTCAACACGTTTCACATAATTCTTCCGTTCTCTTTCTGTTTTGAAAGAAGAGTAGACACGGTTGTATTCCTCCAGTTTAATGGCTGCCACCTTGGCGATAGGATATACCTTTTTCACCTTTATTTCCAGCATCGTGTATTCCCTCAGCTTCCTGGGAGGCATGTCCCTCTTATCGGGGTAAATATCGATCGGCTTCAATTCAAAATGGAGGGAGGTATCTTTCATTTCGGGCACAGAAATGACTTCCACCCCCTGTTTGCCTGCGGGTGATTGCGCGACAACCAAAAAGGGAGTGACCAGAAACAATAATAAACAAAACCACTTAAAGCTCATTTCAATCCAATTTTGCTGCAAATTTAACAAAGCAATTTGCGATACACCAAATAAAACCCTGTGATTTATCATTGTTTATGATTCTTTAGCATCCCATTATTGAATATCTTTGTTCAAACAATGGCGGGCTGGCCAAACTAAAACTACAGATTAGGGTTTTTGAATTAAAAAATCAGATGATCTGTACATTACAAATTTGAAATTTTAATCATCAATGGCATTCTGATTGCCATCATGACCTTACCTTCTCTTTATGGAAAAGTATAATGTGAATGTCAATTCTGAAATTGGAGAACTGGAGGGAGTTATTCTGCACAGTCCCGGACCGGAAGTCGAAAATATGACACCGGAGAATGCAGAAAGGGCTTTGTACAGCGACATCCTCAACCTTTCAGTCGCCTCGAGAGAGTATTTTGAACTCAAGGAGGTTTTGAACAAGGTATGCCTGACTTATGAAATCAAGCAGTTACTGACAGAAACACTCAAAAACGATCTATCCAAGGAAGAGCTTATCCGAAATATTTGTGCACACGAGGAAGTTGTCGATGAACTGGATCTGTTGCTCAACATGCCGCCCGAACTTCTGGCAAGACAACTGATTGAAGGAGTAGTCCTCAAACGCGACAATCTGACGAAATTTCTGAGCAATGAACGCTATTCGATGCGACCATTGCATAATTTCCTCTTTACCCGTGATTCAGCCATGTCCATATGGAATGACGTACTGATCGGGAAAATGGCGAGTAAAATCAGGGAAAGGGAATCACTGATCATGGAGACCATTTTCAGGGATCATCCTTCTTTTGGAGTCAACACCATCAATCCTGAGCGGATGGCAGGCAGCAGGAATGCGTTTAAAAATGTCTCGATTGAAGGCGGTGACGTAGAGATCGCCAACGAAAATATCATCCTTGTTGGAAGCGGAGCCCGCACTTCAACCGAAGGAATCGATCTGTTGACAGAGATCATCAGGGACAAAAAAGAGGGAGTCAAACACCTGATTGTTCAGGAATTGCCAAGAACCCCTGAGTCGTTCATCCATCTCGACATGACCTTCACCTTCCTGGATAAAAATGCCTGCATGGTGTATGAACCTTTGATTCTCAAGAAAACCAAATACCATACCATCAAAATTACAATCGACCATGGAAAAGTAACCTCCATCAAGGAGGAGGCCAGTTTACTGAAAGCGCTGGAGCGTTGCGGCATGGAACTCACTCCGATCAACTGCGGAGGGCATGGCGACCCATGGATCATGGAACGTGAACAATGGCACAGTGGCGCCAATTTTTTCGCCATTGCTCCGGGTAAAGTGATCGGATACGAACGAAATGAAAAGACCCTGGAGGAGATGAACCGGAATGGTTTCGAGATCATTAAAGCCATGGATATCATTGAAAATAAAGTAAATATCAAGGACTATCAACGCGCTGTTATCACAATTGCAGGTTCTGAACTTGCGCGGGGCGGCGGCGGTGCGCGTTGCATGACCATGCCCGTTAAACGAAAAAATGTAAGCTGGTAACCCGGATGAGAAAACTGGAAAATAATGAACTAAACAGGCCGGATGCAGAGAAATACAGGGATGTGGTCAAGATTCCGGTCACGGTCGTACTGGATAATATCCGGAGTTGTCACAACATCGGCTCGGTTTTCCGTACTTCAGATGCCTTGCTGGTCGAAAAAATATACCTCTGCGGCATCTCTTCAACCCCGCCTGACAAAGAGATTCGGAAAACAGCACTCGGGGCCGAGAACTCTGTTCCCTGGGAGTATTTCTCATCCACACTCGAAGTTATTGCAGATCTCAAAAGTAAAGGATATACCATCATTGCTGTTGAGCAAGTTGAAGACAGTATCAGTCTGAAAGATTACATTCCGACTGAAAACGCCAGACTGGCGCTAGTCTTTGGGAATGAAGTAAAAGGTGTTCAGCAGGAGGTGGTTGATCAATGCGATTTATCACTCGAAATTCCCCAGTACGGAACCAAACACTCCTTTAACATATCGGTAAGTGTAGGAATAGTTTTATGGGATCTGTTTTCAAAATTAAAAGTACATGAAGTAAACTAAAGACAACAGGGCTATCAGCGCTAAAGGCTTCAGCGAATGGACGCTGAAGCCACAAGTGATTTTGGCATTTCAGTCCACTTTATTCTCTTTATCACACTTATCGAAAAACTTTTTTATTTTTGCTCCCTATGGCCATAACTATCAGAAAAATCGAAAACAAAAAAGACCTTCGTCTTTTTATTCATCTTCCTGCAGAAATCCACAAAGATCATGCGAATTGGGTCCCCCCTCTTTATATGGATGAGTGGGAATATTTCAATCCGAGAAAGAATGGACTGTTCGACCATTGTGAATACATACTGCTTCTTGCCTTCAAGGGTGAAAAGTGTGTAGGCCGTTGTATGGGGCTCATCAGCAAAATATACAATCAATCGCACAATGAGAATCATGTCCGTTTTTCCAATCTTGAAACCTGGAATGACCCTGAGGTTTTTGATGCATTAGTCAACTATGTATCAGAATGGGGAAAATCATTCGGCATGGATAAGATCGTAGGTCCGCTGGCCTTCTCAGACAAAGATCCTCAGGGATTTTTAATCGAAGGTTACGACAAACCCGTTGTGATCGCCTCCAATTGCAACTTGCCCTACATGGTGGATTTGACAGAGGCTGCCGGGTTTATCAAAAAGGTGGACTGTGTCGTGTATCAGATTCCCATTCCGGATGTGATTCCTCCCCTTCACCAAAAAATTCTGGAACGTGCAGAAAAACAGAATACCAATTTAAAACTGTTGGAATTTACTTCCAGAAGAAAGATCAAACCATTGATCCGTCCGGTTCTTCAACTGGTCAATGATACCTTTGGTGATATCTATGGATTCGTCCCTTTCAACGAAAAGGAGATGGATGATTTTGCCAATAAATATCTCTTTCTGATTAATCCCAGATTGGTAAAAGTAATCATCAACGAGAAAAAAGAAATTATTGCGATGTTTATCGCGATGGCTGATATCAGCGAAGGCATCAAAAAATCAAAAGGATATCTGTTTCCATTCGGGATCTTCCGCATTTTTGCGGCAGCCCGCAAGACCAAACAGGTCAACCTGCTTCTCGGAGCCATTGCCCCGCATTATCAGGGACGCGGACTGGATGTCTGGATGGGACTAAGTCTGGTCAGATCGGCCAGAGACCTCGGAAAAACAGTGATGGACTCCCACCTCGAACTTGAGTACAACACCAAAGTCCGTGCCGAAATGGAGAAGTTTGGCGGCGTTGTATACAAAAAATTTAGAATTTTTCAGCGGGATATCTAACCTCAAAAAGATAGCTTCCCGATCCGATAAAAAACACCACGAAATCACCCTCTTTTCGGAGCAGGGTGATTTCTTTTTTTGACTCCACAGGTTTGCCGGACTCCATTATTCTTGAATTGCTATCGGCAGGAATCCACACCTCTGAACTGCAATTGAAGGGAATTTCCAGCTTCATTTTCAGGGTACTTCCTGATCTTTCCCATCCGGAAATCAATTTTCCCCTGACCGTTTGCAGCGTACAATCAACATGGTTTAGACCTTTGGCAAAATAGGGATGAATGACCGTCCTTTTGTAAGCAGGAAATTCCTCAGACAACCCTATTCCAGCCAGATTTTCGTAAAACCAGCTGTCGATGCTTCCCATCATCACATGGTTATGCGACTGTTTGAGGGTCCAGAATTCACATAGCGTATTGTATTTCTTCATCATCTCCGACCAGCTGGGATATCCCTTTTGATTGACCAGCAACCAGGTGATATCCGGTCTGCCGTACCCGGAAAGTACTTCAGGCAGGTATTTGGTGCCCAATACTCCTGTGGTGAGATGTCCGCTGTCGGTGACCAGAATCTGCCTGACCAGGTTGGCAAAAACCAGCTCGCGTTTGTCTTGCGGCACCAATCCGAGGTAAAGCGGAAAAGCATTCGCCATCTGACTTCCGTCGTGGTAATTATTGGAGTCGTCGTGAAAAAAATGTGCATGGTAGGCTTTCCTGATCTTTTCCGCCATAACAGCATAATAGAGTGAATCTGCTTTTTGACCTGTCACACCTGCCATTTTGGAGAGCAATACCGCATCAAGATAGAAATAGGCAGTTGGAATGGATTCCGGATCGCCCTCCTTCCAACCTTTTGCCAGGCTGCCCCAGTCGCCAATCCAACCCTTTGGCTGAATGAGATCCTTGCCCTGACTCACCAGAAACCGAAAATATCGCGACATCGCTCCGTAATGTTCAGCGATCAGCTGCTTGTCGCCGTAATAACGGTAGCAATCCCAAACCATGGTCAGGTAAGAGCTGCTCCACTCTACACCATCATCCCTGATATAAGGACGTGGCGAGATAATCGGAATATCTCCGGTGGCGCTATCCTGATTTGCCCTGATTCCGCTGAACCAGTTTCTGTAGAAACGTGCCATGTCGAAATTGAAGAGCGCTTCTTCGGAAGTTACCTGTGCATCCCCCATCCAGCCCAGGCGCTCGTCCCTTTGAGGGCAATCCATCGGATAGCCCAGCATGTTGCTTTTCTGCGACCACACCGTTGCGTGATGAATCTGATTGATCAGTTCGTTGTCACAGCTGAAACTTCCGGAAGGTGGATTATCCGAATGAATCACACATCCTTCGGCCATCAGGATTTCCGGCAATGGCAGGTCGGAAGTGATTTCTGCATATTGAAAACCAAAGAAGGTAAAACGAGGTTCGAATACCTCAACACCATCACCCCTGAGTACATATTCAGCAGTAGCACCGGCATTTTCGTTGCAGGTAACATCCAGGTTACCTGTTTTATCCAACTCTTCAGCATACCGGATGCGGATTCTTGTTCCCGGCTTCCCATTTAAGGTAAGCGCGCACCAACCTGCGAAATTCTGGCCAAAATCGTAAATTTTCACATTTGGTTTTGGAGTTGCTATCTTTTTCGCGGTGATTCGCTCCACAATCCTGACCGGAGGCATGTCATTGGCCATCAGCTTCCCGCGCGGGGAATCCGAAACGACAGCTGCTTTCCAGGAACTGTCATCAAAAGCAGCCTCTGCCCAACCTTTCACCTCCCGCGTCGCATCATACACCTCTCCGTCGTAAATACAGTTGAACAGGGACGGGCCCGGAGCTGCCTTCCAGCTTTCATCCGTAAGGATCATTTCTTTGTTTCCGTTTGCATATTCCACTTCCAGCTGCAGAATGGCTTTTTTATGTCCAAACCATTGCATCCGGTACTCCTGCCACCACTTTTTATAGGGATTGTACCATCCGTTTCCGAGATGAATGCCAATCGCATTGGTGCCCGTCACAAGCTGACCGGTGAGATCGAAATGATCATACAGTATTTGCTTGTGGTAGGGCGTTTTTGCCGGCGAAAGCACCTGATCCCCGATTTTTTTTCCGTTAACCAATAGTTCATAAAGTCCAAGTCCGGTAACAAATACCTTAGCAGAACGCACTTTCCCTTTAATTTGAAAAGTATGCCTCAGCAAAAGTGACCTTCCGTCGTGGTGGATGGAATCCCCACTTTTCCCCTCCCCTTTGGCGCCTGAATAAAATCCTTTGGGAGGAAGTTGGTCATGACCTTCTCCTGAACCGATCCATTTTGCCCTCCATTTGCCGTTTTCCGGTCGTTTTGCAAAATAATTTCCTGTCTTGCTGGCCGAATGACCGCGATTGTCCCAAACTGTTATGCGGTAAAAGAAACTACCCATGCAGACATCCGATTTCCCGGCAAACGGGATATTTAAGGTCTCATCAGAAAGCACCTTGCCGGAACTCCAGGAGCCAATATCTTCTTTGTCAATATTTTCCACTTTGGAAGCGACATCTATCTGATAGGCTTTCTGAACCAATCCACGCTGGTTGGCAGAGACTATCCAGCTGAATCTGGGCATCTGATTTTCACTCGAAAAAGTTGATTCAGGAAAGTCACAAAATATTTTCGAAATTTGTAATGATTCTAAATTCGTTTTTTGGCCATTTACACTACCGGAAATGGCTAAAAACAGTGAAATAAACAAAAACAATTTCATCATACAATATATTAATTACGTGATACTTAGCTATTAATTTCGACCTATCAAACTAGTTCAAAAAGATAGCTTCTTTTCAACGATTCCGAAAATGCAAAGAAATAGTTAAATTTAAAATAATTATTAAATTTGGCCTACTGATAAATCCAACTTTTTCAGACCAAATTAGCTAGGAAGTTACCTTGTATTGATCCTGATCAATGTGAAACGATGGATATTCAGCTGTTCAAACCGGACGGGCTTTGGCTTGATTTGCAATTGATTAAAATAACTGATGAATATACTTTTTTTCCTGATCGGAGTAAGCTTGTTTGCCGCACTAATTTTCCTGGCCCTGTTTATCTGGGCCGTCAAAAGCGGTCAGTACGAGGACAATTACACTCCTTCCATCAGAATATTGTTTGACGAAGAAGAGGAAACTGAAGAGAAACAGATTAATTAACCAAATATAATCCTGATTAGAACACTTATGGAAGTACAAAAATTCAATTACGACAATGCGCTGGTGAGGAATTTCATCTATGCCACGTTGGTTTGGGGGGCAGTCGCTCTATTGGTAGGGTTGGTTATTGCCTTGCAACTTGCATTCCCGGTACTCAATTTCGGATTGGAGTTCACCTCCTTCGGAAGGGTAAGGCCGGTACACACCAATGCCGTTATTTTCGCATTCATTGGGAATGCCATGTTTTCAGGAACCTACTACTCGCTACAGAGAGTACTGAAAGCCCGATTGTTCAACGACATACTTGGAAGAATTCATTTCTGGGTATGGCAATTTATTATTTTGTGTGCTGCAGTCACGTTGCTGGCCGGATTTACTACCGGTAAAGAGTATGCAGAACTTGAGTGGCCCATCGACCTGATGATCGCTGTTGCCTGGTTGAGTTTTGGTGCAAACATGATTGGCACGGTGATCAAAAGACGCGAAAAACACATTTATGCAGCAGTCTGGTGGTACCTGGCTACGTTTATAGGTGTCACCATCCTCCACGTTGTCAATTCCATTGAACTCCCTGTCTCCTTGCTCAAGAGTTATCCAATTTATGCCGGGGCACAAGATGCAGTGGTACAATGGTGGTATGGTCACAATGCCGTTGCCTTCTTTTTAACGACTCCATTTTTGGGACTGATGTATTACTTCCTGCCTAAAGCTTCTGGCCGGCCAATTTATTCCTATCAACTTTCAATCATCCATTTCTGGTCACTGATATTTTTGTACATGTGGGCCGGACCCCACCACCTTTTGTACCAAGCCTTACCTGATTGGGTTCAGGCATTGGGCGTAACATTTTCAATCATGTTAATTGCTCCCTCCTGGGGTGGTATGGTCAACGGATTAATGACTTTACGCGGTGCATGGGATAAAGTAAGGGAAGATCCCGCCTTGAAATTTATGGTTATTGCCATTACTGCCTATGGTATGGCCACCTTTGAGGGACCGATGATGTCGCTCAAAAGTGTGAATGCAGTCAGCCACTTTACCGACTGGACCATTGCGCATACCCACATTGCAGGTATGGCATGGAATGGTGGAATGATCTTCGGGATGTTCTACTGGCTGATTCCAAAACTCTTTAAAACTCCGCTTCACTCCAAAAAATTGGCCAATACCCACTTCTGGATTGCAACCCTTGGAATTCTGCTTTTCGCCATTCCACTTTACTGGGCCGCAATTACCCAATGGCTGATGCTCAGGGAATATACAACAGACGGACTATTGGCCTATCCGATCTTTATGGAAACGACGATTCGAATCCTGCCAATGTATCACATCCGTATTCTCGGTGGAGCGCTTTATTTAACTGGCTACATAATTTTCCTTGTCAACATGATCAGGACCATTGCAGCCGGCAAAATAGTAGCGAACGAAGCTGCTGAAGCTCCTGCGCTGGTTAATATTCAGAAAAGATCAGAAACAGGAGAGACACCACATCGCTGGTTGGAAAGAAAGGGTGTAAGACTTGCTCTTTTAATGTTTGTCGCACTTGTCATAGGTGGAGTTGTTGAAATCATTCCAATGATGAAAGTTCAGTCCAACATTCCGACTATTTCCACAGTTACACCTTATACACCGCTTGAACTCGAGGGAAGAGACATTTACGTTTCCAACGGCTGCTACAATTGCCACTCACAGCAAGTTCGTCCGCTTAGGTTTGAGACTGATCGTTACGGCGAATATTCCAAAATCGGGGAGTTTATCTATGACCATCCGTTCCAGTGGGGCTCCAGACGAACAGGCCCGGATTTGGCACGTGCCGGATACATGGGAAGCTCAACCTATAAAACTGCAATCTGGCATTTCAACCATTTCAGCAAGCCGAATACGGTAGTGCCAAGGTCCATCATGCCTGCCTATCCATTCCTGCTGGACAAAGAGGTCGATCTGACCATTATTCCGAGGAAGATCAGGGCCATGCAGATGCTGGGAGTGCCTTACGCAGAGGGCTTCGACAAGAAGGCCATTGAATCTTACCTGGCAGATGCCCAAAAGATTGTGGATGAGCTCAAACAGGCCGGAGTAGACACCAAACCAACCAAACAGGTGATTGCTGTCATTGCCTATATGCACAAACTGGGAAGGGACATTTCTCCTGCCGGAGCAACCATTAACGAGAAAAAATAAAAAAATGGGATTTGTAGGTGAAACTTTATCAGGAATTGATGGAATCCAATTGTATTACATTGTAGGAATCATCATTTTTGTCGGATTATTCATTGGTGTGGCCATCTATACTTATACCATTCCAAAGAAAGATCTGAACAAATATAAATCCTCAATTTTTGAGAAGGAAGAGTTAAATAAAACTGTTTAAAAATAATTACACTGTTCGTTAAGACAGAATAAACGCGTAGAATCATGAACAACAATCTTCAGAAAGACAAATATTTTTCGGACCACGAATACGGTAGCATCAAAGAGTTAAATAACCCTTCCCCGTACTGGGTGCTCTTGTTGTTTTTAGGAACCATCGCATTTTCGCTTTTTTATGCCGTTCATTATTTCGGTTATCCCAACAATGGTCGGGATCAGGTGAGCGAATACAACAAACAGATGGCCCAGTTCAACAAGCAATCCGGCCAAGGTCCCGCTGAGCTCAGTGCTGCTTTTGTTTTTACCAAAGAACAAATAGCCGAAGGAGGCAAACTTTTTCTCGAGAAAGGTTGTATTGCCTGCCATGGTATGAAAGGCGAAGGTAATGCCATCGGGCCAAACATGACGGATAAATTCTGGATTCACGGATGCAAGCCTGCTGATCTGGTGAAAGTTATTATGGAAGGAGTTCCCGAAAAGGGAATGACTCCTTTCAAAACGATGATGACTGATGCACAGATCAAAAGTGTGGTTGGATATATCCTTGGATCCCTTGTGGGATCAAATCCTCCCAATGCCAAAGCACCTCAGGGTGTGGAGTGTAAATAACCTTTATGGATCAAATTAGCGATCAGGATTTTCGGGACCGCCCGAACAATATTGATGCTTCCGGACAACGAAAGTGGATCAGGGCCAAACAGCCGAAAGGGAAATGGTACCTGCGAAGAAACATCGTAGGCTATATTCTGCTTCTCTTTCTGGTGTTTGCCCCGTTCCTTAAAATCGACGGGCATCCCTTCATGCTGCTGGACATCCTCAACCGAAAATTCTACATCTTCGGACTGATGGTGTTTGCGGAGGACACTTATATCCTGGCGCTGGTGATGGCTGTAACTGTGATCTCCATCGTACTTTTCACGGTGGTCTTCGGCAGGTTATGGTGTGGATGGGCCTGCCCCCAGACGCTTTTCCTCGAACTCGTTTACCGCAAAATAGAGTTTTTCTTCGACGGAAATGGCAGGAAAGGTAAATCAAAACCCGCTACCGGATTGCGGCAAATCGCCAAGCAAGCTGTGTTCATTGTTGTTTCCATCTTCTTCACCAATGTGTTCCTGATGTGGTTCACGGGTCCTTCCCAATTGTGGAAAATTATGACAGAACCTGTCAGTGAACATCTGGCCGGTTTTTTGATCATGATCGCACTTTCGATGTTCTATTACTGGATCTATTCCTATTTCAGGGAGCAGGTATGTACGCTCTTCTGTCCGTACGGGAGGATGCAGGGAGTTTTGCTTGACAATAACTCAATCTCAGTTATTTATGATTTCAAACGGGGTGAGCCCCGGAATTCAAAAGTAGCTGAAGGTGGCGATTGCATCAACTGCCTGCAATGCATTTCGGTCTGCCCTACCGGGATAGACATCCGGAACGGTTCGCAGCTTGAATGCATCCATTGTGCTGCCTGTATCGATGAGTGCAACCTTGTGATGAAAAAAATCAACAAACCTTACAACCTGATCCGCTACGACTCTTTCAAAGGGGTAGAAAGCGGCAAGCGTTCGCTGTTGAATGCCAGGTCGATTGCCTATACTGCAGTTTTGGTGGCGCTCATGGTGATCCTTGCCTTCACGGTAGGAAGAAGAACCACCATCGACGTCAACATGTGGCGGGCACAGGGTACCCTCTATCAACAACTCGACAGTGAAACAATTTCAAATATTTATCAGGTCATGTTTCTGAATAAGGGAAATGAGCCCATCGAACTGACACTGCGTTTGCTGGATTGTCCTACGGGAGAAGTTACCATTGCAGGCGGGAAGGTTGTGCTTCCTCCCGACGGAAAGCTGAAAGAGGCGCTCATTGTCAAGATGAAAAAAGCTTCCTTGACGGGGAAAGTGACAGACTTTAAAATTGGACTCTTCAGCGGAGATCAGCTGAAAGAAACCATTACATCTAATTTTCTTGCACCGTGATGAAACTCAACTGGGGAAAAAGCCTCATTCTGTTCTTTATTATCTTCTTTGCCTGGGTACTCTATTTTGTCCTGTTTGCGATGCGTCAAAACGACGACCTCGTGTCGGACGATTATTATCAGAAAGGAGCCAGGTATTCGGAGCAAATTGAGATCAACAGACGATCTGCCGCTTACCAGGACAGCATTCAAATCAACACTTCAGGCAATGCCATACAAATTACGCTGAGCAAGGGAATGGCCGCATCAGACGATTCGCTTCAGGTTTACTTTTTCCGTTCATCTGACAAAACGAAAGACCTGATAATCAATTTAAAAATGAAGGATTCCCCTTTTCAGATAGATAAGAACCTACTGGTTCACGGTAGATTTATGGTCTACTTCACATGGAACAGTCTGAATGAAAAGTTCAGTGTGACGAAAACATTAGATATTGAATAGTGAAAGTGATTCAACTCACTTTTTATCATTAACAGATTGGCCTTATGAGTATTCTTGCTACCGCTCTTCTCCTTGGCCTGATGGGCAGTCTTCACTGTGTTGGCATGTGTGGACCCATTGCACTTGCCTTACCATTGAGAGGAACCACCATTTTGCAAAAAATTTGGGGTGGCGCCTTGTGGAGCTTGGGGAGGATTGTGACCTACAGTATCATGGGTGCATTGTTCGGTCTGATTGGCGCAGGATTTAAATTTCTCGGCTACCAACAGTTTGTTTCCATTGCCATTGGCATCCTCATGATACTCTCTGTTTTGCTGCCTTCCCTCTTTCAAAAATTCACTGTTGGTGGATTACCTGCATTCTTCAATCCCATCCGCAGGGGCATGCAACAGCTGTTCAAAGAAAAAAACAACAAGGCGCTTTTCCTGATCGGCATCTTCAACGGACTTCTTCCCTGCGGACTGGTTTACATGGCTGTCGCAGGAGCCATCGGTACGGCCGATTTCCGCCTGGCAATCGGATACATGGCTCTTTTCGGTCTGGGAACCCTTCCCTTGCTGCTGGTGCTCTCCCTGGTCGGCAACATGGCCACACAAACCATCCGGAAACAGATCAACAGAATGGTGCCTGTAGTCGTTGTATTGATTGGCATCATCTTTATTATGAGAGGCTTAAGTCTTGGGATTCCTTACCTGAGTCCGCCGAAAGAGAAACTCACACCGGCTTCACACATGCAAATGGGGCAAATGCCCGTAGCAAAAGAGGTGGAACATGCCTGTTGTCAGAAAGATACAGCCAAATTGAATTAATGTTCAGAAAGCCTTACATCAGATCCTCCTATGTCATCCGATAACCAGTGCAACCATTGCGGTGCCGATTGTGGCAAGATACCGGTAGTGACAGGAAACCATCAATTCTGCTGTAACGGTTGTTCCATGGTCTTCGGGATTCTCAGCGAGAACAGACTTACCCAGTATTACACGCTCGAAAAGACACCGGGAATTAAGCTCGAAGATCTTACCTACGACAGCAAATACGCCTTCCTGGAGAAGGAGGAGGTACAGGCCAAACTGTTCGAATTTCTGGAAGGCAGCGTTGCCAAGGTGACCATGTACATTCCGGTTATTCACTGCATCTCCTGCATCTGGCTGCTCGAACACCTCAACAAACTCAACAGGGGAATCCTCAATTCGACTGTTAATTTTATCACGAAGAAAGCCACCATCACCTTCAACAGGGAGGAGATCTCCTTACGCCAACTGGTCGAATTACTGGTCGCCATTCACTACATTCCTGACATTTCCCAGCAAACACTGGAGAAAAAACAGGAGACACCCAACAATAAAACCTTGCTGTATAAAATCGGCGTCGC
>SESB01001758.1_pt1 | contig 13577 bp, 9 predicted proteins | sample 3171441 | NCBI WGS metagenome assembly SESB01 (sample SAMN06051867, study PRJNA518727) | freshwater metagenome | biome: subpolar coniferous forest; feature: holomictic lake; material: water; isolation source: holomictic Lake 227, 6 m depth | place: Canada: near Kenora, Ontario | collected 2014-07-08...
AAAATGAATTGAAATATAACATAGTGGATGACGAATACCAATTGCCAGCAAGACCTAAGCAGGATAATGCTAAAAAGCCATTGCATGTTTATAAAGTACTGTTTAAATTCATTGATATTAGTAACCGTGCAAAAAGTTGGTTTTACTTCAACAATAATAAACTTACCATATGTCAAAAGCTGAATTAGTAGAGAAAATCGCCGAAAAGGCAAAACTGACAAAAGTAGATGCCGAACGAGCAGTCAATGCCTTTATCAATGTGGTAACAGCATCATTAAAGGCAGGGGATGACGTAACTCTTGTTGGCTTCGGGACGTTTACTACCGGTGACAGAGCAGAAAGACAAGGGCGGAACCCTCAGACTGGTGAAGCTATTACCATTTCAGCAAAAAAAGTTGTTAAGTTCAAGCCAGGCAAGGCATTGAAGGAAGAAGTCGGCGGATGATGCTGACTTTTTGATTGCCTTTTTCTTATTAAGTCCATCAAAAGCCAATGCTTGATGGACTTTTTTTATCACCTATATTGTGAACCATGACCACGAAAGTTGTCCTTGATTTTGAAAAGCCGCTCTTTGAGCTTGAAGCCAAACTCAATGAAATGCGTGAGTGCCTCAGGAGCAGCACAAGAGAGCAGTTACCGTCAGAAATTGAAGTACTTAATCATGACATTGAAACTCTCGAACTGAAAGTTGATGCCCTTCGTCGTTCGATTTATAAAAACCTTACTCGCTGGCAGAAAGTACAGCTTGCCCGTCATCCCGAAAGACCCTTTACGCTTGATTACATATATATGATGACCAAAGACTTTGCCGAACTCGCGGGTGATCGTCATTTTAGCGATGACAAGGCAATAGTCGGCGGGTTTGCTCGTATTGAAGACTCTTCGTCTCGGTTTTCGCAACCAGTTATGATAATTGGACACCAAAAAGGACGTGACACTAAGTCCAATCTTTACCGAAATTTTGGTATGGCTCAGCCTGAAGGATATCGAAAGGCTCTGCGATTAATGAAGCTTGCCGAAAAATTTCGTAAACCAGTCATTACTCTCATTGATACTCCAGGAGCATTTCCCGGTATTGAGGCAGAAGAACGCGGACAGGCAGAGGCAATTGCACGGAACTTATTTGAAATGGCAAAGTTGAGTGTACCGGTTATCTGTGTTATTATCGGTGAAGGTGCAAGTGGAGGAGCCATTGGAATAGGTGTCGGCGACAGGATTATCATGGCAGAAAACAGTTGGTATTCAGTGATTTCCCCTGAAAGCTGTTCTTCAATTCTATGGAGAAGCTGGAATTATAAAGAGCAGGCAGCCGAAGCACTGCAGCTTACAGCAGAGGATCTTCTCGCACAGGGGATTATTGACAGGATTATTCCTGAACCACTTGGCGGGGCACATACTGACCCTGAAAAAATGGCAGCAACGTTGAAGACTATACTGATTGAAGAACTGAAGGCACTAATGCCAAGAGATCCCGCTGAACTTGTTCATGACCGGATAGAAAAGTTTTCTTCAATGGGAGTCTGGACAGAGTAAACGAAAGTAAATAAAACCAAAAGCCGGCTTGAACGCCGGCTTCTGGTAATGAAATGTCTGGTATAGCTGGTTATTTAATTTCGTATGAGCTGTCTCCCTTGAGAAGCTCTTCAAGAGTTCCAGGTCCGTTTTTCTGAGCCTCATTGATCTGCGCTGTAAGAGCGTCTTCATACGTTACCCGTGTATCCGCATAAAAAACACCGAAAGGTCGTGGAAGCAACTCGTCCAAGTTATCTGGTGCATCAGCAAAGCGGGCAAGAATTGAAGCTTTGTTGATATCCGACTCATTGTGAACCCAGAGGTCATCAAGCGAAAGGCCCTCTTGATTAAGATCGACAACCACGGGTTTAAATCCGTCCAGCCTTATTCCTTTACTTTTATCTTTTCCGAAAACAAGCGGCTTATCCTGTTCAAGATAGATGGTATGCTCAGTCTTATTCTCAGGTGTAGCGTATGCTTCAAAAGCAGCATTATTGAAAATGGGACAGTTCTGGTAAATCTCAACCAGTGAAGTTCCTTTATGCAAGGCTGCGCGTTTCAGTATTGATCTCAGGTATTTTCCATCCCTATCAAATGCTCTTGCAAAGAAAGAACCTCCAGAACCAATGGTCAGTGCTGCGGTATTGAAAGGATGATCAATGACGCCGGATGGCGAAGTAACGGTTCTTAAGCCGATTTTTGACGTAGGTGAATACTGACCTTTTGTGAGCCCGTAAATTTCGTTGTTGAAAAGGATAACATTCAGGTCCGGATTTCTTCTCAGTGTATGAATGAAATGATTTCCGCCAATTGATAATGCATCACCATCACCGGTAGCGACCCATACACTCAATTCAGGTCGTGAAACTTTGAGTCCGGTGGCCATTGGCAACGCTCTCCCATGAATTCCATGCACACCATACGTTGCCATATAATAAGGTAGTCGTGACGAACAGCCTATACCAGAAAGTATAACCACGTTTTCCGGTGTAACGCCCAGTTCAGGCATAACGTTTTTAAGCTGCTGCAGCACTGCATGATCACCACAACCGGGACACCATTTCGGTTCCTGGTCCGAAGCAAAATCCTTAGCAGTAAGAACAGGTCTATCTATTGTTGTTATATCGTTATCAGACATAATTAAATCTCCTTGATAAGATCAGTGATTTTAGCTAGAATTTCCATTTCATTGAACGGTACTCCCTGCACCTTGCTGTATCCAACAGGAGTTATCAGGAAGGTATTCCGGATAATGTGAATCAGCTGACCACTGTTGTTCTCGGGGATCAGCACCTGCTTAAAGTTGCCAATTATTTCACCAAGGTTTTTAGGGAATGGATTTATATAACGGATATGCGCATGAGCAACACTGTGTCCCTCTTCAAGAGCCTGTTCGACAGCAGTCTTAATGGCACCGTAAGATGAACCCCACCCAAGTACCAGCAAATCACCTTTTTGAGGCCCGTTGTCAATTGACTGAAGCGGGATACTTTCAGCAATCAGTGCAATTTTTTCAGCACGAAGCCTGGTCATCAGCTCGTGATTTTCCGGGTCATGTGATACATTGCCGGTCTCATTCTGTTTTTCAAGTCCACCGATACGGTGTTCGAGACCTTTTGTTCCAGGGATAGCCCATGAGCGAACCAGTCTGTCATCACGTTTGTAGGGAAGATACGGAGGGTCTTCAGGCTTTCTGGCTGGATGGAAATGGGTTTTGATATCAGCAAGATTATCAGGACTTTCGACCTTCCATGGTTCTGAGCTCAGAGCGAGGTAGCCGTCAGAAAGACAAATTACCGGTGTCATATGCTCAATAGCAATCCTTGCGGCTTCATACGTGGTATAGAAGCAGTCCACAGGAGAACAAGCGGCAACAACAGGCAGCGGAGCTTCTCCATGCCGGCCATACATAGCCATGAACAGATCAGACTGTTCCGGTTTGGTTGGAAGTCCCGTTGAAGGACCGCCACGCTGAACATTGATAACGACAAGCGGAATCTCAAGGATCACAGCAAGGCCAAGTGCTTCAGTTTTCAGAGCAAGTCCAGGACCGGATGTGTTTGTAGCGGCAAGTGCGCCACCGTATGCTGCACCGATACTGCTGACGATACCGGCAATTTCATCTTCAGCCTGAAAGGTCTTGACTCCATATTTTTTCTTTTTCGCAAGAGTCTGCAAAATCTCTGTGGCCGGTGTGATCGGATATGATCCGAGAAACAGTTCAAGTCCGGCTTTTTTGGAAGCAGCGGTCAACGCAATGGCACATGCCTCATTACCTGTAACCCTGCGGTATGTTCCGTGCTGTTTTTGAGGAGCAATATCGAAGCGTCCTAGATTCGCAAAAAGCTCAGTTTCATCACCAAAGTTATGGCCGGCTTTCATTGCTCTGATATTTGCTTCCGCCATCTGGATATTCTTTTGAAACTTGGTTTTCAACGTTTCAATCGTTCCCTCGAGAGGAAGGGTATAGAGCCAGTAAAGAAGACCTAAAACAAACATGTTCTTGCAACGGTCAATCTCTTTGCCGGTAAGGCCGCTATCCTTAAGTGCTTCACGGGTAAGCTGGAGCACAGGGACAGGAAAAACAATATAGTTAGCAAGAGAACCGTCCTCTAAAGGATTCGCGCCATCCGGATATCCTGCAAGCTTCAAATTTTTCTGATCGAAACCCTCAGTACCAGCTATAATTATACCGCCTCTGTGCAGATCTTTTAAATTTGCTTTCAACGCTGCAGAGTTCATAGCTACCATAACATCAAACCGTGCGCCAGGTGTATAGACCGGTTTGCTACTGAACTGAAGCTGAAACCCGGATACACCTGCAATGGTCCCTGCAGGGGCTCTTATTTCAGAAGGAAAATTGGGAAAAGTATTCAGTTCAGAGCCGTGAACTGCAACAGTATTGGCGAACTGTGTACCTGTCAACTGCATACCGTCACCAGAATCACCGGCAAAAAGCACGGACACACTGGTTTTCGACGTTACATTAACCTGTCTGGTTGTCTTTTTTGTATCAGTCATTATTCCTGTTAATTACTTTTCAAGAATTAGGAAACAAACAATAAAAATCCTGTGTCAATGAACATCGCCACTTGCAGGTCATTGAGTTGTTATCTGGTGAAATGTATGTTACTGGTGGGTAAGTAGAAGACACTATATTCCCATCACGGTCTTCCGCAGAAAAAATATAAAAGATAGAAAGGGTTAATACAAGTATGAGTGCCTTTTATCTGAAATTATTTTTCAATGATAATGTTGTTTTTTGTCAAATAATCCTGCCATTCCTGTTCTTCCATAATCGGGCAATCAATTGACAGGTCACAGAAATCACACCGCTGCATGCCGTACATCTGCTCCATCCAGCACCCCGTGGCGCTTTTATGCACCTCATTGACGTGATTAGGGTTTGATTTCATTATTTTGGCGGAGATATCCATCAGTTCCAGAATATCCTTTCGCCTTTGCTGATTTTCCACTCCCCAACTCATAACAGTGCTCCTGTTTACAATTGAATAATAAGAAGGGTTATCATGCCCGATACTTAATAATCGAATATAATGCTTTTTTAAAAAGAACACACTGTATCTGCCGCTACCCAAGGCTATAATGAAGAAGGAAAGCCAGGGAAAAGAGGTGATAAAATTAAGTTGGCATCAAGGCTGAAAAAAGAGTAACTTTGGGGCCGAAAGAGGCTCCTGTTCTACAGGTAGCGTTATGAATAAAAGCATTGCAACAAGATGATAATCTCTATGAAATCACGAGAAATCAGACAATCTTTTTTAGATTTTTTCGCTCACAAAGGTCATAATATTGTTCGTTCAGCTCCGGTTATTCCTGCAGACGATCCGACATTGCTTTTTACTAACGCCGGAATGAACCAGTTTAAGGACGTTTTTTTAGATAAAGGAACAAGGCCCTACCTGCGAGCTGCTGATACCCAGAAATGCATCAGAGCATCAGGCAAGCATAATGATCTTGAGGATGTCGGCAGGGATACCTACCATCATACCTTTTTTGAAATGCTGGGTAACTGGTCGTTCGGTGATTATTACAAGAAGGAAGCTATTACCTGGGCATGGGAGCTTCTTACCGGTGTCTGGCAGTTGCCGAAAGAGCGTCTTTATGCTACCGTGTACAACGACGATGAAGAGAGCTTTCAGATTTGGCAGAAACATACCGACATTGATCCGGAACATGTTATCCGTTTCGGAGAAAAAGACAATTTCTGGGAGATGGGTGAAACCGGTCCCTGCGGCCCCTGTTCAGAAATTCATATCGATCTTACAGAGGATGCTTCAGGCCGGGTTCTGGTAAATGTCGGGGATTACCGTGTTATCGAACTGTGGAACCTTGTATTTATTCAGTATAACAGGCAAAGCGATGGCCGTCTTGAGCCTCTTCCTAAAAAACATGTCGATACCGGCATGGGTTTTGAAAGGGTAGCCGCAGTAATGCAGGGTAAAAGCTCAAACTACGATACTGATGTTTTCAAACCTTTATTCGATTGTATAACCGAAATTACAGGTGTTGCTTATCGGGCATCAATGGATGATCCCCTTGATATAGCGATGCGCGTTATTGCCGATCATGCTCGTACCTTGACTTTTGCGCTTTCTGATGGCGCCATGCCTTCAAATGAGGGACGCGGATACGTTCTTCGCCGTATTCTTCGTCGCGCCTTGCGTTATTCAAAAAAACTCGGTTATAACGAGCCGATTCTTCATCAGCTTGTAAGTACGCTTGCCGATTCGATGGGCGATGTTTTTCCTGAATTACAGAAGCAGCAGGAAACGGTAAAAAAAATAATAAAGGCCGAAGAAGAGAGTTTTATTGTTACTCTCGACCGGGGAATTGAAATATTCAACGATGTTATCGAAAAAGTCAGATCATCAAACACGACAGTCATTAATGGTCAGGATGCCTTCAAGCTTTACGATACGTATGGTTTCCCATTCGATCTGACTCGTCTTATGGCAGCTGATGTCGGTTTTCAGGTTGATGGAGAGGGTTTTGAGCACTGCATGCAGGCGCAGAAAACCATGGCAAGAACCGACCGCAAGGAAAAACAGCAGGTACAGGATGACGGAACAACCTGGCTCTGGTTCAATGACGTGCATCGTACTCTTTTTTCCGGGTACGATCAGCTTGAACTTCCTGTACATATTACCGGCATCAAGCATGCGAGCGGCAAGCTTCTCATGGTACTTGATCAAACCCCGTTTTACCCTGAAAGCGGTGGTCAGGTTGGCGACAGGGGTTGGATAGAGAGTGGCAATTATCGGTTTCAAGTGTCCGATACCCTCAAGGATGGAGATGCCATTATACATGTCATCAGTGCTGTTTTCGACAAAATTCTTGATACAGCAGTTTCACCTGATGATCTGTCGATTGAAAGTGAGCAGCTTGTTGCTGAAGCCTCTGTAGACAGGCATTTGCGTCTGGATACCGAGAGAAATCATACCGCGACTCATTTGCTCCATGGATCTCTTCGCAGAAAATTGGGACAGCATGTCCAGCAGAAAGGATCATTTGTTACTGCCGAACGCCTTCGTTTCGATTTCAGTCATTTTTCCAAACTGACCGACGAGGAGATAGAGGCAATTGAAGCAGAAGTTAATGAAGATATCAGAACGTCCGAACAGGTAGTCAAGCACGCGGATATTCCTTATGACGATGCAATAGCAAAAGGTGCTCTTGCTTTTTTTGGCGACAAGTATGCAGACCTTGTCAGGGTAGTTGAAGTACCGGGGATATCGGTTGAGCTATGTGGAGGCACTCATGTTGATAATATCGGCAGGATTGGACTGTTTAAAATAATCAGCGAATCCTCAGTGGCATCGGGAGTCCGGCGTATTGAGGCTTTGACAGGCAAGGCCGCCGAAAATCTTTTATGGAAGGAATACCACGAGTTGCAGCAGGTTCGCCATCTGCTGAAAGCAAAGTCTGATGAGCCGGTAACTGGCAGGATTGTTGAGCTTATAGATGCTAAAAAGGAGTTGGAAAAACAGCTTTCAGACAGCAGAATCAGCACACTGCTCAAAACGCTTGAACATGATCTTGACGCTTCAGTCGAAATAAGAGGGTGCAAGCTTATGGCACAAATCGCTGAAGATGCCGATGCCGATGCTCTGCGTCAGGCGGCTATGGCTCTACGCGAAAAAATGCCTTATGCAGCGGGCCTAGTGTGCAGTGTTGAAGATGGAAAAATATCGCTTGTCAGTTTTGCTTCTGACAAAGCCGTTAAAGAGTTTGGTCTTGATGCTTCAAAACTTATTCGCGAGGCAGCAAAGCATGTGCAGGGGGGCGGAGGTGGCAAGCCCGAATTTGCGACTGCCGGTGGCAAAAACATTGCAGGAATACAGGAAGCACTTGCTGTGTTCACTTCATTGGCCAAAGCTCAGATAGATGGGTGACAGCAGGGACAATCAGTAAAGGGGAATTATTCCCAATACGTACTAACTCGGTGGATAATGAGATACAATAGATGAAACGCAAGCTGCTTGTTCCCCGAGAAGATGTCGAATGGTTTCCGGTTATTGATTCATCACTCTGTAACGGGTGTGGCGACTGTCAGGAGTTCTGCAAGCCCGGGGTTTTCAGCCTTGGTGAGCCTGAAGGGGTAAAGCGGCCGAAAATGATTGTGTCCAAGCCTTATAACTGCGTTGTGTTGTGTTCAAGATGTCATCCACAATGCACTTCAGGAGCAATCAGCCTGCCTCTCCAGAAAGATTTCGAGCATTTTGTAGAGTATGTTGACTGATAGAGAGGTCATCTCTGTCCCTGAATCCCATCAGGTAAAGAATTGCATCCAGTCCCAGGGTTGAAATAGCCTGTTTCGCGCTTTCTCTCACAATTGGTTTCGCTCTAAAGGCAATACCGAGTCCCGCTTTTCCAAGCATTGGCAAATCATTGGCACCGTCGCCAACTGCAATGGTTTGTTCAAGCCGGATATTTTCCTTTTTTGCAATAAGTTCAAGCAGTTCAGCCTTCCTGTTACCATCTACAATCTGGCCTATTACCTTCCCGGTCAAGCGCCCCTCAACAATTTCGAGAGTGTTTGCATACACATAATCGATATTGAGCTTTTTTTGAAGAAAATGGCCGAAATAGGTGAACCCGCCCGAAATAACAGCAGTTTTAAAACCAAGGTTATGCAAATTATGGAAGAGCGTTTCGGCACCTTCTGTAAGTTGCAGCCTTTTGGCAATAGTTTCCAGGACATGTTCATCAAGCCCCTCCAACAAGGAAACTCTTCGAAGAAGACTTTCTGAAAAATCTAGCTCTCCACGCATAGCTTGCTCCGTTATTGTCGAAACCTCCTTGCCTACCCCTGCTTCACAGGCAAGTTCGTCGATCACTTCAGAAGTAATCAATGTAGAGTCCATATCGAACACAACCAGTCTTCGGTTACGTCTGAAAATATTGTCTTCCTGAAAAGCTATGTCAATACCAAGACTGTCAGTAATCGCCAGCATCTCTTCACGGAAACGATTCTCGTTGACGAGCGTCCCCCTGATGGAGAACTCAACACAGGCTTTGGTGTTTCCCGTGTGTCCATTTTCAAGGGGAATACGTCCAGAAAGCCTGTTTATGGTATCGATGTTAAGATTATGCGAAGCAACGATCGACGACACCCGTTCAAGTTGTTCAGCTGTTATTCTTCTTGCGAGCAGCGAAAGCAGATATCTAGGCTTTCCCTGTTCCAGCACCCATTCATCATACTCTGTATCGGATACCGGTGTAAAGGTAATCTGGATGCCAAGTGTATGAGCACAAAAAAGCAAATCCTTCAATATCGGAGAAGAGGCGGACTCTTTGGGGACCTCTACCAGCATCCCCAGCGAAAGATGGTTATGAATAACCGCTTGACCGATATCCAGCACCGGTATCCTGTAACCAGAAAGAATTGATGTTATTTTCGACGTCAGGCCAGGTTTATCCGGACCTGTAATATTGATAAGGAGAAGTTCTCTCATATCTGGTAAAAAGTTAAAGAGGTTCGTGCTATTTACTGATAAATCCCCACTTTCCGGCTTCGTCATCACCAATTCTTACCGCAGCGAGGCCTTGTGAAAATTTACCAACAGCATCAAATTGAGGATTAATCACCATATTCCCTCGCTTGTCAATAAATCCCCATTTTCCATGAACACCACCAACCCTGACACCAGCAAGACCGTTAGAAAAACCCCCTGCCCCGTCAAAGTTCAGGTTGATAACCATTTTCCCCTGTTTATCAATAAACCCCCACTTGCCAGTTGTTCCGTCTCCAATTCTTACAGCAGCTAACCCCTCTGAAAATCGGGATGCTTTATCAAATTGTGGATTAATGACAATCTTTCCCTGTTTATCAATTCCCCCCCACTTTCCCTGGTTTTTACCGCCAACCCGGATTAAAGCAATACCATCTGAAAAAGGCTCAGCAAAATCAAAGAGCAGGTTGATAACCGTTTTCCCTTGTTTGTCAATAAACCCCCATTTCCCCGATATTTCACTCCCTGCTCTACAAGGAGCCAGACCTTCTGAAAAGTCACCAACAAAATCGAATTGGGGCGGGATTACCTGTGCGCCCTGTTTGTCGATAAACCCCCATTTTCCTGAAATTGCATCACCAACTCTGATAGCAGCAAGACCTTCTTTAAAATTGTTTTCAGCGTCGTACTGTGGTTTAATCGCATTTTTCCCGTGCCTGCCAATAAATCCATACTGACCGGTATATGCATCACCATCTCTCATTAAAGCCAGACCATCCAGAAAGTTACCCACAAAAAAGAATTGTTGGGTAATGACATTTTTCCCCTGCTTGTCAATAAACCCCCATTTCCCGCATGTTTCGTCACCAATTCTAACAGCGGCGAGACCTTCAGAAAAATCATGCACTTCGTCATATTTTGGGACAATAGTCAATTTTCCCTGCAGGTCAACAAATCCCTGTTTCGCAGCAATTGAATCACCAACTTTTATAGCAGCTAAACCCTCTTTAAACTCTGCGACAGCAAAGAATTGAGGCGTAATGACAATTTGGCAGGTTTTATCAACTGAATATTCAGGCGTACCCCCGTTACATGCCGACAGAAGGCTTGTAAGGCAAATGATTAAGAGAGATATTTGAAGGTACCCAGCTGATTTCATTAGAAATGGAATTTGATCATGTCAAACGAGGACGTCGTCCAATCAAATACTCAATGTGTATCTTGAGAGGGCACATAGCATAAAACATCGAATGCTAGTTATTGGAAAAACCTGATCATTGTCAAGTTGAACCATTTGATGCGCAGTGTTTGTACGTATATGCAGCATGGTTCCTTTTCCATTAAGATGAGCAAGAAGATAATCAGAAATATTTTCAAACAAGGTCGTCAATGTGTAAAAACATACCCAAGCAAAACCTTGCTTCAAATGTTTTTGATACACCAACCAAAGCCAAGTTCCATGAAGCACTGCAGCTTCATCAACAAGGAAAGCTGCTGAAGGCACAAGCGCTTTACGAAGATATACTGAAATTACAACCCAGGCATTTTGACTCTTTACACCTGTTGGGTGTTATAGCATGCCAGACAAATAATCTCCCTAAGGGTTTGGAATTGATCGGACAGGCCATTGCACTTAACCCCGAAAATCCAGTTTTTTATAGCAATCAAGGCAATACCTTTCAGGCGCTTATGCAATTCGAATCTGCTATTGCAAGTTATAACCAAGCCATAACTCTTAACCCCGATTATGCAGAGGCATACAATAACCGTGGCAGTGCTTTTCAAAAAATAAAACAATTTGACAATGCAATTGAGAATTATAACCGAACCATTTCGCTGAAACCTGATTACGCAGATGCGTATTACAACCGAGGCAGTGCACTCCAGGAACTCAAGCGATTTGCCGAGGCAGTTAGGAGTTATGACCGGGCAATAGCGTTAAATCCCGACTTTACTGACGCCTACTACAACCGAGGTAATGCGCTCAAAGAACTGAAACTACTTGATGATGCTGTTAAAAGTTATGACCAGGCCATTGCCCTGAATCCTGACCATGCTGAGGCTTACTTGAATAAATCATTGACTTTTCTTTTGGGAGGAGACTATGATAATGGTTGGGCATTGTACGAATGGAGATGGAAACAAGAAAAATCTCCGTCCATTCAAAAAAGAAACTTCACGCAACCCCTATGGATAGGTAAAGAATCCCTAATCGATAAAACTATCGTGCTTCATAGTGAACAAGGATTTGGTGATACAATCCAATTTTGTAGATACTCCAAGTCAGTTGCTGAATTAGGTGCCCGAGTCATTATGGAAGTTGAACAGCCACTTGTACGATTACTCCAGGACCTCCCCGGAGTATCTGATGTACTTGCTAAAGGCAGTAGTATTCCCCCTTTCGATTACCATTGTCCGTTATTGACTTTGCCATTAGTATTCAGGACAAACATACAATCAATACCGTATGCAGAAAAATACTTACGAAGCAATACAAGCAAGCGGTCATATTGGGCAAGTAAGTTAGGCGACATTAAAAAACCGCTGGTCGGGTTAGTTTGGAGTGGTAGTCCGATGAAGAAGAATGATAATAATCGAAGTATCTTCCTCGCTGAATTTATCCAGAACCTGCCTTCATATTGTCAGTATATCAGCCTTCAAAAGGAAGTTAAAGAGATCGACAAAAAAACGCTCGAACGAAATTCAAGCATTCGCCACTTTGGTGATGAATTGAATGACTTTGCTGATACAGCAGCACTCTGTGAACTTATGGATATAGTTATAAGCGTCGATACTGCCATTGCACATTTAAGCGGAGCGCTGGGAAAGGAAACATGGGTATTACTGCCATTCTCCCCGGACTGGAGATGGTTACTTGACCGAAATGATAGTCCCTGGTATCGAAGTGTAAAACTTTACAGACAGCCAGCCATCGGAGACTGGGATAGTGTTCTTTCCGATGTCAGTGACGAGTTAGCAAAAATAAATGACAGCCAGACGTCATTAAATAAATAGCATATTAGATTGACGATTACTCATACTCAAAAATGCATTTAACTGTAAGGTGTTATAGTTTTAATTTCTTTCAATTTATTGGGTTTTATTATGATTATTGATGATGTGTCAAGGACAATTACTTTTATTTCATCAAATTTCCCGTTATTGATATTTGTATTGACTTTAACGGGGGTAATGATAGGGAAGTTTAAATATAAGACATCGATTTTGGCTTCTCTTGAAAAGATTGCATTTGAACAAGAGAAAAATAGAAGAGAACAGAAGCAGGAAGAGTTTAAGAAAAGTATAACAAATAGATATATTGAATTAGGTAATTCTCTTTTAAATGTTTCAAATCTTGAGGTGGCTAAAACTGAATTTGAAAATGCAATAAAGATAGATCCTTTAAATACTGATGCACAGTTAGGTTTAATCAAATCTGAGATTTTTTATTCAACTAAAAATGGCATTTATAATGCGGAAGTATCTAGAAAGAAAATAGAACTTATTTTAGAGGAAAAACCATCTGATCCCCATGCTTGCTCTTTTTTAGGTGATGTATACAATTCCCTTTTTACAGATGAACATGCGGACATAGCGTTAGAGCTATATAATAAAGCTATTTCATTTGATGATAAAATTGCAACAGCATATTTCGGTATTGGAAGTATAAATGATAGAAGGGGTAAGCTTGATGATGCGTTAAGTTGGTACACAAAGGCTTATAACTTATCTCAATGGAATCCTTTCTATGCAAATAGTATTGCGTATCAATGTCTTCAAAGAAAGCAATATAAAGAGGCTGTAAAAAAATATGAATTAATCTTAAGAATACAAGGCGACTTTATAATTCCATATTATAATATATCAAACTGTTATAGGATTCTTGGTAATTTTGAAATTGCACATTTATATCTGCTACGTTTGCTTGATTTGTTGGAAAATAATAAAATAACTTCTCTAAATTATAATCGTGGGGCGTGGTTTTATAATGTAAATTCTGAAAATATACTAATTAATAATATTGAAGAAAAAAAATGTTGGGCTTATTATGGTATGGCATTAACAAATTATCTATTAGATGATAATGTTAAT
>SESB01001759.1_pt1 | contig 13576 bp, 8 predicted proteins | sample 3171441 | NCBI WGS metagenome assembly SESB01 (sample SAMN06051867, study PRJNA518727) | freshwater metagenome | biome: subpolar coniferous forest; feature: holomictic lake; material: water; isolation source: holomictic Lake 227, 6 m depth | place: Canada: near Kenora, Ontario | collected 2014-07-08...
TTAAAAACGATGTTGGTCATGGCCGTGAGGTATTCATTAAGCAGGCGGACAAGTTCTTCCGGCGTTAGTTTTTCCGAAATTGTGGTGAAACCGCGGATGTCGGAAAACAAAACCGACAGATCCTTTTTAACGCCGCCGAGCTTGAGTTTTGTCGGGTCTTTAAGCATTTCATTGATGACGGAGGCTGTAAGGTAGTACTGAAAGGCGCCCCGTATTTTCTTCTTTTCCCGTTCTTCCTTGATGTAGTGATAAATCGTGATGCCCAGATAAATAGCAATCATCGTCAGCACTGGATAGACTAAAGTAAGCCAGATGTTGAAAGCATAAAAAGCCAAGAGGTTGACGGCAATAAAGGAGCCGATAATAAGAAGGGCGATAAGCGCTCCTAAAGCAGCGCGCAGGCGGGTGATGATTAAGGCCATCGCCAGACCAAAGGCAATAATGGCGAGAATATCAACCAATCGAATCAGTGATGAAAATATTAAAAAATTCGAATGGAGGATATTGTCAATGACATTGGCATGAATTTCCACTCCGGGATAGACAGGGCTAAACGGCGTGACTCTCAAATCATAGACAGCTGTTGCCGTAACGCCAACCAGAACAATTTTACCTCGCAGTTTTTCCGCCGGTATTTTACCCTGAAGAATATCATGGATGGAGTAATGCGGGAAAGTTTTAGACGGGCCCATATAGTTGATCAGCAGCCTGCCGCGATCATCGGTGGGAATGGTGATATCGCCTAGTTTGATACTTTCGACACCGTATTTTTCCAGATTTAAAGAGAGCGTCGGCCAATCCAGATATTGAGAAAGCAGGGAAATGGCCAGTGACGGGTAATAATTATTCTGGAATTTAATAACCAGCGGCGACCAGCGCATAGTGCCGTCAGTATCCGGCAGAGTATTAAAATAACCGCTGTTTTGAGCCGCCGCCGAAATATTTTTTATATTGACCTCAGGGGCATAGGCTGTTCTAATCCTTTGGTCATCGGGATTTTGAGTAGGCGAGTTAATTATCTGGTAGCGGGAATTGCCGATGAGTTCAGCTCTTGAAGCAATGTTTTTTCGGGCTAAAACCATGTCTTCCCCTGTGCCGGTATAAAAATAATATCCCAGAGTAACATTTTTGGCACGGGCAATTGATCCGGCAAGTATTGCGTCAATATCGGCAGTTTCCCGTTTTTTGGCAAGCAGAGCAACGGAGGAGCCATTGATACCCTGTTTTTTCATTTCGGCAGATAACTCATCGATGGTTCTAAGGCTGGAATTATGATCAGGTTCAGAAAATACTATATCAAATCCGATAGCCTTTACCTTGTTTTCCTTGAGTTTATCCACCAATCTGGCGATCACTGTGCGCGGCCACGGCCAGCGGCCAATCTCCTTGATGCTTTCATCATCAACAACGGCAATAACTGTTTCGCCTCCGGTAACCATTTTCCCCCGGGCGACCATCCGCAAATCCAGCGTTTTGAGCTCAATAAAGCGCAGGAAGCGAAAATCAAGAAAAAAGAGGATAAGCGACAAAACAATTATGAAAACAGTTATTTTGAAAGGTGATACCTGCAAAATATTCAGAATTTTTTGTTTCATGATTTGGCCTTTCGTCTATATCCGGTACAGACCAGTTGATTTTCTTTGTAATCATATCAAACCACTGATGAAAGTCAAGTTATCTGTAATTTAAATATCTGTAATTAATGTTAATCTTTGCTTGAAAGATTTTTTTTTTTGAATTATACTAAAGCCAATCTCAGTATAAATATAAAATCACTCAAAAATCAGGAGGAAGAGCAAATGTCGAGAGTAAAAGCTGGAGATGTTTTGAGGTGTGAAGTTTGCGGACTTGCTGTAGTTGTGGATGAAGAGTGCGGATGCATCACGGCTGAAATTATTTGTTGTGAAGAACCAATGATGAACAAAGGCCCGGCCGTGCGAAAAAAAGTTGTGGCAGCGGCAGCGCCAAAGAAAAAAGCCAAGAAAAAAGAAGTTAAAAAGCCCACTGTCAAAAAGAAGAAGCCCACAAAGAAATAATTCAGCAGGTTGATGTGTCCACCGCATGTTTGGATTTAGAGGCTAGAAGAGCAAAGATGTAAGTAAGATTTGAGGCGCTCATGAAAAAAGAAGAAAAAACAGCTAAATCCAAAACCAGTGTTGTTACCCGCAAGGCAGGCTCGCTTCGACAAAGCTCAGCGCAGGCAGCAAAAAAAGCGCAGGCAGGCAAAGCAGTAAAGTCTGGGCCGGCAGAGAAGGCGCTGCGCAAGGTGGCAGAAAAGATCACCCGGGAAGAAACGGCACAAAAGCCTCTGGACATCTCCAAAATGTCGCCTGCGCAGATAAAACGGGCGCTCCATGAACTGCGAGTCTATCAGATTGAGTTGAACATACAAAATGAGGAGTTGAAAAGTACTCAGGTTGAATTGGAAGCCTCGCGGGAAAGCTATTTCGAGCTCTACAATCTGGCGCCGGTAGGCTATCTCACAATCAGCGAAAAGGGATTCATTCTCAAGGCTAATCTCACCGCCGCCACTCTGCTGGGCTGCACCAAAAGCACACTCGAAAACAAACTATTTAGCCTTTTCATCATTACAGAAGACCAGGACATCTACTACCGGCATCGGAAAGAGCTTATTGAAACCCATCAGGCAGCCGCGCCGCAGACTTGCGAACTGAAGATGGTTAAAAAAGATGGTACTGCCTTCTGGGGTCAACTGGTAACCACCTGCATGCAGGACGATAAAGGCGCGCCAGTATTGCGCTCTGTACTCACCAACATCACTGAAAGCAGGAAGGCCGAGCAGGCAATCCGGGATAGTGAAAAAAAGTTCAGGCTCGCTTTTGAAAATTCCAGGGATGCTATTATCTGGGCCAACAGTGAAACCGGCATCATTGCAGACTGCAATTCCGCAACCACGGAGCTCTTTGAAAAGACTCAAGGGGAGATTGTCGGCAGCCATCAGAGCAGCCTGCATCCAGCCGGGAAGGCTCAATATTACAGGGAGATGTTCGCGGACCAATCCCAGGACATGCGCAGTGGTGTTGAAGCGGAAATTATTACCGGCAAAGGCGCCATCAAGACGGCTACCATCAACGTGACCAACACAGAATTTGGAGGGCAAAAAATCATCCAGGGTGTTTTCCGCGACATCACTTCCCACAAGCGTGCGGAAGAAGATAGGCGGGGCCTTGAAGAACGCCTGAATCGTGCCGAGAAGTTTGAAGCCCTGGGGCTGCTTGCAGGCGGTGTCGCTCATGATCTTAATAATGTCCTGGGGATAGTTGTAGGCTACGCGGAACTGCTGCTTAATGAAGTAGATGAAAAAAGCACGTTGAGAAAAGATGTGGTCACCATTATGGAAGGGGGCCAGAAAGCGGCAACAATTGTGGATGATCTGCTGGCTATGGCCAGAAGAGGTGTGGTCGGCAGAAAAGTCCTGAACTTAAACCAACTGATTAATGATTTTAAAAAATCTCCGGGTTGGGAGAAAATACTTTCCTATAACCCATCTGTGCAAATTAAGGCCAATCTGGAACCGGATCTGCTAAACATCTCCGGTTCTTCCGTCCACCTGGAAAAAACTTTATACAATCTGGTTTCCAATGCCTGTGAGGCCATGGTCAACGGCGGCACATTAACCATTAAAACAACCAATCAGTATATAGACAAACCTATCTCGGGATATGACACTATTAATGAGGGAGATTATGTTGTCCTTTCTGTATCCGATGAAGGAGAAGGCATATCGGCAAACAATCTGAAACGCATTTTTGAACCATTCTACACGAAGAAAATCATGGGCAGAAGCGGCACAGGGCTGGGGCTTCCGGTTGTCTGGGGTACGGTGAAAGATCATAACGGGTATATTGATGTTGTAAGTGTTGAAGGCAAAGGAACCACCTTCACCTTATATTTTCTGGTTTCTCGAGAAGATATTGCAACCGAGGCTCTGATGATACCCATTTCTGAATATCTGGGTAATGGCCAATCCATTCTGGTAGTAGATGATGCAGAGGATCAACGGAATCTGGCGGCACGCATACTCAAGCTGCTCAATTACAATGTATCTTGTGTTGCAAGCGGAGAAGATGCAATCAAATATTTAAAAGAACATAAAACAGATTTACTGGTCTTAGATATGATTATGGATCCGGGCATGGACGGATTGGATACTTATCGGGGCGTTCTGAAAACAAACCCGAAGCAGAAGGCGATTATTGTCAGCGGTTTTTCTGAATCTGACCGGGTGCGGGATGCCCAGGCTCTTGGTGCCGGCGCATACATTAAAAAGCCTTACATCATGGAAAAGATCGGGCTGGCGGTAAAGAAGGAACTGGAAGGCAAAAGATGAATATCCAATATCCAACGCCCAATTTCCAACAGATGAAGGGGAAAAATGTTTGGTGGAACAAGCGGAGCGGTTCCACCAAACAATGCGATAATCGGTGGATGCCCGGCATACGAGAATATGTCGCAATCCCATAAGCCGTTTATAGTATTGGGATTGCCACGTCGTCCAAGGGACTCCTCGCAATGACAAACAAGGAAGAACAATGACTTCCTTACTTGGATATTGGAAATTCAAATAATAGATATTCGCCGGGTCGGTCGCGTGCCCTTCAGGGTAGACCCGGCCTACACGGCGCAAAACATAATGTTGTAGGCCGGGTCACCGACCCGGCGGCGAAAGATCAGATATTGGACATTTAAATAACAGGGGAAAACGACATGAAAAAAGTGCAAAAAGTCTCTAAATCGAAGGTAGGCCGTGTGGCCTCACCCGGCGCAAAACCCAAAAAAGAAACCAAGGTCAAAAAGGAGATTAAGATAGAAGAGACAAACGAGAAAACCCCTGCCAGTTTTCCTATCGTGGGCATTGGCGCCTCCGCCGGGGGGCTTGCAGCCTTTGAGGCTTTTTTCTCCGGCATGCCCACCGACACCGACGGATTCGGCCAGATCACCGAAGGCCCCGGCATGGCCTTTGTCCTGGTGCAGCATTTGGCGCCGGATCATAAGAGCATTCTCACCGACCTCATCCGTCGCTACACCCGCATGCAGGTATTTGAAGTGGAAGACGGGATGCAGGTTATGCCGAACTGCGCCTACATCATCCCGCCCAATCGCGACATGGCTTTCCTCAACGGCACACTCCAATTAATGGAACCGGCCGCCCCGCGCGGGCAGCGTTTGCCGATTGACTTCTTTTTCCGGTCGCTTGCCCAGGATCAGCATGAACGCGCCATCGGCGTAGTCCTTTCCGGCACAGGCTCTGATGGCACATTGGGCATTCGAGCAATCAAGGGTGAAGGCGGCATGGTCATGGCCCAAAACCCAGCATCTACCGAGTATGACGGTATGCCCAGAAGCGCCCTTGGTACAGGGCTTGTGGACTACGAACTGCCGCCGGCGGAGATGCCCGCCCAAATCATCGCCTATGTCGCCCATGCCTTTGGCAAGCTGCAGCATGCAGGCATTATTCCCGCGCCCAAGGCCGAAAACGCGCAGAAGAAGATTTTTATCCTGCTGCGCGCCCAGTCCGGCCACGATTTTTCCCAGTACAAACTATCCACGATTAATCGCCGCATCGAGAGGCGCATGGCCGTAAATCAAATCGCCACGATGGAAGCTTACGTCAAGCATTTGCAGCAGACACCGGTAGAGGTGGAAGCTCTCTTTCGCGACATGTTGATCGGGGTTACCAGTTTCTTCCGCGATCCTGCGGCATTCAAAATAGTTGAACAAGAAGTCATCCCGAGGCTTTTTGCCGGCAAGAGCGCGGAGGCCGTAATCCGTATCTGGGTGCCGGGCTGTTCCACAGGAGAAGAAGCCTATTCCCTGGCAATACTTCTTGCCGAAAGGCAGGAGGCGATGAAGCGCAGCTTCAAGGTGCAGGTTTTTGCCACCGACATTGACGGCCATTCCATCGCCAGTGCGCGTACCGGTCTCTATCCGGCCAGCATCAGCGCTGATATCTCCAGGGATCGGCTGACACGCTTTTTTGCAATCGAGCAAGAAGGCGGCTTCTACCGCATCCACAAAGCCATCCGTGATATGCTGGTTTTTTCCGAGCAGAATGTCATCAAAGACCCGCCATTTTCCAAGCTGGACATGATCAGTTGCCGCAACCTGCTTATCTATCTGAACGGCGATTTGCAGAAGAGGATCATCCCCTTGTTTCACTATGCTCTGAACCCGGGATGTTTTCTCTTTTTGGGCACCTCGGAGACCGTGGGAGAATTTGACGATCTTTTTGCCGCGCCTGAGCGTAAGCAGAAACTGTATCAACGCAAAGACGATTTTCACAGCGCGGGACGCGCCAATCTTGGCCGGTTTCTGCCGCCCATGACGGCAATTGACGTCGCTATTCCACGGGGCGCAGGAAAGTTACCCGCCCTCAGGAAGCTGCCGCTGCGCGATATTACCGAACAAGCGCTGTTGCAACAAGTAGCCCCGGCAGGAGCTCTGGTCAACAGTCGTGGCGACATTCTCTACCTCCACGGCCGCACCGGCTTGTTTCTGGAACCAACACCTGGCGAGGCGGGAACAAACAACATTCTGAAAATGGCACGAGAAGGATTGAAGCGAGAGCTGACTACGACTCTGCACAAAGCCATCGGGACAAAAGACATCGTGCGTTCCAATGGATTACGCGTCAAAACCAATGGCGATTTCACCACCCTTCACCTGACCATACGTCCGGTGGCTGCAGGCCAAGCCGAGTCAGCCGAGGCGCCCTTGTACCTGGTTATTTTAGAGGAAGCACCGAATCAGGTCACCCTGCCTGCAAAAACCATGGACGATGCGCCTGTAGGCCTCGCGCCCTCACGCGGCAAGAAAGCTACATCCCCCAAACCTGGCGCAGTTAACGAAAAAGCGGAAGCCCGTATCGCGGCGCTCCAGCAGGAACTGCGGGCCAAGGAGGAATACCTTCAGACCGCCAATGAGGAGCTGGAAACATCAAATGAAGAGCTCAAATCTTCCAATGAAGAGATGCAGTCGGTCAACGAAGAGCTGCAATCTACCAATGAGGAGTTGGAGACATCCAAGGAAGAACTGCAATCGGTAAATGAAGAACTGGCGACAGTCAACTCTGAACTGCAAACCAAAGTAGGGGATTTGTCACAAGCTAATAACGACATGAACAACCTGCTTGCCGGCACGGGCATCGCTACTGTTTTTGTGGATCATCAACTGCGCATCCTGCGATTCACCCCTACCGCTGCCGCGATTATCAACCTGATCCAGAGCGACGTGGGCAGGCCTGTGGGTCATATCGTTTCCAATATGAAAGGATACGACCGCCTGATTGCCGATACGCAGGCGGTGCTGGACAGCCTGATTCCCCAGGAGGTGGAGGTGCAGACGATAGAGGGCAAGTGGTACACGATGCGCATTATGCCCTATCGCACAATGGATAACGTGATTGAAGGCGCGGTAATCACCTTTATGGATATCAGCGACATAAAGAAGGCGCAGATGGCGCTTAGCAAAAGCGAGCAACAGTTTAAAAAACTGTTTGAAGAAGCGCCTCTGGGCATTGCTTTGATTGATTCACTGACGGGGCATATCTATGAGGCTAATCCTGTTTTTGCCAATATCACGGGCAGAACAGTGGAAGAAATAAAGCTTATCAACTGGATGAGCATCACGCATCCAGATGATATCCAAAACGAGCTCAATAATATGGTGCGGCTGAATGCCGGGGAGAGTAGCGGATTCACGATGGAAAAACGCTATCTTCATCGTGATGGGTCTGCGGTCTGGACTAACATGACGATTGCACCGGTGATAGTCGCAGATAAAGCGTATCCACGTCATCTCTGCATGATAGAAAACATCGACGAAAGCAAGCGGATGCGGGAGGATATAAAAAACAGTGAAGAGCGTTACCGGACCGTGGTTGAGTTGTCGTCCCACGCGATTGCCATTCACCGGAACGGGAAAATAATTTATGCCAATCCGGCAGCCGTCCAGATGTTTGGCGCAAGGTCTGTGGAATCCCTGATAGGTAACCCTATCCTCGACCGACTTCACCCGGATTCCCATAAAGCCGTGATGGAGCGGGTGCAGAAGGTGATCAGCGAAGGCGGCAAAGCGCCGGCGGTTGAGGTGAAATATATCAAGCTCGATGGAACGGTATTATATGGGGAAGCCGTGGCTACACGGATTCTATACGATGGAGTGCCGGCTGTTTATGCTGCCATTATAGATATCACCGAGCGAAAGGCGACCGAGGAAGCGCTGCGCAAGGCCAATGAACTGCTCCGCCTGGCCGTGGTCGTGCGCGACGCGCACGATGCTATCACGGTTCAGGATTTGGATGGACGCATCATCGCCTGGAATCCGGGAGCTGTGCGGATGTATGGCTGGAGTGAAGCCGAGGCGCTGGCTATGAACGTCAGCGAACGTATCCCGGAAGAGCATCGCAAAACCGCGATGGCCAAGGTGCAACAGCTAAGCAGGGCGGAAATTCTGGAATCGTATCTCACCTACAGGATCGCCAAAGATGGTTCTATCGTGGAAGTCTCAATAATCTCCACAGCTTTGGTCGACGAAACAGGAAAAGTGTACGCGATTGCGACAACGGAAAGAGCAAAAGGAAAATAGTGTAGGCCGGGTCACCGACCCGGCGGAAACCATGGTTATATAGATTATTCGCCGGGTCAGGTGACCCTGCCTACAACAAAAATTAATATGTAGGCCGCGTGACCCCACGCGGCGGCAAATAAGGTCATGATTTATGGCTGATGAAACCAACATGCCGAGGCGATTGCGACGATTGTCAAACATCTGGCAATCTACCCCCCGATTCTTTCTCACTTTGTGTTCGGCGGAACGTAAGCGGTGCCTGGCATCTGATCGCGTTCATTCTGCGTTTATCGAATTCATGCAGGGTAGCCCTAAACGATATGGGTGGTCATGTGGCGAATATGTGTTGATGCCCGATCATCTCCATTATTTCGCCGCGCCTTTTCCGGATGGCGTGACAATGGGCGCATGGATAAAAGCAACAAAGGCATTTGTGCGGACAGGCGCAAAAGAAGGGGGATGGAATTGGCAGAAGGGTTTTTTTGATCATGTTTTGAGATCGAATGAATCTTACGCGGAAAAATGGGAATACGTGCGGCAAAATCCGGTGCGGGCAGGTCTGGTAACAAAGCCCGATGATTGGCCGTTCCTGGGCCAGATTGACATTCATGAATTGTAGGTTTTGCGCCTGGTCAGATTATTCGCCGGGTCAGTGACCCGGCCTACAACAAAAATTAATATGTAGGCCGTGTGACCTCACACGGCGTAAAATATTCGCTGAGTGTTGGATATTGGACATTCAAACAAAAGAGTGAACTAGATGAAAAAGACAATCAAGAAAAATGGTTCCCCGACACATCTTACTCTGCGCCAGCGGGCAGAAGAAATCGCCCTGGAAACAGCGGATGTGTCGCCGGAAAATATTGATGGTCAAACGCCTGCGGAAATACGGCAGACACTCCACGATATGCGTGTCCACCAGATCGAGCTGGACATGCAAAAAGAGGAGCTGTGCCGGGCACAGGCAGAGATCGAAGCCTCCCGCGCCCGCTACTTCGACCTCTACGATCTGGCGCCGGTAGGCTATATTACCTTGAGCAAGCAGGGGCTGATCCTCGAGGCCAACCTCACTGCTGCAACTCTTTTAGGTGCGCAAAAGAAAAATCTCAGTAAACGCAGCTTCTCTTGGTTTATCCTCAAAGAAGACCAGGATATCTACTACCTGCATCGCAAACTGCTCCTGGAAATAGGTGAGCCACAGGCATGCGAGCTACGGATGGTGAAAATGGACGGGCTGTCCTTCTGGGCGCATCTGCAGATAACTGCGGCGCAGAACCCCTCGGAGAACCCGGGGCAGGCTGATGGCAAGCCTGTGTACCGTGTCGTCTTGAGCGACATAACCTCGCGCAAAAAGGCGGAAGAAACTACTCATCAGGCCAAAGAAAAGCTGGAAGAGACGAACCGCGAACTGGAACAGGCTCTCGCGCGAGAGCAGCAACTGGCCCGCACGGATGGTTTAACCGGCATTTACAACCGGCGCTATTTTTTTGAGCTGGCCACGCGGGAATTCAGCGCCGCCCTGCGCTATTTGCGGCCGCTTTCTATAATATTGTTTGACGCGGATAACTTAAAACAGATCAACGATTCCTTTGGACATCAGGTAGGCGACAGGTTGCTTGCCCTGCTGGCAAAGACTGCCGCTGAACAGCTACGCGCTGTTGACGAGTTGGCGCGTTACGGCGGTGATGAATTCATTGTCCTGCTGCCCCAGACCAGCGCGCAGCAGGCGTTTCCCATTGCCGAACGCATTCGCGAGCAAACCGCAGCCATACGCATGGAGACAGGCAGAGATCCGTGTGGCGTTACGCTGAGCATGGGCATCGCCGGGACGGAAGGCGAACCGGGAGATTCAAGTATTGAAGCTGTCATTTCGCGCGCGGATAAAGCTTTGTACCAGGCAAAAGCAGAAGGCCGCAACCGGGCAGTGATATACGGTGAAGAAAAGAAAAAGAGTATTGATAATGTTTGATGGCTACTTGGTATAAAATAAGCTGAGAGGTGGTTGAATTTCCGGCAGTTTATCGCCTTCATACAAAACTTTTTCCAGATAAAGCCCGGATGGCGGAGCGGTGAACCTTGCGGGAGCATCTGAATAAGAACTGAGCATCTTGAATATGTCACCTGCCGTAAAATTACCCCGGCCAGCCTCCACTACAATTCCCACGATGCGTCGCACCATCTTCCACAGAAAATGAGAGCCGACAACCCGCACAGCGATTAGATCGTCAAATTCCTTGAGCTCCACTTTTTCAATATTCACTTGAGTGGAGGTATCTTTTTCCATTCTTTTGTCGGCAAACGAGGCAAAATCGTGGAAGCCCGCAAATAAGCTCAATGCCTGCTGCATCTTGCTTAGATTGAGATTGTCTTTGATCCACCAGACATAACGCTTGCCAAAAGCAGTGCGTCTTTTGGCAATAAGATAAAGGTAGCTGCGGCTCACAGCGCTATGGCGGGCGTGAAACCGTGGTGGCGCGTTTTCCACTTTTAATATATTGATACCGGCGGGCAGATTATCGTTAAGACCGATGCGCAGTGTCTCGAGGTTGAATTTTTTTGCGCTCTCCAAATGGGCGACCTGCCCCAAAGCGTGGACTCCGGCGTCGGTGCGTCCGGCACCCTGAACATCGACAGGCGTACCGGAAAAATTTTGCGCGGCGGTAATCAGCGTGCCTTGAATGCTTTTCGCGTTTTTCTGGGTTTGCCAGCCGCTGTAATTAGTGCCTTCGTATTCCAGGACAATTTTGTATTTATTCGTCACTGCTTTTTGTCCTGATTTAATTTATCAGGCTCTATTATATTCATTGCCGTAATCGCTTTTAACAGAGTGCCGCTTTCCGGATCTATGGAGCTTAGCTCCGCGCCGGGACGCAGGGTTGTGATTACCGCCTGCCCGATAATTTTTCTTCCCTCTTTGCCCGTTATGTCTTTTGTCCGAATACCCCAGATGTTGTGAAAAATAAGCGCACGGCCACTATTTTCGCCGATATAAAGCATCACATGGCCTTTACGCCAAAGCAGGCTGAGATAAGGGACTCCTTTTTCCAGAATGATTTTTTCTTTTTGCTCGGGATCAAGACCTTGCAGGTTTACATAACTTCCTACTTCTTTAACTTGATCTTCCGAATGCCGGGGCAGCCAGATACCGAAAGGAGCAAAAAAATCCCGGGTCATGGCCGAACAATCGCGGTTGCCGTAAAGCCCGCCCCAGCCGTAAGGCTCACCAATCAGTTCATTGGCAATCTTGATGGCATTACGTGAGGTTAAGCGCAGCGGCTTGACCGCGGAAAGTTCCATTAAAACAAAACCATGTCGAATCACGGCATTGTTGTTTTTATCGGTAAAGGCGGTAAGCACTTCCAGCTTCCCCGCTGTTTCCTGAATGAGCGGAAAGATATAACCAAGCGATGCCTTGAGAATAAAACTATCGTCATCATCCAGGATTGAAGTTTGATCTTTGATAATAACTGCGTACCTGCCGCTCTCCCAGGTTTTAATAAAATCAGGACTGACTCTGGCAAAATCATCGGCAGGTATCCAGCCAAAGGTAAAAGATGTCTCCACCAATGCCCATGATTTATCGGCACTGATGTGGCAGACAAAAATCGGCGTATTTGCGGGCACTGACGACCTCTGTAAATTATCAAAAGGCCAACTGGAACTATCTCCATTAGAACTGTTAAAATGCGGTCTTTGTGTGGGAAGCGAGCGCAGATTGGTTTCTCTTGTTGTAATGGCGGCGTAACCAGAGTTGGGATAGTTGTGCAGAGCAGCGTTTTGTTTGTGTTTTTTCAACCAATCTTTGGAATGTTTCAGTTTGTTTTCACCAAACCCGAGATTTACACCAAACTTGGTGAAATCAAGATTCACCCTTTCCGGTAGGGCATAAAAGGGCTGGCGCTGATGCCAAACGGAAAAATACATGATGTTGTAATCTTCATCAAATTGAGCTTGAGCATCGCCTGTCAGAAGATCCCTGGCCTTAATAGATTCGTCTATATAAGCGGCATGATCCTGACGAAGATCAACGACATCTTTTATGGTTTCCGGCGCAGAAACGCAGCCGGATAAGGATAAAAGCAAAATGGCAAATATGAAGAACCTTATTTTCACAGAAAACACCTTTAACGATATTGTCGGTTCTTATAGACTTATTTTGAGTTGTACGCAAGATTAATTGGTATAATACCAAGTAAGCTTTCAAAAACTAATATTTTAATGTATGAAAGCACCTTGGCATAATACCAAGTAAGCTTTCAAAAAATTCATAGTTGTTTTTTGAAAGCAACTTGGTATTAATAATTTTGTGGTATATGAAAAAAAAGACTGGTATAAGGAACAAGTACAGTTTCGCTAAATTTGATCGCCGGGTCCGGCAAAAAGGAGTTGAAAAGTGCAAGATTTTGTCCCCAAAAAAATATTTTTTACAAAAGGTGTAGGTACGCACAAGGATGAATTGCATTCCTTCGAACGTGCGCTGCGTAATGCCGGTATTGAAAAATGTAATCTGGTACAGGTTTCCAGCATATTCCCGCCGCGTTGCAAAATGATATCGAAAGCGCAGGGGCTGAAACAACTGATTCCCGGCGCGATTACTTATTGCGTCCTCAGCCGCTGTTGCAGCAATGAACCAAAAAGACTGCTGGCGGCATCGGTTGGTTGCGCGATTCCCGCGGAAAAGTCTTCTTATGGATACATTAGTGAACATCACGCCTACGGACAAACCGAGAAACAGGCGGGCGATTATGCGGAAGATCTGGCCGCCGCGATGCTTGCCTCCACTTTGGGCATTGATTTCGATGTTGATGAAAGCTGGGATGAAAAAAAGGAGATTTTTAAAATCAGCGGCAAGATTGTCCGCACGCTTAATGTGACTCAGTCCAAAATATGTAAAGATAATAATTTTACAACAGTAATCGCTGTAGCCGTGTTTGTTTTTTAAAGATAAAGGAGCGCGTTAATCATCAATGGGAATCACGGGTATAAA
>SESB01001764.1_pt1 | contig 13546 bp, 13 predicted proteins | sample 3171441 | NCBI WGS metagenome assembly SESB01 (sample SAMN06051867, study PRJNA518727) | freshwater metagenome | biome: subpolar coniferous forest; feature: holomictic lake; material: water; isolation source: holomictic Lake 227, 6 m depth | place: Canada: near Kenora, Ontario | collected...
AGTCGTAGCGGTCGTGGTCCATGCCATAGCGGCGCAGCGGGTAGTCCAGGTAATCGGTTGGCAGGCTCATGGCGCTTCTCCCACAGTTTGGGCCGCCGCCGCAAAGGCGTCGTGGTAGTTGTCCCGGAAATAATGCGCGATCTCGCGCCCGGTGGCCAGCCACACCTTGTCATGGCCGGTGATGTAGGACAGCGCCTCCTCGAAAGCGGCAAGGCGGTACGGCTGGCCGATCAGATACGGGTGCAGCGGAATGCACATCACGGTGCCGGAGCGCTCGCCTTCCTGGTACAGGCGGTCAAACTGGCGCTTGAGGATGTCGGCGTAGCGCCGCGGCGAAACCAGGTTGACGTTGTAGACGATGGTGTCGTTCATTTCCAGCGAATACGGAATGCTCGAGAGCTTGCCCTGCTTGACCTTGACCGGGCCCGGCTGGTCGTCGTGGAACAGGTCGCAGACATAGCTCAGCCCCATCTCGGCCACCAGGTCCATGGTGCGGTCGGTGTAGGTCAGGGCCGGCGCCAGCCAGCCGTCGAGTTTCTGGCCGGTGTGCTTTTTGATGGTGTCGATCGAGTCCTGGATCACCGCGCGTTCCTGCGCTTCGTCCATGCCCATCAGGTAGCGCGTGTTGTAGGTGCCGTGGGAGTAGAACTCCCAGTCGTTCTCGGCGCAGGCGGCAATCACCTCGGGGTGGTGCTCGCACATGGCGACGTTGAGCGAGACGCTGCCGCGCATCTTGCAGCGCTTCATGGCCTCGAGCATGCGCCAGAAACCGACCCGGTTGCCGTAATCGCGGTAGGAATAATTGAGCACGTCGGGCATGGGCCGCGGCCACGGTGCACGCGCCGGATTGCGCGGCGGATTGAGCTCGTAGAACTCGACGTTGGGCGCCACCCAGAAGGCCACGCGCGCGCCGCCCGGCCAGCGGATCTGCGGCCGCTGGTCATAGGGCAGGTAATCGTAAAAGTCGGGATCGCGTTTCATCGCGCGGCTCCCGCAGCGGGTGCCACCCTGCCCAGTTGATCGAGCGTCTCGCGCACCGTCAGCACATCGGCGTACTTGAGCGCCATGTCGTAGAGGTTGGCAAAGTGCGGGCTCTCGTGCTTGTCGGCCACACACTCTTCGGGCACGATGGTGCGGTAGCTGCGCGACAGGCTGTCGACCACCGTGGCGCGCACGCAGCCCGAGGTGGAGCCGCCCGTCACCACCACGCTGTCAACGCCGTGGAAGTTGAAGATGGAGCCCAGATTGGTTTCAAAAAAGGCCGAGGCCATGCGCTTGTTGATGATGATGTCGCGCACATGGTCGATCTGCAGGCGTTCGTCAAACTCGGAGCGCACACTGCCGACCTTGATGTTTTGCAGCGAGTCGGGCGTGTTGGTGCGTGTGCCCCAGACGCCGCAGTCCTCGCCCGACTCCATGTAGGCGACATAAGTCCACACCACCGGAAAACCCCGCGCCCGAAAACCCGCAGCCAGTTCGTTGATGTAATCAAGCTGCTTCGGGTCGGTCTCGTAGGCGGTGGCAAACTTGCCGACGCTGGTGTAGGCCTTTTGCAGGTCGATGTTGATCAGGGCCGGCATGCGGCCAAAGCCGAAGCGCTTGCGCGTCGGGTTCGCCTTGATTTCTTCATAGAGCTGGCGAGCGGTCTTGTCGGAGGTTTGCATCATGTGAGGGGCTTTCAAAAAATGAGGGCGGCGCTGGCCGAAATACTGCATCCATAACTTTGTTCTGTCAATAGAACATTTGAATCAGGCGCGCGGCGCCTGCTCCAGAAGGGTGATCCACTGCGGCAGTGAGGCCTTGCCGGCACACAACGCCAGCGTGGTCTGCAACACCTGTTCCGAATGCGCTGCTGACCAGACGCGACCGGTGAGGTCCATGAACTTCTGGCGCAGCTCTTCGTGGGTGTAGGGCGAGGCGTCGTCGCCGCGGTTCACGCCGACCTCGCCAATCCATTGGCGGCCGTCGGTGGTGGTGATCACCACCCGCGCCGGGCGCTCGTGCGGCAGGCGCCGCGTCATGGCCGGGTCTTCGCAGACATCAACTTTTTGCGCCAGCGCCAGCACGCGCGGGTCGCGCACCGCGTCCCAGGTGAAGCTCGCCAGCGCGCTGCTGCCGTTGACGATGCGCGTGGCCACTGCAAACGGCACCGAGAACTTGGCCGCCAGCGTGTTGCGCGGCGCCTTGTCGCGCAATTCGGCTGCCAGGTTGTAGCTGGTCACCTGCACATCGGCAATCTGCTCGGGCAACGGCAAGGGGCCGCGCGCTGCGATCACGTCAATGGCGTCGAGCGTGCCGTGGTTGAAGCGGCAGCACGAATGCAGCTTGAAGTAGTTGTGCAGCAGGTGCCAGTCCTGGCCCATCTCGTGCAGCAGAACTTCGGTGTCAAAGCGCTCGGAAATGATCTGCCCGAAGAGCGAGCCCGGGCCGTCGTGTTCGCCGGTGAAGCCGCAGCTCTCCAGTTGCGAGGCCAGCAGGCCGTTGCGGTTGCTCATGCCGGCATAGACATTGCGCACCAGCCCGCCTTCGAGCATGGTCTTCTTGGACGTTGCCGTCACCAGCGAGGCGCCGATGTTGATGGTCTCGCGCATGGCCGTCGCGTCGCGGCCCAGCACACGGGCGCAGGCAGCCGCGGCGGCCACCGTGCCCCAGGTGCCATGCGGATGCATGGCGCTGCGCAGTTGCGAGGCCGAGCCCAGTCGTGAGCCCACCTCGTAACCCGCGACCAGGGCGGAGAGAAAGGTGTCGGCATTGGCGCCGCGCTGCTGGCACAAGGCCAGTGCCGCCGGCAGCACATGGATGGACGGGTGGCCGCGGCAGAAGCGGTTGCCCTCGTCCATTTCCAGAAAGGTGCCGGCCGTGCCGTTGATCAGGGCCGCCGCGTCGGCATGCGCCTGACGCCCCAGTCCGATCAGGCTGGCGCCGCTGCCAAAACCGGTTTGCGTGGCGAGTGCGCGCAGTTCCGGCTCGGCCGATCCGGCCACGATGGCCCCCACCGTGTCGGCCAGTATCCAGCCGGTGTGCTCGCGCACCGCAGCCGGCAAAGACTGGTATTGCAGGTCGGCCGCGAAGGCGCTGAAATGGTCAAGATAGTCCATGGCGTTGACATCCCAATTTATTTGAAACGGGTCTGAGCCGCCGTGCCCGCGCACAGGCTGTTCCAGGCTGTTTCAGATTTTTGCTGCAACGGGGCTTGACAAGCCGGCGCTGCGCATTCATAGTCTAGCCCAATTGTTCTATAGTTAGAACAATTAAATATTTCAACCCCCCATTTCGAGGATACGCCATGACTAACCAAGCCCGACTGTCCCGTCGACTGATTCTCCAGGCTGGTGCAGCAAGCACCATTCTGGGTGCGCCCGGCCTGCTGCTGGCGCAACCAAAGCCCGTCAAGATCGGATTGCTTCATCCCGTCAGCGGTGCGCTGGCGCTTGCCGGTGCACAGGGTCGCATGGGCTGCCAGTTCGCAATCGACGAGATCAACGCGGCCGGCGGTATCAAGGCACTCGGTGGTGCCAAACTCGAGGCCGCACTGGGCGACTCGCAGTCGCGCCCAGAAGTGGGTGTCTCGGAAGTTGAGCGCATGCACCAGGACGGTGTGGCGGCTTATGTGGGCTGCTTCTCCAGCGCCATTGCACTGCCGGCAACACAGGCAGCGGCCAAGTACAACACGCCGTTCATGATCGATGTCGGCGTGTCCGACGCCATTGTGAGCCGTGGTCTGAAAAATGTGTTCCGCCTGATGCCCGGCAACGGCAAGTGCGTCGATGACGCCTTCGCCGGTCTGGCCGAGGTCAACAAGGCGGCCGGCGGCATCGCCAAGACCGCCGTCATCGTGCACGAAGATTCGGAGTTCGGCACCAACACCGCCAAGCTGCTGGCGGCCAAATTGTCCGGCATTGGCCTGGAGGTCAAGGAAGTTCTCAAGCACGCCACGCCGACGCGCGACTTCTCCAATCTGGTGCTGCGCATCAAGTCGCTCAAGCCCGATCTGGTGATCATGAGCAACTACCAGAACGAGTATGTGCTGCTGGCGCGCACGCTGTACCAGCAGAAGGTTGATCTGGCCGGCCTGTTCACGGTGCTGGGCGGCGGCTTCAACTACAAGTTCGTCAAGGAATTGCCCGAGGTCGCGCAGTACACGATGGACTTCAACCACTGGTACAACCCGCGCAATCCGAAGGCACTCGACATGCGCAAACGCGTCGAGGCCAAGGGCGACCTGTTCACCTTCGAGGTTTACTGCGGTTACAACGCGGTCAAGTGCTACGCGGATGCCATTGAGCGCGCCAAATCGGCCGACAAGGAAAAGGTCATCGCGGCCCTCGAGGTCAGCACCTGGGCCGACCACTTCATGCCCTATGGCGCGACCAAGTTCGTCAACGGTCAGAACCAGGGTGGACGCGCCGTGCTGCTGCAGGCCTCCAAGTCGGACATCGACGTGGTCTGGCCCAATGAGTTTGCGGCCACCAAGGCCATCTTTCCGCGCCCCAAGTTCTAAGTCGATTGCTCAAGGCCTCAGAGGCTTTGGCTCCGCTGTAAAGGCGGGGCCAGGCTCGGCCTTTGTCAACCACCAGGAGAGATACATTGGATCTTTCGATCATCGCTGCAGCCACCATCAACGGCCTGCTGATAGGGGGAATCTACACCCTTGTCGCGTGCGGTCTGACACTGATTTACGGTGTGCTGCACATCATCAATTTCGCGCACGGCAGCATGCTCATGCTGGCCATGTTCGGCGTCTACTACCTGTTGAACAAACTCGGCGTTGACCCCTATCTGGCGCTGCTGGTCATGGTGCCTGTCATGTACCTGTTCGGCTATTGGCTGTACCGCCTGCTGATTGGCCGGCTCGCCAACGGCAAGGACGAGAACATCCTGCTGATCACGCTCGGACTGTCGATCCTGATCGAGAACCTGGCCCTGATGTTCTTCAAGGGCGATTCACGCACCATCACGGTGGCCTACTCCGACAAGATGGTCGAGATCGGTCCGACCCTGGTGTCGTTTCCCAAGGTGGTCTCTTTCGGCGCGGCCATGCTGCTGTGCGTGGTGCTGGGCCTGGTGATCCAGCGCACCGACATCGGCAAGGCGATTCGCGCCGTGGCCAAGGAGCGCGTCGGCGCGCGACTGGTCGGCATTGACGTTGAACGCGTATTCGCCATCGCCTACGGCATTGGTGTGGCCACGCTGGGTGCGGCGGCCTGCCTGCTGATGCCCATCTTCTACGTCTCGCCGACCACTGGCCATGTGTTCGTGATGGTGGCTTTCACCGTGGTCGTGCTGGGCGGCATGGGCAGTTTTCTGGGTGCTGTCGTCGGCGGCCTGATCGTCGGCCTGACCGAATCCTTTGGCGGACTTTTCCTGGGCGAGAGCCTGGGCCAGATCGGGATCTCGCTGATCTTTATCCTGATTCTGCTGTTTCGCCCGCAGGGTCTTTTTGGAGCCAAGCAATGAAGCAGCTGAGTAGCGCTCAGGCCTGGTTGCTGCATGGCAGCCTGCTGGCCATCGCCCTGATTTTTCCCTTTGTTTTCTCGTCGTCCTTCGCGGTGAATTTCGGCGTGCTCGCGCTGTTTTACGCCTTCATCGGGCAGTCGTGGAACCTCTCGGGCGGCTTCGCCGGTCAGCTCTCGTTCGGGCACGTGGTGTTCTTCGGCGCCGGCGCCTACGCCTCTACCATCCTGCAACTGCGCTTTGGCTTTTCGCCCTGGCTCGGACTGCCGGCAGGCGCCCTCGCCGGTGCTGTCGTCGGCTGGGTCATTGCGACCCTGTCCTTTCGCGCCGGACTCAAGGGCTCCTACTTTGCGCTGATCACGCTGGCCTTCGCCGAGGTGCTGCGCATTGTGGCCAACTCGGTTGAGATCACCGGCGGCGGCCTGGGCATGCTGATTCCGGCCAAGCCGAGCGCGGCCAATTTCCAGTTTTCCGAGCGCATCGGCTTTTACTTCGTGATCCTGGCGCTGACCGTTGCATCGATTGCCGTGGCCGTCTGGCTCAAGCACTCGCGCTTTGGCGCGCAACTCGCCGCCATCCGCGAGAACGAAGACGCGGCCCAGGCGCTGGGCATCAACGTCTTCTCCGAAAAGGTGAAGATCATGATGCTCTCGGGCGCGCTGTGCGGCATGGGCGGCTGCTTCTTCGCGCAATACTTTCTCTACATCGATCCGTCGATTGTTTTCGGCATCGACAAGTCGGTGGAGATGCTGCTGGTGAGCATGATTGGCGGCGGCGGCACGGTCTACGGCCCGCTGATCGGCGCCTTGCTGATGGCCGGGCTGAGTGACGCAACGCGCACGCTGACCAGCGTGCAGGGCCTGTCGCTGGTGCTCTATGGCACGCTGCTGGTCATCATCATCGCCTTTTTGCCAAACGGGCTGATCGACCTGTTCAAGCGCATGGGCTCGGCGTTCAGCAGGTTGACCGATTCAAGCAAGCGGGACACATGATGCTCAAGGTAACTGCATTAAGCAAAATCTTCGGTGGCCTCAGGGCCGTCGACAACGCCAGCCTGTCGGTCGACGCCGGCCAGATCGTGGCGCTGATCGGTCCCAACGGTGCCGGCAAGACCACGCTGTTCTCCTGCATCGCGGGCTTTCAGGGCATCAATGCCGGGCGCGTTGAATTCATGGGCCAGGACATCACCGGCCTGCCGGTGCACCAGATCGCCCGGCGCGGCATGGTGCGCACTTTCCAGATCACCCAGCCCTTTGCGCGGCTCTCGGTGCACGAGAACATCGCCGTCGGCGCCTACCAGAAGTACCCGCAGCGTGCCCAGGCCTGGGAGCACGCGCGCCGCATCGGTGAGCAGGTCGGCATGGGCGCCGTGCTGGAGCAGCCCGCAGCCGACTTGACCGTCGCCGGGCGCAAGCGCCTGGAGCTGGCGCGCACCCTGGCCACCGGCCCGAAGCTGCTGCTGCTCGACGAGGTCATGGCCGGGCTCAACCCGTCGGAGATCGGCGACATCATCGCCATCATCCGCGCCATCCGTGACAGCGGTGTCACCGTGCTGCTGATCGAGCATGTGATGCAGGCGGTGATGAGCCTGTCCGAGCACATTTATGTGCTGTCCTACGGCAAGATCATTGCCGAGGGCAAGCCGCGCGAAGTGGTGAGCAACCGCGACGTGATCGAGGCCTATCTGGGTCGCGGTGCGGCGGATCAGCTCGCGCAAGACCATGAACAGGAGACCGTCCATGCTTGAAATACGTTCTCTGCGCGCCGGTTATGGCAAGGTCGAGATCCTGCGCGGTATCGACATCGACGTGGGCCAGCACGAGATCGTCGCCGTGCTGGGCAGCAACGGCGTCGGCAAGACCACGCTGAACAACAACATCTCGGCGCTGTACCGGCCGTTTGGCGGCTCCATCAAGTTCAAGGGCGAAGAGATGCTGGGGCTGAGTTCGACCGAGGTCGTCAAGCGCGGTCTGATCCATGTGCCCGAGGGCCGGCGCGTTTTCCCCAACCTCAATGTGCGTGAGAACCTGGAGCTCGGCAGCCTGGTGCGGGGGCGCGCGCGGCGCGAGCAGAACATGGAGCGCGTGGTGACGATTTTTCCGCGCCTGAAAGAGCGCTTCGGCCAGGTGGCGGGCACGCTCTCGGGTGGCGAACAGCAGATGCTGGCGATTGGCCGCGGCCTGATGTCCGAGCCCGAGTTGCTGATCATGGACGAGCCCTCGCTGGGCCTGTCGCCGCGCCTGGTTGAGGAGATGTTTGCCCTGATCCAGGAAATCAGTCGCCAGGGTCTGGCCATCCTGCTGATGGAGCAAAACGCGGTGCAGACGCTGGCCATTGCCAACCGCGCCTACATCATTGAAAACGGGCGCGTCGCAATGCAGGGCAAGGCGAGCGACCTGGCGCGCGATCCGGCGCTGCGCAAGAACTACCTGGGGCTCTGAGTCATGTCGAGTTCCATGCCCCTGACCAAGTACCACCAGATTTATCTGGTGCTGCGCGAACAGCTCGAAGAGGGTCGCTTCGCCCAGGGGCTGCCGGGTGAGCTGGAGCTGACGCGCCAGTTCGGTGTCGGCCGCGTCACCATGCGCCGGGCGCTGGAGCAAATGGTCAAGGAAAACCTGATCGTGCGCGAGGCCGGGCGTGGCACGCGCCCCACCGTGCGTGCCCATTCGGCCGCCACCACCGCACCCGATGCCGACGCGCTGCACCCGAACACGCGCTTGACCGGTCTGCTTGAAAACATCGTCAGCGTCAGCCGCGGCAACGTCGTCAAGGTGCTGGAGTGGCGCGTCATCCACGCCTCCGAGAACATGGCGCAGACGCTGCAGATTCCGGTCGGCGCCAAGGTCCGCAAGGCGGTGCGCCGGCGCAGCACCAAAGCCGATCCGGTATCGCACATTACGGCCTACGTGCCCGAAGTGCTGGTGCGCGGTTTTGGCCGGCGCGACCTGGCGCACAAACCGATACTGCAACTGCTGGAAGAGTCGGGCATTGCGCTCGGTCGTGCGCGCCAGACCGTGTCGGCGCGCCAGGCCGATGCCCAGGTGGCGGCCGAGTTGCAGGTGGCGGTGGGTACCGCGCTGCTGTCGGTGCGCCGCCTGGTCTACGACGTGAACGACAAGCCGGTGCAACTGCTGCACGGCCTGTACCGGCCGGACCGCTACGAATACCAGATGGAGTTGTCGCAGGTCGGCGGCATCGATGCGCGCATCGTGGCCAGTTGATCCACCGACGCGCGAATTACCCATCACTGACCCAAGCACGAGAGATCACCCATGAGCACACAGCCACCGCAGACGCTGGCACAGAAGCTGATTGTCAAAGCCAGCGGCCGCACACATGTGGCGGTCGGCGAGATTGTGAGTTGCAAGGTTGACTTGGCCATGTTCCACGATTCGTCGGGACCACGCCGCCTCAAGCCCATGCTGGAGGAACTCGGCGCCACGATCTGGGACAAGTCGCGCGTGGTGCTGGTGATGGACCACTACGTGCCTGAGCAGGACGAAGATTCGCGGCGCATCGTGCGCATTGCGCGCGACTGGGCTGCCGAGCAGCGCCTGCCGCATGTCTATGACAGCATCGGCATCTGCCATGTGGTGCTGCCGCAAAAAGGCCACCTGCGCCCGGGCATGTTCTGTGTCGGCGGTGATTCGCACTCGCCCACTGGCGGCGCTTTTGGCGCCTACATGTTCGGCATTGGCAGCACCGAAATGCTGGGCGTGATGGTGACCGGTGAACTCTGGGTGCGGGTGCCGCAGACGCTGCGCATGTGGTGGGACGGTCGCCTGCCGGCGGCGGTTTCGGCCAAGGACATGATGCTGCATCTGATTGGCCGCTTCGGCATGAACGGCGGCGACTACCAGGCCGTGGAATTTGCCGGCCCGGCAGTGCAGGCACTCTCGATGCAGGAGCGCATGACGCTGTCCAACATGAGCGCTGAAATGGGCGCCCAGGCCGGCCTGATTGCGCCTGACGAGACCACGCGAGACTGGCTGCTGGCGGCCGGCGTGCCGCGCGAGGACATTGGCATTGAGGGCTGGCAGACGGACGAAGGGTCGGACTGCACGACCCATCGCTTTGACGCCAGCACGCTGGCGCCGCAGGTGGCCGCGCCGCACAGCCCGGCCAACACGCGCGCTGTTGGCGAATTCGACAAGGTCACGGTGCAGACCGCCTACATCGGGGCCTGCACCGGCGCCAAGCTCGACGACCTGCGTGCCGCCGCACAAATATTCCAGGGCAACCGGCGCGTGGCCAGTGGTGTGCACCTGATGGTGGCACCGGCCAGCCTGCAGGACCAGGCCGCCGCCGAAGCCGAAGGCGTGATGGCGGTGCTGCGCGCTGCCGGTGCCCAGGTCTTGCCGACAGCCTGCGGTGCCTGTTCCGGCTACGGCGGCAGCATCCCCGACGGCGCCAACGTCATCGCCACCACGGCGCGCAATTTCAAGGGCCGCATGGGCTCGGCCACGGCGCAGGTCTACCTGGCCTCGCCCTACACCGTGGCGGCGTCGGCCATTACGGGACGCATCACCGATCCACGGGAGTTTTTGTCATGAGCCATCGCGTATGGAAATTCGGTGCCGACATCGACACCGATCAGCTCGCGCCCGGCGCCTACATGAAGCTGGGCATTGAAGGCATTGCGCCGCATTGCCTGGAGACGGTGCGCCCGGAGTTCGCCAGCAGCGTGCAGCCGGGTGACGTGATTGCCGCCGGCCCCAATTTCGGCATCGGCTCCTCGCGCGAACAGGCCGCCGCTGCCCTGGTGCAACTCGGCGTCAAGGCCGTGATCGCACCCTCCTTCAGCGGGCTGTTCTTTCGCAATGCCTTCAATCTGGGCCTGCTGCTGCTGACCTGCCGCGAGGCCGGGCAATTGCAGGAGGGGGAGCGCATCACATTGAACCTGGGCAATCTGTCGCTGCTGACAGCCTCCGGGCAGGTGCTGCCGTGCGAGCCGATCCCTGATTTTTTGCTCGACATGGTGAACGCGGGCGGTCTGATGAACCAGCTGCGCAAGAAGATCGGAAACAAAACATGAACACCCCAACACCCCGCATCGTGCGCGCCGAGCGCATGGCCGATGACGTGCCCCACGTTCCCGCCGTCATCGTCGGCGCCGGTGCCTGTGGCCTGAGCGCGGCCATCCGCCTGCGCGACGCCGGCATCGAGTGCGTCGTGCTGGAGCGCGACGCCATGCCCAGTGGTTCCACGGCGCTGTCATCGGGGTTGATACCGGCCGCCGGAACGCGCTTGCAAAAAGCGCTGGGCATTGAAGATTCACAGGCGCTGTTTGCGCAGGATGTGACGAGCAAGGCGCACGGTCAGGCGGCGCCGCATCTGGTTGAGGCCTACACGCAGGCCGTGGCGCAGGCCATCGACGCGCTGGAGCGCCATGGCATTACGTTCGAAGTGCTGGATGGTTTTCTCTACCCCGGCCACAGCGTGCGCCGCATGCACAGCGTGCCCGAGCTGACCGGTGCTGCCCTGATGGCCAGCCTGGAGCGCAGCGCCAGCGCGGCCGGCGCCGACATCCTGACCGAAGCAACCGTGCGCGAACTCTGGCTTGACGCGCAGAACCGCGTGTTGGGCGTCGGCTATGTGCGCCCGGATGGCAGCGTCGAGCATCTGGCCTGCGACATGCTGCTGCTGGCCTGCAACGGCTTTGGCGGCAACCCGGACATGGTGGGCGAACTGCTGCCGGCCATGCGCGACGCCGCTTTTGGCGGCCACGTTGGCAATGACGGCAGCGCCATCAGCTGGGGGCGCGCCATGGGCGCGCGTCTGGCAGACCTGGGCGGCTACCAGGGCCACGGCTCCTGGGTTACGCCGCAGGGCGCCCTGATGACCTGGGCCGTCATGATGGAAGGCGGCGTCCAGCTCAACGCGTTGGGCCAGCGCTTTCATGACGAGTCGCAGGGCTATTCCGAGGCCGCCGTGAACGTGCTGCAGCAGCCGCAGGGCCTGGCCTGGAATGTGTTTGACACACCGCTGCTGGCCTTGGCGCGAGGCTTTCCCGATTTTGTCGAAGCCGAAAAGGCCGGCGCCCTGCGCACGGCCCCGGATGAAGCGGCATTGGCGGCCCTCATCGGTTGCGATGAGACGCTGCTGCGCGCGGCGCTGGCCGAAGTGGGCCCCGGCAGCAGTGACCGCTTCGGTCGCAGCTTCAAGCGTGCGCTGCAAGCGCCCTACTACGTGGTCAAGGTGACCGGCGCGCTGTTTCACACGCAGGGCGGGCTTGACATTGACGACAACTGCCGCGTGCTGCATGAGAGCGGCACGGCGCTGCCCAATCTGCTGGCCGCCGGTGGCGCGGCACGCGGTGTGTCGGGTAACGAAGTCTGGGGCTACCTCTCCGGCAACGGCCTGCTCAGCGCGGTCGGCGGCGGCTGGGTTGCAGCCGGAACCATGATTGCGCAGTTGCAGGCCTGAGCCGGCATGCAGCCTGGAAACCTGATTACTTTTGCAGACCATTTATGACCTCCACTTTCAAGCAACGCCTGCAAAATTCACCCGCCGTGCTGGCGCCCGGCGTCTATGACGCCTTGACCGCACTGGTGGCCGAGCAGGCCGGCTTTGAGGCGCTCTACCTGTCCGGGGCCTCGATTGCCTATACCCGTTTGGGGCGTTCCGACATCGGCCTGACCACCGCCACCGAGGTTGCCGACACGCTGGCGCGCATCACCGAGCGGGTTTCGGTGCCGGTGATTGTTGATGCCGATACCGGTTTCGGTAACGCCCTGAACACCATGCGCACGGTGCGCGCGTTTGAGCGCGCCGGCGCGGCCATGGTGCAGCTGGAGGACCAGACTTTCCCCAAGCGCTGCGGCCACCTCGATGGCAAGGGCGTGATTGCAACGGCCGAGATGTGCGGCAAACTGCGCGCCGCGCTGGACGCGCGTGTATCGAGCAACACGCTGATCCTGGCGCGCACCGACGCGTTGGCGGTGGAAGGCTTTGATGCGGCGATGGAGCGGGCCGAAGCCTATCTGGCCTGCGGCGTGGACGCCTTGTTCATTGAAGCCCTGCGCAGCCCCGAGCAGATGGCGCAGACCTGTGCGCGCTTTGCGCACCGGGTGCCGCTGCTGGCCAATATGGTTGAGGGCGGCAAGACACCGGTGCAAAGCGCCGATGAACTGGGCCAAACCGGTTTTCGAATCGTCATCTTCCCCGGTGGCACGGCGCGCGCGGTGGCCTTTACCTTGCAGCGCTATTACGCGAGCCTGCATGCCCATCGCAGCACCGCGCCCATGAAGGACCAGATGCTGGACTTCGACCAGCTCAATGGTGTGATCGGTACGCCCGAGTTGCTCGAACTCGGCAGCCGTTACTGAAAGCAGGCGCAGCGTGTGGCTGCGCCCGGTGCGCGGTTTAGCGGCTGATCAGACGGGCCATTTCCAGGCACTTGCTGGAATAACCCCATTCGTTGTCGTACCAGGAAACGATCTTGACGAAGGTGCTGTCCAGGGCCATGCCGGCATCGGCATCGAACACGCTGGTGCAGCTCTCGCCACGGAAGTCGGTTGAGACCACCTTGGCGTTGGTGTAGCCCAGCACACCCTTCATGCTGCCTTCGCTGGCAGCCTTCATGGCGGCGCAGATTTCGGCGTAGCTGGCCGGCTTCTCAAGCTCAACCGTCAAGTCCACCACCGACACATCGCTGGTCGGCACACGGAAGGAGACGCCGGTGAGTTTCTTGTTGAGTTCCGGAATCACCACGCCCACGGCCTTGGCTGCGCCAGTGCTCGACGGAATGATGTTTTCCAGAATGCCGCGGCCGCCGCGCCAGTCTTTGTTGGACGGGCTGTCCACCGTTTTCTGCGTTGCCGTGGCAGCGTGCACGGTCGACATCAGGCCGCGCTTGATGCCCCAGTTGTCGTTGAGCACCTTGGCCACCGGGGCCAGGCAGTTGGTGGTGCAGGAGGCGTTCGAGATGATGGTCTGGCCAGCGTAGGTGTTGTCGTTGACGCCAAAGACGAACATCGGTGTGTCGTCCTTGCTGGGTGCCGACATGATGACCTTTTTGGCGCCAGCCGTGATGTGTTTTTGCGCCGCTTCCTTGGTCAGGAACAAACCCGTGGCCTCAATCACGATG
>SESB01001767.1_pt1 | contig 13527 bp, 7 predicted proteins | sample 3171441 | NCBI WGS metagenome assembly SESB01 (sample SAMN06051867, study PRJNA518727) | freshwater metagenome | biome: subpolar coniferous forest; feature: holomictic lake; material: water; isolation source: holomictic Lake 227, 6 m depth | place: Canada: near Kenora, Ontario | collected 2014-07-08...
TTTTGGCATATTCAGTTAATATTGCGGGTGTGTCGCTTTCCGGATCAATTGAAACAGATATTAAGTGCGCTTTCTTGCCTTCCTTATCTAATTTCGTTTCGACTTTTGAAAATACATGACTCAGCATCGGGCAGATTGCCGAACAAGAGACAAATACAAAATTGAGAATCACCGGACGGCCATCGTCTAATTCTTTGCTAAAAACTAATTTTTTGCCATCCTGACGAACCATGTCAACATCAGGTACTTCGTAATTGACAATAGTACGGATAACGTCGGGAGCAGCCGTTTTTTGCCCGGAATCATTTAACGCGGCGGCCCTTAAAGGATACAACGAACAGAAAACAACACAGAAAATGATAAGAGGCAGCGTAGCCCACCGACTCATTACATGCTTGGTTTGATTAAAGTAATACATATTATTTTTCAGTGGGTTATGTCATTTGTTTTCTGTAAGGTCACGGCACTATCCACCCGGAATCAGCCACCAACTTGCCATCCGGGGCAAGGTGCGCAATATAAGCCCCCTTGGAAGCAAAGCGTTGTTCACGAGCAAGGCTTAAGTACGGATAGGCTGAGACATTGGAACCCGAGCTCAACATGTCCTCGGCACGCTCTACCATATAATCCCGATAAAAATTATCCAGCATTTGAGAACTAAGGTCAGTCAAGAACAACACGTTAAAAAAAACCTCGGCCTGAAATGCCTCGTTAACCAATGGCAGTTGCCAGGTTTTTAACCATTCTTTCATCGTTGCTACATTTTTCTGACGATTATCACTCAATTCATAAGGATAAACTACCTGAACATGAGACTTCCAGGACTTTGACACAAAGTCATAGTTATCCTCCGCCAAAAACCCGGATAGATAAGCGACAGCGGGTGGCTGTTTTTGTGCAGCTTTGTTGACCGCAGACAAATCCGCCGGACGCAACCACAACATGACCGTATCTTTACTGGAAAGACCTTTCAATGCCGCTTTCAAATCTGCCGGTTCCTGACCGTAAAGCACACGATTTTCAACCTTAACATCAGAACCTTGCAAAGCGTTGGCCAGCGCATTGGCCGCACCACGTCCCACCTCGTCATCCCGGTAGATTTGAACCAACCGGTGCGGTGCTTTTTTTCCTTGATCCCGTAAATGCCTAGCGAGAACGTCTGCCTCCAACGCTACACCCCGAGAATAATAAAGCGAATAAAAATCCGTCCGGGCTGGCGGCAAAGCAACACTGGGAAACAAACACGGCAACTTTTCCTGCTGACAAAATGCATCTACCGGTGCCCAAGTGGTCGTTGAAAGTCCGGAAATTACCGCAAAAACAGGTTCTTTACTATATTTTTCAACTAATTGCGTACCCCAGGTATCCGGTGCTCCCTGCAATTCCCAAACCGTCAACTCCCAATTGCGCAAAGTACGAGGAATAAGATCCAGAGGCGAACGCATACGTCCGGAATATGATTGCTGACTGGCATTGCGCTGGGCAAAAGCTGAGCGAATCATCTTCACCATCACTTCAGTCTGTTTCGGATCTACACCTGGTGTAACGATAGTCGCAAAATGCAGGGTATCAGCACCGACACCGGGCGACAGCTCAGCGGATAGTTGCCGCAAATAAGCCGTTACCGCCTTAATCTCCACATCGCTTAACGCGTATTTTGGCATCAAAGGACTCAGTGGGCTTCCATTGATATTAACGCCCTCGCGGAGTGACTTGCCCAGAGACGCTTCTGTATAAGGTGCATGTGCTCTGGTTAAGTTTTTGGCTGCACGCGGATCAACCAAGGCAAGTGGACGATTATCCTCCGTAGCAAACAAAAAGCGGCCGGCAATAGGTGTTACTACAATATTACCTTCCAGACTTCCCATACCGCTACGCCGATGACAGGTCTCACAGGCAGCAGAAGCCCCTTCAACATCGACAGCGTTCAGACGCTTGCCAATCAACGGCTCACCGGACGGTAAAATACCTTCCATATAAATTCGTTTACCCAGCTCCACTTCCTCGCTACCGGTAACCGGCTGTTCGGCACTCGCCATTAACGCCAGGGAAGCCAACCCTAAACAGAGTAACCAGCGGCTTGACAACAACCATGAAGATTCCCTACGAGTACCTGAAGAAAAAGCAGCTTTTGGCATTATGTAAATTTCCTAATAAAATTAATAAATCAGACTGTAAACCTGATTTAATGTGTAGTTGGTTTCGCTTCATCTGCCTGAATAGCGATCAACTCCACTTCAAATATCAAGGTGGCGTTTGGCCCGATGTCACGACCGGCACCCCGCTGACCATAAGCCAGTTGCGGAGGGATAAAAATCTGCCATTTAGATCCCGCCGGCATCAGCTTTAACGCTTCCTGCCAGCCGGGAATAACGCCACCAACCTTAAATAACGCGGGCTTGCCGGTTGAGCTGTCGAAGACCGTGCCATTGATTAGCGTACCCCGGTAATTGCATGACACCGTATCTTCAGAACCCGGTATATTGCCTGTGCCTTTAGTAAGAATCTTGTACTGCAAGCCACTCGGCAGACTGACCACACCTTCCTTTTTGGCATTCTCGGCCAAAAATGCCTCGCCCGCTTTTTGATTGGCATCGCCTATCGTTTTCAGGGCAATGACCTGTTTCTCCTTCAACTCATTTTGATAGTTGCTCATGATCGTGCGCAATTCGTCCTCTGAAAGATCGAGCTTTTTACCTGCATTGGCATCTTTGAGGCCTTTGGTCAGCACATCCAAATCCAGATCGAGTCCCAGGCGTTTAAAGTTCCGGCCGATATCGACACCGATACCGTAGCTAACCTTCTTTTTGTCGGTCTTTTCTGTCGTAGCAGGTGCAAGCTGTTCAGTTGCTTTGGGAAGTTTGGTCGCGTGTGCCTCTTTAGCGTTCGCCACCGGCACCAAAGCGCAACCCATTAACAGGGCCGCCAGCCCGTTCCATTTTTTTTGCATCATCATTGTGACCTCATAAATAGTTAAACCCGCGAATAAAGTCCGCGTTAAAAAAGTTGTAGTTGCGTTGTGATGCCTGCCCTGATCCCTTCGGCTTCGCTCAGGATAACCTCACTGGGGTACAACCGCCCCGTATTGCTGATCAGCGGTACCACCTGAAGCAGATTCAGTGCGGCATTTGCCGCGTCATTGCTCACGATCACGGAGGGCCGTGTCTTGCGTATTTCACCACCCAAGGCCGGATCAAAATCCACCCACCAGACTTCGCCTCGAAACATCGGACACATCGCCAATCAGGGCATTTCTCCACTCCAAGGCCTCGCGCTCGCGCTCAGTATCTGCTGCCATGGCTTGATAACCGGATATCAGGTCGTCATTCACCACAGGAGGACAGACCAAGTCCTCAAGAAACTGGCTGATTTTGCGCCGCCCGACGACTCGTACCAAGCCGTCATACACGGCTTCATCAATCGAGATCGTCATTCGTTTGTGCATGGATTCGCCCCCATTAAAAATGTATGGCTGCATTTTATCCAAGAATGGGTGGATTAGCCAGAGCAGAAGTCAGTCGAAGGAGCGTCACGACCCGCCATGGATTATACCTCGGCTGGATGGGGTATTCCCTCTGTACCACAGAAGCTGCCCTGAGGCCTGGCCGAAGATCTGTCTTACTTATTTCAAAAAAAGCTCCAGCACCAAGGGCATGAGACAAAATCCATCAATCGTCCGGTGAGCGTATAAATCTGCCCATCTTACACGGGTAATCAGTGACCTATAGTCAAGCCCAGTTGCGGCTGATTGATTGCGCCCTTGGCGGCGTCAATGATGGTGACAGCTACTTTATAAGGCGCTGGCACCGCAGTCCCGGCAACAGGGACGCCGGAAAGAGATACTGTTTTGGTGTCCTTGGAAACCGCGTAAGTTAAACCCTTTGGCAAGCCGGAGATGGCCCAGTTATAGGGCGTCTCTCCGCCAGTGGCGGCAACAGAGGCGTAATATGCGACGCCTTCTGTGCCATTAGGGAGCGAAGTTGTGGACAGTGCCACGCGGCTGACAATCTTAATGTTGAAAATATCATCGGTGGCATTGCCGACGACCGCGAACTGATAGTTTCCTGCCAGGGTCGGCGTACCTGAGATTAAAAGCGTCGTTGCCCCCTGTTTGACCATTATACCTGGCGGAACCTTGGCAGGATCCGCCAGGCTATTGCCATGATGGGTGCCCGCCAAAGCCGTGAGCGGGTAGGCGAACCCGGCTTCACCCGACCCTAAACTGGCGGTAACCGCTGTGTCATTGAGGGAGAAAGCCCGGTCGCTAACGCCTGCGGTACATACGTAAGGCCCTTGTTGGCAATAATTAATTGAAAAGTTGCCACCGGAGCCATTGGCCCAACCCCACGGATGAACTCCGTTGGATTCAATATTAAGCCAGTAGCGGGTGCCCTTGACGAGAGTAAACGGGGTTGGCAGAACCGCGTTAAAGTTATATAGGTTAACCGAGTTCAAGGTCTGGCCGGCGTTGCCTGACACAGTAAAGGTCATCAGCGGTGCCACGGTTGCGAGTTCGGGAAGAACCGGTGTGTATGGATTGCCATTAACGACAGCCGGGAAAATCGAGATGGTAAAGCCACTATTGCCCGTGGGTTGCGCGTCGCCCTGCCAGCTGATGTTCGAAACGGCACCGGATTGGGTGGCTAAAAAATCGTCATTGACCCAGGCTGCGCTATTCGAGAAGCCCGCATCTGCTTGCGAACCCAGGGTGCTACTGAATTGGCCGGTTACAGGAGGTTGGGAATAAAGCGTATTGGCAAAAGCCGGGAGCGAGGCCAGCGATGCACACAGGACGACCCCTGCGACAAACACTTTTCCGGCGCTCCGCATGGCACCATTGAACCTGGGCAAAGGCAAAGAGTTGGTTACCGATAACCGGGGCGAAGAAACTCGACCGTGCTCACTGATAAAAGCCGCTTCTATTAGTTGTTGTTTTTGCACAAATTTTTTCCAATTAAATTAAAATTTACCCTACGAATTTCAAAAAATGCCCCAGACCCAAGGGTATGAGGCGAAATTCATGAATCGTTCGGTGGGCAGATAAAGCCTGCCCACCCTACTCGGCTGTATTATTTTTACGACGGCTAAATGACAATAAACCCGTCAAGCCACTACCAAATAACCAGACAGCAGCAGGCACAGGTACAGCCGTAACCAGCGTACCGTTAAGGGAGAACGCACGGTGGGCATCACCTCCAGTACAACTATAAGTTGCATTGCAATACTGAATATTAATATTAGGAATAGAAGGATTATAAGGAATGCCACCGGTGCCACTGGCCCAACCCCACGCAGCGCCGTTGGATTCAATGTTAATCCAGTAACTGGAGTCCTTGACGAGATTGAACGAAGTCGGCAGATCCATAGTAAAGTTATAATACCCGTTACCGGCGGTCTGTCCGGCGTTGCCCGACCCAGTGTTCTTCAGCAGAGGCGTCACGGTTGAGAGTTCGGGAAGACCCGGTGAACCGACCAAACCCTGGAGGATCGTGATGATAAACCCGCTATTGCCACTGGGTTGCTTTTCGCCTTGCCAGGTGATGTTTGAAACGGTACCGGATTGGGTGGCTACAAAATGGTCATAGAGCCAGCCATTGCTGGTCGACGAGTCCTTAAAGTTAAGCCAGCTAGAGGACACCGGCTGGGAATAAAGCGTACTGGCAACAGCCGGGAGCGAAACCAGTGATGCACAGAGCACAGCCCCTGCGGCGAACACTTTTCCTGCGCTCCGCAGGGCACCGTTGAAGCCGGTCAAAGGTAAATTTGTGGATGCCTGCAACTGAAGCAAAGACATTTGATTCTGCGTATAACATAAGGCTGCTTCCACTCTCTGTTGTTGCTTTTTCTTCATTATTCCTTTCCTCTTGTACAGATTGTTTTAAAAAATTTTTATCTCGGCCGGTCAACGGGGATAGCATTGATCCAATTTTCATTTGTAAGTGTAGTCCATAAGATGGTAAACATCTGTTTATCTGCCCCCTACACTGTTTGAACCCGCTTTCCTGTCCAGCTATTGTTCCTTTTTTGGATGACACCGAAGGTTTCGATACCATCCAAAAAAGGATCGGGAATCCCTCCCGACCTTGTTTAAAGTGGGTCAACGAGAGTGCCGTTGACCCGGTTTTTATTCAAAAATCGGGTTGACGGTATTTTGTCAACCCGTATTTCCAGCTAGCTGATAGCCTGGATGGCACTTGCGGAATCCGGGGTTTCGTGGCTCCAATGCCCCGTATTCCGTTGCACTCCCTACAGTCTACTGGCTATAACCCATTCTCCAAGGTTACGGTGCAGCGATGCCCAGAACCGGGGTGAGGCTCACATTCGGCGCTGTCGTGTAGTTGGTACCTGACGGCAGACCGGTGAAACCGGTCACCGCGCCACCCGCTACAGTCGCTGTAGCTGTTGCTGCCACCGATGTGACGTTTGCCGCTCCGATCGAAACGATCGGTGCCGTTACATACCCTGCACCGGCAGTAGTGATCGTCACGCCAGTCACGACGTTGTTCGCCACCGTGGCGGTTGCGACCGCTTGCGTCTTGGCCGGTGCGGCGATGGTGATCGCCGTTGGCCTGGATGCAGCGTTGGTCGCACCTGCCGGCATCGTGATCGCTATGGAAATCACTTTGCCAGCGGTTGTGCCAGTTCCCATGGTTACGGCAGTGACAGTACCCGTTCTGTTGCCCCAAGTCACAGTTACCTGAGCAGGTGTTACTGCAGCGGCATAACCGGAACCTTGGTTGGCAGCCGTCAGAGTCACCGTCTTTGCGCCAGCTGTTTGCCAAGTGGCGGTGGCAGTGATATTAGTTCCAACCACAGTAGCCGTTGCCGCATTAGGCGCCGACACTGTCACTAACGGGGCAACGGAATAACCATTGCCTGCGGTGGTGACTGGTATCACAGTGCCTGATGCAACCGCATAGGTCGCGCTCGGTGCCGGCACAGTACCCAAAGCGGCATTCGTTTTGACTTGAGTACCACCGGATATACTAACCGTCGGAGCAATCAAGTAGCCCGTACCGCCCAGAGCCCCGGACATGCCGATAACCTGACCACCACCAATTACCGCTCCACCCAACACCGCACCGCTGCCACCTGACAAGGGATAAGTAGCATAAGCTGAAGTACCCTTAGGATTCACAACGTTGATCTGGAACTGGTAGATTGTTCCAGTAGTGCCGGTGAAAACGTAGTTGCCGACATTACCCGCTATCGGAGTGCTGGCGCTCCAGGCTGACAAGATACCTGCCTTGTTGGTCCGCGCTTGCAGGTTGTAGGTCACGGCATTTGCCACAGGCGTCCAAGACAGATTGAGCGTGCCCGCAGTACCTTGAGTCGCTGCAAAGTTTGCCGGAGCAAGCGGTGCCGCTGTCAAGTCCAATGTTGCAGTGTTGCTTACTGCACCCACTGTTGCATTAAACAAAGGCGCTACCTGAAAGCTGTAATTGTATGCCGTCAATGTACCAGGCATCGTAACTACTGCCGTAGCCGGAGCATTTTGCGCCGGGGAGGCAGGTGTCAGATTGACATTAGCCGCAGGCAGTACAGTCATCGCCGTTGAAGTGCCACCCGTAAAGGTCGCCCCCAGGGTTGGGTTGTTCCAATTACCATTGGTTCCAGTATTAGAACAAGTCACAGTCGAAACCGCAGAGACAGACCCATTAACAAGCGTAACGATTGGAGCCGGACAAGTAACATTAGCGTTCAGACCGGTGATCGTGACGCTTGGCGCTGTTGCATAACCAGAACCCTTGTTGGTCGGTAACGTGAAGGTCAGGGTCTTTTGAGCCGCAGTACCCTTTATCACACCCAGAGTTCCTGGGGCAACGGGTGGCAGTTGCGCTAACACCTGATAACCTGTTTCACCATTAGACGTGTTGGTAAAAGACAAAGCTACTTGTGTACTGGATGTCGCATGGGCAGTCAAGCCTGTGGCGGCATTCAGCACTGCAACGGATCCCGTCAGTGATACGGTCAAAGGATTATGGCCCGTAGCCGAATCATTGGTGGGAATTGTCAACGTACCCGGAAACGATCCGGTTGTTGTTGTCGGTGTGAATGTCACACTGATTGTACAGCTCGCCCCTGGTGCAACCGTAGTACAAGTGTTAGCCGAGACGGCATAGTTCGCACTCACGGAAGCGGTGGTGGGGAAAGTCAGATTGCCGGTACCGGTATTGCTGACCGTAACCAACTGCGCCGCACTGGTTGTGTTGACCAACTGACCTGCGAAGGTCAGGCTGGCATTATTGACACCAGCAATCGGAGTAACCACTCGCGATACGCTGCCGGACCAGGTTGATTCGGCCGTCACGTTGTCGTAGCCGGCAAAACCGGGCGTCAACGTGTTAACCAACGTAGTTGGCAACGCGCCATTAACATCGCCACCACCCACAGTGTTGTTGGCCATAACCCGGTAATAAACCGAGGTTCCGACCGGTACAGCGTTATCAACATAGCTTCTGGCACAACCCGCCTGAACAGTACACTCATCCACTTTTACATTAAACGGCGTCAAGCCGGTAGTGAAGCCGCTATCCAAAGCCCGCTGGATGGTAACCCAGTTGGAGATGATGGAGTTGTCGGTCCAGTTGACGGTAACTGAAGTACCCGTTCCTGTAGCCAACCCGATGGTAGGCGCATCCGGGGTTTGTGCCACGGCGATAGACCGCATCATGTCGTTTTCTTCATGACCCAGAATATGGCAGTGCCAGACGTATTCCCAACCGTAGTTGATGTTTTGGTTGTTGACGGTGGATGCATTGCCGGTTTGCGGATCCAGGTTGAAGAAGTTCTGGCCTCCGTTTGCCGCCTGATTGGTATCCATCAGACGATGGCTGTTGGGCACCTTGAACGGCAGATTAAGCATCTGCTTTGGACGCAGAGCCACAACGACGTCTTCCAGCGGATTCATCCGCACGGTGTCCTTCCAGCCCAGCTCATTGGGTTCTGTCGGACGAATCATGCCGTCCCAGCCGACCCGGTTGACGATCTGCACATGGAACAGATGAAAATGGATCGCATGGGAGTCAACGCCATTGTGGGTGATTCTCCACAACTGGGTGCCGTCCGTCAGCGGTGTGCTGCCGACCGCCGAACCGTCGTTGGGCGATATTTTGACCAGCTCGGTGGGCGGATCGGTATAACCCAAGGGCAGCGCGGTATTGGTGGTCGCCGTCGTTCTGGGAAGTTCTACACCGAGCAGCGCGTTCATGCGGCCATAATCCATCGTCCAGTCTTCGATGATGGTTTTTGGCTGCATGTCCATCAACACAGTCCCATTGACCGCGCCACTGGTTGCGGGACTGGCATAAGGCGTGAAGTTCAGCGAGTAATCCTGAATCAGTGCCAGGTTATGGTTGGTATTACCTGCCAGCGTACTATCGTTGACGGCCGAATTATAAGTCGCGTTGTACGCAGCCTGCGGGATGATAATCGGCTCCTGGCTGGTTCTAAACGCCGTTTGCACGGCAGTCGTTAGAGCTGCAAAAGTGGTTTTGTTGTAGTCATCCACAGGATGGGAGCCGCCAGAACCGCTAACCTGAATCTGCATGAGCGTGCGGGTGTTGGGTCCGTAGCCTGGCAGAGTCGAGAACGCGCCACCGGTGTCGGTGTTGTCATAATCGCCGGTAAAGTAGTCCAGGCGCAAGTCAAACGCCGGCATCGGCGCTGGCGCGTCGTTATACATCAGCAAGGTGGAACCGGCGAAGTTGCTAAAGTCAACCACAACATCGGCGCGTTCGGCAGGGCCTAGCAGCAGCGCATGTTCCTTGACATTGGTAACGACGATATTTTTCAGATTGTACTCAAAGTTAACCGGCTGGTTTTTGATCACTACCGGCGTCGACAAAAAGCCGCCATCGGTGCCAATCTGAACCATCGCGGGACCCCGGGTAGCCGGATCAAACACGCCTGAGGGACGGCCATCAAACGTTACGCCGCCTTTTTGCGGGCTATACCACCAGTCCGGAAATTTAGAAACTTTATGCTGAGCGGCATTGAAAGGCACCATCTTGGCTTCGGTACATAGTGACCGATCAACTGTCGTCGTCCCGTCGCACAACACCGAGGTGTTGGGAGCCGGCGCGGCGTTCTGGTCAGCGGTAACCGGACCGGTATTGCTCGCGGCAACCACCAGCGACAGATTAAGCATGCGGTCGTTGCCGACACTCAGCATACGCAAACGGTATGGCTTCGGATCCACCTTAAGCACCGGGTAAACCGTGCCATTGACCAGCGGGGTGTCGTTAAATGCTTCCGGCGTGCCGGTAGGCTCACCCAAGGTCAGAAGGGCAGGGTCATAGTTTAGAGCCGTTAATTGCGCCCCAGTCAGGGTATTGCCGTTAGGCACGCCCGGTATATACTGCCCTTCGCAATAGTTAGTCGTTGTGGAGATGCATTTGGCATCGTAATAAGGATTAACGACCGGTCCGTGCGTAATGCCGGTGAACGGCGGCCAAAACCACGGGCCGTAATCCCAGCGCCCAAAATTGTTGGCACCGGAAATATCACCCGGATTTTGATTGGGCATAAAGACATGGGGAACCCAGAGGTCGCCATTGCCGTTTGGACCCGGAGCAACTGCACCGCTGGTCCAGCGCCAGGTGGGATCCGAGGAGTTGAGCTGGGAAGCGAAGGGGCCGTAAAAATTTAACACCGGCGCGGTATTGTCAGGTACGAAAGTCTTTTCCTGAAACACCAGCGGGATGGTGTCTTCAAGAGGAGGCAAGACTTTGTAGCCAGCCAAGTTGTTTCCTGAATTATTCGTGCCGTTGACCAGATCCTGCTCGGTCGGATCCTGCAGCAAATAACCGGCGGCCATACCGTCATAGACATTCAGGCGGGTGATGCCTTCCGCGTGGTCGTGGTAGAACATCAAGCGGGCGCTTTGGTCGTTGGTGTAGTAGAAGGTCAGTGCGGCATCGCCAGGATAATTGGTCGCGCCAGCCGTCGTACAAGTGGTCGTACCTTGCTTGCAATTGGCGGGATCATTGATCAGGTTACCGCTGGCATCGTACCACATATCCGGCACATCAGTTGCGCTGACGCCCCTCTTATTGCCAACTTCACCTGCAGGTTTGATCCACTGGCGGGGAGTACCGTCGCTGATCCACGGGGTATTGCCACCGTGTAAATGCATGGCAGTGCGGTTGTCGGTATCAAGGAGATTACCTGTTTTGGCGTCCTTTCCGCTAGCGCCCATGTAGGTATGATCGACCGGGAAAGGCAGCTTGCCTGGATCGCCAATCGGCAATTGGTTGACCAGCTTGATGCGCACCGGACGCTCTTTCTGGGCGACGATGATCGGGCCCAGATACTGGTTCCGTGTTGGCGGGGCTACTGTGTTATTACCAGCTCCATCGGTGCCATAATTAAGCTGAATGTAACCGCGCAAATGGGTAGCCGGCAGGTCACTGTGCATCTGTTGAGTGTACGCATTCTCGGCGATCACATAGTAATCGGAGCCCGGGAAGGTCGTCGTGTCCGGAACTGCCAACGGCAGCGCTTGCCCCAGATTGGTGGTGCCGTTGGTATAACCGGCCGCTGAAGTATACGAGGAAACCCCGGGAATACCCGGCAACAGATCGACGAATTTCTTCAGACCGACGTGAGGCTTGGGGACGTCGTAGCCCTTACCGGTGTGTACGATGGTAAAGCCGCCGGGATGGGTAGCATCAGGGGTAATAACACCATTTACAATGTTGGGAACCACATTCGCAGCCGTATAATTAGGCAGGTTGGTCTTCGGATCAATACTAAAACCCTTGACGATTACCTGGGTAGCCGCCGTATAGTTGTTGCCGCCATGGAGCACCTGGACATCCTGGATGCCGCTTGTGTAAGCCCCTGGAGTCGTCGCCGCATAGTCATAGGTGGTTGCCGCCGCTATGGCACCTGTGCCGCCCGGCAAGTTGGAAAGGTCTGTGATAGAGACCGTTGGCGAACGGTAGCCGGAACCGGCCCCGGTAATAGTGAAGCCGGTAACCGCGCCCAGAGTGCCAGTCGTTAAGCCCGTGGTGTCCGTGGTTACGGTCGCATTAAAGCCCGAGCCGAGAGGACTGTCTACAATGGCAACACTGGGTGAAACGTAGCCCGTTCCGCCGACAATATTAGTGAAACCGGTAATGGTGCCTGTTGCATCAACTATTACATTCGCAGAAGCGCCTGAGCCGCCTGGGGTGGTCGTGTCAGTGATCTGAACCGTTGCCCCAGAGCTATAATTTGATCCGCCGTTAGGGATCGTGAAAGCGGTAATAACGCCGTCAGGTGCTGTTGTTGATGTGGTTGTGGTGGTGGTTCCAACGACTGCGGACGCAGTGGCACCTGAGCCGGAAGCATGGTAGTTGGGATCAGTGATGGTTGCAACGGGTGTAACGTAACCCGATCCAGGACTAGTAACCTTGAAGCCGGTAATTAAGCCGTTTGCATCAACTATTACATCCGCAGTGGCGACTGTGGCGGGCGTGATGGCAAGATCAGCATCAGTGATCAAAACCGTTGTTTGAGCGCTATATTGTCCTAATGTGTTGGTATTATCAACAGTAAGGCCGGTAATAATGCCGCCGTTTGTTGTATCAACTGCTACGCCCGCAGTGGCACCGGTGCCGCCGGTGGCAGGGTCGTTGAAGCTTATCTGGGGTGAAACATAGCCTGATCCGCCGTTAGAGACATTGACGCCGGTAATAACGCCGTTAGCATCAACTGTTACGTTCGCAAAGGCGTTAGCGCTTGGAACAGCGGCATCAGTGATGTTAACAATTGTTGCAGCGCTATAGCCTGATCCACCGCAAGTACCACAAACAGTGATGCCGGTAATAATGCCGTTAGGATTAGTTGATGTTGTGGTGTTGGTGGTGATTCCAACAACTGCGGACACTTGGGCACCGTTTCCACCGGTGGCGCTGTCTGTGATGGTGACCTGGGGAGAAATGTAGCCTGCCCCCGCAGCACCGACTGAGATGCTTTTAATGCTGCCGTCAGGGTTGGTTGCTGCGGTCGCAGTTGCGCCGCCGCCTTTACCATTATCAATAATGGCGACCTCGGTCAAAACCGGCTGCGGACTGTTGGCGTAATTGCCCGTGACACCGAAATAGTCCGGTATATCACCGGGGCCCGGCGGCGGGTTTTGGATTCCGACGGTAGCCAGCGTACTCGCGGCGAAGGTGGCGGTACTACACACCAACAAGATTTGCCTGATCGATTTAGTTAAGTTTATGTTCATTTTTGATCACCCTCTTTACCCTGACCCGTGTAGCCACGATGGGCGTGAGCAATAGTAAGCAACCGATTTTCACGATCCTGTACATAAGCGACTTTCAGACGGGCAGCCGCCTCTTTCCTTTGGGAATGAGGCATTTTGTGCCTGGTATTTTGAGACTGGATCTGGTCGGCGTTAGTCGCCGGTTGATGTGTTGGGGTATTCTTGGCATGCGCCACCCCCCATCCACAGACTGCACCAAAAATTATCAAAGATAATCCCCTTACAAATTTATTTTTTTTCATTACGTTTATCCTTCATTCCCGGAATTT
>SESB01001769.1_pt1 | contig 13506 bp, 12 predicted proteins | sample 3171441 | NCBI WGS metagenome assembly SESB01 (sample SAMN06051867, study PRJNA518727) | freshwater metagenome | biome: subpolar coniferous forest; feature: holomictic lake; material: water; isolation source: holomictic Lake 227, 6 m depth | place: Canada: near Kenora, Ontario | collected...
ATCAAAGCGAGCAACGACAGCAAACACGGAGACTTTCAATGCAACGCGGCGCTTGCCATTGCGCGCGCGGTCGGCGCCAATCCACGCGACATTGCCGCCAAAATTCTCGCGTCCACTCCGCTTGCGGCGCTTGGCACCGCGGAAATTGCCGGCCCCGGCTTTATCAATATTCGTCTTGGCGACTCCGCGCTTCACACCATGCTTGACCGCGTGTGCATGCCCGACCTTGGCATTGAACCCGCGCCGCGCGCGCACGCCATTGTTGTGGATTTGTGCGGCGTGAATGTGGCCAAGCAAATGCATGTTGGACATTTGCGCAGCACCATTCTTGGCGATGTCGTGGCGCGCCTGCATGAACGTCTTGGCCGAAAAGTTTTCCGCGAAAATCATCTTGGCGATTGGGGACTTCCAATCGCAATGACCATGTCCGCGCTCAAGCGCCAGAAGCGCGATCTGAAATCTCTCACGCTGGCCGATCTCAATCATGCGTATCGCGCGGCGCAACTTGAATCCGCCACCGATGAAGCTGGCCTTGAAGCCGCGCGTACCCGCCATGCTGGTCCGCACCGCATCATCGAACTTGAAATTCAACATGACAGCGCGCTCGCCGCGGAGCAAGACGCCAAAGCCACGCTGTTGCGCTTGCAAGCTGGTGACGCCGCCACCGTTGCCCAGTGGCAGCAACTGATTGATGTCACCATGACCGAGGTTCTGGAAACCGCGCGCGTTCTTGGCGTTGACTTGACCAACAAACATTCTCGCGGCGAAAGTTTTTATCGCGACAAACTTGCGCCAACGGTCCAGGCCTTCATTGACGCCGGTCTTGCGCAAGTGAATCAAGGCGCAATGGTTGTTCAATTTTCCGATCGCGAACGCCCGCTTCTTATTCGCAAAGCCGACGGCGGATTTTTGTATTCCACAACCGATCTCGCCGCGGTGCATCACCGCGTTGGCGCGCTTGACGCCGGCGAAATTATTTATGTTGTCGACGCCCGACAACGCGATCACTTTCGCGATGTCTTTGATGCCATCCATTTGATCGGCTGGGACAACCTTGCGGACGGCACGCAGGCCAAAATGTCTCACTTGGCATTTGGAAGCGTTCTTGGCACCGACAAAAAACCCCTTAAAACCCGCAGCGGAGAGCTGTTTACGCTCAAGGCACTTCTAGATGAAGCCATTCAACGTGGCACGGAGCAAGTCAGGCTCCGCGCCAAGCAAACCGATTCGCCAACCGAAGGCACGTCCGATCAAGAGATCGCCGACATTGGCCGCGCCGTTGGTATTGCCGCCGTGAAGTACGCGGATTTATCCGGCGACCCCATCAAGGATTATGTGTTTGACCTTGATCGCATGATTGCATTTGAAGGCGACACCGGTCCCTACATTCAATATGCGCACGCACGCATTGCCAGCCTTCTTGCCAAAAGCGACGCAGCCGAGTCCGCCATTTCAAACGCCGCGTGGACGTTCAATCACGCCGCCGAGCGCGCCTTGGTGCTTGCCATTCTTGCTTTCCCAGCCACCATCAAAAATGCGGCCGACCTTGGTTCTCCGCAACGTGTCTGCTCCGCGCTGCATGAGCTTGCAAATTCATACGCAACTTTTTATCAAGCGTGTCCCGTTCTCAAGGCGCCTGATGAAGCAACGCGGCTCGCGCGCCTTCGTCTTTCGCAACTCACCAAGCGCGTTCTTGCGCAAGGACTTCATCTTCTGGGCATGGACGCGCCCAATCGAATGTGACACTGCGCTGCGAACAGCGCCAGATTCAAAGCTCAATACAGACTCGCCTCCACCGCGCGCACGTTTGCAATCAATACATTGTCAACCAGGCAACTGAGCGGGCCGCGATCGAGTTTCATACACAACGCCACTCTCGCTTAAAACACTTTGCGCTTTGCGAATGCTCTCTAGCCAATGCGCGTCGGCGCCAACCAAATCCGGCTCCCAAGTCACAACGCGCGCAATGCCCGCTTGCACCATGCCAATGGCGCAGGCCACGCACGGCGAAAATGATGTGAACACGGTGCACCCAAGCGGACTTACTCCATTGCGCGCGCATTGAATAATGGCGTTCATTTCCGCGTGCACAATCAATTCATACTTGGCTGGTCTCTCCAATCGCTCCGCGCGATCTTCAACGCCACGAGGCAACCCATTAAATCCCGTGGCCACAATTTGTTTGGCGGCGCTGACAATAATTGCGCCAACTCCGCGGCTTGGATCCTTGCTCCATGTGGCAATCTGATCCGCAAGCAGCAGAAATCGAATGTCCCATTTATCGTTGCTTGCGGACTTCATTGTGTGGCTTGCATCCGCAACAAGTCTAACTACAACTAGGCGCTGATCGCTTTCAGGCCCATATGCGTGTCGCCAAGTGAGCCGACGATGGATTCCAATCGCTCCGCGACTTGTCCCATGCCTTGCACGCGATCTTGGGGATTTAATTGAACGCACTCTTGCACAAGATGGCTCAACTCAATTGGAATATTGCGATTCACTGTGTGCAATGGTTCGGGCAATTTCACCATTTCGGCGCTCAGTGGCGCTGCCGAAACAGCATCACCCTGCGGCGGCAACACGGTTGGAATAACTTTGCGCGCCAAAACCCAATACACCATGGCTCCAAAGTTGTAGACATCCGTCTGAGCCGTAATGGCTTCCCGATTGGCTTGCTCCGGGGCGATATATCCAGGTGTGCCTTGAATTCTTACCTTGACGTGATCAACTGGGCACGCTTGTCCAAGATCAATAATTTTGACTTGTTTCTTGTCGGTCACCATGACATTGATGGGCTTCATGTCACCGTGCACAAACCCGCGGCTATTCATGTGCTCAAGACCGCGCGCAATTTGCGCGAACAATCGAATGGCTTCCGCCATGTTTTTAAATTCGTGGGTTTCCAAGGTGCCCGCGTCCACAAGCTCCATCAATAATCCAACTTCTGTTGTCGTGAACAGTTTTTTTATCCGCAGCAGCTTATGAATGCCACGAATGCTTTCGTGATCCAACTTGGAACCGATCGCGTATTCCTGTTCCACCTGCTCAATGAAACGCTCTGACTTTTGATCCACGCGAACGACATGCTTCAAAGCCCACACTTGCTTGGTTTTGAGATCTTGCACAACATACACTTCGCTCGCGGCGCCAGTGCCAATCTTCGCGATGACGCGATGACCAAAAAGTTCAATCGGTAAAGATGCCATAGTCCTATTGAATCAAACCATTTCTAAAAATGAAAAAGCGAACACAAAGCCTTGTTCTAAATCTCACAAATTCGAACTAAATAATCGTAACAATTCCACCCCATCCAAGCAACAGTATTTTGTGGATTTTTGCCCCAAATTAGATAAGTTTTTGAAAAAAGAACGCAAAGAAAAAGTACCCCCTGCGTAAAAAATGCAATGAATTTACGTCAAGATTGTGTGTGGAGAAGTTTCGCTTCGAAATCCGCGGCGCTAAAAAACCGACCTGGACTACTCACGCCCGCGACATCACTGTGCAAATAAACTTTATCCGCGGAAATGTTTAATTCTTTTTGCAGCCGTCTAACCAACGACGCCAACTCGCTCATTTGATTTTCGGTGAAGGGTCGTCGATCACCATTTCCAATCAAGCAAATTCCAACAGCGTGTCGGTTCAATTCATCCGCCGAAGGCATGTTCTTGTTTGACACCAACATCACGGACATGGGTGAATGATTGTTCTTTGCAATCGAGGCAACATGCGCGCCAGGCTCTTGCTTGTTCCAACGGCTGGCAACTTCTATATATCCGTCGGCAATTCCTTGGCCATTTCCAATAATAAAGTGGTAGCCAATTCCGCTCGCATCTGTTGCGCCCTGAAGTCGCGCCACTGAAGCAGCGTCACCAGCGGGCGTATTTGAGTGGTGAATCACAATGGAGGTCCAGCGCGCGTGATCCAATGTTGCTTCTCGTGGAAGAATGCTTGCATCTTTTGCGCCAACAACAAACGGAGACATTGCCAGCGGCTTTGGTCCGCCAGAATCTCCCAGCACCAACAAGCTACTTGTGACCGTGGCGGCAACAGCAAAGCCAGCCCAAACCATTCGAGTTCGTCGCGTCAGAAGACCGCGAACATTGACAAGCTTGATGATTTGAATTGGAAGTGCCATAAATAATTTGTTCAACAACACTATCGGATAAATCTCCGATTGGCTTTGGCGAATTTAAAAATAATATTTTTCTAGGCTCAACCCGCCGGCGGAGAAAGTCGCGCGCGCAATGCGGGCTTTGGATTTCCAAACACATCTGGCTCCGTCACCGGCGTGAAGCGATCACGCAAATTGTCCGAGCGTTCAAACTGATTGCGCGGCTCGCTCTCTGGAAAGAGAACTTTCTGGCAACCGCCCACTTCCAACATGCAAATTGCGCAAGCCATAGCAATAGAAATGGTGAAACCAGTCACTCGACCACAATTTGTGGTGGTGTGTGAGTTCAATCTGCCTGAACCGCTTGGCGCGGGCTTTGTTTCAGATTGGCGCATAGATCGATTCATACTACTCACTCTACTTGAAGTGGTTTTTCCAATACAAACTCATCAATTGGCCACGGAATGGCCCGCTCGGTTTTCAAGGTTCGCCCCGTCCAACCGTCCACATAGGTCAACACAACCAAGGCCGTGGCGTCTGACATGTTTGGCGGAATCTGAATGGGCGTCTCAAGCGAGTAATGCGGACTCCCAAGCCCCGCTCGATATGCGTTGCGTAACTGCGCGGGTCCCCAATGAGCCGACGCCAACGGAACCACTTTCCCCGCGGCCTGCAAACTGGCCTCGATCGTTAAGTCGCCGGTCAATTGCAAAGCGTGTCCGCGCGCGTCTTGCGCATTCACAAATATCACCAACTGCTCGGGTTGAGTGGGTTTGCCCGCCACTTCTTTTTTAGGAAGCGCCCTCGATAATTGTCCGATTGAAATTTTCGCGGCGCGCGGCGTGGCCTGTTCCAACTCCGCTGATGGCGCCTTGGTTGGCGAATTATTTTGGTGAGCCAGTTGCGCCTGCAATTCCTCCACTTGCGCCTGCAGGGCGGAATTTTTGGCTTCAAGTTCAAGCGCCTGTTGGCGCAACGCGTCCGCCGGACTTGGGGTCAGCACCGTCGCGTGGCAGGCCGACATGCCAAGAGATACGGCCGCTATCCAATGCAGATTGTTTTTCACTTTGTGGTCTTTCCGTCAGTTGTCGATAATCGAATTTCAAACGCGAGTTGCTCAAGCGCATCGGTAAAATCTACGTTCACCACCGCAATATCCGAAGGTAAATCAAGGCGAATTGGCGCAAAATTAAGAATGCCTCGAATACCGGCGTCCATTAAAGAATGCGCGACATTGACGGCAGCATCCGGTGGAACGGCGATCAATCCCAACTTGGCACGCTTTTCTTTCACGGTTTTTTTCAATTCGGACATGGGCTGAATCTTCAAGCCAGCGATCTGTTTCCCTATGGCTTTTTTGTCCTGGTCAAATGCGGCGACAAAATCAAACCCTTCGTTTCGAAATCTGGAATATGCCATCAGTGCCCGGCCAATGTTTCCCGCGCCAACCAACACCGCATTCCACGTTTGATCCATGCCTAAAAGACGGCGTAATTGATCGTGCAAATCACGAATTCGGTATCCAACGCCTGGCCGTCCAAGCGATCCAAAACAAGCCAAATCTTTGCGAACCTGCGCGTCTTTTACCCCTGTTTGGGAGCCCAATTCCTTGCTGCTAATAGAAACCTGCTCCAACTCAAGAAGGTTGTGCAGCACCCGAAGGTACAAACTCATGCGTCGACCGGTCGGTTTGGAGATGCGTTCTGAAATGGGCATGGCAGGAATTCACAATAGACTATCCACATGCATATCGCGGACATTCTTTCCCGCGACTCGGTGACCACGAGTTTCGAATTTTTTCCGCCGCGCAACGACGCGGGTTGGGACTCGCTGTTTCATGTCATCGCGGACTTTGAAAAACTTCAACCGTCTTTTGTCAGCGTCACCTATGGCGCGGCGGGCAGCACGCGCGCGCGCACGCACGAACTTGTTGTGCGACTGAAGACGCAAACCAAGCTTGATCCAATTCCGCATCTCACGTGCGCCAACCACACCCACGCTGATATTGAAAATATCTTGACACAGTATGCGCAATGCGGCGTCTCCAACATTTTGGCGCTTCGTGGCGATGCCCCGCTTACGGGAAGCACCGCGAGTGAATTTCAACACGCGGTGGATTTGGTGAAATGCATCCACCGCTTCAATCAGGGCGGTGGGCATGCTGACCGCCGTGGATTTGGAATTGGTGTCGCTGGATTTCCAGAAGGTCACCCCGACACTCCGAACACGTTGATTCAAATGGATCATTTACGCGCCAAAGTGGACGCAGGAGCCGACTACATCTGCAGCCAATTATTTTTTAACAACGCCGCGTTCTTTGATTGGCGCGAACGCTGTGAACTCGCTGGAATTCGCGTGCCGGTGATGGCTGGCATTATGCCGATCACCAACATCGCCGGTCTCAAGCGCATGGCGGACTTGGCGGGCGGCACCACATTTCCCGCTAAGTTGCTGCGCGCCGTGCAACGCTGCGGCGATGATGCCGACGCGGTTGAGCGCGTTGGAATTCATTGGGCCACGGAGCAATGCATGGCTCTGCTTGATGGTGGCGTGCGCGGAATTCACTTGTACACGCTAAATAAATGCGCGGCCACACAGGCCATCTTTCAAAACCTTGGCATAAAAACTTCAGCGCAGCTTCGCTGAAATCACGGCGCACCAGGCGGATTTATTTTTTGAGGCGTCGTATCGGTCGCGGGATCAACCCACAACTTTCTTAAAATAATCGACATGTTGTCGTCGCCAGGCGTTCCACGCAACGCAAAAAGTCCGGCCGTGACAGCGTCTTGGTCATTCAGCAAGTGACCAATATAGGCCTGCAACAAACCAAATTTCGCGGCGTCTTTACCAATTGCAATTCGACGACCGACTTCAACAAGCGCCTTCTCCAAGCGTGGACGCGGCGGAATTGTTTGCGCCCCCCACTTCACATCCATCATCTCTGGGTGGTTGGTGAATAATTCATGCAGCGTCAAAGCGGCGGAACCCGGCAAATTCGCGCTAATTTGACAGTGCAGCATTCCCGCAATGGCCATTGGATCGTCAGGGCGAATAGACAATGCAACTTGAAATCTTTTCTCCGCGACAAACGCGTTGCCTTCAAACATGGCCCGCTGGCCCTCGGACAACAATTGGTTGAATCGATTCTTTTCCTCACCAGTCATGGAATCCAACTTCTGTCCATGCTTCAACACCAACGCATATTCATCAATCGTCATGTTGATGCCTTCGCGCTTGGCTTTTTCTGGATCCACAACTTCATCCGGTTTGCCATCGGTTGTGGTCGCCTCTTTCGATGCATCCTTGACCACTGGAATAGTTGGAGCCTTTGTGTTGTCTTCTATTTTTTTCGCGGCCAAGTCTTTTTTCAATTGGTCATACGCGCTTAAAAGTCTGTCATGGGAATCTTTTTCATTCTTCGGGGCAATTTTATTTTCCGCGCCAAGCGCGGCTTTCTCATCTCTTTCAAACCGCGCCTCAAATCGTTGCTTGACCTCCCGCATGACCGCGTCATAACCCTTCACGCGATTATCAAATGGCTCCTCATTTTGCGACGCGCTACGGGCCTTGGGTAAAGGAGTTTTTGTCGCCATCACCGCGTCACCAGATTGATATGGTTTGAATGGATCACGCGCGCTGATTCCAATGAAGTCGGCCTTGATGGTGTTGTTGCGGATATCTTCACGCAAGCGGGCCGTTTCATACAAAGACATGCGCGAAGTTCCAACATGATCGCGGTCACTTTCAAACTTTATGCCTCGCACATTGCTTGCGGACATGACTCCCATTTCACCATTATTCAATCGATACTTCATGAATGGCGTCGCATCCTCGGACATGGCACGGGATGAATTTGTGGACAAGGCGAGTCCTTGACTATCAAATTGCAACGGATCTCTTTTTTTCCAGTCGTTGGGATTGTTTGCTGGCGGCAAGGCGTTGCGGTCATTCACGCGTTGAACTTGTCCCAAACTGGGTCTGCCTCCAGTTTGATCGGTCACAATCTTTATAAAATCATCGTACGGATTCAATCCCAAGCTTTGGGACAAACTGCGTGTCTGGGATGTGTCGCGTCGAACTGGTCGCGCGGCAGGAGAGGATGTTGTATTGACTCCGCCAGAGCCGACATGAAGCGATCCATCCAGCGCGTTCTGCGCTAAAACAAACGCGCCATTAAACGCCATAAAAAATACCGCCAGCGCACAAACGGCTGACAAGCGTACATTCAAAATTCGCTCATTGCGCTTCATTGCATTATCGTAGCGAAGCTCAAACACTCTTCGTATATAAAATTCATGACCCAGCCCGACATCATTTCCCCGCCACCTCACCGAATTTCCAAATTGGCGGTTGGTATCGCGTTGCTCACGGTTTTCGGCGCGGTTGTATTTGGCATTTACGGACCCAAAATTGCAGACCGTCTCACCTTGCTCGGCGGCGTGCCGCTTGGTGAAGTGGTGGAGGCCGCGGCGAATTTGCGCCTGAAAGCAATCTTTCTATCTCAGCATGACAAACACGAAACCGCATTGAACCAGTCGGAGCAAAACGAGGTGCTTACGCGACTTCTTGGTCGGACGTACCACTTGCCCAATCTCGCCGATGCGGGCTATCAATTGCAACAAGTCTTGCCCGCCTCGCTTCCAGGCGCCCCATTTCGCGCCGCAGAGTTGGTGTATCAAACCACTACCCCGGACAATCAAAAATGGCTGGTGTTATATCTGGCAGCTGATGACGGACAATTTCTTTCCTTTGATGAGCTCGGACGATCACATCAATTTGCCCCCGACAATGTGGTGTGGGAAGACATTTCAACAAACAGCGAGGATGCGTCTTTAATTCTGATTTGGAGCGATGGTCCGGTTCTGTATTTGGCTTGTGTTGAGGACGATGATGAAGCGGAAAAACTAAGACCACATTTCGACGCGCCGTAAATTCGCCCGTACATGCCGCCGCGAAATACTTAGACTGTCACCATGACTCGCACGGCTTGCATTACCACTCCAATTTATTATGTCAATGACCGCCCGCACATTGGGCATATTTTCACAACCACGTTGTGCGACGCATGGGCCCGCGCCATGCGCATACAAAATTGCGATGTGTTTTTTCTAACGGGTACCGATGAGCATGGCGTCAAAGTTGAAAAATCCGCGGCCGAACACAACGTCACCCCGCAGGCCTGGGCCGACACAAATGCCGCGGAATTTCAGCGCGTTCTGTCTCTTTTTCAACTCACCAACACCGACTTCATTCGCACCACCGAACCTCGCCACGAACGCCAAGTGCAAGCGTTCATAGAGCGCCTGCAAAAATCTGGCGCGCTATACAAAGGCTCATTCGAGGGTTGGTACGACGAAGGTCAAGAGGAATATCTCACCGAGACTCGCGCCAAGGAATGCGAATATAAAAGTTCCATCAGTGGCAAGCCGCTGGTGCGCGCCAAGGAGGAGAATTGGTATTTCAAACTCAGCGCGTTCAGTGACCGTTTAAAGGCGCACTTTGAAAGCCAACCCAATTTTGTGCAGCCATCGGCGCGCATGAATGAAGTCATCGGTCGACTGCGTGAAGGGTTGCAAGATGTCCCAATGACGCGCACAAATTTCACGTGGGGCATTCCCATGCCGGGTGATCCGGGCCATGTGATCTATGTGTGGATTGATGCGTTGTTCAACTACATCACCGCGCTGGATTACACCGACGCCTCTGAAAAAAATCCGCGCGCGCGATATTGGCCCGCCGACTGGCATGTCATTGGAAAAGAAATCCTCTGGTTTCACGCGGTGATTTGGCCCGCCATGCTTATGGCGCTTGAATTGCCGCTGCCTAAAAATATCCACGCGCATAGTTTTTGGATTAGCGAAGGCAAGAAAATGAGCAAAAGCCTTGGCAATTTCATCGATCTTCCAACCATTGAAACATACATCGCTCGCTATGGTCTTGACGCGTGGCGTTGGTTCATGCTGACACGCGGTCCCATTGATGCAACCGACGCGGATTTCCGCGCCGCGGCATTTCACGAGACGTACACCTCGGATCTTGTGAATACGGTTGGCAATTGTTCCAGCCGTGTCACGGCCATGATCGTTAAAACATTCAACGGCGAAATGCCGGCAGACATTGAGAACGGTGGCACTTGGCCCGCTCGCTGTCAACAAGCGGTCACTGATTGGCAAAAACATTTTGCGCAATTTCAATTAACCGACGCCGCTGAAGATGCCATGAAATTGTTGCGCGATGTTGATTTGTTCATCAATCAAACTGAGCCATTCAAATTGGCCAAGGACCCGGCACAGCGTGAGCGCGTGGCCTCTATTCTTGCGCAGTGTTTGGAAAGTGTTCGTATTGCATTGCTGCTGCTTGAACCATTCTTGCCGCAGAAAATGTCTGAATTTTCAACACTGCTCGACATGCCATCGGATGCGCCTTGGAATGTTCGTTCGCAGTGGGGCTACTTAAAACCTGGATCGACCATTACCAAAGTGGCGCTCTATCCACGCGTAGAAATCGCCAAGCCGTAATCGTTAGAGCGTTTGTGTTGATGGGGCGCACGACATGGGCGCGCACAAATAAAAACAAGCCTAAAAATCAAGCAGACGGGCCTAGTTTTCTAGACCCGCCTGCTCAAAAAAGGGCGTGGACGAGGCAAACTTCGTCTTTACAGACGTCGCCGCCTCCCACAAATCATCCCGCCGCCACCGAGCATGGCCAGCACTGACAGTGCTCCGGGCGCGGGAATGAATCGCATATCTAGCGAGACGGCGTCAAGCGAAGTGTTGGCGCCGGTGCTAGAAAAGTTCACTTGCCACTGGGTAGCGGCAATTAGGTTTGGTTGGAAATTCCAAGTGAAGGCAAGCGTTTGCACGCGACCACCCATTGGAAATGGTTCATCGGATCGAATAGATGACAAGCTTGGATTGACTCGAATCATGCTTCCAAAATTATCCATAAGCGTAAGCGTGACGCTTTGCATGTTGATGACTGTTCCAGCAGCGGAAATATTCAAGACCACTTCAAGCGGGTTGCGCGGCGCGGCACTCATGCCACCAAGCATGGAAATAGCGAGCGGACCTGTTGTGCCATAAATATTCTTTGTGCTTGTTAAAACAGCACCCATTCCAAAGTTATACAAGCCTCCAAGATTGTTGCTGTTGAGAGCGTCGGGAAGATTGGAACCACCATACGCGGATGTGAAATTTTCCCATCCCATGTACTCGGTATCGGCGGTGCCGCGCCAAGCTGGAATGAGCGGATTCACAAATCCTGCATTGGCGGCAAAAGTGACAGCCGCAATGGCAAATATTGAAACAGAACAATTTTTCATGATTTCCTTTTTCCTCAACCTCAACTTGGAGCAAAACAAATTGCTGCCACAATGCAGCATTGACTCTTCCGCACAAGAAGCAATTGCGGTTGCACAATTTGTTATCAAATTCAATAAATAAAAGGAGTTAGGCGAGTCGCCCAACACTAAAAATGTCAATTATCGGGCTCAAATTCAGGGTTTGGGCTCTATTCAAGGCAGTGACCGCACCCACACGGTTCGCAATTCCCTTATAAGAAATCTGCAAGTAGTTCCCTATGAATTCTGTACGCACGCACCGGGCTGAATCAACCCTCTATCAATAGGACTTGGCAAACAGAACTCGCCGCTCGGCTGGCTTGCCCGTCAAAATGCATGGACCGGGATCCTTCTCATTGTCCATGGGCACAACGCGAACTGTGACACCCAATTCGTTTTTCAACTTGGCCTCCGCGTCCGCATCCATGGCAAAGCGACAACTTGCAAAGCCGCCATGAATTTCTGTTGGCGAGTTTTCGCTTTCGGCGGTCTTGGGTGTGAAGAACTCACGAAACTCTTTCGGGTCATCAATGATCTTGGTGTTGGCGTCGCGAAACGCCTTGGCCTTGGCCAACATGCCCGACTGAATTTCTTCAAGCAACTTCACGGCGCCAGCCACCAACGCGTCCGGCGAAATACTTTCCTTCTCCTTCACGCCGCGATCGCGCCGCGACATGCTCACAACGCCCTGCTCCAAATCGCGCGGACCAACTTCAATGCGCACTGGCGCGCCCTTCTTCACCCAACTCCACATCTTGTCACCGCCGCGCAAATCACGCGTGTCAACCTCCACCTCAATGGTGCGACCGGCGTATGAAATCTCACTCAGGCGAGCGGCCAATTTGTGGCAGGCCTCTAGAACCGCGGCTTGGGTTTCAGGCTTGGGCGTAATCGGAAGAATCACAAAATGAGTCGGCGCAAGTCGCGGTGGAACAATCAAACCATCGTCATCGGCGTGGGTCATAATGAGTCCGCCAACAAGACGCGTGCTCACGCCCCAACTTGTTGTCCACGCATGTTGCAGTTGGCCGGCCTGATCCAAGAATTTAATTTCGCTGGCTTTTGCAAAGTTTTGCCCAAGAAAATGGCTGGTTCCTGCTTGCAATGCTTTGCGATCTTGCATCATGGATTCGATGGAAAAAGTATCCACGGCTCCCGGAAATCGTTCACCGTCTGTCTTGCGACCCTTGATCACTGGCATGGCCATCCAGTTCTCCGCAAAGTCGGCATACACCTCCAGCATCTTCATTGTTTCCTCGCGCGCCTCGGCCTCTGTTGCGTGCGCGGTGTGACCCTCTTGCCACAAAAATTCCGTGGTGCGCAGAAACAAACGCGTGCGCATTTCCCAACGCACAACATTGGCCCACTGATTAATCAGTAAAGGAAGATCGCGGTAACTCTCCACCCACTTTGAAAAGCTCGCGCCAATAATTGTTTCACTTGTTGGACGCACAATCAACGGCTCATCCAACTCGCCTGTTGGCACCAGCTTTCCATCTTTCATTTGTAAACGATGATGCGTGACAACCGCGCACTCTTTGGCGAAACCATCCACGTGGGCGGCTTCTTTTTCAAGAAATGAAAGCGGAATGAACAACGGAAAGTAGGCGTTCTTGTGTCCTGTCACCTTGAACATTTTGTCCAGCGTGCGCTGAATATTTTCCCAAATGGCGTAGCCCCACGGCTTAATCACCATGCAACCTCGCACCGCGCTGGTTTCCGCAAGGTCGGCGGCCTTGACCACTTGTTGATACCACTCGGAATAATTTTGCTCACGAGTTGGAGTGATTGCGGTTTGAACTTTGACGTTTTGATTTTTTGCTGATTGATTCATGTTTGCACCAACCCCCAAGGTAACACGCAACGGCAAATTGCACGGGGCGCGCCAGAATTTGTTGTGCTTCCCACAACTCGACTTTATTTACAGGAAAATAGCGCAGCAGCCACTTACGAAGAGTGCATGTGCAGCGTGATATGTCGCAATGTTTTTCCAATATCAGATTTGAAAGCCTTCGTCACCAATTTGCGCGCTTGCTTCATGGCCTCGCCCTCTGCT
>SESB01001775.1_pt1 | contig 13478 bp, 9 predicted proteins | sample 3171441 | NCBI WGS metagenome assembly SESB01 (sample SAMN06051867, study PRJNA518727) | freshwater metagenome | biome: subpolar coniferous forest; feature: holomictic lake; material: water; isolation source: holomictic Lake 227, 6 m depth | place: Canada: near Kenora, Ontario | collected 2014-07-08...
ACATTTCGTCAGATGTTGGATGTCCACATTGTGGGACAGACCGCAGCGACACGAAGTGTCGCCAGCTCTGCTCCCCAAGGTTTAAGCCAAACAGGCCCATAGCCCCCGTATCTATTGCGCAAGCCGCTATATAAATAATAGCTAACTAGGTGGCATCAGCTACAAGTTTCAAACCGTCCTGAGCCGGGGCTTGACCAGCGGGCTGGCGTGCAGCCAGGCGCGGCGCAGCACCGCCGGTGATTTGGTTTCTTCGGGGATCAGCAAAAAGTTTTGCGCCCGCATCGCCTTGCCGACGCCAATGCGGCTGGTGATCACCGTCATCGGGATCGCCAGCAGCAGCGGCAGCCCGACCGGCAGCAACCAGACCAGGGCACGGGCGTCAATCATCGCAATACCCAGCGCCAGCAAAACAACCACCCCACTCATGGGCGCGAGTTGCGCCAGTGCGAAGCGCCACGGCACGGCCACGGCTTCGCGGGGGGGCGATTTCCACTCCAGCTTCAGGCCGGTCAGCGCCACCACGACAAACAGGGAGTGCGCCAGCATCCGGATCGGGGCTTGCAGCATCGCAATCAGCGTTTCAAGCACGGCGCTGGCCAGCAGGCTGCCGGTGCCGCCAAAAGAGGCTTGCTGGCGGTTGATCAAGATCGCGGCAATGCCGAGAATGCGTGGCAAAAACAGCATGCACAGCGTCCAGGACCAAAGTGAGACCAACTCACCGGGCAACACGGTCCAGTCAGCCACCATCGGTGCGCCTGACAGCCATAAGGCGGTTCCCAGCGTCAGGAAGCACAACCACAACGGGGCCGACAAATATGCCATCGTGCCGGTGCCAAACATCGAGCGGTGCACCGGGTGAATACCCGGCTCGGCGATCAGGCGCGCATTCTGCAGGTTGCCTTGACACCAGCGGCGGTCGCGCTGCAACTCGGCCAGCAGGTCAGGCGGTTGTTGCTCGTAGCTGCCCACCAGGTCGGCCACCAGCCAGACGTGAAAACCGGCGCGGCGCATCAGGGCGGCCTCGACAAAGTCGTGCGACATGATGCTGCCCGACATACCCCCCGTGCCGGCAATGCGCGCCAGGGCGCAGTGCTGCATGAAGGGTTCAATCCGGATGATGGCGTTGTGGCCCCAGTAGTGCGACTCGCCCATTTGCCAGAACTGCATACCCAGCGTGAACAGGCGGCCGGTCACGCGCGACGCAAATTGTTGGGCCCGGGCGTGCAAGGTGACGTGACCAATGGCCTGGGTGGCGGTCTGGATGATGCCGGCCTTGGGGTTGGCTTCCATCAGCTTGACCATGGACACCAGGCAGTCGCCACTCATGACGCTGTCGGCGTCCAGCACCACCATGTAGCGGTAGTCCTTGCCCCAGCGGCGGCAAAAGTCGGCCACGTTGCCGGCCTTGCGGTCCGAGCGGCGCTTGCGCAGGCGGTAATAAACCTCCAGTTGCGGTTGGCCAGAGGCGCTGGCGAGTTGGGCACGCAGGTCTTCCCAGGCGGCGCGTTCGGCTTTCTGGATGGCCGGGTCGTTGCTGTCCGAGAGCACAAACACATCAAAGGCGCGCACATGCGTCGTCAGCGCAATTGATTCACAAGTGGCGCGCAGACCGGCAAAAACGGTGCGCACATCTTCATTGCAAATCGGCATGATGATGGCGGTGCGGGTCGTTGCATCCAGCGTATGGTGCTGAACCTTTTTACTGGAGAGGCTGTGGGCGTCGCCGCGCAGCATCACGTAAAACCCCATCATCGCTGTCATGAAACCCGTCACCACCCAGGCTGACAACAAGGCAAATAAAGTGGCCTGGCCGTATTGCAGCCAGGCGTTCTCGTAGTCGGGCTGCATATCGGTAAACAGACGTGTGGCCAGTGCCGTGCTGATCACGGTCAGCAGGATAAAAACAGCCCGGCGGCGTTGGGCGGCATGCTGCCACGGCGCCAGTTTTTCCGGGATGACCCGCGTGATCGGTGCCACGGCTTGAGCCCGTCCCGTCAGCCAGCGAGCGCGCGAAAGTGCTGCGCCGGTCAGGCTGTTCCAGAACCCTTGCCAGGGTCGTGGCGCCATGCTGCCGCGATTGATCGGGGGTGCCGTGACCGCGTTGGGGTGACGTTCTTCGCGCAGGGTGCTGCGCGGCTTGCCGGGGGTCAGGGTGTGATCAGGTTGGTCCATGTTTCGCTCAGTGTTTGCTGCTGGTATTGGAGAAAGGCGCGCAGCTCTACGGGCTGCGTCGGGTTGAGTGTTTGCACGCGCAAGGTCATGCGCCAGGTGCCCGTGGCGGGGTTCTTGTAGGCAAGGCTTTCGATCACGCGGGCGTTGCTGCTGGCCGTAGCAATGGCTTGCACGGCGGCGTCATCGGGCAAGGAGTCGAGCGCCGGGCCCGCGAAATCAATCACGAACTGGATGGGCGGGGTGAGCGCTTCTTGTGCGGTTTTGACATAGCCCCGCCCGCGACGCGATTGCGTGACCCAGCCGTTCGGGGGCAGTTGCTGGTGCTTGCCTTGCCAAGCAATCTGGTATGCGAAATCGATGGATTCACCTGGGGCCGGCATTTTGGCGGGCACCCAGTAAGCGGCAACGTTGTCGTTGGTTTCGTCGGGTGTGGAAAATTGCAGCAATTCCACCCGGCCCGCACCCCAGTCGCCCAGCGGGGTGACCCAGGCGCTGGGCCGGAGTTCGTAGCGCGCTTCGGTGTCCTCAAAGCTGCTGAAGGCGCGGTCACGCTGCATCAGTCCAAAGCCTTTGAGGCGAGTCATGCTGAACGAGGTCACGAGCGTCGAAGACGGGTTTTGCAGCGGGCGCCAGAGCCATTCCCCGTCGCCGGTGGCGATCATCAGGCCATCAGAGTCATGCACCTCTGGGCGAAAGTCGCCGGAGCGGGGTTGGTTTTCACCAAAGAAAAACATGCTCGACAAGGGCGTCAGACCCAGCGTGGTCACGGGTTTGTCGGTCAAGCGCATGAATAAGCGTGTGTGGACTTCAGTGACCGTTTGTTCTCCCGGTGTGATGTCGAAGCGATAGGCGCCGGTCAGTCGCGGGGAGTCCATCAGCGCATAAACAGTGAGCAGACTCGCATTGGCTGCGGGCTTTTCCAGCCAGAACTCGGTAAAGCGGGGGAACTCTTCGGGTGTGCCGCCAGTGATGTCGACGGCCAAGCCGCGGGCCGACAGGCCGTAGCGCTGGCCAGTGCCCAGGGCCCGGAAATAACTGGCGCCTGCAAAGACGATCAACTCGTCTTTGTGGCTGGCTGAGTTCAGGTTGAACAGGGCCTTGAGTCCACCGTGACCGAGGTCGCCAAAAAGCTGAGGGGCCAGTTGGTTCTGGCCAAAGTTGAAGTCGGCCGGGTTGTAGGCAATCGGCTTGTCGCCTTCAGGGGTGATCTCATGAAGGCGCACTGCATCTTCGGTTTTTCTGACGTGGAAAAACTGAAGTTCAAACGGTGCTTGCTCCGCGTGCCACAAGGCGTGGTCTGCTTTGAAGCGGATGTCTCGGTAACCGTCGTAATCCAGTTGGGACAGTTCCTTCGGTATCTCGGTCAACGTCGGCATGAAGGACGTCTGAGCCCGCTGTTTGGCGAGTACGGCCACCTCGTCAAGGCCCCAGGCTTGAGCCTGACCGCACAGCAATGTCCCTAAAACAGTAGCCACCAGCGCGATCGTTCTGGCACAGAAGCAGCTTTTGCGGCGTCTGAAAATGGTGTGGCTAAGGGCTGGCATTCCTTACCTAGTGCAAACCCTATGCCAGCCTGAAAAAACCTATGTAAATCAACGGTTTGAAGGTCTCTGGAAATCAAAAATCAGGAAATCCAACTGAAATGCGGACCGCAACGCTGATTTTTGTCGCCAAACCACGACAGCAACCTGGCTGGTCTGTAGAAATTCCTTTGAAATCAAGGGTTCAGGGCTGTCGCCAACGAGCGACTCAATTCAAGGCGTCGGATTCTGGTGTTGCGCCGTTGTCGGTCTTGAAACGTCCAGGCGTCAGTTCGTGCTTTTGCAGCAGTCGATAAAACTCGGTCCGGTTGCGGTCGGCCAAGCGGGCGCTATCGGCCACATTGCCGTCGGTGAGTTTGAGCAGTCCCACCAGGTAGTCGCGCTCAAAACGCAGCCGGGCTTCGGCCAAGGTCAGCACCTGCACGCTGGGCGAGCGCAGGGCGCGTTCCACCAGCGCCAGTGGCACCAAGGGCGTGGCAGACAGTGCGCAGACTTGTTCTACGACGTTGTAAAGTTGGCGCACATTGCCCGGCCAGGCCGCAGTGGTCAAGGCTTTGAGGGCTTCCGGCGCGAAGCCGCTCAAGCGTTTTTTGTACTTGGCCGCCAGTTTGACCAAGAAATGGTTCGCCAGCAGGGGAATGTCTTCGCGCCGCTCCGACAAGGTCGGCAACATCAAGGTGACGACGTTGAGGCGGTAATAGAGGTCGGCCCGGAACTGGCCCTCGGTCATCGCCTGCTCCAGATCACAGTGGGTGGCCGAGATGATGCGCACGTCCACCGGAATCGATTGGCTTGACCCCACGGGTCGCACCACCCGCTCTTGCAAGACACGCAACAGCTTGACTTGCAGCGCCGCAGGCATGTCGCCGATTTCATCGAGCAGCAGCGTGCCCCCATCGGCAGCCTGAAAAAGCCCAACATGGTTCGCCACGGCATCGGTGAAGGCGCCCTTGACGTGACCAAACAGTTCCGACTCCAGCAAGGCCTCGGGGATGGCGCCGCAATTTACGGCAATAAAAGGTTTACTGGCGCGAGCCCCGGCCTGGTGAATCGCCTGGGCCAGCAGTTCCTTGCCAGTGCCGCTTTCGCCGCGCAGCAGCACGCTGGCGTCCGACTGGGCCACCATCTGCGCTTCGGCCAGCACTTCAGCCATGCGATTGGAGCGACTGATGATCTGGTCTTGCCAGGCGTGCGAACTCCCTTTTTTGACCGAGTGGGCGGGCGCGCTCAGTGCGAGGGCTTGTGCAATTTTGTCGAGCAGGCTCTTTCCGTCATACGGTTTCGTCAGGTAGGAGAACACGCCGCGCTCGGTCGCCTGAACCGCATCGGGAATCGTGCCGTGGGCCGTCAGCAAAATCACCGGTAGAGAGGGGTGTTGGGCGCGAATGTCGTCAAACAGCGCCAGACCGTCCCGGCCGGGCAGGCGCACATCACTGAGGACCAGTTGGGGCCGCTCGATATGGAGTTGGGTCATGGCCGCCTCGGCCGAGGTGACGGCGCTCACGCGGTAGCCGGCGGCGGTGAGCCGGATGGTCAGCAAGCGCAGCATGTCGGCATCGTCGTCCACCACCAGCAGGTGCGCGCCGTTTCCGGGCGGCGTTGTAGACGCTGGTGTGGCAGGCAGGTTCGTGCTCATGGCATTGGCGCGGCGGTTCCGCGGGTCTTGGGGGGCGATGATTTATCTGCAGATGAGCGGTTTGTGAGGCTGCGTTCTATCGCCTTGAGTGCGTTCAGGCGTTCCTGAGTCTGGTCCAGCTTGTGTTGCACCTCGTGGGTTTGCTGGGTTTGTTTTTCGAGAAGTTCTTCCAGTCGTCGTCGGTCGACATCTTGCGACTGCAACAAACGGGCCAGGGGGTGCAGCGCTTGGGCTTGCGCGCCGGTGTCAAGCAGCACGCGGGCCAGCAGTTCTTGCGCGCGAATCAGCTCCGGCAATTGCGCGAACTGGCGCAACACCAGCGACAGTTTCAACTGTTCGGCGGCCCCGGCACCATTGCCAAGCCGGCTGACTTCCTGATTTAATTCAGCCGCTGGCATTCCTCGGACCTGTTGGGCGTAGGCCAGCATGCTGACAACGGCCTCGGTGACAAAAGGCGTGTTCAACCGGATGATCTCGATCGGTTGGACCACAGGGGCATTGGCGCAGTCCGCAGCAAGCGCTTCCATGGGGTTTGCACTCATCGCAGGCGTTGGTGCGTGATTCTGGGTCGTGCCACAGCCTGCCAGAATGGCCGCCGCGCAGCCCGCAATAACGCCAATTCGCACCCGAAAAATGGCTCGACAAATGAAAGACTCAGGATTTGAAAACATGGGGGATCTCAATTCTGAAGTGGGCCCCGAGGGGGTCTGACAGCAACTCTATACGCCCGCCATGCGCGGCTACATATTCGTGCACGATAGACAAGCCAATGCCACTGCCCCGCACGACGTCGGTCGGCTGGCGCTCACCTCGGTAAAACGGTTCGAAAATTCGATTGCGGTCCGCGCTTGCCACGCCAATGCCCTGGTCGCCAATGTCGATGCGGACCAATCCGTCCTCTTGGCTGAGGGTCAGGGTGATGATCCCGTTTCGGGGCGAGTAGCGGATGGCGTTGGAGAGCAAGTTGGCCAGGACGGTGCCGATTTTCTCGGGGTCAATTTCTACCCGGATCGGTTCGCCCTTGACGGTCACGGTCAGCTCGCGCGCACGCCACTGCAGATGCTGGTCGTCCACCTGGGCTTGGACCAGTGCGAGTAAATCGGTTTTTTGCCGGTGCAATTGGCGGGCCTCAAAGGCCGCGGCATTGAAGCGCAGCAGGTCTTCAATCTGGCTTTGCAAAACGCCCGTATTGTGTTTGAGGATGTGCGCGATTTCGCGTTGATCCGGGTTGAGCGCGCCTGCCACGCCATCTTCCAGCAGTGAAACCCCTTCGCGCAGCGAGGCCAGCGGGGTCTTGAGTTCATGGGAAACATGGCGCAAAAAACGCGATTTATCGGCGTCAAGCTCCACCAGCCTCAAGCGCAACCAGTTCAGCCGGTGCCCCACCAGCGCCAAGTCGGCCGGTCCCTGAATGGTGATCACCTGATCGAGCCGGTTTTCACCCAGACCCACGATGGCTTGCTCCAGTCGGTTCAGCGGCCGCGTGAACCCCATGCCAAAGAGCAGCGCCATTGCCACGGCCAGGGCAATCGCCCCGATGACTTGCTGCGCCAGATGCCGCTGGCTGTCGTCAAGCCGGGTTTCGAGTAATTTATTGCGCTTTTGTATGGTTTGCTGCACCTGCCCCGCAATTGTCGAGGTGATGTGCTCCAGTTCGCGAAACTCTTGCGCCAGTTGGCGCTCCCGGTCCAGCGCGGTGTCGGGTGAGCCAGTCAGCAGGCCGTTAATGGATTGCAGTTGTGCGCGCCATTGCTGCATGCTGCTGCTCGGCAGGCCTTCAGTAACCAAGTTGCTCACGATTTGCGTGGCCTCGTTGGCGGCGTCAGAAAAACGTCCGCGCAGCACGCGGTCGTCTAGCACCACTGACTGGCGGGCGCTGCGTTCCATCGTCACGCTGCGCTCGCCCAAAGACTGGGCCAGTCGGCTCAACTCCAGAGCTTGGGCGGCCCCGTCGCGACTTTGCAGGGTGAGGTCTTCAAGGGCATACAGAGCCCGCACAGAGGCCGCACCCAGCAAGGCGGCAATCAACAGGAAGGCCAGAACCAGCAGTTGCCGAAATGAAAATCGTTGGAGAAATTTCAATGGGGACCGCTGGACGATGCCAGCACTTCGCCGCGCAAGGAGTAGCTGCGCGTCTCGGTGATTTTGACATCCACCAGTTGTCCGATCAGGTCGGCCTGCCCGACGAAATTGACGGCGCGGTTGCACTCGGTGCGACCCATCAGCTCGCTGGCATCGCGTTTGGACGGGCCTTCCACCAGCAGGCGCTGCACCGTGTTCAGTCGGCTTTCCGAGATGCTTTTGATGCTGCCGTTGATGACCGATTGCAGGTGTTGCAGACGGCGCAGCTTGACTTCATGCGGCGTGTCGTCAGGCAGATTGGCCGCCGGTGTGCCGGGGCGCGGGCTGAAGATAAAGCTGAACGAGTTGTCAAAGCCGACATCGTCGATCAGCTTCATCATCTTGCCGAAATCGTCTTCGGTCTCGCCGGGGAAGCCGACGATAAAGTCGCTGCTCATCGCCATGTCGGGCCGGATGGCGCGCAGTTTGCGCACGGTTGATTTGTATTCCATCGCGGTGTAGCCGCGTTTCATGGCCATCAGGATTCGGTCTGAGCCGTGTTGCACCGGCAAGTGCAGGTGGCTCACCAGCTTCGGGATTTTGTCGTAGGCGGCAATCAACGAGGGGGTGAACTCGTTGGGGTGGCTGGTCATGTAGCGGATGCGCTCGATGCCGGGAATGTCAGCCACGTACTCCAGCAGGGTGGCAAAGTCGGCCATCTCGGGGGTGAGTGATTGCGCATCACCGATCATGCGGGCCCGGTAGGCGTTGACGTTTTGCCCCAGCAGCGTGACTTCTTTCACGCCCTGATCAGCCAGACCCGCCACTTCGACCAGCACATCTTCAAACGGCCTTGAAACTTCTTCGCCCCGGGTGTAAGGCACCACGCAATAGCTGCAGTACTTGGAGCAGCCTTCCATGATGCTCACGAAGGCCGTGGCGCCTTCGACCCGCGCCGGTGGCAGGTGGTCAAACTTTTCGATTTCAGGAAAACTGATGTCGACTTGCGAGCGGTTTTTCAGCGAGCGCTCGGCCAGCATCTGCGGCAGGCGGTGCAGGGTTTGCGGGCCAAACACCACGTCCACATACGGCGCCCGCTCAATGATGGCGGCGCCTTCCTGGCTCGCCACGCAGCCGCCGACGCCAATCAGCACGCCCTTTTTCTTCAGGTGTTTGACGCGGCCCAGGTCAGAAAACACTTTCTCCTGGGCCTTCTCGCGCACCGAGCAGGTGTTGAACAAAATCAGGTCGGCTTCGTTCACGTTGTCGGTGGGTTCGTAGCCCTCGGCGGCTTTCAGGACGTCGGCCATCTTGCCCGAGTCGTACTCGTTCATCTGGCAGCCGAAGGTTTTGATAAAGACTTTTTTGGACATGGGGGAACTCAAATTTAATGCTATTTAAATAATAGCTACTTGCGCAGGTAATACGGGGGCTAGAGCCTATTTTGGTATAAATAACAGGGCAGCAGGTGCTGCGCAAAGAAGGCGCTGAGCCAGGCGGTGTCAGCGCTCGGAATACCTGGGCAGTTGGTTGAACGGGGTTTTCCCGTCATCGGTTTTGCGTTGGCTGGCATCAGACTCAAAAACGATATTGGTGACGGTCTCCATGCCGGCACGTTTTTCCAGCGCTTCTTCGGGGGTCAAAATCCACACTTCATGGACCATTCCTTGTACGTCACGCTTGTAGTTGACCAGCACAGCACTGCCAACCAGCGCCGCCGACATCACCATCATGTTGGTCGGGCCCTTGATGCGCGCGCCGGGCGACAGTCGCTCCGGTTTGCCATTGATCAGCAACTCCGGTGGCGCCGTTACCACCAGCATGCCGCGTTGGGCGGTCGGGGGAAATTGGCGAGGCGCCGTTTGCGCCGCCGCTGGTGCGAAGGATGCGCTGCTGGTCCAGAGAAGGACAACGGCCAGGGTCATCAAAAAACGAAAAAAGGGCAGGGGAATGCAGCGGTTCATGGTATTGGTCCAGAGGCTGTGGGTTAGGCAGGAGGCTTAAAAAAATGATTATAGATCAGTCACTTACGCTCAGTTGAGCAACGATACCTTGCGCCATAAGGGGTGAACAGGGCAGGTTGACGAGTGAGACGGCCCCTTGCCTATTGACTTGCTTGGGATCGTTCTTGTTTAGGCGAACTTTAGTCCGGGAAGGCCTGTTGGTATCAACTTATTAAGGGTCGATATAGCCAAAGATGGCGAGGTTATTGCTGACGTGAATGAATACTATTGCACAGTCGATAAAACAGACTTTCATTCTTGTTACCCTTGGCGCATGAATTCAATTCCCCCAAACTACGCTTCCAGTTCCTCATCAGGTGCTAAACCTCGTATCAACCTGGCACTACAAGGTGGCGGCTCACACGGAGCCTTCACCTGGGGCGTGCTGGATGCCCTGCTTGAAGATGGGCGTATCGATCTCGAAGGCATCAGCGGAACCAGCGCCGGCGGAATGAACGCGGTGGCTCTGGCCCAAGGATTTGCCAAAGCCAGCGACAAAGTGAATGGGGACCCGCGCGAGGAAGCGCGTGAAGCCTTGACCCATTTCTGGAACGGTATTGTTCACATGGGCGCCCTGTCCGAAGTACAGCGGGCACCATTTGACATGTTGTTTGGTCGGGATGCCACCGACACATCCCCCACCGCGGTGTTGGCCAATGCCATGACCAATTTCTGGTCCAGCGCGGTGTCGCCCTACCAAAGCAACCCGTTTGACATCAACCCCTTGCGCCAGTTTCTGGAGCAGCAGATCGATTTCGAGGCGTTGGCCCGACTCAAGACACTCAAGGTGTTTGTGGTGGCCACGCGCGTTTCAACCGGTAAGGCCGAGGTGTTTTCGGGCAAACGCCTGACCGCTGATGCCGTCATGGCCTCGGCTTGTTTGCCTTTGGCGTTTCGTGCCGTCGAGATTGAGGGGGATCACTTTTGGGACGGCGGTTACTCTGGCAACCCGGCCATGCACCCTTTGATTTATGACTGCAAAAGTCGAGATATTTTGCTGGTGCAAATCACGCCTATCAAGCGCGATAAATTGCCAACCAATAGCGCTCAAATCATGGACCGTATCAATGAAGTGACCTTCAACGCAGGCTTGATTGCCGAGATGCGCGCGATTGATTTCGTCAAGAGATTGCTGGCAGAGGGAAAGCTGGATCCTGCGCATTACAAAGACGTTTTAATGCACCGCATCGACGGCGGCGAGGCGCTTGAGGCGTTCTCTGCCTCTACAAAAATTTCTACGAATGCCAGCATGATTTATTCATTGCGCGATTTGGGCCAAGCCAATGCGCGCGTCTGGCTAAGCCAGCATTTCGATAACTTGGGTGTGCGGTGTTCCGTTGATATCAGGCGAGATTACCTGGACGATTTGCGCGTCCCTGTGTGACTTGACTAGACTTGAGTGCAATGAGGCCATGCGTTGGCCTCATTGCATTTTGAAGGTTAACGGTTGCTGATGCGCATGGGCGACATGCGACTACTGCTTGCCACTTGAACCCCTTCGAGTTTGAAGATGCTGACAACCTGCTCCAGGTGGCCCGCTTGATCTTGCAGTGACTGCGCGGCCGCGGCAGCTTCTTCCACCAGGGCAGAATTTTGCTGCGTCACGCTGTTCATTTCGGTGATCGCGTTGTTAACCCGCTCAATTCCTGCGGTCTGTTCGACGCTTGCGGCAGCAATGTCGCCCATGATGTCCGTGACATGGCGAATGCTGTCCACAATTTCAGTCATGGTGCTGCCCGCCTGGTGGACCAGGGTGCTGCCGGCGCTGACTTTGTCGACCGAGTCGCCAATCAGTGTTTTGATCTCTTTGGCAGCAGCAGCTGAACGCCCGGCCAAGCTGCGAACTTCGGCCGCCACAACCGCAAAACCACGCCCTTGCTCGCCAGCGCGAGCTGCTTCAACCGCCGCATTCAAGGCCAGAATGTTGGTCTGGAAGGCGATGCCATCGATCACGCTGATGATGTCAACGATCTTTTTAGAAGAGGCATTGATAGAGTCCATGGTTTCAACCACTTGAGAGACCACGGCACCCCCTTTGATGGCGACCTCAGAGGCCGACATGGCAAGCAGGTTGGCGCGGCGAGCGTTGTCAGTGTTTTGGTTCACCGTGTCTGTGAGTTCCTGCATGGAAGCGGCAGTTTTCTCAAGCGTGCCGGCTTGCAGTTCGGTGCGTTCGGACAGGTCCAGATTGCCGCGAGCAATCTCACTGGAGGCGTTGAAAATAGTCTCTGTGCCTTCCCGTACCTGGCCGACGATTCTCACCAAGCTGTGGTTCATGTCTTTCAGGGCTTGCTGAAGCGAGCCCATTTCGTTGTTGGCGTTCACCGTGATTTGTTGTGTCAGGTCGCCCGCTGCAATGTCACGCGCAACTTCTACGCCACGTTCAAGGGGTAATGTGATTACTTTGCGAATGAATGGATAGATCAGCATCAGCACCGGGATGCAAGTGATGAGGGCCGCTAATATTGATTTCAAGCGCTGATCAGCCAGGTTGGCGTTGACCTGGTCCAGCGATACTTTCATGCTCACGACCCCCAGCACGGTGTTTTCCGCCACCTGATGGCACAAGGTGCAATCTTTGCCAAGAGAGTTCTTCATGGCCAATGCAGGTCGCACTGTTCGCAAGTATTCGCCCTTGCCATCAGACTCCACCTGGATGACTTCCTTGCCACTTGAAAGCACCTGTTTTTCAAGCTCATCCGGGTTGCCGTCGTCTTTGGCAGTGCCAGCGCCAAACGCCTTGATGACACTTTCACCACGCAGGACGCGGACATCGCGAATTGTGCCAAGCTGCTTGACCTGGTCCAGGAATACATCTCGCTGAGCCACTGTACCTGTCACCATCATACCGGTGAGCCCTGCCATGGTGGCGTTGTGCATGCTGAGCGAGAAATCACCCGCCTGTTTGAGTGCGGCTTCGCGGTAAACGAACCCCTGCCAGACAATCACGCCGGTCCACACAATAAGTAGCGCCACCCCAATAGTGACCAAGAGTTGGACCCAAATTTTGAATTTAGTGACGCGCAAAATATTTCCTTGCTGAAACGGGTAGAAAAGCCAACCATTCCCGTCAAAGGATAGTAGCCCAAGCGGCAAAAATCAGGGGGTATTTTGTCACCATTATTGACCCAAGTCACGCGATTTGGCGAGCAGATGGCCAAGGCATCAGACCGCTAAAAACAGAACCGGCCGACCCGAATCGGTCAATCCAGAAAACAAAAAACCCGCAAGAGCATGAACTGTTGCGGGTTTTGAAATTTTTTGGGATAGGTGCCATTGATAATCAGGCTGCAATCCTTGTGTAATAAAGGTTCTGAGAATATTTTTTTAAAAAATACCGTTATAAGTACCTTCAATTCTTTTTGTGTCCCCTATCGTTGAATTTTTGACACGGAAACGCTGCGTTGCTTAAAAATTAAGCACATTCAATGTTTTGAAACCGCAAAAACTCTCGAAACACGCGCTCTACGATGCCCGTACGTAGAGGGAAGCTGTGGGAGCCCCCCCGGTGCCTGCTGGCAGGGTGGGTAGGGGTATGTGCCCTGCAACGATTATTTTCCAGTCACGGGCTGGTATTGACTGTGCGGGGGGTACCATAGATTCCAACAGGGAGGATCAATGATCAATAGAGTTGTCATCACAGCTTGTCTGGTGATGTGCATCACACATGCCTTGGCAATAACCAAGTGCATTTCCAAAGACGGGAAAATCAGTTTTCAAGAAACCACGTGTGCGGAAACTGATAAGGCGTTAATTGTTATGCCCTCAATGCAGCCAACGCAACCAAATAGGGCAGATGTTCAAGCGCAACAAAAGCGCAATGCTGATGCCAAGAATCGAATTGCTATTCGTGAAGCTATTAACGAACGACGACCGATTATCGGAATGACATACGCAGAGTTAGAACAATCAATTGGATTACCGCAAAGCATCAATTCAACTACATCCGCGAGTGGCGCAACCCAGCAACGAGTTTATTATTTTGATTCTGTGACTTGGTATGTTTATATGAGCAATGGTGCTGTAACGTCCTTTCAAAACGCGATTGGCGGGTTAGGACGGAAA
>SESB01001778.1_pt1 | contig 13474 bp, 10 predicted proteins | sample 3171441 | NCBI WGS metagenome assembly SESB01 (sample SAMN06051867, study PRJNA518727) | freshwater metagenome | biome: subpolar coniferous forest; feature: holomictic lake; material: water; isolation source: holomictic Lake 227, 6 m depth | place: Canada: near Kenora, Ontario | collected...
ATCCTCCTCGTCCGGCCAGTATACTTTTTCGGTTTCAACACCGTTCTCCCGGAAGAAATGGTGTGTTCCACCGGTGGCATAGATCGTGAATCCTCTTTCCTTCAGCATCCTGGCGCTGGCCAGCAATTCAATCTTACCCCTGACAGGTCCGGAAGAGATCAATATGTTCTTCTTTGGAATCCGGTAGCCTACTGAAAGCATCGATTTGAGCAGTGCCTCATAGAAGTTTTCACCGATACATCCAACTTCCCCCGTGGAGGCCATGTCGACTCCGGAAACGGGATCGGCATTCAACAGCCTGTGGAAGGAAAACTGAGCAGCCTTCACCCCAACGTAATCCAGTTCGTAAAGGGATTTGTCGGGCTTTTCGAAAGGTACATCCAGCATGGCTTTGGTAGCGATCTCGATCAGATTGGTCTTCAGCACTTTGGAGACAAAGGGAAATGACCTGGATGCCCTGAGATTGCATTCTATGACTTTGATGTCGTTGTCCTTGGCGAGGTACTGGATGTTGAAAGGTCCTGTAATTTCGAGTGCTTTGGCAATCTTCCTGGAAATTTTCTTGATTCTTCTAATCGTTTCCACATAGAGCTTCTGCGGAGGGAAAACAATGGTCGCGTCTCCCGAATGTACACCCGCAAACTCCACATGTTCAGACAAGGCATAGGCTACGATTTCCCCATCTTTTGCCACTGCGTCAACCTCAATTTCCTTGGCATTCTCGATGAATTCTGAAACTACTACCGGATGTTCCTTGGAAACATGGGCAGCCAGGTTCAGGAAATGCTCCAGCTGGTCGCGGTTGGAAACCACGTTCATCGCCGCTCCTGAGAGAACGTACGACGGACGGATGAGGACCGGAAATCCTACTTCGTCCACAAATTTGTAGATTTCATCGATGGTCGTAAGCTGGCTCCATCGTGGCTGGTCGACTTCCAGTCTGTCGAGCATGGCCGAGAATTTGTTGCGGTCTTCGGCGTTGTCGATTTTTTCGGCTGTCGTTCCAAGGATCGGCACATTCTGCGCATGCAGTTTCATCGCCAGGTTGTTGGGGATTTGGCCTCCCATCGACAGAACGGTGCCCTTGGGTTGTTCCAGATCACAGATGTCCAGAACCCTCTCGAGTGAGAGCTCGTCAAAGTAGAGCCTGTCGCAGTTGTCGTAATCGGTCGAAACTGTTTCGGGATTGTAGTTGATCATAATGGCACGGAATCCCTCCTTGCGGATGGTATTGACCGCATTGACCGAACACCAGTCAAATTCGACGGATGAGCCAATCCTGTAAGCTCCCGAACCCAGGACGATGATGGAACGGTTATCGTGCTCGAACGTGACATCATGTTCCGATCCGTTGTAGGTCACATAGAGATAATTGGTTTGCGCGGGATACTCACCGGCAAGGGTATCAATCTGCTTGATATAGGGTAAAATCCCCATTTTTTTTCTGAAATCTCTTACTTTCAGACTTTCTGCATTCATGTCTTTGACGCCGGATTTTACCACCAAACGGGCAATCTGGAAGTCGGAGAATCCGAGTTTTTTCGCATCACGAAGCAACTCTGTTGGAAGGTCTTCAAGTGTTTCAAATTCAATTAGCTGGTTTCTTAACAGATAGACATTGTGAAGCCGCATGAGAAACCACTTGTCAATTCGGGTGATCTCCCAGATTTTGTCGATGGAATAACCTTTGTGGAAGGCCTCTGCGATGGCGAAGATGCGCCTGTCAGTAGGGTTGATCAATTCCTCGTCGATGTCAATGATCTCCATGGCACCCCGGTTGCCGACAAAACCGTGCATACCGATGCCGATCATCCGAAGTCCCTTCTGGATGGCTTCTTCGAAATTTCTTCCGATCGCCATGATTTCGCCCACGGATTTCATACTGGATCCAAGATTTTTGGATACTCCGACAAACTTGCCCAAATCCCAGCGGGGAATTTTCACCACGCAATAGTCGAGGGCAGGTTCAAAACAGGCGGTGGTCACTTTGGTCACCGAATTCTTCAGTTCGTGCAAACCGTAACCCAGACCCAGTTTGGCCGCCACGAATGCCAGCGGATAACCGGTAGCCTTGGATGCCAGTGCAGATGATCGGGAGAGTCGGGCATTGACTTCAATGACCCGGTAATCCTCGGAGTTGGGATCCAGCGCAAACTGAACGTTGCATTCGCCAATCACTCCGATCTTACGGATGATTTTAATGGAAAGGGCACGCAGTTTGTGGTATTCGTCGTTCGACAGTGTCTGGGAAGGGGCAACCACAATCGACTCGCCGGTATGGATGCCGAGCGGGTCGAAATTTTCCATGTTACAAACGGTGATGCAGTTGTCGTATTGGTCGCGGACAACTTCATACTCAACCTCTTTCCATCCTTTGATCGACTCTTCGACCAGGATCTGACCGGAGTAGGAGAATGCATTGTCGGCCAGCTTGTTCAGCTCGGTTTCGTTGGAACAAAATCCGGAGCCTAAGCCACCCAGGGTGTAGGCAGCCCTGATAATCAACGGATAACCCAGGGTAATTGCAGCTTCCCTGGCTTGTTCAATGGTTGTGCAGGCAATACTTCTTGGTGTGAGTACGTCTATTTCATGCAGGATGCCTGAGAAGATTTCACGGTCTTCGGTGTTGATGATTGATTGTACAGGTGTACCCACGACCTTCAGATCGTATTTTTCGAGGATTCCCTGTCTGAACAGATCCACTCCGCAGTTAAGGGCCGTTTGTCCGCCGAAAGCCAGGAGTATTCCGTCAGGTTTTTCTTTCTGGATCACCTTTTCGACAAAATAAGCCGTCACCGGCAGGAAATATATTTTATCCGCGATCTCCTCAGAGGTCTGAATCGTGGCAATGTTGGGATTAATCAGGATGGTATAAACACCCTCTTCTTTCAGGGCTTTCAGTGCCTGTGAACCTGAATAGTCAAATTCACCGGCTTCTCCGATTTTCAGTGCGCCGGACCCCAGAACGATGACTTTCTTGATATTTGTATTTAGCATGGTAATTCTGTTGAAATGTTGGTGATAGGTTGTTGGCCAGACGTTGCCTGTAAAGACGTTGCATGCAACGTCTCTACCCGCTTTGCAAATGAATAACGAAGGGAAATCAGTCTGTTTTTCATTTTCCTGGTTTTGACTGATTGACACTGTCAATAAAATCATCAAACAAAAACTCGGTATCTACAGGGCCGGAAGAGGCCTCCGGATGAAACTGAGTCGAGAAGAAGGGTTTGGTCTTGTGTCGGATTCCTTCATTGGTGTCGTCATTCACATTGCTGAACAAGGTCTCCCATTCCTCAGGAATTGAATTTTGGTCAATGGCATATCCGTGATTCTGCGAGGTGATGTAACATTTGTTGGTTCCGGTGAGTAGTACGGGCTGGTTGTGACTTCTGTGACCATACTTCAGTTTGTAGGTGGTACATCCTGCTGCGAGACCAAGCAATTGGCTGCCCAGACATATACCCATAATTGGCTTATCCTTTTGAATGGCGATCCGGATATGTTGAACGGTGATGTCACACATGGTCGGATCTCCCGGACCATTGGTTAAAAACAGGCCGTCATAATTGATGGTATTAAAATCATAATCCCAGGGAACCCTGATTACTTTCACGCCCCTTTTGATCAGGCAGCGGATGATGTTGTTTTTTACCCCACAATCAACAAGAACGACCGTTTTGTCTCCTTCTCCATAAGTTTCGACCTGATCTGTACTTGCCCTGGCAACCAGGTTCATCAGGTTGGGATCCACCATTTCAATGGGTTCAGATTCAAATTCAATTTTACCAATCATCGAACCCTTTTCCCTGAGAATCTTGGTCAGAGCGCGGGTGTCGATGCCAAAAATTCCCGGAATTTGTTGTGATTTCATCCAGTCGGCCAGGCTGGACTTTGCATTCCAGTGACTGTAGCCAAAAGAATAATCATCTACCACCAGTCCGGTGATGTGGATTTTATCCGATTCGAAATGGCGGTGAAGTCCGTTTTCTTTTACGTCGGCGGGAACCCCGTAATTTCCGATCATCGGATAGGTGGCAACCAGAATCTGACCGGTATAGGAAGGATCGGTTAAACTTTCAGGATACCCAGTCATGGCGGTATAAAAAACGACCTCTCCGGTCACCGATTTTTCATAACCAAAAGATTTTCCCTCGAATGAGGTTCCGTCTTCAAGTACCAACTTAACATTTCGCATATATTTATTTATTTGTCTGTTCTTTTTAATCGACTGTCTGCCTTTTGCTACTTGCCTTCAGTCTTTTGCATGCTTCTGTCGCCATCCGGCAACAATTGTTTTTCAACCATCAAAACCCTTCGGCCTGCTCCGGACGCTAGGTGAGTACTGTAAAATCAGTGATCTGATCATTTCACAATTAAAAAAAATGCGTTTCCACTACTTTTGTTCAGCAGTAAAAACGCATTTTTTGCGTTAACAAGATCGATATACACGGATGTTGTCGCACGGTCACAAAAATAGGTTATTTCTTCCAATTCTGCAAAAGCAACTTAATATATTTATAAATATTCATAAATAATTAACATTTAGCGAAATACTAAATAAATATGCAGTATATACTCGATAATATGCATTAAATAGTTATATTTGCATTTTAATACAGATAATTATACAGTAATTAAATTGTTTTGAAGAATAAAGTCGAACGTTTCGAATTGATCAAAAAGATCATTTCCAGCGAAGTGATCAGTAACCAGGATGACTTGCAACTGAGACTGCTTTCCATGGGAATGGAAGTGACGCAGGCAACCTTGTCGCGTGACCTTAAGTCGCTGCAGGTGATTAAGGTCAGTGATGCCAAAGTGGGATACATCTATCGGTTGCCATCCTATGAAATGCTTCACCCGCAAGAGCATGAAGCGAATTCTTCCAGACTGAATTTTTTGGCGGATGGTGTGCTGGGAATGGAGTTTTCGGGGAATCTTGGTGTGATTAAAACCCTACCGGGATTTGCGCCGAGTACGGCATTGGCCATTGATGAATCAGGATGCAAGGAAATCCTTGGAACAATTGCCGGCGACGATACCATTCTGGTGGTGATGCGCGATGGGGTAGGCAGGAATGACGTCATCAGGGCGCTTATCGGAATTATGCCTAACCTGGAAAGCAAACTCTGAGATTGGTACAAAAAATAGGATACGGAGAAGCTTTTTACTCTGTCTGACTCCGGGATTCTTCTGTGAAATTCCGGATAATAATAAAAACGAACATAATTAGGTTGCAACGAGATGATATTCAGAAAAAAGGACATAGAGGCACAAAAACCGGAAATCGCTGTCATACAGGCCGGTGCAGAGCATCTTAAATATGTGGATGAAATCAATGATACCATCGAAAAGGCTTCGAAGGAGCGAGGAACCGGTATTGCCCGGCGTACCTACGAATACATTGCCGGAAAGATTTCAGAAGGCAAAGCAATTATTGCGCTGGATGGAGATAAATTCGCCGGATTTTGCTACATTGAGTCGTGGAGTGACGAAAAATATGTGGCCAATTCGGGTCTGATCGTGCATTGGGACTACCGCGGATATGGTTTGGCACGCAGAATCAAACACAAAGCCTTTGAGATTTCAAGAAAACGGTTCCCTGAAGCCAAATTGTTCGGGTTGACTACCGGACTCGCGGTCATGAAAATCAATTCGGAACTGGGCTATCGTCCGGTGACATTCTCAGAACTGACCGACGACGAGCAATTCTGGAAAGGTTGTCAGAGTTGTGTCAACTATGATATTCTTTTACGTATGAAGCATTCCAAGTGCCTGTGTACCGGAATGTTGTATGACCCGGCCTGGCAAAAGGAAAAACGTAAAATGAACATGCCCTTCGAAATGTTCAAGGAGTGGTTGGAGAAGAGGAATAAGGCAAAAGGCTAAGGCAAAAGGCTAAAGTAAAAGGCAAAAGTAAAAAGGCAAAAGGCAAAAGGGGCATTGGAGCAAGGCAAGATTAGAGAGATAAGACTTGAGATTTAAGGTAAACGACTAGGATGGTAACAGCGTTCTTAACTTTTGCCTTTTGCCTTTGTACTTTTACCTTCTTAAGTCGCAAAGTGTGTAAAAATTGAAACTAAAATAAGATTTAAGTGATGAAGGAAAAAGTTGTTCTGGCATTCAGTGGAGGATTGGATACCTCTTTTTGTGCCATTTATCTTGCAAAGGAAAAAGGGTTGGATGTGTATTCAGCGGTAGCCAATACAGGAGGTTTTTCAAAAGAAGAACTTGATGTAATCGAAAAGAAAGCACTGGCATTGGGTGTCACCGCCCACAAGGCGCTGGACATCACCGCCGACTATTACAACAAAGGTATACGCTACATGGTGTATGGCAATGTAATGCGCAACAATACCTATCCCATCTCGGTAAGTTCTGAAAGGATTTTTCAGGCCCTCGCAGTGATCGAATATGCCAAGAAGATTGGCGCCCAGTATGTGGCTCATGGGAGTACCGGTGCCGGCAACGACCAGATCAGGTTTGACCTTGCTTTTGAAGTTCTTGCTCCGGAAATTAAAATACTGACACCAACCCGCGATCTTGAGTTAACCAGGGATGCAGAAATTGAGTATTTGCGGAATCACGGGGTAAAGGAAAATTTTGAGAAGATGGCCTATTCCATCAACCAGGGATTGTGGGGAACCAGTATCGGCGGCAAGGAGACGCTCACCAGCAACAAAAATCTGCCGGAATCTGCCTACCCGACGCATCTTACAAAAGAAGGAACCGAGACGCTGACCATTGAATTTTTAAAAGGACAGTTAAGGGCGGTAAATGGCAAGACTTACCAAAATCCTGTCGATGCCATCCGGGAAGTGGAGAAGATCGGTTCAGCATGGGCAATCGGCAGGGATACCCACGTTGGAGACACCATCATCGGGATCAAAGGGCGCGTCGGATTTGAGGCTGCGGCTCCGATGCTGATCATCAAGGCTCACCACCTGCTTGAAAAACATACTCTCACCAAATGGCAGCAATACTGGAAAGAGCAACTGAGCAACTGGTACGGGATGTTTCTCCATGAGGCGCAATATCTGGAACCGGTGATGCGCGATATGGAAAAATTTCTGGAGAGCAGTCAGGCCAATGTGACCGGGAAGGTAATTATTAATCTGCTGCCATATACCTTCCAACTTGTTGGTATTGAATCGGAACACGATCTGATGAACAGCGATTTCGGACAGTATGGTGAAATGAACAAGGGCTGGAGTGCGGATGATGCCAAAGGTTATACCAAGATTCTGAGCAACCAGCTGAAGATTTTCTTTTCTGTCAACAAAGAATAAAGGAGATCCGGTCGGGTCGACCCTTGTGGTTGACCTCCTTGATATTGATATAAATTTGGATTGAAGCAGATAACTTCCTTCATCGCCGTCCGCTTTTGCTGACGGATTGAAATAATCTAAAAGATGACAAATAAAAAAATATCGGTCGGGATTGTAGGCGGAGCCGGATATACAGCCGGAGAGCTGATCCGGATCCTGCTGAATCATCCCAATGCTGTTTTGAAATTTATCCAAAGCGGCAGCAACAACGGACAACCGGTTGCCAGTGTGCATCGCGATCTTTTTGGCGAAACAAACCTCGTCTTCTCGGATATCGAACCGGATCAGGTGGATCTGTTGTTTCTCTGTTCGGGTCATGGGAAGTCGGCTGAATATTTGTCGAAAAACATTCTGCCGGAACATGTCAAAGTCATTGATCTGAGCCACGATTTCCGGTTGAAAAGAGCCGGAAACGATTTTGTGTATGGGTTGCCGGAACTGAATAAAAAAGCCATCAAACAGGCAGGGAAGATTGCCAATCCAGGTTGTTTTGCCACAGCGATTCAACTGGGAATTTTACCACTTGCCGCAGCCGGACTTTTGCAGGATGATGTGCATGTCAATGCCATCACCGGATCAACAGGAGCAGGGCAGGAGCCGACAAAAGCCTCCCATTTCAGCTGGCGTGACAACAATCTGTCTGTCTACAAGGCCTTTGAACACCAGCACCTGGGGGAGATCAACGAAAGTCTGACGCAGGTTCAACCCGGTTTCAGCCATGCGGTTCATTTTATACCCATCCGGGGAAATCATACCCGGGGCATTTTTGCCACTCTATACACCCGTTTTGATGGAAATCTGGCAGATGCCTGTCAAATTTACGATGATTATTACCTGTCGCATCCGTTTGTTTATCTGACAGATGAAAATCCGGACATGAAACAGGTCGTCAATACCAACAAATGTCTGCTCTACCTTGAAAAGCACGGCGACCAGCTGATGATCATCTCATGCATCGACAACCTGATCAAAGGAGCCTCCGGGCAGGCAGTTCAGAACATGAACCTGATGTTTGGAATCAATGAAATGACAGGACTCAGTTTAAAAGCAGTGGCATTTTAATCATTCATCGTTCATCATTTCTAACTATTTAAATAACTACTTCAGTGAACCTATTTGACGTATATCCCCTTTACGATTTGACGCCTGTCTCCGCGCAGGGTTGCACCATTACCGATCATCAAGGGATTGAATATCTTGACCTGTACGGTGGACACGCAGTGATCTCTGTAGGTCATTCCCATCCTCATTACGTTCAGCGGATCAGCGACCAGCTGAAAAGGATCGGATTTTACTCGAACTCTGTGCAAAATCCGATGCAAGTGGAACTGGCACAGAAGTTGGGAGAGCTTTCCGGGTACGATGATTATTCGCTTTTTCTGTGCAATTCAGGAGCTGAGGCCAACGAAAACGCTTTAAAACTGGCCTCTTTTCTGACAGGGAAGAAGAGAATTGTGGCGTTCGAGAAATCTTTTCACGGTCGTACTTCGGCTGCTGTATCGGTAACCGACAATGCGAAAATTATCGCCCCGATCAACGATGTGCACGACCGGGTCATTCTTCCATTGAATGATGTTGAAGCCCTGAAAGCAGCCGTTGGTACCGGAGAGGTGGCGGCAGTCCTGATTGAAGGTATTCAGGGTATTGGCGGATGCAGGGTTCCTGATCCGGTTTTTCTGCAATCTGCAAGTGCCATCTGCAAAGAAAACGGGGTGCTTTTTATCCTCGATGAGATACAATCCGGATATGGCAGGAGCGGAAGATTCTTCGCCCACCAGTACGCGGGTATCCGGCCGGATGTGATCACCGTAGCCAAAGGGATGGGGAACGGCTTCCCGGTAGGCGGGGTATTGATTTCGCCCGAATACAAGCCCTGGCACGGTATGCTGGGAACCACGTTTGGGGGAAACTATTTGGCCTGCGCGGCAAGTCTGGCAGTTTTGGAAATCATGGAAAAGGAAGATCTGGTGGGGAATGCGGCCAAAGTTGGCGGTTTCCTGATCGACGAACTATCCAACTTTCCGAAAATCAAGGAGGTAAGAGGCAAAGGGCTGATGATCGGACTCGAATTTGAACAACCAATTGCGGATCTTCGCAAAAAAATGCTGTTTGAAGAGCGTATTTTCACGGGTGTCACCGGCAACAATGTCATCAGGATTTTGCCGCCATTGACATTATCGCTGTCAGATGCTTCCCGATTTCTGGAAGCCTTCTCGCGTCTGTTAAAAAATATGTAATTTGCGCTTTAATTAAAAAATAGTTCGATTTATGCAAATCAAACAAATTAATATAGGCATTATCGGAGGAGGAAATCTGGGCCGTTCAGTGGCTGAGGGCTTCCTGAAAGCCGGTATCGGGGCATCAAAAATTGTTGTTTCCCGACGCAGGGTACACCTGTTGGAGGACCTTCATGCCAAAGGTGTAGAAATCGAAAAAGACAACTCAAAGGCGGTAGTTGGCCGTGATGTGATCATTTTGGCGGTCAAGCCCTACCAGGCGATCGATTTGCTCAATGAACTCAATCCGTACCTGAAGCCCGGACAAATCATCCTTTCGTTGATGACCGGACTTTCCATCGCAGAACTGACAGCCCTGGTTCCTGAGGGAGTTCTGATTTTCAGGGTGATGCCAAATACGGCGGTAGCACTCCAGGAGTCGATGACCCTGATAGCAGCCCCCGAATGTGACCCTGCCATTCAACAATTGGTGGGCGACCTGTTCGAGACCCTGGGGAAGGTGATTTTCATCAATGAGGAACTAATGGCGGCTGCCACTGTGCTGGGAGCATGCGGAATCGCGTTTGCACTCCGGTTTATCCGCGCTGCCATCCAGGGTGGGGTAGAGATCGGTTTCGGCGCTGACGTGGCTCAGCAAATTGTGGCACAGACGGTTAAGGGCGCTACGGAGTTGATTTTGCAAACCGGACGACATCCCGAACAGGAGATTGATAAAGTGACTACCCCGAAAGGGATCACAATTTCGGGGTTGAATGAAATGGAGCACCAGGGTTTCTCTTCCGCGCTGATCCGTGGACTGCTTGTCTCCTACAACAAACTAAACGGTGGTAAATAATTGATCAGGCCAAGTGAAGGATTAATAATTGGACTGAAAAGGACAATGTTTGATCAATCACGGTAAAATATACTTTCAAAATACAAATGAACAATAACCTTAATTGTCAATTGTTGATTGTCAATTACCAAATTGAAACTTATGGAACGACAAATCATTGAGATCGCCGAACGTCTCAGAGGTATGCGTGAATCCCTGGAGATAAGCATTGAGAAAGCTGCCCAGACATGCGATATTCCTGTTGAAGATTATCTGAAATTGGAGAGTGGTGAAGCCGATATTCCGGTCAGCATCCTCCACCGGATGGCCAGACATTTTGGTTTTGACATCACGACCTTGCTCACCGGTGAGGAACCGCATGTTCACACTTATTCCCTTACCAGGAAAGGCAAGGGAGTGGTAGTTCAGAGACGCCGGACCTATAACTATGAGTCGTTGGCTTCCAATTTCATCAACCGGAAAGCGGATCCCTATTTTGTCATAGTAGAACCGAAGGAAGATCCTGAAATAACTTTGAATGCCCATCCGGGACAAGAATTCAATTATGTGCTTGAGGGCCAGTTGAAGATTGTTATCGGAAGCAATGAACTGCTTCTTAGTCCGGGCGACTCCGTCTATTTCGATTCTGCCATTCCCCACGGCATGCAGGCGATGAATGGAAGGGTGGCCAGGTTTTTGGCCGTGGTGCTGTAATTACTTTATAAATTGTTCAAATGGGGAAATCTCCCTTGTATAAAAAAATAGTAGTCAAGGTAGGGAGCAACGTGCTGACCCGTGAGGATGGAATGCTGAATATTTCCAGAATGGCGCACATCGTTGAGCAGATTGCCCGGCTTAAAAAAGAAGGTTTGCAGGTCATTCTCGTTACCTCCGGAGCTGTTGCCGCAGGTCGGGCGGAAGTAGAACCCCTGAAAAAACTGGATCCGGTTTCGAGCAGGCAACTTTGGTCGGCTGTTGGTCAGGTGAAACTGATCAACAAGTATTCTGACCTGTTTCAGGAACACGGACTTACCTGCGCCCAAGTGCTGACTACCAAGGAAAATTTCAGCGACCGCCTTCATTACCTGAATATGCGGAACTGCATGCAGACCCTTCTGGAAAATGAGGTTATTCCGGTTGTCAATGAGAATGATACCATCTCGGTAACAGAATTGATGTTCACCGACAATGATGAACTTTCCGGATTAATTGCCTCGATGATGGACATGGAAGCCTTGGTTTTGCTATCCAATGTGGACGGGGTTTACACCGCTGCTCCCGATCAGCCGGGAAGCGAACTGGTCAGGATTATTCACCCGAACAGAACAACTGAGGGAATCTCAATTTCAGCCAAAAAATCAAATTTTGGCAGGGGAGGAATGCTCACCAAATATCATATTGCTGCCAAACTTGCTGGTCAGGGCATTTCAGTCTTTATTGCCAATGGTTTCAGGGAGAAAATTTTGATGGACATCATCCGCGGGGAAAGCCAGACGCCTTTTACCCAATTCCTGCCATCCGTGAAGAAGTCAAGCGGGGTTCGGAAGTGGCTTTCCCATTCTGATGATTTTGCCCGAGGGGAAGTGGTGATCAACGAAGGAGCCAGGTCGGCCCTGCTTTCCGACAAGGCAGTGAGCCTCCTGATGATTGGCATTTCTTCCGTTTTGGGATATTTTAAGGAAGGTGATATCGTCAGGATCAAAGACTTGGAAGGGAATTTGCTTGGTTTGGGGAAAGCCTCTTTCTCTTCCGATGAAACAATGGAAGAAAAAGGGGGTAAAAAGACCAAACCTTTTATTCATTACGACTATTTATATCTGATCTGATGGAAACGATCTATACGGAAAAATTTAACCTTGCACTTCAGGCAAGCCGAAAGCTGGCCGAGCTGCCGGCAAATAAGATCAATCAACTACTGCTGAGCCTGGCTGATGCAGCAGAAAACTCGGCCGAAGATATCCTGGTGGAAAATCATAAGGACCTCGACCGGATGGATCCTGCAGATCCCAAGTATGACAGGTTGAAACTCACCAAACAAAGAATAGAAGCGATTGCCGCTGATTTAAGGAATGTGGCGGCTTTGCCTTCACCGTTAGGGAAAATACTGAGTCAGGAAAAGCTACAGAATGGACTGAGAATCAGAAAAATAAGTGTGCCTTTTGGTGTGATTGGCATTATCTATGAGGCCCGCCCCAATGTGACTTTCGACGTTTTTTCACTTTGCGTCAAATCCGGAAATGCGGTTGTACTGAAAGGTGGCACCGATGCTGATTGTTCAAACAGGGCCATTGTTGCCGTGATAAAAAATGTTTTGAAAGCGTTTGGGATGGATGAGAATTCTCTCATTTTACTTCCTCCCGACCGGGAAGCCACCAATGCGTTGCTGCAGGCCAGGGGCTATGTAGATCTGATCATACCACGGGGAAGCCAGGCTTTGATTGATTTTGTGCGTGAAAACGCGATCATACCCGTCATCGAAACCGGCGCCGGCATATGTCATACCTATTTTGATTCAGATGGCGACAAGTTGTTGGGCCGCAAGGTGATCAATAATGCCAAAACCCGAAGAGTGAGTGTTTGCAATGCCCTTGACTGCCTGATCATTCATCGCAGCCGGCTTGCCGACCTTCCCTTTTTGGTTGGTTTGATGGTCGAAAAGAAAGTTGAGATTTTTGCGGATCCCGAAGCACTGAACGTCCTGAAGGGGAATTATCCTGATGTTTTGCTTCAGCCCGCTGTTCCATCTTCCTTTGGTACTGAATTTCTGGATTACAAAATGGCGATAAAAACTGTATCTTCGTTAGAGGAAGCTCTTGACCACATTGCCCGCTACAGTTCGAAACACAGTGAGGCAATTATTTCGTCTGACCGTGATACGACAGCCCGATTTCTTCTTGCTGTTGATGCGGCAGCTGTATATGCCAACGCAAGTACGGCCTTTACAGACGGTGGGCAGTTCGGATTAGGAGCCGAAATAGGAATCAGTACCCAGAAACTCCATGCCCGTGGGCCGATGGCTCTTCAGGAGATCACGACTTACAAATGGATCGTTGAAGGGGAGGGGCAGGTACGCGAGTAAAGGCTAAAGGACCCTT
>SESB01001779.1_pt1 | contig 13470 bp, 7 predicted proteins | sample 3171441 | NCBI WGS metagenome assembly SESB01 (sample SAMN06051867, study PRJNA518727) | freshwater metagenome | biome: subpolar coniferous forest; feature: holomictic lake; material: water; isolation source: holomictic Lake 227, 6 m depth | place: Canada: near Kenora, Ontario | collected 2014-07-08...
CCTATCTTAAGGATATCTTCTCAAAAACTGGAACAACTCGTCAAGCTGAACTTGTTAAGCTGATACTTAGCCATCCATCGGTAGACATCTAATTTTAGCTTGCTAGGCACGGCATCGTTCACAAACTCCGAACCAAAACTACATCGCGGGTGCTCCCCAAATGGGGGTTTCTCAAACTGTCATAATATTGAATATACATTTGGACATCGTCATTGGACGTTTTTAAGCCGAGCGGTCTGACGCCGAACCCGCGCCATGAGCGTTAGATAAATGTAATCACACTAATTAACAGGTAGGAAAATTAAATGAGTAAGCAAAGCCCCATCCTTGTGGTTGATGATAACATTGTAAACCGAAGTCTACTACTTGCGTATCTTACTAAACATGGGCACAAGGTCGAAATTGCCCACAATGGTTATGAGGCTGTAGCTGCAGTTAGAGCAAATAACTATGCTTTGATCCTTATGGACGTCCAAATGCCCATAAAAGATGGTATTCAAGCAACAAAGGAAAGCAGAAAGCTGCCAGAGCCTAAGCGGCTTGTGCCAATTATCGCGATAAGCGCTGACACTACAGGGGAGCATGTACATAATTTTAAAGATTGCGGGTTTAATAATCAATTACCAAAGCCAATTGATTTTGAAGAGCTCGCTCGATATATTGAACTTTATAAAATAGAACCGATAATGTGAGTAATGACGGTTTCGCCAAGCTTCTCATTAATTCTAAGTAGAGGACAAATTTTCAAACTGTTTGAGTAAAGTTCAACCTAATATCCATAAGGGGTAAAGCAAATGACTAAGCGTTATAATAATTTACCAACGATTATAAAGGCCCCGCCTAGGCTTGCGGCGATAATCTTTCTGTGTTTGATTGTTGTGTCATCTATACTATTCACGACAACTGATAATCTCACCAATGATAGAACACATGCACGGTTTATGCTTCTAGTATCTGAAATTACGACGGCAGTCAGCAACCGGATGGGGGCCTATGAAATGGTTCTTAGGAGTGGGGCTGGGCTGCTGTCGGCTCGGCCAAATGTGTCTCGGCAGGAATGGCATGACTTTGTAAGCACTCTCAATCTTCAGATGTATTATCCAGGAATACAAGGTTTTGGATACAGTACAGTTATAAGAGCGGATGAAATGTCAGCACATATTAGGGGCGTTCGAGCCGAAGGGTTTCCAAATTATATGGTTAGACCCGAGGGAATTCGCGATCTATATACGTCAATTATATATCTCGAGCCCTTCTCCGATAGAAACCTGCGGGCGTTCGGATTTGATATGTATTCTGAGGCAACACGGCATGCGGCAATGAGTCGCGCAATTGACACAGGTGTTCCTTCTTTGTCAGCCGCGGTAACATTGGTCCAGGAAACAAATAAAGACGTCCAGCGTGGTGTACTTTTGTATCTTCCGATTTATAAGAAGGGGGCGCTCACAGCGAATGTTGATGAAAGGCGGTCGGCGATACAAGGGTTTGTATACTCTCCATTTCGATTAAATGACCTGATGCGTGGGATATTGCCACAGGAAGCCCCTGGCATATCCTTTGATATTTTCGATACGTCAGAGGCTTCTGCGCCTAGTTTAATTTATACATCATCAGGCCGTGACCCCGGCCAAGAATATTTTTCAAGCAGTTCTAATGCGATGAATGAGCTATCTTCATTGATGATAGCTGGACGTAAATGGGAAATTCGCTTCAAATCTACAAATGAGTTTAGAGCATTTGAGGAGAAGATTCTTGCTCCGACGATATTATTGGTGGCGCTAATTATAAGCATTCTGATATATATTGTCGTAGCCACAATAATGAATCAAAAAAGGGAAGCGGATAAGGCATCCATCGAGCTTAGTTCTGCTCTTGATAAGGCCGAGGCGGCTGCGAGAGCTAAATCCGTTTTCATTGCCCACATGTCGCACGAAATCAGAACCCCACTTAATGCCATAATCGGGTTTAGCGGTCTTGTATATCGATCGGTAAAAAATAGCACGCATCTTGATCAGCTTGGCAAGGTGCAAACAGCATCAAAACATCTTCTTTCGCTTTTGAATAACGTCCTAGACTTAGCGAAAATTGAAGCCGGCTCCATTACATTGCATGAGAGCGACTTTGGCATTCATAGTCTTGTTGATTCTGTTGCGTCGCAACTACAGTATAACGCCGACGTTAAGGGCATCAGGCTGATTATTGAAATTGATAATAAAGTGCCAAAATTTATTCGTGGTGATGAATTGCGCATAAAACAGGCGCTCATTAATTATGCGGGGAATGCCTTGAAATTTACCGAATCCGGAACGGTAATTATAAAAGTTATTTTCCTTCGGGCCGTTGAGGGTCGCACAGAAATCAGGTTTGAAGTTCAGGATACCGGCATTGGGATTGATAAAGATGCTATAGGCCGGCTATTCCAGGCTTTTGAGCAAGCTGATCACACAACCACAAAACGTTATGGCGGGACAGGCCTAGGCCTTGCAATAACTAAAAAACTAGCTTCATTGATGTCCGGTGAGGTTGGCGTCACAAGTACGGTGGGGGAAGGGTCTGTGTTCTGGTTTACGGGGCAATTTTCTCCCGTAAACCCAGGCAAAGACGTTGATGTACTCGAACATAATGACGCTGCGACATCATTAACTCGGGATGAATATGCAACTTGCAAAGTCCTATTGGTTGATGACACCGAAGTTAACCTAGAGGTTGGTGCTGCCATTTTGGCGGAAATGGGGATGCCGTGCGTAACGGCTTCCAATGGTTTGGAAGCTGTTAATTGTGTAAAAGTTGGCGATATCGATTTGGTATTGATCGATATGCAAATGCCGGTAATGGACGGGCTAACTGCCACACAGGAGATACGCAAAATACCCGGAATGGCAAAGCTTCCGATTATTGCCCTGACGGCGAACGCATTCGATGAGGATCGACAGCGCTGCGTTGAGGCTGGTATGAACGACCATATTGGCAAACCGGTGATACCTGAGGCACTTCGAAGCATACTTCTTCGTTGGCTCCCTAAAAAACAAAAGACAATCAATACGTCGACGTTAATTAATGATCAAGGTGCGCTAAGGATAAACGATATTGGTTTGTCAGCTACATTAAATCGTGCCGAAAATCTAAACAATGACGCAATTTCTATTTTGCGAAATATTGATGGAGTTGATGTTGATCTTGGATTAAAACTTGTTCCAAAAACTGATCTGTATATTCAGGCAATAATACGCTTTGGATTGGAATGTGATGCAACGGTTGCTGATATACGTTCAAACTACGATCTTGGAGATCGTGATGCACTGCGTAAAGCTTTTCACACGTTAACAGGTAACTGTGGTATGTTCGGACTATTGAAGCTTCAGCAAGCTTCGCGAGCAGTTCAGGATGTTATCAAACGAAATGAAAATTATAGCGTCATTGAATCGAGAATCAACGAATTTGTTTTTGAATACGAAGCCTTGTCAACTGCATTAAAGCAACAGCAAGATAATGTGAGAGTATGAATATGAAAACAATCCTGATTGTTGACGACTCTGAGATGGCGGCTATTGGTATCTCGGCAGCGTTCCCCAGTGAATACCGGATACAGGTTGTAACGGACGGGTTGCGCGCTATTTCAGTCTGTCAAGGAAATAATCCACCTGATATATTATTACTCGACGTCTCAATGCCTGAGATTAATGGATTCGAGGTTTGTCGTAGGTTGAAAGCGGATATTCGGTCAGCCAGTATACCAGTGATTTTTATCACAGGTATGATTTCACCAGATGACGAGGAGAAGGGGCTTCAAGTTGGTGCTGTTGATTATATTCATAAGCCATTTACCCCATCTATTGTCCTAGCCAGAGTAACAACACACCTTGCACTTCGCGACTCAATGGATGCGGTGAAACTTCAGCAAGATAGATTGATTGAGTTAGAACGTCAGCAAGCAGAGGAGCAGATTGGTGAAATTCGCAAGAGACTCGAATATGTAATGGCTGCAACAGGTGAAGGTATTTGGGATTATAATATCGGTTCGAGAACAGTGTGCCACAATGCGACGTGGTGCGACCTTCTAGGTCTGGACAATTCCTACCTCGAACACAACCTTGATGTGTTTGCCAAAATCATTCATGAGGACGATCGAGAGACCGTTTTTCAGAGTATAACTTCTGCCATTAAAGGGTGCCGCAAATACACTAGTGTTCATAGAATGATACGATTTGATGGGACCGTCATTTGGGTTTTGGACCGGGGACGCGTTGTCGAATGGGATCAATATGGTAGCCCAACTAGGATGGTTGGAAGCATTTCTGACATTACAGCTGAAAGGCAAGCCGAGGAGGAAATAAAAAAAGGCAAGCATATGCTTAGGACTATATTAGACACGACAAGTGAAGCAATATACGGAACTGATCTAGATGGATTATGCACGTTTTGCAACGCCGCATGCCTAAGGCTCCTTGGGTATGATTCAGAGCAAGAACTTATTGGCAAAAATATGCATGATCTAATCCATCATACAAAGAGTGATGGTTCATCCTTTCCAGTTTGCGAATGCAGAATTTTTCAGGCATTTACCAAATGTGAGCCAACTCATGTTGATGACGAGCTTTTATGGAGAAAGGATGGCGATTCGTTCCTTGCAGAATATTGGTCTAACCCTCAAATTGTGGATGGGATATTGGTCGGCGCAGTCGTAACATTTATCGATATAACACAAAGAAAAAAAAATGAAGCAAATTTAGTATCCGCATTAGTAGCAGCGGAAGCTGCGAATATAGCTAAGAGCCAGTTTTTATCTAACATGAGCCATGAGATTAGAACCCCAATGAACGGCGTTATTGGCCTTAGTCAGTTACTTATCAATACAAAACTGGATGATAAGCAGCGCGATTATTTGGCAAAGATTACAGCGTCTGGTCGACACCTAGTGTCAATTATAAATGATATTCTCGATTTTTCGAAGATTGAAGCAGGAAAGCTAAAGCTCGAACAAGATGATTTTCGACTTGATTCAGTTATTGATAACGTTGCAAACCTAACAGCGTTAGAGTGCTCAAAAAAACATCTTAGTATAGTCTTTGTCGTGTCGCCACATACTCCTTTTATATTAAATGGAGATGCAATTCGACTGGGGCAAGTACTGATTAATCTTGTTAGCAATGCAATTAAATTCACTAGTGATGGTGAGGTTATTGTATATATAGCGGCGGTTGAGCATTTCTCAGATACTATTCGACTTAGGTGCTCAGTCAAAGATACCGGAATCGGCTTAACGGATAGCCAGCAATCAATGTTATTCCGCCCTTTTTCGCAAGCGGATGCATCAACAACTCGCCAATATGGTGGCACCGGTCTCGGTCTTGCTGTAAGTCGTCACCTTTGCGAGTTAATGAGTGGTGGTATTGACGTCATTAGTCAGTTTGGCTTGGGCAGTACTTTTACTTTTTCAGCTGTTCTTGGGTTATCAAATGATCGACGGTCGGTTGTGGAAGTTGTGGGGACAACGTTTTCTGGATTAAGGGCACTGGTCATACAAGAAAACCGTACATCGCGTGACAGCCTGGTCGAGACATTATTAGCTTTTTCTATATTTGCTAAATCTCTTGACTCGCCCCTTGATTCCTTTGAAGAGCTGATTTCCGCCAAACAAGCAGATGCTCCATATGATATTATAATTTTTGATGAACGAATGGTTGAGCTTGATGGACTTGAAGCCGCGCAAATTGTTTTAGGTGACCAAACATTTTCACCATCGCCGAGGATATTTCTTACGGTTGGCTTTGGAAATACCAATTTAAGCGCCCAGGCAAAAAGCATTGGTGTCGCTGCCACGTTAGAAAAGCCATTAGGTACTGTGCGTTTAATTGAAGCCATCGCTTCCGCTTTCGACCGCCCTATTTTGTTTCCGTTGGATCGCAAACCTCTTGGGGTTATTGGCCCCCATGAAGGATTAAGAGACGCGATGGTACTTCTAGCTGAAGACAACGAGATAAATCGTGAGATCGCTTTGGGTCTTCTGTCCACATTTGGAGTCAATGTGGAAATAGCCTTTAATGGTAAGATGGCAGTAGACATGGTGAAATCTAATCCTGGGCGTTACCATGCAATATTAATGGATATACAAATGCCTGTAATGGATGGTATTGAAGCATGCAAAATAATTCGACAGTTTGAAAATACGCAGACATTACCAATCATTGCGATGACTGCTCATGCGCTTGATCAGGAACGGGATCACTGTTTCAGGGTTGGAATGAACGATCACATATCAAAACCAATTGATGCACAAACGCTATTCAACAAACTTATTCGCTGGCTATGCCCTGAAATGACCAATGTTTCTCAGCAGCAAGTTCAAAACGTTGGTACATCCTTCTCAGATGATTCCTGTTTGCCAGGTTACCTACCACCATTCGAAATATTAGAAGCTCTAAACCGTGTTAATGGCGATAAGAAGCTTCTTCGCTCACTTCTTTTAATGTTTAGGGATCGTTACAAGGGAGCTCCTGAAGATATTCTACGTCTACATAAAAATGGACCTAAGAGCGAGTTAATTCGGTTTGTTCACACTATTAGGGGTGTTTGTGCATCGTTAGGGGCGTATGAAGCTTTTAAAATTGCTCGTAATGTAGAAAATGCACTTAATTTGGATATTGAATCAGATATATCCGCTGATGTGCAAGAACTTTCGGACGCCTTGGGGTTTGCGTTAAAAGCCGCTAATACCATTTAGGCTAAACGTAGGATTGAAAATAACTTGCGGGGGAAGCACAATGCTCGACAATATTCACATACTCGTCGTCGATGATGCAGAATATACCCGGACTATGACTCTTTCTATGCTTCATAGCATCGGATTTCATACGATTTCAGAGGCAGACGATGGCCTTGTTGCGCTAAGTGCAATTCGAAAGAGTGATATTAATCTGGTCTTGCTCGACGTTGTTATGCCAAATATGGGTGGTCTAGAAGTTCTTCGTGAAGTTAGGGCAGACAGTGCAATTTCGAATTTGAAGATAATACTTGTAACTGCGGCTGCTGATGCCAAAACTATATTGGCTGCGCGGCATCCCTCAACGAAAGCTGATGCTGTTATCGTCAAGCCCTTCTCAGTTGCGACGTTGAAACAAAAAATTCAGGCTGTGTTTGAAGCGGGTACAATCAAAAAATAAAAACTGATCGCTATACGATCTGAATTATTGAATGGAGATGTGTTGTGACCTCAAAAAATAGCCTAATAATAAAGTTATCTTCAGTGGTTTTTGCCGCCTTTATTTTTGGTATTTGGATTGTTGCCTATGAGTTGTCGGTGATTGACTACCAAGAAACAATAAATCGAGCTGAGCGTGATGCGACTAATCTTGCACGGATACTTTCGGAACATGTTGAAAAAACAATTGTTGGAATTGACTTTGTATTGCTACATTCTGCAAAAGATTTTATGTACGGACGAGCTTCGCATGATACATTTGTTGATCTCTATCAAACAGCCACACGCATGGACAATACGCTTATTCAAATTGCGTATGCAAATGATAAGGGAGAGGTAGTTATTTCAAGTTCAAACGGAGTTTCTGGTGCCAGTATCGCCGACCGTGAGCATTTTATTGTACACAAAGAAAAGACTGTAACGGGGCTTTTTATTAGCAGGCCTGTTTTTGGTCGTGTTTCGCAAAAGTGGTCCATACAACTTAGTCGAAGAGTCGAAAACCAAAATGGTGAATTTACTGGTGTTGTTGTTGCCTCAATTGACCCTTTTTATTTTGGAAGAATATTTAACGAAATAGAGGTAGGGCCGAATGGACTAATTTCTATTTTTAAGCCAGATGGCAATATGCTTGCACGAAAGGATATGACGGCGACTGTGTTGCAAACAAATGTGTCAGGTTCAGAGTTATTCACTGCGGTATCAAATAATAAAAAGGGCTTTGGTAGATTCAGAAGTCAAATTGATAATACAACACGTTTTGCTGCTTATCAGCAACTTAGTCACCATCCCATATATGTTGCAACTGGATTTGATTCAGAAAACTTTATGCGCGAACATTCAAAGCGAAACTTCTACCTTGTGCTTGCCAGTACATTGATTACTATTCTTATTTCGGGAACTTTCGTCGGGGTTTTGTTACATACAAAATCAGTACACAAAATTAACAAGGAACTAAGTGAAAGCCAGCAATTGGCTAACGCTTCAAATCAATCCAAAACAATGTTTCTGGCGAATATGAGTCATGAGATTAGGACTCCAATGAATGCTGTCCTCGGTCTTTGCGATCTTATTGCCAAAACACAACTAACGGATAAGCAAAAGGACTACTTTCTCAAAATTTCGGCATCAACACGAAGCTTGTTGGTAATAATTAATGACATTTTAGATATTTCCAAAATAGAATCGGGTGAGCTACAACTTGACTGTGCTACATTTAGCTTGAGTGTTGTTTTGGAGAATGTTGCTAATGTCGCCGCTTATTCCGCTACACAAAAGCGAATTAACCTCGTATACGATGTTGGTGCTGATGTTCCCCTCTTATTCAAGGGAGATCAGGTAAGGCTCGGGCAAATACTTATAAACTTGGTAAATAACGCTATTAAATTTACACAGGCTGGAAATGTAATTATTTCCATTAAGGTTGACCAAGATTTCACAAATGGTCATAGGCTATATTTTTCTGTTAGTGACACCGGGATTGGAATGACCTCAGAGCAACAGCAGGCAATCTTCAGGCCATTTGTTCAGGCTGATAATACAACAACACGTAGATTTGGCGGAACAGGTCTTGGGCTTGTTATCTGCAAGCGCTTATGTTCAGCTATGGGTGGCGAAATTCGTGTTTCCAGTCATCTAGGGATTGGAAGCACATTCTCCTTTGATGTTATTTTAGGCTCTGAACCAGGATCAAAAACAATTATAGAGCTTTTAGATAAAAATATCGCATCGGCAAATTTTTTAGTTGTTGATGACATCGAACCAGAACGTACTGCCGTTTATAGTTTCATAAAGGCAATGTCCCCGAATGTCACTGTGGCCGAATCTGGTATGGATGCACTTGAGGAAATAGCGTTATCTGTTGGACTTCATAAACCGTATGATGTTATTATAATTAATGCTTTTATGGCTGATATGGATGGGCTTGACGTTGTGAGAATTATAAAATCTGATCCTTCATTAAACCCCTGCCCAAAATTTGTGATTATGTTCCCATATGGTTATGATGATTCTCAGAAAGTTCCAGATGAGCTTCATGAGTGTCAGCTCATAAGCAAGCCGCTTTCAAACATTAGGCTTATGGCCTCGATCGCTGAGTGCCTCGATCATAAAATTGATATTTCCGCCTTCATTAATACAATCAAAAGTGACCAAAGTGCTATAAAGTTTATTGATGTTAAAGCGCTACTTGTCGATGATAATGAAATTAATCGTCAAATTGCGAAGGAGTTGCTAGAGCAAGCTGGTATCAATGTTGAGATGGCCACCAACGGTTTAGAAGCAGTTAATCTAGTTAACGGCAATCCTAATTACTACGACATAGTTCTTATGGATGTTCAGATGCCTGAGATGGATGGTATCACGGCTACAAAAATTATCAGAAAGACTTTTAGCGCAAATGATTTACCGATAGTTGCGATGACCGCTCACGCTATGGAGCAGGAGCGACTTCGCTGCCTTTCAGCAGGCATGAATGACCATGTTTCGAAGCCTATATCAATTGATGCCCTACACAAATCCCTATCAGTATGGCTTAGGGGGAAGGTCTATTCCGACTGCGTTACGGATCGTAATTATCAAACTTTTAACGTGTCAGACCCTGACATATTAGATGATGGACTTCCACATAATTTACATCCATTCGATTTGCCATCTGCCATAGTCAATGTAAATAATAATCGTTTGCTTATAAAATCAATGTTAATTAAGTTCGTTGAGTTATACGAAAGTGCCCCAGTCGACATACTCAATCTTTTTGAGAATGGAAATCTTAGCGAATTACAGCGCCTGGCACACACGCTAAAGGGTGTCGCTGGCTCTTTGCAAGCTAAAGCGGCCACAATCGATGCTGCCTCCCTTGAAAAAGCGTTGATGAATGGCTCATATAGCGAGCTCAAAAGCCTAGTTGAGGCCCTAGCCTTATCTCTTCAGGAGGCTTTGACAGCTGCTCGTACTATTAAACATGATACATAAGAAATCAAATTCAAATTCAAAATCATGTATAGATAGTTGGGCGATTTAAACTCTTTTTTTGTGAACGGGGGGGGGGGGATTAAATGTAGACTGTTGGTGTCTAGATGTACCATTATATTTTCTGATCGAATGCCTATCTAGCAGGTAGTCATGGATTGTACTAAATGGGAGTCGAACAGTGCAAGAAGATTCGTTGAAAAAAGCCTGCATACTTGTTGTCGACGATGTCGATCTTCATTGTGCGACCGCCCAAGGAATGCTTACGAATATCGGCGTTAAACACATTATGTTTGCCAACAATGGACATGATGCACTTGACATAATAAGATCAAGAACGGTTGATATTGTTTTGCTGGATTATTTAATGCCTGGAATTAACGGTATAGAGGTTCTTAGGATTGTTAGAACTGAAGAATCTATTGCAGAATCACTCGTTATATTAACAACGGCGGCGAATGAAACTAAAGTTATTGTACAAGCCAGAGCAAGCGACGCGCGCGTTGATGCGATTCTTATTAAGCCCTACACTGAAGGTTCTTTGCATTCTAAGTTAGTTCAGTTGCTTGGGCGTCGTAAGCTAAGATTGTGAAATTGTAATTATAACCATAATACGTATTCAGACTACATTTCGCCGCTGCAATGATAAGGGGATTGGATTATGACCGATCAAATAACATCGAATGTACTTGTGGTCGATGACGATTGTGTGTCGCTTCACTTGGTATCTAGCATTCTTGCCCCGCACTACGATGTTCATACTGCCGACTGCGCGAGAATTGCGATTCAAAATATTCAATATCACCGGTATGATATTATCATTCTCGATGTTGAAATGCCTGATACAAACGGATTTCAACTTTGTAAACTTATTCGCGCAACCAATCTAAATGGGGGAGCGCCGATTATATTTATAAGCTCCTCTGACAAACCCGAAGACAAGGTTGCAGGCTTTAGATCAGGCTGCGATGATTATATAACGAAGCCGTTTATCTCGGATGAGATAATTTGCCGCATTAAGAATCATGTAGAGCATTACCACCTTAAGACTGCCCTCGAAACAAAAGTCTCTGAAAGAACTGTGGCTCTCAGTGATGAGATTGAACGAAGGAGGGTAGCTGAAATTCAGTATAAAAAATTATTTACTGCAATCACACAGTCGCCTCTATCAATCATGATTGTTGGTACAAATGGGCTTATTGAGTATGTGAACCCTCAGTTCACGCGGACCACCGGATACACTCCGGATGAGTCAATTGGTAGAAATCCAAGGTTTCTTAAGTCTGGATACACATTACCAGAATAATATGACGTTATGTGGGGCTGTATTACAAGTGGAAATATATGGACTGGTGTTTTTTGCACGCTTTGCAAGGACCTTTCGGAGCTTTGGGAAAATGTAACCATTGCGCCTGTTGCTGATGATAATAATATAATCACACATTATATTGCGATTAAGGAAAATATTACAAAGCAAAAGAAAATCGAAAATGAGTTTTTGGCGACAAAGGAAATTGCTAAAAGCGCAGAGAGAGCTAAAGAAAGTTTTATACAAATGATTAGTCATGAGCTTCGGACGCCACTTAACTCTATAATTGGTTTTGCAGACCTCATTTCGATGGAGCCCTACGGGCCACTTGGTGATCCTCGATATCAAGAATACTCGAAACGGATATCTGAATCTGGGCGTCGACATTTAGAAATGATTAAGCAGCTTATTGATCTTTCGCTACTTTTAGCGGGGCGGTATACCGTATCGGATGATCTATTTGCTATAGAAGAGGCAATTAACTTTGCCCTGAAGTCCGCTTTACAGAACGATAAATCAATTTGCCACAATATTACACTTGACATTAATGGAAGTCCCTTAATTAGAGGGGACCAAAAGGTTTTTGAACATGCGCTAAGTAACTTGATTTTAAATGCTGCAGTGTTTACCCCAGAAGAGGGGAGGGTTGTTATATCTATTAATTGTGGTTGGCGAGGCTCCCTTGTTGTAACAATTTCCGACAACGGGCCAGGGATGTCCGACAGTGACTTGAAAAGAGTCTTAGAGCCATTCACGCAAGTTGATGATATTTTAACGAGGAGCGTGAATGGATTAGGACTTGGTTTGCCGCTCTCAAAGTTAATGTTTGAATTGCATGGCTGCTCGCTTAAACTCGAAAGTTATGCAGGTCGTGGTACGAACGTAATTATTAGAATACCCAAGGATCGGATCATTAGTATGTAGGTTTGGCTAATTAATCCCCTGTGTGCCAATCTTTGTATTTGATGGCTATATCTCTAAACATTATTAACGCGATAACTATTTAAATATATTTTATATTTCAGAATTTTGCGCTAATGCCTCTGCAGTTTAGCGAGTTAGTTGAATATCTGCTTGTCTAAACAAAAAGTATCAACGGACTGGGTGTCAATCATTCTTATCTAGCTGTTTGATAATGCATTACTAATGGATAGTTATTGTATTTTAGAGATAATGTTTTCAAAACGAAAATCGAAAAGTGATTTCGTTGTAATAAATTATCCAACAACAAATTTTAACATATCAATTGTTTTCGTATCAAACTTCCTGTGAGACTCAATCTCTGAAATTGCACCCTGTTTCGAAAGCGGGAGTCTATTAGAAGATGTCTTGTCAGTCAGGTTCGCATAAATATCAAGAACCGATGCAATCTTTCCACCCTCCGAAATTTGGTCTCCATATAACCCAAGGGCTCCGGATCCATCGTACCGTTCATGGTGCTCTCTTGTAATATTAAGCACAATGGAAGATCGATGCTTAATTGACTTCTTAAGTAGCTCATATCCAGACAAAACATGCTGGGTGTGAACACGACAGTGATCGTCATGAACCCAGCGTTCGCCGTCGAAAAACATACCATCGCGAGCCGTTAGGCCAATATCATGAAGTATTCCAGCAGTGGCATACTCACGCAGTGTTTTATGATCATAATTGTTTTTAATGGCATACATAGCCAAAAGCGCCCCCATTCGAAGGCTATGGATAAAGGACTGTCCATTATCCTGCTTTAATTCAGAAAGGATGTCGACTAACTGCTTATCTTCGAGAGCCTGTAGCGTTGTCAGCGCATTTTTCGAAACCTGAGATAGTAAAACTCGCCGCCCTGCAGCAGCCTCCTGGAATGCATAGCCAATTGTTGATGAGGTTGTTCTTATCAATCGTGCTTGAAGTGGGGAAAGGCATCCCCAGTCAATCTTTATACTCGATCCTGATTTTAGACGATTTACTGATTCTGTTACACGCTCGTAACTGAACGGCTTAATCATATAGTCGTCAG
>SESB01001781.1_pt1 | contig 13468 bp, 11 predicted proteins | sample 3171441 | NCBI WGS metagenome assembly SESB01 (sample SAMN06051867, study PRJNA518727) | freshwater metagenome | biome: subpolar coniferous forest; feature: holomictic lake; material: water; isolation source: holomictic Lake 227, 6 m depth | place: Canada: near Kenora, Ontario | collected...
CTGATTGTACCCAAGGGTAACGGCATAAGGACGCCAGGCATAAAAGCGCCAGAGACAACTTTCGTTGCCATAACGCTGCTGAAACCGGCCATCAAGAAACGCAGCCATCAACTGCCGGTCAAGCTCCATATTCTCTTCACCTGTATGGAAACCGGAGTCAAGACAATAAACTTTTTGAAAAAAAGTATCCACCATTACAACCCCTCCCGGTTGCTCTATTCAAGGCGCTGCACAGTATTCATTGCAAATTCGGAGCAAGATAATAATTATTTTTACCCTGTTACATTGTTTGTCTCCTGTGAGACGGGTATTTTGCGGGAAAATGCCATCAACTTTTCAAACCGTCACTACAACACTCATGCCACGTCTTACTGTTGCGCTCATTTTTGGAGGCAGGTCAACCGAACACGAAATATCAATCATCTCAGCAAAATCAATTGCCGAAAATATAAGCTCTGAACGCTACAAGGTTATTCCCGTCTATATTACCCATGAGGGCCAATGGCTCTGTGACGGCATTGCCAGGGAGATTCTGGACCTAGATCTCTCGGCTCTTTTGAGAAACTCTTCCCCAGAAGCAATGGCCGATAGACTCGATGACATGGTCAAGCAGGCCGACCAGAAACCCTTCGACCTTGATTTTAAGTCTGTTGGCATTGATGTGGCATTTCTCACGCTTCATGGTACCTATGGAGAGGATGGCCGTGTACAGGGATTTCTGGATACCTGCTCGATTCCCTATACGGGATGCGGAGTTCTGGCCTCTGCGCTCACGATGGACAAGGCGCTCACAAAACTTTGCGTTGCCGATGCAGGACTTGCTGTTGCACCGTCCATAACACTGTTGAGTGCTGATTATCTGGCCGACCCTGAAAAGACGCTTGACCTGATAAAGCGGCAGTTCGAATATCCCTTTTTTGTCAAACCGGCAAATCTCGGCTCCTCGATAGGCATCTCAAAGGTCCATCACGGCGATCAGCTGCCTGATGCCCTTGAGAGCGCCTGCTCGCTTGACACAAAGGTGCTGATCGAAAAAACAATAAAAGGCAGGGAGATAGAGGTTGCTGTACTCGGCAATGAGCATCCGGTCGTCTCTGTTTGCGGCGAAATCGAACCCGGAAGCGATTTCTATGACTATCAGGACAAATATATCCACAATACGGCCAAACTCTTTATTCCGGCACGCATCCCCGCCGAGCTACAGGAGAAGGTAAAGGGCGCAGCGCTGAAGGCATACAAGGCTCTCGGATGCCGGGGCATGTCGAGAATTGATTTTTTTGTTGATGAACAAACCGGAACCGTCATTCTGAACGAGGTCAATACCATTCCCGGCTTCACCGACATCAGCATGTATCCGATGCTCATGGCTGCAAGCGGGATACCGTTTCCGGAACTTGCAGAACGCCTGTTGCAGTTTGCACTGGAAACCATACAGCCATGATCAGTGAGCCATACCTTTTTTTTGCAGAAGTTTCGCTTGACCTGTCAAGGGGGAGATTCCAGTCAGGGATCGATAAGCTCGAACCTTTTTCCGTCCAGTTTTCGGACTCGTATCTCTTTCACTTTCTCTATGCAAAAGCGCTCAAAGGGCTCCGGCGCAACACACTTGCCGGCAAGTATTTTCAAAAATGCTGTACCCTGGCTCCGGCTAACCAGGTCGCCCGGCAGGAACTCATTGAACTTCAGGCTTCAGTAAACAGCGAAGAGCGGGTTGATCTCCTGCCGGTGTTTGACCCCGTCACCGACGAGCTTGAAAAGCTGAGTGCAGCGCTGATGAAATTCGAGCCGGCAAAAACATCGGAAAACGCTGATCCAACCTCGATTCTTGAACAAAAGCAGCCTTTTTCCGACGATGCAACCATAGCAGTACCCACTGAAAGCCTTGCCAACCTTTTTACGGCACAAGGTGCGTACAAAAAAGCGATAAATATCTACACGCTGCTCATGCAACTGAAACCTCAAAATGCCGAATTGTACCAGCAGGAGATCAAGTTGCTCCTTGACCTGCTTTAAACCAGGCAACGGTTTGGAATAAACCCTGCAAATGAAACTATTTGGGCAAGATATATATTAAAAAGTAACTCATATTGATCTGAACATGGTAATGGCTTACACTCTAAACGGTAAAAATTGTCCCTTGGTTTCTAAAACGTTTTCATATCTCTGCATTGCTGCGTTTTTTCTTGCTTCACCCTCAACGGCCCTGAGTGCTGAAACCGCACAAAAGAGGTTTTCCCTTACCCGCTGCATTGAGATCGCAATCAGTAACTCTACTTCAGCCAGAAAAGCTGAAAACACCCTGAAGCTTCAGGGTGCTGATGTTTTGAGGAATTACGGCAGCTTCCTCCCCCGACTTTCAACCTCAGCAAGCTATTCTCCCTATACCCTCACCAGCTCCTATGCGCCAGTCTACCTGAGAGATCCAATAACAAATATAAAAACCGCGAACAAGTCAGTTGACCTGACCTTGACAACCTCCCTGAATCTGTTCAATGGATTCAAGGATTACGCTTCCCTGCAAGCTGCTCTAAAAAAAGAAGAGGCTGCCGGATACTCACTTTCGAGGGCACTGCAGACCATAGCCTTTGACGTCACCCAGGCCTATTATCAGGTACTCCTGAACCAGGAGCTCCTTGCCATTGCCCGCGAAAACCTCCTTCTCGCACAGAATCAGATGACCCTCACTGAGAGGCAATTTCAGATTGGCCTGAAATCCATGATCGATCGCAACCAGCAGCAGGCTGATGCAGCCGAAAGCGAACTCTCGGTCATCAAGGCAGAAACCAGCCTGCAAAAGAGCATGCTTGAGCTGGTGCGCCGCATCCAGATCGACCCCTTGACAAACTTCAGCCTCGAACCTCTCGACAGCCTCAACAGTCCGCGTTCCCTGAAACCCGATCCGGATACTCTTGTGGAGCTTGCCTATCAGCGACGCAGTGACCTTAAAGGCAAAGAGCTTGAAGTGAAAGCCTCAAAATGGCAGATCACCATGGCAAAGGCAGCTTTTTACCCGCACCTTGATGTCACCTTCAACGTTAGCTCAGGAGGTACCGAATATCTTAACCAGAGCATAGTCGATTCACCCTACCCGACCTACCCGCCACTTTCAGATCAGATTGCAAATTCAATCGGATACTCGGTGGTACTTAACCTCAGTTGGACGATTTTTGACGGATTCCAGACTCGTTACAATGTTGAAACTGCCAAAATCAACCGGATCAACCAGCAGTATGACTACGACGATCTGAAAAACAATATTCTTATCAATATTCATGAGGCGGCAGGAGAGTACCGTTCAGCACTCATGCAGATAGAAACGGCCAAAATCAGCCTTAAAGCTGCCCAATCGGCTTTTGATGGCATTAAAAGAAAATCCGAGCTGGGAGCCGTCAGCTTTATCGAGCTCAGCATGGCTCGAGCCACTCTGTTCACAGCCCGCTCCAACCTTTCCCAAGCCACCTATAATCTTGCCCTGCAGAAAAGTATTCTTGATTTTTCAACAGGCAGCATAGCCATACCATTGCAACCCGAATCCGGTATACCTGTCAAATGAGTAAACAAAAATCATTGCTGAAACAAAAAAAATCATGGCTGGGCCTTGCTGCACTTCTGCTCGTGGCAGCGGCACTCTTTACTGTTCTCAAGCTTCGCGAAAAGCCGATTGAGGTGACAACCGAACGGGTTTTTGTCAAAGAGGTTGTCCATATCGTTACGGCTACAGGCAAAATTCAACCCTCACTTGTCGTTGCCATGTCGCCCGATGTATCGGGCGAGATTATAGAACTGCCCATCCGGGATGGCCAGAGCGTTCAGAAAGGGGATATTCTGTTTAAAATCCAGCCGGACATCTACATCAACCAGGTTGAACAAAGCCTTGCCCAGCTCAATTCAGCCAAATCCCAAAGCCTGGAAACGCAGGCCAGAAAGCTCAAGGCGGAGGATGATTTCCGCAAGGCGTCACTGCTGTACAAAGAAAAACTGATTTCCGAGTCCGATTTCATGACCTCCAAAACCAATGTGCAAGCAGCCAGGGCAACAAGCCAGGCTTCAGTCTACACAATCAAACAGAGCAAAAGCCTGTTGGAGCAGAACCAGGACCGGTTGAACAAGGCCGTCGTACGGGCACCGATCGATGGCTCCATCATCGCCCTGAACAGCAAGCCGGGCGAACGTGTTGTCGGCACCGGCCAGTTTCCTGGAACAGAGGTACTGAGGCTTGCAAACCTTGACAGCATGCAGGTGGAGGTTGAGGTCAATGAAAACGACATCGTCAATGTCAAAAAGGGCAACCCGGTTTCAATCACCGTCGACGCTTACGGCGAACGCATTTTTAAAGGCGTTGTCGATGAAATTTCCAATTCAGCTCTTTCAAAGGCTGCCGGAACGCAGGAAGAGGTAACAAATTTTTCGGTCAAGATCCGCATTTTCAACCATGAACGCCTGCTGAAACCCGGCATGAGCGCAACGGCAGATATTGAATCGGAACGGATCAAAAACGCCCTGGTCGTTCCGATTCAAAGCGTCACGATCAGAAGCGCAACCGGAACTGCTGAGAGTAAACCGCCTGAAAAAAATGCCGTCACCATTATTTCAAAAAGCAAAGCCACCGACAGCCGTCAGGGAGTTTTTGTCGTCAACTCAGGAAAGGTCTCGTTCCGGCCGGTAAAAACAGGCACAACCGATAATACCCATATCATCGTCACTGACGGGCTCAAAAAGGGAGAAGAGGTTGTTTCGGGCAGTTATACCGCCATTACCAGCCAGCTCAAGGAGGGCAGCCTTGTCAAAAAACAGCAGCAATAGTCCCGCAATGTCGACACCGTCAATTATCAAAATGCAGTCGCTCTGTAAATTCTATGAAATGGGCGACCAAATTGTTCGTGCACTTGATTCGATAAACCTTGACTTCCAGCGTAACGACTACACGGCAATCATGGGGCCGTCCGGCAGCGGAAAATCAACACTCATGAATATCATCGGGTGCCTTGATACCCCTACGTCAGGCATCTATGAACTTAACGGCCAGCAAGTGGCCGACATGGACGACGATGAACTTGCCCGCATCAGGAACAGGGAGATCGGGTTCGTTTTTCAAACCTTCAACCTGCTTCCCCGTCTCAACTGCCTTCGCAATGTCGAACTGCCGCTGATCTATGCCGGAGTCTCGCCTGATGAACGGGAAGAACGGGCAAGGAAAGCCCTCGTCAGAGTAGGGCTTGGAGACCGGATAACGCACAAGCCGGCGGAACTTTCTGGAGGACAGATCCAGCGCGTCGCCATCGCTCGAGCGCTCATCAACAACCCGTCGATTATTCTTGCCGATGAACCAACAGGAAACCTCGACACCGCAACAAGCCAGGAGATCATGAAGATTTTCGGTGCGCTTTCCGAAGCAGGCAACACCATTATCCTCATCACGCATGAAGAGGATATTGCCCGCTATACCAGCCGTATCATCCGGCTCAGGGACGGGAAAATCGAAAGTGACCAGAGGCAATGAACCAGACCTACCGACAGTTCCGTTACGAAACCGGTGAAAGCCTGAAAATGGCCATCTTTCAGATCAGGGCGAATAAAACACGCTCATTTCTTACTGCACTCGGTGTCATTATCGGCATTGTTGCCATTACCATGATGGGTACGGCAATCAACGGCATCGACCTTGGATTTGAAAAAAGCCTTGCCATGCTTGGCTACGATGTTATCTACGTCCAGAAATCCTCATGGAGCACCATGGGGCAATGGTGGCTCTACCGGAACCGTCCCGACCTTAAAACAGAATATGCCGAGCAACTCAACAGAATCATTGCCGACAACCCCCGATCCGAGATGCTCATCGCCGTACCGCAAATGTCAACCTACCAGGCATCGGCTAAGTACAAGGATCAGATCCTTGAGCAGGTATTTTCCCTCGGAACGACTCACGACTACCTGCAAACGGCATCCGGCGCACTCACCGCAGGGCGGTTCTTTACACCCGGAGAATCAGGCAGCAGTGAAATGGTCTGCGTCATCGGTGACGATATTGCTACAGGTCTCTTTCCGAATGAGCCTGCCCTCAACAAATCTATCCAGCTCAAAAGCCGCAAATGCCGCATTATCGGTATTTTCAAAAAACAGGGCAAATTTCTCGGCCTTTTCAGCTTTGACAACCAGATCATCATGCCGCTTGGCGCGTTTGAAAAGATATACGGCAAAAACATGTTCACCACCATCAGGGTGAAAATCAGAGCCCAGACTCGTGTGACAGAAGCAAAAGAGGAGTTGCTCGGGCTGATGCGCAGAATCCGCAGAATTCCGGCAGGGAAAGTTGAAAACTTTTCGATCAACGAACAGCAGGCCTTCAAAAGCCAGCTTGACCCCATCAAAAACGGCATTGCTGTCGCCGGTATTTTCATTACCGGCATGTCGCTCTTTGTCGGCGCCATCGGCATCATGAACATCACCTTCGTCAGCGTCAAGGAACGAACCAGGGAGATTGGACTGCGCAAAGCGCTTGGTGCCCGGCGCCAGACCATTCTCCTGCAGTTTCTCATCGAATCGGTGATGATTTGCCTGATCGGTGGATTTATCGGACTCTGCACCTCTTTCTTCATAACCTTTATCATCGGAAAAATCCTGCCTGATTTTCCGGTACAGTTCTCGCTTGACCTTATCATGGCAAGTCTTGTTGTTTCCGTCATCACCGGCATCATCTCGGGCCTTGCACCGGCTGTGACAGCCTCGAAGCTCGACCCGGCAGACTCACTGCGTTATGAATAGGAGTGCTTATGCTGCTGCGTGAAACCATCACCCAGGCAATCTACTCTCTCGCCGTCAACAGGCTGCGTTCATGGCTCACCATCATGGGTGTCGCCGTAGGAGTCTTCTCCATCATTGCCGTCATGACCGCACTTGACGCCATCGACAAAAGCGTTGAGACGGGACTCACCAGTCTCGGGGCCAACACCTTCCAGATACAAAAAAATCCTGCCACCGTCTTCGGCAGCGGACACAGCCGGAACTTTTATGCCAACCGGAAAGATATTACCTACAAGGTTGCGCTCCTGTTCCGAAAAAGCATGGAAACAAGCGCCCGCAATATCGGGTTCACCATTGCCAGTCCGGCCAATCTTGCCAAATACGCTAACCGGACCACCAATCCCGATGTCACCATGACAGGCGGTGATGAAAACTTTTCAGCCTCCAACGGCTACATCATAGCGACCGGCCGCAACCTTCTGGAAAGCGATATCCGTTCAGCAAGAAACACCGCAGTAATCGGAAGCGAACTTGCCGCAACACTCTTCCCTTCTGGTGAAAACCCTCAGAATAAACTCATCAAGGTCAATGGTGAAGTGTATACCGTAGCCGGCGTTTTCGAGAAAAAAGGAGCTGCTTTCGGTCAGAGTCAAGATAACTTTGTGCTCATCCCCATAACCCGATACCTCGACCATATCAACGAAAAAAGCAGCCTCAGCATCACCGTCGAAGCCCCCTCCCGCAAAGAGTATCCACAGGTCATCGACCGGGCCATAGGGGCCATGAGGCTTGCCAGAGGACTCACCGTCAAGGATATCAACGACTTCGAAATCAGAACCAATGAATCACTTATCGATTCGTTCAGGGACATAAAAAGTGCTATCAGTTCCGGCGCCTTCATCATCAGCTTTATGGCCCTCCTCACAGCCGGAGTAGGTATCATGAACATCATGCTGGTCAGCGTTACCGAAAGAACCAAAGAGATCGGCATCAGAAAATCAATCGGGGCGCCCCGCACCACCATTCTGCGTCAGTTCCTCTTCGAAGCACTCTTTCTCTCTATCGCAGGGGGAGTGATCGGGGTTATTGTCGGCATTGTGGCCGGTAATCTCGTGGCACTCAAATTCAATCTGCCGCCGATATTTCCTCTGCTCTGGATAACCGTGTCGATGATGGTATGCTCCGTCATCGGCATGGCATTTGGGCTCTTTCCCGCTTGGAAAGCGGCGAATCTCAACCCGGTAGAAGCGCTTCGGCCAAAGTAGGTTGCGATTCCTTCAAGTTTGGAAAAAAGCTCACCATTTCAGCCTGTTCAGAAAATACGGAACAGGTTTGCTGCATACTGCGCAACATGATGGCTCAAGGCAGCTTCACCAATAGCAAACGATTCAAGTTGCTTTTTCAGGGGAGAGCCTTCACAAAAGGTGCAATCAACCCGCTCCCATGCTGGCAGAACATCATTTTCAATCCATTGCCAACGGTGCTGGGCATCCGTAACGCTTTTTATTCCTGTCAATGTTTCAAAATATCCTGAATAGGCAGAAAACGAGGCTTTAGCATGTTGGGGATTTTCAACAGCTCCCGAAAAATCAAGCTCGCTTCCAAACGAAACCACAATCCTTCCCTGCTGACTGATTGCATCAAAAACCGGCTGCAAGGTATTGAGCTGTTCATGACGGAGCAGCAGCACATTCCCTGCCCATATCACCCTGCGAGCCTCCTCATTATTCCCCCCTTTTTCCAGCATGATGGCGCCCTCATCAATCATCCTGAACCCTTGCAGCATAAATTCGTCCTCCTCTCCACGGCAGTTTTTCTCAATCTCACCGATACCGCCTTCCAGATAGGCCGCATGTGCCCATGCGATATCGGAATAAATATTATTGTTCCCGCGACGGATTTCATCAAGATCTGCAAGAAAAAGTTGTCGGGCCGCTATCGAGTGCATGAACGACGGCACCGAAAAGAGGTTACTGACCGCAGAACGCAGCAGCCTTCCCGGATCAAATAAAAACCCTTCATCCGGCCTCTCATCCTGAATAACCATCTGATCCGGAGCATGCATCAGTTCGGAGAAAGCCAGCGCAATACCAACCTGTCGAGAAGCAAAAGCCGCCATCCCCGCCCACTTGAAAAGCTCAGGTCTCTGCAAGTACCACGCTGCATACTGGGCGGTAATAGCTGTGTTCCGATCAACAATCCTCTCTTTAGCCGGCAGTCCGGCTTCAAGCTGTTCTATCCATTCTTCTCTTAAACGACCCATGGCAATGATTTCTCTTAAGTAGTTACTCTTGTCATAAATAGAAACCAATAAATCAGGTTATAAATTTTCATCTGCACCAAACCAAAACAATAAAAAAAGCTTACATTTCCGCGCACAAGTACCAACCGCATTTTGCCAAATAAAAACTGCCGACCATGATCTATTTTAAAACTGCTGAAGAGGTCCTCTTTCAATGGGTTACACGAATCTGCAGCGGAAATGCCGACGACATTGCCGCACTCTACAATGAATCCGCAGTCCTTATTCCTACCTTTTCTCCCCATACCGTCATAACTCCTGAGGGCGTCAGAGACTACTTCGGGCAACTTGCCACGCGGGACGGGCTCGGCGTACGATTGCACAACAAGGCACTCAGAAAGCAGTCGCTCAGCGATACAGTGCATACCCTAAGCGGCATCTGCTCCTTTGAATTCGAAGTCGACCAGGTACTGCTCTCTTTTCCTTCACGATTTACCTTTGTCATAGATATCTCTCTTGCACAGCCAATTCTGCACCACCACTCTTCGCAGGTTCCAAGAAATCTTTCGTAAATTTCAGCTATAGTTCAACGGAACAATGCATGAGCAGTTCAAATGCATTGTTCCGGCAACTCAGCATCTAAAGGAGTAATTACGGAATGTACAGAAGCATTGCTGATTACGGGCTGATCGGAGATCTCCATTCTGCCGCCCTTGTCTCAAAAGATGGTTCAATCGATTACTGTTCCCTCCCCTGGCTCGACTCACCAACCATCTTCGCCTCACTCCTTGACGATGAGCACGGGGGTTTTTTCAGCATCCAGCCTTCGGAGCCCTTCGCCTCTGAACAGCAATACATTCTGAACACCAACATCCTCTCCTGCACCTTCCGCACAAAAAGTGCCGAGGCGTTTCTCCATGATTTCATGACGGTGGAAAGCGGTGCTCACATAAAGAAAATAAGCCATCGCATCCACCGTTGCCTGAAGGTTCTCAGGGGTAACTTGCGCTTTACGCTCACCCTGATACCCCGACCGGATTATGCAAGAACGGTCCCTTCCATTACCGAAGAGAGCAGCAACTGCTTTACGGTACGTTACGGAGTCAACACCCTGACGCTTACCCTCTCAGACTGCCATGTTCTAATGGTCGGCAATGCATCAGGATCACTCACCCTTTCCTTGCGGCTTGACGCTGGTGAAGAGGCGCACATCGACCTGCTCTACGGAGAGCTGAAGAGCGCTGATCCCCTGCCCTGTCCTTTTGAAGAAAACAAGCTCTTCTGGCAGGATTGGCTGCACCTCTGTCTGGGCGAACGGTGCAGCTATCTTGGAGAATTTGCTCCAATGATCAACCGCTCTCTGCTTCTTTTGAAACTGCTGACCTTTCAGCCAACCGGTGCCATAGCCGCTGCAGCAACAACCTCCCTTCCTGAAACCCCAGGCGGAGAACGGAACTGGGATTATCGCTTCAGTTGGCTCAGGGATGCCGCATTTACCCTGAAAGCACTCTTTGCTGTCGGCCACGTCACCGAAGCGGACGACTACCTTCGCTGGATTTATGGGACCTACCGCAAGTACGGAAGCCGCAACCTGCAAATCATGTACACCCTGCATGGCAACGACCGGCTCAAGGAAGAAGAACTCGGCCATCTGAAAGGATACCGCAATTCCAGACCGGTAAGAATCGGCAACGATGCACACCGGCAAAACCAGTGGGATATTTACGGCGAGGTCATGGATTCAGCCCTCCGGCTGTCAGATTATGCGGGAAAAATCGATGAGGAGCTCTGGCCGTTTTTCAGGGATATCTGCACCCTTGCCATTGAAAACTGGCAGAAACCCGATGACGGCATATGGGAAGTCCGCAACGGGCCTCACCATTTCGTCTATTCGAAGGTCATGTGCTGGGTTGCCCTCGATCGCGGAATAACCATTGCCCGCCGTTATGGTTTTGATGCACCTCTGAAGCATTGGAAAAACGAACGCGAACGGATCAGGGAAGATATTCTGGCAAAAGGATTCGATCCTACGATAAACAGTTTTGTCCAGAAATATGGCTCTTCAGAACTTGACGCAAGCCTGCTGGTGCTGCCGATTGTCGGCTTCCTTCCTGCAAACGACGCGAGAATAGAGGGAACAATAACAGCATGCAAAGAGCATCTGATGCATCAGGGTTTTCTGCTTCGCTACAAGGCAGAAGACGGCCTGAAAGGTGATGAGGGCGGATTTATACTCTGCAACTTCTGGCTTATCGAGTGCCTCGCCCTGTCCGGAAATACCATTGAAGCCACTGAGTTGCTCAATGAAACACTGAAAGCATCAAATCACCTCGGCCTTTTTTCGGAAGAATTTGACAGTACTACGAATGAAATGCTGGGCAATTTCCCCCAGGCTTTCAGTCATATCGGTTATATCAATGCCGTTGCAGCAATTCTTGCAGCAGAAAGCCGCCTCCATCACGCAGAAAAAGAGCCCACCTTCGGAAAGCTGCTGCGAAAGATCATTCCCCTAAAGGCGAACCTGAACCCGGCACAAATTGTCCAATCCCCAAGCACTATCAGTCTGGGTGCCGAGCTAAAAAAGAGGCTTGGCCGGCTGCAGGGTGCATTTTTCAATGCTGAAAAGGGAGTGGTGAATTACGATGCGCTGAAACACTCTGAAGCGTTCAGCCACTACCTGCAACTGGCCGGTTCACTCAACAGCTTCAAACTCGAAATGCTCCGCAGCGATGCAGAAAGAAAGGCTTTCTGGATCAACATCTACAACGTCCTCATTATTCACGGCACCATTGAGTTCGACATTCAGGGTTCAGTGTTTGAAATCTCAAATTTTTTCGGGCGGATTGGCTATACGATAGACGGACTCTTTTTTACCCCGGACGACATTGAACACGGCATACTCCGCAGTAATCGACCGCACCCGCTCTTTCCCTTCAAGCCATTTTCGGCAGTAGATCAACGTCACAACCTTATTGTCGCATCATTCGACTGCCGTATCCATTTCGCGCTCTTCTGCGCCTCATCATCCTGCCCCCCTATCGAGTTCTACGATGCCGCACTCATTGAGCAGCAGCTTGACACCGCAACCAGAAGTTTTCTCAATCGTGACGGAGCAGAAATTGACCGTCAAAACAACACACTCTGGATGTCGCTGATCTTTCAGTGGTACCAGGGAGATTTTGGCAACAGCACCCGCGAAACCATCCTGTCACTGCTACCATATATGGATAAGGAAAAAAGAACATGGATAGAAGAGAACCTTGACTCACTCAGCGTCCGCTACCTGCCCTACAACTGGAATATGAACTCGACCCTGCAATAAGGGCGCTTTATTTCTACTTTAGCGAAAACTCTTTCAGTTCAGTTTCAAGACGGTCAAGTTTCGCCTTCATGGCTCCAAGATTTCGCAGCATCGCCTCATGCTTCAACTGGTCACGCATGGGCTGCGCAGGATAACCGCGCAGCGAAATGCCTGGCTGAAGAAAAGATTTCGAAATACCTGCCTGGGCTGCAACATGAATACGGTCAGCCAATTCAAGATGACCGGCAAATCCGGCCTGCCCGCCAATCAGGCATTGACGGCCGATCGTTACACTTCCGGAAATACCTGCCTGGGCTGCAATGACCGTGTCTTCGCCAATCCGGCAGTTGTGGGCAATCTGAACGAGATTGTCGATTTTCGCACCACGGCAAATCACCGTACTGCCCATAGTCGCCCGGTCAATAGTAACATTTGCTCCAATTTCAACATCGTCACCGATTTCAACAATACCCATCTGAGGAATCTTCACGTAAGAGCCGTTCCTCTGGGGAGCAAAACCAAAACCATCGGCTCCGATAACACTTCCCGAATGGATAACCGCCCTGTTTCCTATAACGGTACCGTCATAACAGGTTACAGAGGGGAAAAGAACCGTATCGTCTCCGACAGAGACATCATGCAGAAGAACGGTATGAGCACCAATCACCGTATTACGGCCAATTGAACAGCGATCACCGATCACCGCACAGGCTCCAACCGAAGCCCCGTCCCCTATGGTCACTCCCTCACCAATCACGGCTGTTGAAGCAATACCTTTCGCGGCTATCTGGCGAGGCGTTGCATATTTTTTCAGTAGAAAAACAAATGCCGTATACGGGTCGCTGACCTTGAGAAATGAAATCCCGGAGCTGAACTCATCGACCGAAACCGACCGGTGTACGATAACGAGCGACGCCTCGGTGGTGGAAAGATATTTTGCGTACTTCTCGTTGGCAACAAAGCTGACCTGCCCTTTTTGTGCTGTTTCAATCTTTGCCGGACCGGAAATCAGCAGCTCGCCGTTCCCTTCCAGTTCAACAGAATCAAAAAATTGTCCAAGGTAATTCTGAATGTCCTTTATGGTCATATTTTTCAAGCAAATAACCTCACTTTAGAAAGAGGAAAAAATTAATTAATTTTTCAGCCTTTTTAATTATATTTGGGCTCCCATGTGTGTTTTTCCC
>SESB01001786.1_pt1 | contig 13437 bp, 11 predicted proteins | sample 3171441 | NCBI WGS metagenome assembly SESB01 (sample SAMN06051867, study PRJNA518727) | freshwater metagenome | biome: subpolar coniferous forest; feature: holomictic lake; material: water; isolation source: holomictic Lake 227, 6 m depth | place: Canada: near Kenora, Ontario | collected...
TTCCATCGCGTAAAGTTTGCCGGGGGGGATAGAGGTGTCGGCGATGACATCTCCATAAAGATCTATCAGGGTGACTCGGATGTCAAGAGCGTGTCCGATCCGCTCTACCCATGCGTTGCCCTGCTCGGTTTTCAGCCATTCACGGGGCTTCTCTTCAAACATCTGTTTGTTGAACAGAAGATCGTGGTGAAGTTCCGTTTTTGTTGCTGTGACCAGTATCTCCGTCAACCGATGTTCAATCGAGAAATAGCTGATGACTACTGAAAAAAAAATAATTATCCCGATAACAAGACCAAGTTTGAAGGAGAGTTTACCCTGCATGGTCATCTCCCCTTTTTTCTTCAAATTTGTAACCGAGCCCCCGAACGGTTGTGATCATGCGGCCGGTTTCTCCGAGTTTTTCGCGGATTCTCGTGATGTGTGTATCGATGGTTCTTGTGTTGATGCTTTTATCGATATCCCAGACATCGCTGAGTAACCTCTCCCGCGACTGTGCCTCTCCTTTTCTTTTCAGGAGGGCGACGAGAAGCTTGAACTCCATCAGGGTCACCACAAGTTCTTTGCCTTCAAGCGTCACAATGTGCCGTGTCAGATCGACTTCAAGAGCGCCAGCCTTGAGCAGTTCCTCCATTTTGCCGCTCTGCCGGTGATCCCGCTTGAGGATGGCCCGTATGCGAAGGGTCAGCTCACGGGGGCTGAAAGGTTTGACCACATAGTCATCAATGCCGAGTTCAAATCCCAAAATCCGGTCGATTTCTTCCCCTTTGGCTGTCACCATAATGATTGGGATATCCTTGTAACGCTGATGCTGCCTTATTTTCCGGCAGAGCTCAAAGCCGTCCATCCCCGGCAGCATCACATCGAGCAAGATAAGGTCAAAGCTTTTTTGCGAGAGCTGCTCAAAAGCATCTTCGGCGGTGCCGGATAGATGACTTTTATAGCCTGCTTTATTGAGATTGTATTCCAGCAGTTGAGCAAGGTTCAGGTCATCCTCGACAACAAGCAGCAATGGATTTTGCATGGTATTCAATTTTAAATTGTGTGCTCTCTCATCTGGCCATGGATGAGCTTCAGAAGCAGATCAGCCCCTGTTGGCTCTTCATTCAATAAAGGGACTACGGCGTAGCGTGTGGCATAAAGGTGGGCCACGGCGTCAATCTCTTTCAGTTCGTTTTGCGCTCGCCGCTTGAGAAGAGGGGAGTGTGGTCCAGCAGCGGCTATGCTGTTATTGATGATCCAGCCCCATGGTTCAATACCGGCCCTTCGCAACTCCGCTTGAAGATTGGCGGTTTCGAGCACAGGGGTGGTTTCGGCCAGCGTTACGAGCACAATGCTGGTACGCTCCGGGTCTTGCATTCGCGTCATCGGCGTGAGATGGTGCTGCTCTGTTTTTCCGCTTTGACGGGTGAATTCACGGTGATATGCACCGGTTGCGTCGAGCAGCAGCAGGGTATGACCGGTAGGGGCCGTGTCCATGACAACAAATTTTTGATCGGCCTCACTGATAATGCGTGAAAAAGCCTGAAAGATGGCAATTTCTTCGGTGCAGGGTGAGCGCAAGTCCTCTTCGAGCAGGGCAGTTCCTTCCGCGTCGAGCGTTATTGCCTTGGTACTCATTACCTGTTGCCGGTAGCGTTCGGTTTCGGCGCGGGGATCAATCCGGCTGACGGTGAGCGTTTCTATGGAGCCGTTCAAAGTCTCTGTGAGGTGGGCCGCTGGATCGGAAGTGGTAAGGTGCACTGGCAGGCCACGACGGGCAAGCTCCAGAGCTACTGCAGCCGCGAGGGTCGTTTTGCCAACGCCTCCTTTACCCATGAACATGACAAGCCCCTTGCCTTTGAGTGCTATTTCGTCAACCAGTGCAAGGAGGCCGGGAGCATTGAGTGTGATGGGTTGTTCATCACGGTAAAAAGAGTGCTGATCTCCGTCCGAGAGTAACTGGCGCAGGGCTTCAAGGCCAACCAGATTGAAGGGCTTGAGAGCGACATGGTCGGTCGGCAATTCCCTGAGGCTCTCAGGCATGGTCGATAACGCTGCTTGCTCACGCGAAAAGAGTGCAGCCGCAAGTGCATCCTCTACCCCTTCTTTTTGGGGGAGTACGGCGTTGATGATGAGATAGTGCTGTGAGATGCCAATTGCGGCGAGCTCTTCACAGGTTCTGGCTACTTCGCGCAAGGGGGATTGCTGGGCCCGGGAGACCAGAATGAGGCGTGTACGCAAGGGGTCGTCCAAGGCTTCGAGAGCCTCCTTGTACTGCGAACGCTGTTTTTCAAGACCGGCCAGCGGGCCGAGGCATGAGACGTCACCTTTGCCCGCTTCAAGAAAACCGGTCCATGCGCCGGGCAGTTGCAGCAGCCGGATGGTGTGGCCGGTTGGTGCGGTGTCGAAGATGATGTGGTCGAAGTCGGCGGTCAGGGCTGAGTCGGTCAAGAGGACGGTGAACTCGTCGAAGGCGGCAATCTCAGTCGTGCAAGCGCCGGAAAGCTGTTCCTCAATGCTCTTGACGATGCTCTCTGGCAGCATGCCGCGTACCGGTTTGACGATACGATCGCGATAGTTCTGTGCCGCTGCCTGCGGGTCAATTTCGAGCGCAAAGAGGCCCTTAACGGCCTCGACAGGTGTGATCTTGTTGCCGATAGTGATACCGAATACCTGGCCGACATTGGAGGCAGGGTCAGTGCTGACCAGCAAGATACGTCGCCCGGCTTCAGCAAGTTGCATGGCCGTTGCACAGGCAATTGAGGTTTTACCAACGCCTCCCTTTCCTGTGAAGAAAAGGAAGCGCGGAGGCTCTTTGAGAAATTTCATTGGAGTTGTGTCGTGAATTATCCGCAGCAATTGTTGTCGGAACAGCAATTTTTGGCTTGTTTCGACTCTGCCGATGGCAGCGTGATGGATGCCCAGTCGGCAAGTTTTTCACGGCTTGGGTATTGGCCACTTAAGACAATTTCGCCATCAACAAGAATCAGCGGCAGAGCCTCCTCGCCCAAGCTTTCGAGGAACAATTTTACGGTTTGGTTTTCTGCGAAGGCCATCGGTTGCCGGGCCAGATTGAAGCGCTCTATTTGAGCCCCATTCTGTAAAGCCCAGTCAACGTCGGCCGAAAAGCTGACCAGGGCAGGGTCGACATCGATCCCGCAGACGCCACTGCTGCAGCACAATGCGGGATCAAAAACCTGAATTATAGCCATTATGGATATTGTTAAATTTATTGAGCTTAAAAAAATTATTAAATATAATACAGTTCAGGTGTTTCTAAATGTACAGCTAAAATGGAAACGTTTTTCGTATAGAACATCCTGCCGGGTTCAGTATTTTGAGTTATTTGCTGTTTCTTAACAATTACGTAACAATCTTGCAATATTGTTCGACGTATCATGAACTCAGAAGTTATTCTGAGTGTGACACTGATTTATGCCATAACCATTGTGGCAACTCCTGCCGAAGTCAGATGGCCGAAGGATTACTCTGCTCTACGTTGCGTTTTAGTGAGGTTTTGGAGGAACTGAGAGAACAATTAATTTCATGGGTGGCCAACGTTTCATGGTAAAGGAGATCAAAAAAAAACTGCCAAACTTTTGGGATGGCGCTGCCTTTATTCTCGTTATGGGAGTGGTTGCCCTGTTGGCATGGGGAAGCCGGCAGATGGCTGTGCCATATATACCGGGCGAAGCGATTCCTCTTTCGCTTGACCCGATGCATTTGCCCATGTATGCCCTGCGTACCGTGCTCCGGATGGTTGCAGCGCTCGTTCTTTCGTTTCTGTTTACCTTCAGCTACGCAACTTTGGCGGCTAAAAATCGTCGGGCAGAAGTCATTATGGTTCCGCTCCTCGATATTCTTCAGTCGGTTCCAATTCTTGGCTTTCTCTCCATTACGGTTACCGGGTTTATCGCTCTCTTTCCCGGTAACCTGTTCGGGGTTGAAATGGCCGCTATTTTTGCCATTTTCACCTCCCAGGCATGGAACATGGCTTTCAGCTTTTACCAGTCGCTGAAAACCATTCCCAAGGAGCTCAAGGATGCTTCAGATCTCTTTGGGCTCTCATCCTGGCAAAAGTTCTGGAAACTGGAGGCATCCTATGCAACACCAAACCTTATCTGGAATACCATGATGTCGGTTTCAGGCGGATGGTTTTTTGTTGTAGCTTCTGAAGCCATTACTGTCGGCAAGACTTCTGTGACACTTCCCGGGATTGGTTCCTATGTGGCCCAGGCAATTCAGAGCAAAGATCTTTCGGCAATCGGCTTTGCACTGCTCACCATGCTGATTGTCATTCTTCTGTATGACCAGCTACTCTTTCGTCCGCTGGTAGCATGGGCTGAAAAATTCAAGTTTGAATTGACCGAAAGTCAGGAGCCGGCGGAATCATGGGTTCTTATGCTCTTTCAACGTGCACACGTGCTTCGCCGTTTTGCAAGGGCTGCAGGCGAGCAATGGAATGGGTTTGTTGAGAAAATTCCGAAACAGCCCCGGCGCAATCTGAATTTCAGGGAGCTGTCACCTCTGGTGAGTGCAATACAGGGAGTTACCTGGTATGGACTTTTGACTGGTGCAATGGCTCTCGGTGTATGGATGCTGATCAGTTTTGTCAGCAGCGGGGTTGATCATGCCGAGATAGGGAAGGTCTTTTTGCTGGGGCTTATAACACTGACCCGCGTGATGGTACTGCTGACCCTGGCCTGTGTGGTTTGGGTTCCGCTGGGTGTCATCATAGGGCTTAATCCTCGCTGGGCAACAAAGGTTCAGCCAATAGCCCAGTTTCTTGCAGCTTTTCCGGCAAACATTCTCTTTCCTGTTGCAGTCTTTTTGATGGTGCGATACCGGCTTTCTCCGGAAATCTGGACAGCACCGCTTATGATTCTCGGTACTCAATGGTATATCCTTTTCAACGTTATCGCCGGAGCATCAGCCATTCCCAATGATCTGCGTGAAGCAGCCAAAAACCTTGGCCTTTCGGGTTGGCGTCTCTGGAAGCACCTTTTGCTTCCGGGTATTATCCCTTCACTTCTTACTGGTCTGGTTACCGCTTCGGGGGGGACATGGAATGCCAGTATCGTTGCAGAAGTTGTGAGTTGGGGTAGCACAAGACTTACGGCGACCGGACTTGGTTCCTACATCGCCCACTGGAGTGAAAAGGGGGACTATCCGCATATTGTTCTGGGTATCGCCGTCATGAGTCTCTATGTTGTATTTTTTAACCGTTTCTTTTGGGGGCGGCTTTATACTCTTTCCCAAACTCGCTATCGTCTGGATTAAATGACCTACATGACGGAACCCTTACAGCCGGAGCGCAACCTGCTGACACTCAGCAATATTTGCAAGTCTTTCAAGAAGTCAGGAGGTGAAGAACATCTCGTCCTTGACGGGGTAAGCCTGAACATAAAGGAGGGAGAGATCGTTGCGCTTCTGGGACGTTCTGGTTCAGGTAAGTCTACGTTGCTCCGTATTATTTCTGGCCTTGCCCGACCGGGCAGCGGGGAAGTATTGTATGGCGGCAAACCGGTTACCGGGCCTGTAAAAGGGTTGGCAATGGTGTTTCAGACTTTTGCCCTTTTCCCTTGGTTCACGGTTCTTGAAAATGTTGAACTGGGATTGGATGCCATGGGGGTGCCTCAAGGAGAGCGGCGCCGGCGGGCATTGGCCGCAATTGACCTGATAGGTCTGGATGGCTTCGAATCGGCCTATCCAAAGGAGCTTTCCGGCGGAATGCGGCAGCGGGTCGGGTTTGCCCGTGCCCTGGTGGTTGAACCGACATTGCTCCTCATGGATGAAGCTTTTTCAGCTCTTGATGTCCTGACCGCAGAAACGCTCCGTACCGACTTGATCGAACTCTGGCTGGAGCGGCGTATCCCTACCAAAGGAATTTTGCTGGTATCCCATAATATCGAAGAAGCTGTTCTTCTTGCAGATCGGATTGTTGTTCTTGGAACCAATCCGGGGACAATTTTGGCTGAGATAAAAATTCCCCTGCAACACCCGCGTGACCGTGAGGCTCCGCCGTTCCGCCAGCTTGTTGATGAGGTGTACGAGCTCATGACCAAACGATCACGCAGTGCTGCCGGCAAGAGCGAAGCCGTACCGCTTTCATATCGTCTGCCAAGTGCTCCCATCAATAAATTGGCTGGTTTCATGGAAGCCCTGGCAGCGGAACCTTATAATGGAAGAGCTGATCTTCCTGAATTGGCCGATCAGATGGGATTCGGAGTAGAGGAGCTATTTCCGTTGCTTGAAGCATTGGAAATTCTTGCTTTTGCCCGTACTGAGGGTGGCGACGTGGAGCTGAGCGAGTCGGGAAAAAGCTTTGTGGATTCTGACATCCTGCAACGCAAGGTTATTTTTGCCGAACATCTTATCCGTCATGTTTCTCTGGCGGCCCATATTCGCCACATTATTGATGAGCGGCCCGGCAATCGGGCAAAGGAAGATCGTTTTCTGCGTGAACTTGAAGATTTTTTCAGCGAAGACGAGGCTGAAAGGGTTTTGCAGGTCGCTATTGAATGGGGTCGATATGCGGAACATTTTGCCTATGAGGAAGCCTCAGGCATACTTAGCTTGGAGAACCCGGGCAGACCTGATGAGGGTTAGACTATTTTATAGAGGGTTTCAGTCCAGCGATCAGCATGATTTTTTTTGCGATATCAGTATTGTCGAAAAAGCCCTTGAATGCTTCAGCTCCACGCCCTATGGCAAAAACCTGAACCGGCACGGCAGTATGGACGTTGCTGTTCCAGCCGATTCCGGCTCTGTTGTTCAATATGCCGGTTACGGCTGGAGTAAATGTATCAGGAATCTTTGTTCCGGCAGATTCGGTTTTCATGGTTTTCAAGTAGGCCTCCCGCAGTGTATTGCAATCTTTTTTGGAAAGTGCAAGTGCTGAATCGGCATGAGCGAGGCTAAGTCCGTAAAAGGCCCTGACACTGTCGAGCGCCATGGGAAAGGTAACCAGGTCTCGTTTTTTCCATACGGAGAGCTTTTCGGCAAACCGTTGCTGCGAAATTTTCTGATGATGCAGAAGGTCAAAATGAGTTTCGTAGCCGTTTGTTGCGTTTCCAAGTGAAAGTCCGCCGCATTCGTGATCGGCGGTAACAACAATAAGGGTCTCCTTGGGGTGGTGGCGGTAAAAGACAAGTGCCTCCCCAATGGCTTTATCGAACGCTTCTATATCGTGCGCTACAGCAGCAGCATCGTTTGCATGGCAGGCCCAGTCGATTTTTCCCCCTTCAACCATCATGAAAAAGCCTTTAGGGTTATTGAGCAGCCGAATGCCCTCGCGGGTAAATTCTGCAAGCTTATCCATCCCGTTACGGCGATCCATGGCAAAACTCAGCGCTCCTTTGCTGTCATAATCGCTGTATGCCCAGCAGTGCGCTCCCGGTTTTATGGACGCAAGTTCTGTTGTGTTATGGGCGATCACATAATGGGATGATTGCATGAGAGCTGTAATATCTCCCCGAAAAGCTTTGCTTTTTGTCTGGTTTTCAGGAAAGTTTCCGGCTGAGTACCCGCCGCCAAAATAGTCAACACCGCTTGAAGCCATCTGAAGAGCAATGTCGTAGAGGTTGTTGCGTGATGCATTGTGTGCATAGAAACTGGCGGGTGTTGCGTCGTCAATTCCAACGCTGGAGACAATACCGGTTTTCATACCTTTTGCCTTTGCCATTTCAGGAATGGTTTTCAGTGTGTCGAGGTGGTTTCCTGCCATGGAAATAGTGCCGATGGTGGTTTTTTTGCCAGTTGCAAGTGCGGTGCTTGCGGCTCCGGAATCGGTGATAAGGTGGTCTGCCGAATGGGTCGTTGCCATACCGAGCACAGGAAGTGCTGTCATGGCAAGGGAGTGCTTATCCTGAAGCAGCACCTCGGAGAGTTTTACCTGTGCAGGCCCCATGCCATCTCCGATGAAGAGAAATACATAGCGAGCTTCTCTGGCAGCCTCCCTCGGAGCGGCTTGAATGGGCTTGTATGATGTTAAACCGGCGGCGGATACCATAATGATCAGCAGCAGCGCAAATTTCAGCGCTGAGTTTACGGTGCACTGTTGCCTATGATATTCCTTCATGATGTTCTTCTTATAATTGATTGTTACGAGTTCCATGGCCTGTATATACTCATTATCGGTGTTTTAATCCGGAGGGCGAATGTTACCGCAGTGTGAAAATTGCAAGAGCATTCCTGGATGGGAGACCTATTGCACGCTAAGCTCTTCCCAGAGGTTACGATAGGCTTTTGATGCAGGGGAGTTGGGCAGAACCGCATTGAGCGGCGCTCGGTAAATGCCCATTTTTTCGACCTCGGAATTGTAGGGAATGGTTTGTGCGAGGAACCCTGGAGCATTACGGAATTCATCGATGATGTCGCAATGCAGCTTTTTCTTTTTTTCCACCATTGAGAAAAAGGGGCGGATTTTTGAGCTGTCGAGCTTGTTGGCCTTAAAAAAATCCTTTAGCTGGAGGTAGGTGCGAATTGAGAGCGTGGTTGGAATCAAGGGCACAAGAATGATATCGGAGGCAGCAAATACACTTTCCGAAAGGAGTGTCAGGTTTGGTGCACAGTCAAAAAAAACAAACCGGTACTCCTCACCCAGCTCTTCAATGTTTTTTTTGAGTTTTTTTTGAGGCTTTTTCTCTTCAGAGAGTTCGATATCAAGATTCCGGTAGGAAAAGTCAGAAGGGAGCAGATCAAGGTTTTCAAAGTCTGTTGCCTTGATATGCTGATAGATCTTTTTGTTTCCTTTCAGAAATTTGTCGCTGTTGTATTTTTTTGAGGCGGTAATCCTGAAATAGTAGGAGCTTGCTCCCTGTGGATCGAGATCACAAATGAGTGTTGGCAGCGAGAGACGGGAAGAGAGATAGGAGAGGTTGACCGCCGCAGCGGTTTTGCCCACCCCGCCTTTAATACTGTAGAGTGCTATTGTTTTCATGTAAGGCTGCTTGTCAGAAGATCGTGAAACAGTTGACTGGTTTTGTCATCGTCAAATGCCGAGAAGGTTTTGTGGAATGTACTGCGGGCTTCTTCCTGTTTTTGAAAAAGAGTTGCCATAAGAGCGCCCATTGATGCGGCAAGCAAGCTCTCTTCTTTGCCTGAAGGGATAGCTGTCAGCCGATCATGAAGAAAGTGAAGCTGAACGGCAAAATCAACAAAGTCACCGAGATTTTCCTGAAGCTCTTTTAGTTGCCTGATAACAGGAGCAATGCTTTTATGAGGAAAAATCGAGGAGAAAAATTCGAGCAGATAACGGAGTTTCTTGCAGTCAATACGGAGGGCATGAAGTTCGGTATCAGTTGCTTCACTGCTGACCTGACGACCGTGCTGGATTACTTTTTTCCACGCTTTTTTTATGCTCTCAGTGGCAACACTCATGGTGGAATGGCAGGCTTTCGGGGATAGTTCAGGATCCGGAACTGATTGCCTGGTTGCAAAAGCATCCCACTCCTCAAGAAAGGATTGGTAACGGCTGGATGCAAGATAGTGGCAGAACTGCTTGTGCAGCTTTTTGCGGGATACCGCCATATTTTTGAAAAAGAGCTGAAGGGATGGCTGTAGAAATGGGGGAAGATAGCGGAAATAGGTTTCCTGCCGGAGAAGATAGACATCCCTGTCACGCAACTCATTGGTCCGTTTGCCAAGATCCCTGAAGAGATTGAGATAATAGGCGCTCTCCTCGGCATCAAAAACCCCTTTGAGCTGTTTCAGAATTGAACGGGTACGGCGAATGGCGACACGATAGTCGTGCAGAAATTCGGAATCGATATTCTTCTTGATTCCCTCTTCATTTGCACGCATGACGGAAAAGGTGAACTGAAGCAACCGCCGGGCACTTTCATGAACAGGGGCATCGGCATCCAGCTCAAGTTTGAGTTTTGAAGAGTAATCCAGACAGTTCCTGCCAGCAGCAGTTATGATTAGCTCAAAAAGCTCCCTGAAATCAACGATGCTGCAAACGTTTTCATCGTTACACAATAATGACTTCTTGATCAGCTCCATCTCATCTCCATATCCCTTGAGCGGAGAGAGTGAAAGAAGATGTGCGAATGGTTCAGGCTTCTTACTGTCGGCAAAGTATAATGATTCAGAGGTCAGTGTGGCGATGGTCTTTTCGTTATCGTTCAGAACGCTGTATGAAGATATGATTGCGTCAATGGAGCAAAGCTTTATGAATGCCCTGATATCACTTAATGAAGAGAGCTCTGCTTGCAGAGTGCCGGGAGGAAGGGTGCCAGAGAAAAAAGAGGAAGGAGTTCCGGGGAATGGGAGGGATGCTTTTTCCTGGCCAGTGTTGAGATCAGCAAGAAACAGGGTTTTCTTTTTTTTTATAACGGCAACTCCTTTTTCGAAAGCATGCCACTCGAACGTATCGTAAAACTCACGACGCTCCTTCCAGGATGAATTGGCCTTGAGTTGCCATCCAGCGAGAAGGAACTGTTCAGGCAGCGACTCACTGGAGAAGGTCTGATTCAATCCGAGGTATACCGTATTTGGGGTAGTGTGCATTCGTGTCTTGCATAAAAATGGAAAAGCCCGATTAACGGCATGTTCAGGCTTCATCAAGATAGCATAGTTTAGCTTAAAGTAAGTCAATCAATGCGATCAATGCAACCCGTCAAATGATTTGTCAATACTTTATAGATATCTTTTTTTGCCGGTTGCTTCTGGAAAAAGGGCGGAGAAATTTTCAGCAATGTAACAGAGTCTCTCTTGTCAGGTTTGCGAGAATTTGGTAGCGAAACAACGGTAACTTGGACGATGCTCATTTCGGGGCTATTGATGTGCTTTACCGATATAATTCCCTTTGATAGTTAAGGCGGCCAGAGCTTGTTTTTCATTGAATATCAAGGCATTTCCCTCGCAAATAAAATTTCCCCCAACTTTCTTGAGGGCTCCATCAAGGGACGTAAGTTGATTCCCTGAACAATCGAAATCTCCCTTGACTTTTTTAGGAGCACCATCAAGCGAGGTCAATTGGTTATTCGAGCAATTAAAATAACCCTTAACCTTTTTGGAGGCACCTTTGAGCGATGTCAACTGGTTGGCGGAACAATTGAAATTTCCGCTGACTTTATGAGGCGCGCTTTCGAGTGTTGTCAACTGATTGCTTGAACAATCAAAATCTTGAACATACTGAGGCGTACCTGCAAGTGAGGTCAGTTGGTTGCCTGAACAATTGAAATTCCCCTCAACTTCTTTAGGGGCACCCTTAAGTGAAACGAGCTTATGGTTTGAACAATCAAAGTTGCCATAAACAAAAATCGGCCCGCCTTTGAGGGATTTCAGCTGGTTTCCTGCGCAAAAAAAGTTGCCAATAATAAAACTGGGAGCCCCTGTGAGTGAGGCCAGTTGATTGCCGGAGCAATCGAAATCTCCATGAACTTCATCCGGGCTTCCTTCGAGTGATGCCAAATGATTGTGTGAGCAGTCAAAATCACCAACTTCCTGAGGAGCACCCTCAAGAGTTGTCAACTGGTTGTCCGAACAGGAAAAATCACCGCCAACTTTACGAGGCGCTCCTATGAGTGACGTCAACAGGTTATCTGAGCAAGAAAAATCACCACCAACTTTTTTTAGATAACCCTGGAGTGTCGAGATCTGGTTTCCTGAACAATCGAAATTACCAGTCACCTTTTTTGGAACTCCATCGAGTGAGGTTAGTTGATTGCCGGAGCAATCGAAATCTCCATGAGCTTCCTCCGGTCCGCCTTCGAGTGTTGTCAGCAGGTTATTTGAACAAGAAAAATCACCGACAACGTTATGAGGCCCCCCCTCAAGTGTTGTGAGATGGTTCCCAGAACAATTGAAATTCCCTGCCACTATTCCCGGACAACCCTCAAGTGAGTTTAGTCCCATATTTGAACAATCTATATCGCCTTTTCCATCAAGCTGGCCCATACTATCAGCGAATGTTATTTTCGTTACGTCTGTAGTCATTTTTAATCTTTGCAAATAAATGATAGATATGAAAAGCATAATCAGTTTCGCTATATAACTGAAATTAAAAAAATATCCAATCTGGTATCTTTCTTTAAGAAATATTAAAGAGAGTTCAAAACGCGTTATTAATAATTTCTTTTATAGAGATCGGTCACTAAATTGTATTTTAAATGCTTGTTTTTATTGAATTTATCATTTTTCTAAAGAATGCTATTCTAAAAAAAGCCTTGTTTTATCCGCTCGTTGTTTAGTAGATGCTGTGTATTTGTTTTCAAACTTGTAACATGGGGATGTTGCTTTCTGACATCAAAGCCTATAAATTGATTTTCTGTTTAATTGAAATTGAATTCGGGATTATACAAGCATGTAATTCATTTATTGTCTGCAAGCGGTAAAATTATTTTCGTTTTTTGGTGTTATGGTCGAAAATGGATTGTTGTGCAATTGTCAAAAGATTCAGCTAACGAAACCATTACACGACGATGCCAGAACGTCCGGTCCATGAGCTTATAAAAGAGCTCTCACAGCTCCTTGTTCAACTCTCTGACAACGTCATAGGTAATTTATTCAATGCTCTTCATGCGGTGACACATCAGGACGAACAGGGCGCGTGTAGCAAGAGACCTGTTATTGTTATCCTATGCCGTCGGGGTTAAACCACAATATATTCTTTGATGTTTTTTATAGAGAGAGAGGAGTATGGGAATGACAAAAATGAAGTTGTTCCTGATTTTATTGATACTTCCTATTATGTCAACAGGGAATTGAGCTGGCTTTATTTCAATCAGCGCGTGCTTGAAGAGGCTCTTGATCCTGAAGCTCATCCGCTTTTGGAAAGAGTGAAATTCATCTCGATTTTCAGCTCAAACCTTGATGAATATTTCATGATCCGGGTTGCCGGTCTTGAGGATCAGTATGAAGCGGGCATCGGAGAACGGACTATCGACGGTCATACACCATCCGAACAGCTTGAAAAAATCCGGCCGATGGTTTTGCAGCAGCTCAGCCAGCGGAACAAGTGCTTTTATCTTGATCTGGTGCCAGCTCTTCAGAAGGAGGGCGTTGAGTTTCTTCGGGTTTCAGAATTATCTGCAACGAAGCAAAAAGCACTAAGCATCTATTTTCGCAAGGAGATTTATCCGGTATTGACGCCACTTGCGTTCGATACCGGTCATCCGTTTCCTTTTATGTCGAATCTTTCGCTGAATCTTGCCATTGAAATTGCAGATGATGAAAGCAGCGCGCTGAAGTTTGCCCGTGTCAAAGTTCCAAGCATTCTCCCTCGACTTCTTCGGCTTAATGAAATCAGGGGCTTTGATGATAATGACGGTATCATCCGCTTTGTCTGGCTCGAAGATCTTGTTGAAAACAACTTGGCGCAGTTGTTCCCCAAAATGAGGATAACCCGAGCGTATCTTTTCAGATTGATTCGCAATGCTGATGTTGAAATCGAGGAGGATGAAGCGGGAGATCTGCTCAAGACTATTGAAACGGGAATTCGCTCACGCCGTT
>SESB01001794.1_pt1 | contig 13422 bp, 12 predicted proteins | sample 3171441 | NCBI WGS metagenome assembly SESB01 (sample SAMN06051867, study PRJNA518727) | freshwater metagenome | biome: subpolar coniferous forest; feature: holomictic lake; material: water; isolation source: holomictic Lake 227, 6 m depth | place: Canada: near Kenora, Ontario | collected...
TTAGAAAAAGTATTTTGTGTCCGTGATGGCTACATCAAGCAGATCTTGATTCAACACGTACGCCAACAAGAGTTGGGGTGGATACAAAAAAGCCCCCAAGTTTTGCAACTGAGGGGCTTGAAGTGATTGGGGGAGTTTCACCGCCGCGGGTCCACAAGAGCCCGCTGCAGAATTCAACTACGATTTGCGTGTTCGAAATAGATGATCCGGAATCATCCGCGCATTGCGGAACGGACTTCATCAAACAACCACAAAGGAAACTTGTATGAAGACTGTTCACACTTTCGTAGCAAATCTTGTACTTGCCTCTAGCGCCGCAATGTTGTGCGCCGGAATGGGATTTGGCTTTAGCGCCAGCAACGCCAGCACATCTGGTCCAAAGATTGAAGGCACATACATTTTGGAATACCGCGAAACTTCCGATGGGAAAAAAGTTGTGGCGCCGGAGATTGTGGGCATGCTGAGTTACAGCAAGACCACGCGCAACTTTAATGTGTACTGGATGTCGGGCGGCAAGCCATCGTCTATTTCTATGGTGGCGAAGTACACGCTGAGCGATAAGGAATACACCGAGGATTGCATGTACTACTCAGAGAATATGGACGGCAAGGGCATTACATACAACACCGCGGCCACGCACGGCGTTTCGCCCGTGACCATGAAGGACGGAGAAATTCAGTTCACTCCGGCGTTGCACGGCGAGCCGATGTTGTCGATTAGCAAGAACGGCATGATTGCCACAAAAACTGGAGTGTTCACGGATCACTGGAAGAAAATCGACTGAGTAGTTCTGTAAACGCGGATTCAAAGAGTTTTGATCCACGATTCGAACGATAGAACGAACACCGTGGCCGCCTTGAAAGCGCCACGGTGTTTTTGTGTGCATTGAAATTGCGCGCAATGTGTTAGCCTTGAATTGCAATGCAATTTGATGTGCGAGAACCTGAATTCGCCGGCGATGTGATAGCGCTGTCATTGCCGCAATTTCGCGCGGTTGAGGATGTGGGCAGGAACGCGGCAACAAAGTCAGGTCTGGGTGCGACACCAGAGAAGTTGCCAGCGGCGCCGGCGCACATTCGCGAGGGCGGACGCATGATGGATTCGCACGGACGAACGATTTTGGATTTGCGCATCAGCATTACGGATCGCTGCAATTTTCGCTGCGTGTATTGCATGGAACCCGATGTGCAATTTCAGCCGCGCGAAAATATGCTCACGCCTGGTGAAATTATTCGCATGGCGCGCGTGGCGCAGTCGCTTGGCGTGCGCAAAATTCGCCTGACGGGCGGCGAACCCACGCTGCATCCGCAGCTGACGGAAATTATTTCTGGCATTCGCGCCGCCACGGATGTGGAGATTGCCATGATCAGCAATGGGTCGCTGTTGACGCGCGAAAAACTTTCCGCATGGAAGCGCGCGGGACTGGATCGCATGACCATCAGTATTGACTCGGTGCGGGCAGATCGCTTTGCCCGCGTGACGCGCTCCACTGTGACGCCCGAAGATGTGATTGCGGGAATTGAAATGTGCGTGGCCGAAGGATTGACTCCGCTGAAGTTGAACGCGGTGTTGGTACGCGGGCAAAACGACGACGAGGCCGTGGAATTAGCGCGCTTGGCGCGGCGCTTTGGCGTGGAGATGCGCTTTATTGAATACATGCCGCTGGATTCCGCGCACGCATGGGACCGCTCGCTGATGGTGACTGCGCAAGAAACGCGCGAGGCGATTGAGGCGGAATTCGCGTTGACGCCCACCAATATGGATGACGCGCACAGCACCGCGCGCACGTATCGATTTACGGATGGCGCGCCGGGACGCATTGGATTTATCGCGCCGGTGAGCAATCCGTTTTGTGGCGCGTGTAGCAGATTGCGCTTGACCGCAGATGGAAATGTGCGGCCGTGTTTGTTTAGCACGAAAGAATGGAGCGTTATGACCTTGCTACGCGGCGGCGCAAGCGACGCGGAGTTGGCAAACTTCTTAATTGATGTGACATGGACCAAACTTGCGGGACACAACATTGCGTCGCCGCAGTTTGTGCAACCAGAGCGGCCTATGTCCGCGGTTGGTGGTTGATGCGCTTGGCAAACTAAAACGTCTTTACGAATGCGCGTGGTGTATCTGCTATCGCCGCAGATAAAGCAGTAGAAGTTGGAAAAATTTCTAGACAGAAATAATTTGGCCGGCGGCTTAGGAAATGGAATTAAATATAAATCGCGGTTTTCCAAATGGGCACATCGCGCTTCATGCGGTCGATGAATTCATCCATGGCGGCAAGCGCTTCTTTGCGATGCGCGGAATGAATAGCGAGGCGAAATGATCGCTGCCCTGCCGCGACTTCACCGCAACTGTGTTCAACCGTGATCGCGATCAGTGCATGCTTGGAGAGAATGTCGTTGGCCAACTGGGTGAGAGAGTTGGTTGCCATAGGTTCATAGGCTTCGTATGACAGCGCGCGAATTGCACGGCCTTGTTCGTTGGCGCGAACTATTCCTTCAAACACAACTGTGGCGCCAACGGCGTGCGCCGCGCTAGCGGAATGTGAAGCAAGCAATCGCTCGCTTGAAAGCGGGCCAGGAGAAATGTGAACAAGAACACTCATCCCCCACCCACCAATTCAATCAGCGCAACTTCGTCGGTGGTTTGCACGGGCGCGTTCGGCGTTGCAAAAGCGTGATTGACGGCGAGGCGCGCTGACTGAAAAAAGGCAGCTTTGGGCGGAAATTTGGCGGCAAGCGAGGCGTTCACATCGCGCACTGTGGCGGGCGCGCAAACATCAACCACAAGTTCCTTGCATGACATTTCACGCGCAAGCGCACCGAAAATAAGAACGCGAATGGTCATTCATGAAGGGTAGCAACCATTGCCGTTACTTTATGAAGTACGGCGTGCGCATGGTGAGGATATGCATGCGAACCATCAGAGTGAAATGATTGCGATCACGTGTCCTGAAGCATGTGGGTTGTGTCGTGGTGCGTATGATTGCCACTTGAAATTATATTTTGTTTTGCAACCTTCAATTGAATTGCTCGAGCCATGAACGCGCCAACCACACCTGTGCCAATTCAACAACCAACTTCGCCGCGTGAAGCCATTGATGCCGTGCGCGCGCAAGTGCAAGTGGTGGCAACGGAAATAATCCCGCTGGCGCAATGCAATCGCCGCGTATTGGCGCAAGCGATTCACGCGGATCGCGACAGTCCCGCGCTTGATGTGAGTGCGATGGATGGATTTGCAGTGCGTATGGTGGATTTGTTTGCGATGGCGGGCGAGAATGGATTGCCCGTGACCGCGTTGAGCAACATCACGGACGCGAACATTGGCGCTGCGAAGATGTCTGAAGAAAGTGCGGACATGTGCGAAGCCATGATTGGACACGCGCCCATAGCGATGCGCGCGGGCCACGCTGTTCGCATTGTCACCGGAGCGCCAATTCCCTTTGGCGCGGATGTGGTGGTGCGCCACGAAGATGTCGTGGTGAAAAATGGCGGCGTGCGATTGATGATCGAAGCCGGCACGATCAAGACCGGCGCGAACATTCGCCGCCGCGGCGAGAACGCAAAATGCGGCGATGAGATTGCGCGCGCTGGCGTGTTGATTGGCGCGGCGACTATTGGAGCACTGGCTTCATTTGGAGTCTGGCACGTTGTTGTGCGCAAGCGCGTGCGCGTTGCTTTGGTGACCACGGGCGATGAACTTGTTGGCGCGCACGAGCAAGCGCAACCATGGCAAGTTCGCGACAGCAATGGACCCGTGCTTGAGTCGCTGCTTGGCGCGCGACCATGGATTGAAATTGTTTCGCGCACGCATGCGCGTGATGATGCGGACTCGCTTGCGGAAACTCTGGCGAGCGCGATGGAAGTTGCGGACGCGGTGATTTTGACGGGCGGCGTTTCAATGGGACATAAAGATTTTGTGCCGCAAGTTGCCGCGCGATTGGGCGCGCGCACCATCTTTCATAAACTTCCGCAGCGACCAGGACGGCCAATGCTTGCCGCGGTGCGACCGGCGACGGACACACTGGCAGCGCGCATGATTTTGGGATTGCCTGGGAATCCAGTTTCTGTCATGGTGACCGCGCGGCGACTTGGTATTGAAATGATTGGAGCGCTTGCAGGTCTTTCCACGCAACATTTTGCGGCGCACACGCGCGCCGTTGCCAATGCTGACAACGCAACGCTGCCCATGTGGTGGTATCGCCTTGTGGGCGAGCGCGTGAACGCAAGCGGCCATAGCGAGTTGTATTTGCTTTCGGGCAAGGGCTCGGGCGACATTGCAGCGGCCGCTTTAAGCGTGGGATTTATTGAAGTTGCGCCTGGTGAACAGACTCTTGGCGCGCACAAATTTTATGCGTGGATGCATTAAGAGATTTACAAATGGCAAAGAAGAAAAAAATTACAACTGGCGTGGCGAATCGTGTATCGGCGGTGTCGCGCGCTGTGAAGAAATCAAGCGCGCTGAAGCGTTTATCGAAGAAGTCACCCGCCGCAAAGCAATCACGCGTGGCGAAGCGTGTATCGACGCAGTCACGGACCGCCAAAGTCCGCGTGCCCGCAAAAAGTATTCTCACCCATGTGGACGCGCGCGGCCGCGCCGCCATGGTTGACGTTGGCCAGAAAGCCGTGACTGCTCGTCGCGCAGTTGCCGAGGCGCGCGTGATGATTTCCGCCGAGCTTGCACATCGCATCCGCAAGAATTCGCTTGCCAAAGGAAATGTTTTGGACGTGGCGCGACTTGCCGGCATTCAAGCGGCCAAGCGCACCGATGAGTTGATTCCGCTGTGCCACTCGCTTCCGCTTGATTCCATTCAAGTGCGCGCGGAATTGCGCCGCGACCATGTCTATATATGGTCAGAGGCGAAAGTGACCGCCAAGACCGGTGTTGAAATGGAAGCGCTATTGGCGGTGGCGATCGCGGCGCTGACTGTGATTGACATGGGCAAATCCATTGACCGCGCAATGACTATTCAAGGATTGCGCATGCTTGAAAAAGAAGGCGGACGTAGTGGACATTTTGTGGCGGGCGTAAAATCGCGACGCTGAAGCAATTTTATGATGGCGTGTTGCGATTGCTCAATATGGAGTGATCGCGTGGCGAGATCATTTTAAGTTTGCATGAGCGCAAAATGCGCCGCGGGCTGAACTCGCCTCGCGCGAACTCCGCAAGAAATTGAGTTTGCGCTGACGGTTCCCACAACGCGATCATGGGTTCGATTTCATTTTTATGTTCATCTATGAACACCACCGCGTCTGCGTCGGGACTGCGTGCGTGAAGCAAACTTTGCAAATCGCGTGTTTCAAGAAGTGGATAGTCGCAACCAACCACAAGCCAGGCGGTTGTTGATTCCTGAACTATCTTGGTAAACGCCGCATGCAAACCACTTGCGGGTCCATGCCCCGCCACCACGTCCACAATGGCGCGATTACCAATGCCCCACTGCGCTTGTTGCGTTGGCGTGCACGACCAAAAGACATCCGCGCACAACGGCCGCAATATTTCTTCAAGCGCGCGCCACTGTGGCAACTGCGAGTACACAATTTCCGCTTTGTCGCGGCCCATGCGTGAACTTGCGCCGCCTGTCAAAATTAATCCGCGCACATCAGAGGCCAACGGCGACTCTTTCCAGCGACACGATCACGGACTTGGACGTTGGCGTCATGCTGCCCTCGGCGAAACTATCAATGGGCACCAATACGTTGGCCTCTGGGAAATAGGTCGCCAGACAGCCGATCGGAATGTCATAAGCGACCACGCGGAAATTTTTTGCGCGTCGTTGCACGCCGCGAAAATGGCTGACCACATCAACCGCGTCGCCGGCGGAAAGTTTTTGCGCGGCCATGTCTTGCGCGTTCATCAACACCACACGGCGACCCTGGTGAATGCCGCGGTAGCGATCCTCCATGCCATAAATAGTTGTGTTGTATTGATCGTGCGAGCGAATGGTGGTCATGACAAACTGACCGCGACCAACTTCCAGTTGCGGAATTTTGTGAACCGTGAAGATGGCTCTTTTACTGGGCGTGCCAAAGTTGTTGCTGTCGCGAACTTCATGCGGCAACTCAAAACCACCTGATTGACGCACCTTTTGGTTTAGATTCTCAAATCCAGGAATGACATTGGCAATGTGATCGCGGATCAAGTCATAGTTGCCAACCAGCGAATTCCAATCCACACCCAGCGTTGCGTTTGCAAGCGCGGCCACAATGGCTGGCTCGCTCATTAAATGCGCAGATGCCGGCTCCAAATTTCCCCGCGACGAATGCACCACGCCCATGGAATTTTCCACACACACAAATTGCGGACCCGTGGCTTGAACATCAAGCTCAGTGCGGCCCAAGCATGGAAGAATAAGCGCCTGCGCCCCGGTAATTAAATGCGAGCGATTGAGTTTGGTGGAAACCTGCACCGTCAACCCGCAGCGAGAAATCGCCTTGGCGGTGAACGCGGTGTCGGGAGTAGCCGACAGAAAATTTCCGCCAAGAGCAAAGAATACTTTTACGGCGCCCGCGTGCATGGCTTGAATGGCTTCAACCGTGCTGTAACCGTGCTCCTGCGGCGGCGTGAAATGAAACTCCTTGCCCAAACTGCGCAAAAATTCCGCCGTGGGTCGCTCCCAAATTCCCATGGTGCGATCACCTTGAACATTGCTGTGGCCACGCACCGGACACGCGCCCGCGCCAGGCTTTCCAAAATGTCCGCCAAGCAAAAGAAGATTGATAATTTCTTGAATGTTGCCAACGGCGTTGCGATGTTGCGTAAGACCCATAGCCCAGCAACAAATCATGGCCTTGCTGTTGGCGATGACCTCCGCCACTTCGCGAATCTGCGCCTCTGAAATTCCACTGCCGCGCACAATATTTTCCCACGTCTCCGCCGCAAGGTCGTCGCGGTAAGCGTCAAAGCCCTCGGTGTTGCGTTCGATAAATTCCCTGTCAATGCGCGGCGTGGGCTGCTCTAAAATTGCTTTTTGAATTCCCTTGAGCAGCGCCACATCGCCATTAATTTTCACGGGGACATGATGCGTGGCCAAGCGCGTTCCCTTGCCAACAATGCCGGCAATTTCTTGCGGATGCTGAAAGCGTTTCAAACCCGTCTCCGCAAGTGGATTGATGCTGATGATCTGGCAACCACGACGCGCCGCATGCTGCAACGTGCGCAACATGCGCGGATGGTTGGTGCCAGGATTTTGTCCGATGACAACAATGCAATCAGCGCTGTCAAAATCTTTCAGCGACACGGTGCCCTTGCCCGTGCCAATGGTGCGCAACATGGCTTGACCGCTTGACTCGTGGCACATGTTGGAACAGTCAGGAAGATTATTGGTGCCAAAGCGGCGCACGAACAGTTGATATAAAAAAGCGGCCTCGTTGCTGGTTCTTCCCGACGTGTAAAACACCGCGTCATTGGGCGATGGCAACGCCTTGAGCGCGCCACCAATTTTTGCGAAAGCATCTTGCCATGAAATTGGCGTGTAGTGCGACGCACCCTCCGCCAAGAACATGGGCTGCGTGAGGCGCCCTTGCTGACTGAGCCAGTGATCCGTTTGGCGCGAAAGTTCCTCAACGGAATGGCGCGCGAAAAAATCCGCGGTGATTCGTTTCAGCGTGGCCTCTTCCGCCACGGCCTTGGCGCCGTTCTCGCAGAACTCCGCGATGGATCGATGATCTTCAGGATCAGGCCATGCGCAACCTGGGCAATCGAAACCATCTTTCTGATTCACGTCGCGCAACACTTTTGCGGTGCGCGCCAAACCCATTTGCTCAACGGACATAGTCAGCGCAACTTTCACAGCGGTGAGGCCGCCCGCGGATTCCGCCGGCGCGCCAACACGAAGATCGGCGTCAAGCACTTCTGGGCTGAGAAATTCTGGATTGCGTTGCTTGCTCATTGCGCGCCTGCTTTGATTGGAGCATGCAAAATTCGCGCGGCTCCGTGATAAATATTAAATCGTTCGCCGCGCGCGAATCCCACAAGCGAAATATTGAAACGCTTGGCCAACTCAACCGCCAAACTGGATGGCGCGCCCACCGCGACAATCATGGGCACGCCGGCCACGAGCGCCTTCTGCACCAATTCAAAACTTGCGCGCCCGCTAAGAAATAAAAGATGGCGTGAAAGCGGCGCGTTCCCCTCCAGAAATTGCGCTCCCAACAATTTATCCACTGCGTTGTGGCGACCTACATCTTCTCGCAGCGCAAGCAACTCCCCTGCCGCGTTGAACAACGCCGCCGCATGCAAACCCCCTGTTTGATCAAACACGGATTGCCGCGTACGCACCTTGTCTTGCAACGCGCAAATGAAGCGCGAGTCAATCTGAAATCCATCATCGATAATCGCGCGCATGCCCGGAACTTCAAGCGCGTCCAGCGAAGCCTTGCCGCACACGCCGCAACTACTTGTGGCGTAAAAGTGGCGCTGCAACTTTGGCCACTCCACCGTGGCGTGATCAGCAAGCCGAACCTTGACAATATTTTGTCCGCCATGCGTGCCATGATTGGGACCGCAACCAACAATGCTCTCTATGTCCGAGGGCGAACGCACAACGCCTTCGCTAAATAAAAATCCCGCAGCAAGTTCATTGTCATTGCCGGGAGTGCGCATGGTTATGGAAACGCTTTTGCGCTGCCGCTCCACGCCATCAAGCCAATCAAGGCGAATCTCCAGCGGCTCTTCAAGCGCGACATGGTCCAGCACTTCGCTGGTTTGGCCACGATCAACGCGCAAAATTTGTGTCGGCGCGCTTTGCGCGATCTCATCGCTTTGCTTGTCTGTTGCCGCGATGGAAAGCCGCATGCCTTCATCCTAACCAAATACCAAGCGTGAAATAGCCTAAAGTTGACGCATGAGCACACCGACCCGCGCCGTGATTTTGACAGTGAGCGATCGATGTTCGCGCGGAGAAACCACCGACACTTCTGGCCCCACGCTCGCCGCATTGGCCGTGAAACATCTGCAATCAGAAATTGCGCACAGCGAATGTTTACCTGATGATTTAAACACTCTCGCCGCGTTCTTCACGCGCTGGTCGGAGCCCGCACAAAAAATTGACTTGATCTTAAGCACGGGCGGAACCGGTCTTGCGCCGCGCGACATCACGCCGGAAGCATTGCGCAGCGTGATCCACCGCGAGCACGCTGGCTTGATGGATTTATCGCGCTTGCGCTGCCTACAAAAAACACCGCGCACATTTCTGTCGCGTGGAATCGCCGGCACCATCAATCAAACTTTAATCATTACGCTTCCTGGTTCGCCGCGTGGTTGCTCTGAAATGTTCGAGGCCATTGCCGACATTCTGCCGCATGCCGTTGAAACGCTGCGCGGCGACGTGAAAGATGACGGTCGACCCAACGCGGCCGCGTCAAGCGCGGACAACGCGAAAGTGATTCACCATAAGGATTGAGTGCGACTCACGCCCGCCTTGCGCTTGAATCAGTTTGACAAGCGCTTGATCTGCGCCGAAACTAAGACCGTACTCGTCGCGCAAAATAAAGCGCCGCAAATTTCATTCGCGCATTTGGACACATCAAGTCGCCACGCACTCCAGCCAAGGATCGAAAGAACAATCATGCAACTTTTCCTTGTCAGCCTGGCTTTGACCTACATCATTGTTCTGTATTTCTTGACCAACCCGCTGCACCACACGCGCAAGTTCATGTGGCGGCGATTTGTGAATTGGTTTCCGCTGGGCATGACATATGCGTTTTTATATATGGGCCGATACAACTTGGCCGTGGCCAAAGGCGCGCTGGGCGACCTGATGACCAAGGAGGATTTTGGAATCATCTTTGGCGTGGGAACAGGCGTGTATGCATTTTCACTTTTCTTCATTGGCCCATTGGTGGACCGTGTTGGTGGCAAGCGTGGAATTCTGATTGGAGCGCTTGGCTCAAGCATGATGAATGCCGCCATGGCTGGCGTGCTGTATCTATTTCTCAACGGCGCGCTGAAGGTGAACCTGGTGCTGGCATTTTCAATTCTGTACGGATTGAACATGCTCTTCCAAAGTTTCGGCGCGGTGTCCACTATTAAGGTGAAATCATTTTGGTTCCATGTGCGCGAACGCGGAACCTTTGGCGCCATCTTTGGAACACTGATTTCGCTGGGCGTTTACTTTGCGTTTGATTGGGGCGGCGCCATCGCCGACGCGGTGAAATTATCCCAGCCAACTCCGGCCACCAAGACACACGAGATATTGAACTACATGTTCGCACTCGATGGCCGAACCATTCCCGCGTTCTGGCTGATCTTTGTCATTCCATCCATGATCATGCTTGTGTGGGCCTTCATCGATGTGATTCTGCTCAAGGACACGCCAGATTCCGCAGGCTTCAATGGCTTTGTCACCCACGACGCATCACACGATGACGGACATGACAAAAGATATGGCTACTGGGAGTTGATGAAGAAAATCTTCACCAACAAAATTATTCTTGTGATTGGCGTGATTGAGTTCACATCGGGCGTGTTGCGCGACGGAGTGTTGACGTGGTATCCAACTTTCGCCAAGGAGACTGGATTTGTTGTGCCATCAATCACGCCCAACTGGGGATTTTGGGGCTGCGTCACCGGCATCGCGGGTGGTTTCACCGCGGGCTTTATGAGCGACAAATTCTTTCATTCGCGGCGCGCGCCAAGCGCGGGCTTTATGCAGGTGATTATGTTGATCAGCACCGCGGTCATGATTGTGTTCCTAGGTTGGCAACCACTGACGGAAACATTTGTACCTGACCTTGCTGGCGAAAATCCGCTGAAGAGTTTTGTGCTTCAATACCGCGGACTTGTGGTTGGTATTTGCGCCGTCACCATTTTAATGGCGGTCATTGGCGTGCACTCCATTATGTCGGGCACCGCCACGGCGGACTTTGGCGGTAAAAAAGCATCCGCCACCGCCACGGGTGTGGCCGACGCATTTTCAAAAGCCGGCGCATCTGTGCAATCATTTGTGATTGGAATCATCGCCACCAAAAGTTGGTCCTATTGGCCAATGTTTTTGTTGCCGTTCACCATTCTTGGTTTGGTGTTCGCCATAAAAATGTGGAATGTTCTTCCGCCCGCCACGCGCAAATACTTGGAAGAAGTTGAGAAAAAGAAAGTGGGCGGCAAGCGAGTGAAGCACGGTTAACCAACCGAATTACGTGGGCTATGCATTTGAACTAGCATAAATTCCACACATTTCACTACTCATTCCAGGAAGGCATGCATGAACAATTCGAAACATCCGGAGGCGCCTGTTTGGGTCAATGAACTTTTGCAGAACATCCGCGAGCTGATCGCGCGTGTTGCAAAGAAAACCAAACTGCGTAAAGCTGCGTACGCTGTCGGCGCATGCGTCTTGCTGTATGCAGTCGTCGCCATCTCTATGAGCATGAATAGTCCGAAAGTTTCCTTTGATCCCGTCAAGCGATTACGCGACTCCTTACCCGTGGCGAAATCGCCAGACCAACTTGCATGGCCGGCATATCGCGATGCGTTGGTGGAGATGGGCTTGGGTCAGGATGATCCGAAACACAAATCCGAGGGAGCCATCGCCGCGATGTCGGCGATACTTCCGAGCGACAAAGACTGGCCCGTGGCAAGCGAGTGGATTGCGGCGCATCAACCAGAGATTGCCGCATTGTGCGCGGCGTCCAAGCGACCAATGTTTGGATTTCCAGTTGCAACTCCCATAAGCGATGCTGACGCCGCTCTATTTGGGAAGAACACTCAAAGCGGAGGCATTTTCTTTGGGGTACCAATGGATAATTCTGATGTGACCGTACAGCCTTTGATATGCCTTCTCTTGCCCCATTTAAACCAGACAAGCGCTGCATCCCATCTTCTTGCTACAGACATGCTGCTGGCGGTCGATCAAGGAAATGGCGAACGGGCCACGCGTGACGCCGAAGCGATGATGGCCATTTCTATTCATGTGCAAGAAAGTCGCCTTTGGGTCGAAGATCTTATGGGCATAAAGTTTCGATTGCGTGCAACGAACAATATCGTGATGGCGCTTGAATGGAAGCCCAGCATATTTACAGATGCGCAATTGAAGCGCTTGCAGATGGCGATGTACTTGGTGCCACCCGCTTTGGAGCGCCCCGATTTCAGAACTGAACGATTGATGTTTGAGGATGCGGTGCAGCGCTTCTATACAGATGACGGCCATGGTGATGGCCGATTTGCGCCGCAGTGGAAGCAAATGGAAACGATAGCGTTCATGGAAACTGCTTCTGCTGGAAAAATTTATTACAAAAAAGAAGGAGTCAGAACCAAATTCGATTTGATTGCGAGTTTCCTAAGCCAACCGTTTGCATTTTATGCGATCGCTGGTCGCAAGGAGGCGCTTGATCATTACGACGCTTCCATGAAACAATTGACCGGCGATCCGAATGACTCGCTGAGTGATGCCCTGAAGGCAATGGCGATTGCGGATAAAGAATATGTAGAAAGCATGAACGCGCATGGATCGCGATATTTCTTGGAAGGAATATTGATGCCCGATTTTTCAAAATTCATGCACCTGTGGAAGCTTGATCAAGCCCGTCGTGATGCATGCGCGACCGCAATCGCCGCAGAGTTGTATCACCGTGCAAATAAGAAATGGCCTGAGAGCGCCGCGGATTTGGCGCCACTATGCAATGGCAAGGCGCCGCAAGATCCGTGGAATGGAAAGCCAATCATGATGGAAACTGATGCGAGTGGTTTTCGCATGTGGTCGGTTGGAAAGAATGGCGTGGATGATCACGGCGATCTTGCGCGGTCCGAGAAACAAAGTGATGACAGTGATTCTGAAGATTGGATATGGCTTGCGCCGCGCGGAAATCTGGCTCGTTGGGAAACGAAAAATTAATCTATAAACAATACATCGATCCAGTGCTGACTGAATGCCAATAAGGACCAGGTGGGCTAGGATCCGCCGTCTGTCATCGAACCACAACTCACACAAGGAACACGTATGAAATTATTAGGCAAGGTCGCGTTGGTCACCGGAAGCGCTCAAGGTATTGGACAAGCCGTTGCCATTCGATTGGCGCAAGAAGGCGCAGATGTGATTGTGGACGACCGCGTGATTGGAGAAAGTGCGCAGCAAACCGCCGACGCCATTACCAAACTTGGCCGCAAGGTGCACATGATCGCTGGCGACTTGGCCAACACCACTGATGACCGCCGCGTGATTGCCGATGGCGTTGCCAAGTTGGGCAAGATTGACATTCTGGTGAACAACGCAGGCGTTGAGAAGCGTGCCGATTTTTGGAATGTGACGGAGGCGGAGTACGACTTTGTGATGCAAATTAATTTGCGCGGAACTTTTTTCATCACGCAAGATTTTGTGAACCACTTGATCTCCACCAAACGACCGGGCCGCATTATCAACATGAGTTCGGTGCATGAGGAAATGGCATTCCCCCACTTCTCAACCTATTGCGCCAGCAAGGGCGGGCT
>SESB01001799.1_pt1 | contig 13406 bp, 12 predicted proteins | sample 3171441 | NCBI WGS metagenome assembly SESB01 (sample SAMN06051867, study PRJNA518727) | freshwater metagenome | biome: subpolar coniferous forest; feature: holomictic lake; material: water; isolation source: holomictic Lake 227, 6 m depth | place: Canada: near Kenora, Ontario | collected...
CGCGAGCGCCCTTATCCCCACAAATCTCAAGCCAGTTACCAATCATTTGATAACCATGTTCGGTAAGAACTGACTCTGGGTGAAACTGCACACCACAAATAGGTAAAGTTTTATGTTGTACTGCCATTACCACCCCAGACTCGGTCTCACCAGTTATTTCAAGCTCAGGCGGCAAAGTGTTTTTCTCAATCGCAAGTGAGTGATAACGAGTTGCGGTAAATGGAGATGGAATATCTTCTAGAACTGATTTATTTTTATGAGTTACAACGCTGGTCTTGCCATGTAAAAGTTCAGGGGCCCGGGAGACTGTTGCGCCATATGCAACACCAATTGCTTGGTGTCCTAGGCATACGCCAAGAAGTGGAATCTTTTTTTGCGCGCAGTACTTAACTAATTCAATACTGATGCCAGCTGCCTCAGGTGTGCCAGGCCCTGGTGAGATTAAAACCCCGTCATATTTATCTGCTTCACTGACCGCAATTGCATCATTGCGAACAACGGTACAAATAGCGCCAAGCTGTTGTAGATATTGGACAAGGTTGAAGACAAAGGAGTCGTAGTTATCGACTACCAAGATCTTGCGGGGGCTGGTGCTCATAGGCCAATTGTGTAGTAATCTGCCACCATGCCGAAGTCAAAAGTGCGCGATAAGGTCCGCAAAAAGAAAAGTGCCCCACAAGTTGAGCAATTCTCAGCGGAGGAGGCAAAGCTTGAGAGCCCAAAGTGGCTAGTCCCAGTTATGGTGGCTAACTTTCTGCTTGGCTTGATTTGGATCGTAATCTTCTACGTCAGCTCCACCTCATACCCAATCCCAGGCATTGGTGCTTGGAATATGTTGGTTGGATTTGGCTTTGTGGGCATAGGTTTTTCACTCGCCACCCGCTGGTACTAATTACACACCTGTAATTCTCCACACGGTGGATAAGTGTTGTGGATAACTCTTAACCCTTAAAAACCAACTACTCGCCTACCCTTACACCGTGCTCGCATTTATTGCCTACCTTTTAACTGTTGTTGCAGTTGGCATATTTTCTTTTAGAGCTTTTCAACTATTTAAAAAAATATCAGCAGGCCAATCTGATCCATCTCGTTTTAACAATAAAGGCAAACGTTTAAAAAATATGTTGCATGAGGTTTTATCTCACACCAAGATGCTTAACTTCACCGCCACCGGTATTGCGCATTGGTTTGTGATGATTGGTTTTGGCGCACTGCTTGGCACATTAATTACCGCCTATGGTCAATTAACAAATCCAAATTGGGCACTTCCATTAATTGGCCACTTTGTTGGTTATGAGTTTTTTGCTGAGTTGATTGGTATTTTAACTGGCATCGGAATTGTTACTTTAATTGGGATTAGGCAGGCTACCCGGATATTTAAAAAGGGTCGCTCCTCTAGATTTTATGGCTCTGGTAATAAAAAGGCTTATTACGTTGAAGCAACCATTTTGGTAATTGTATTTTGCGTAATTGCACTTCGTGGGTTAGAGGGCGCACTTACCAATGTTTCATCCTGGAATTGGCATTACGCAATCTCATACCCTGCTGTTGTATTTTTTAGTAAGTACTCAACAAATCAGATTGAAAATTTAATTCAACTCATCGCTTTTATAAAAATTACCGTTTCAATGGTTTGGTTTATTGTAGTTGGTGTAAATCTAACTATGGGTGTGGCCTGGCATAGATTTTTAGCATTTTTTAATATTTACTTTAAACGCAATCCAAGTAAAGAAAGTGCGTTAGGACCACTACCAGCGATGATCTCTCATGGACATGAGATTAACTTTGAAGATCCAAAAGAGGATGATGTATTTGGGATTGGAACTGCAGCTGATATCTCTTGGAAGGGTTTGCTTGATATGTCTACCTGCACTGAGTGCGGTAGGTGCCAATCACAATGCCCAGCCTGGCACACTGAAAAACCACTCTCGCCAAAGCTTTTGATTATGGCGATGCGCGATCACGCACTTACCAAGGTTGGTACGGAGAGTGCGCAAACAAAGATTGTTGGTAACGCTCATGAGAATGCAATCTCTTTAGATGTTTTATGGTCCTGCACAACTTGTGGTGCTTGTGTTGAGGAGTGCCCGGTAGATATTGAACATGTTGATCACATAGTTAATATGCGAAGATTTCAAGTGTTAGTTGAATCTGAGTTTCCAACTGAATTAGGAAACACGTTCCGTAATTTAGAAAAGGCTGGAAACCCCTGGGGTGCTAATCGAACCGATCGCGATGCTTGGATTAAAGAGGTTGATTTTCCGATCACAGTAATTGATTCAGTTATTCCAGAAGATGTTGAGTACTTATTCTGGGTTGGTTGTGCTGGGGCGTATGAAGAGCGGGCCAAGAAAACAACTAAGGCAGTGGCAGAGCTTTTGTATATGTCAGGGGTTAAGTTTGGTGTCTTAGGAAAACGTGAGACCTGTACTGGAGATCCTGCACGTCGTAGTGGTAATGAATTTTTATATCAAATATTGTCTCGAGAAAATATTGAAACTTTGCAAGAGACTTTTGGTACTAGAGGTGTAAAAAAAGTTGTGGTTACCTGCCCGCACTGTTTTACAACAATTGGCCGTGATTACAAACAACAAGGATTTGAATTAGAGATGGTTCACCACACCCAACTATTAAATACATTAGTTAAAGAGGGAAGATTAAAACCAATTGCTCCAGCAGCAGCTGATGCTAAAAAACTTACCTATCATGATCCTTGTTACTTAGGCAGACACAACCAGATTTATGAACCACCACGTGAATTATTAGAGTCCGCCGGTGTTGCAGTCTCTGAGATGCCAAGAAATCAAGAGCGATCATTTTGTTGTGGCGCAGGTGGTGGCAGGATGTGGATGGAAGAAAAAATTGGAACCAGAATTAATTTAAATCGCGTAGATGAGGCGATTGCTACGGGGGCTGAAGAGGTTGCAGTTGGCTGTCCTTTCTGCCGGGTGATGGTCTCAGATGGCATGGTGGCCAGGGATAGCTCAGTTGAGGTGCTGGATGTGGCTCAAATAATGCTGCGCAGCGTTAAAAGATCAAGGTAAATAGCACCCTTTTCTCAGTAAATCCTCAGGATAGTAGATAATTATCTATACCGAGGTGATGCCAAATGACCGCTCTTAAAGAAAGAGTTAGCAATATAGATCAGCTAGATCAAACTACCCAGAGAATTCTGGTGGTAGATGATGAGAACAGTATTAGCGAATTAATCGCTACCAGCCTTAAGTTTGTTGGCTTTGATGTTCGCACCGCTTCTTCTGGCGCCCAAGCTTTGCAAATTGCGGAGGAGTTTAAACCTCATGCATTAATTCTTGATGTGATGTTGCCAGATCAAAATGGTTTTGAAGTCTGCCGGCAACTTCGCAGTGAAGGTCATAATGTTGGAGTTTTATTTTTAACTGCAAAAGATTCAACTGAGGACAAGATCGCCGGATTAACAATCGGTGGCGATGATTATGTAACTAAGCCATTCTCACTTGAAGAGTTAGTTGCTCGTCTTCGCGCACTACTTCGCAGAACTGGTGCAACTGAAGTAATTGCCGATGAAGAGAAAATTAGATTTGCCGATCTTGAATTAGATGAGGCAACTCATGAGGTGCGTAGAGCTGGAAATCTAATTGATCTTTCGCCAACTGAGTTTTTACTGCTTCGTTACTTAATGATTAACGCTGATCGAGTTGTGAGCAAATCACAGATTCTTGATCATGTTTGGCAGTATGACTTCCGGGGAGATATGGGAATTGTTGAAACCTATGTTTCATACCTACGCAAAAAAATTGATATCTACGATCCAGCCTTAATTCACACTGTAAGAGGAGTTGGATACCGGCTGCGCTTGCCAGCAAGTAAGTAATTGATCACAATTATCAGATGAAATCACCGTTAAGTCGGGTGCGCACACCACTTTCACTTTGGTCACTACGCAACCGACTTATCTTGGCAGCAGTTGTTTTAACAAGTCTGGCAATTATTGCTTCAGATTTTGCTGCAAATGCTGCTCTTAGAAATTACTTAGTTTCCCAGGTAGATAAACAATTAATTGATATCTCAAGCAGCTCTTTAAATAGATTAGATCGCGCCGGCATTGCACCTTCAGAGGTTGAAGAGGATAACTCGCCTTTTAAAATATTAGCCCCACTTCGTGGTGTACCAACTGCAACCTCAGTAACACTTTTAGATAGTGATGGCGTATTAATTGGCCAAATAGGTGGTGAGTTAGGTGGTAAAACTTTTGCCGTAACTGGAATGAAAACTAGTGAGGTTAGTAAGTATAAAAACCGACCATTCACAATTAAAGGTAAGGATGACTCACCTGATATCAGAGCACTTGCCCAAGTTCTGCCAACTGGCATGGGCACGGTAATAGTTGCTAACTCACTTGAAGAGGTTGATAAAACCTTAAGCAGGCTTAGATTTCTATTTTCAATCTTAGGCTTACTTGCTTTGCTAGGCATTGCCATATCTTCTAGATGGATTATTGCAATTGGTTTAAGACCATTAGAAGCAGTTGAAGACACCGCCGAAGCTATTGCATCCGGTGATCTATCTGCTCGTTTGCCAGCAGCAAAACCAGATACTGAGGTTGGCCGATTAACTACCTCACTTAACTCCATGCTTGCCCGAATTGAAGAATCATTTGCAGTTCGAGTAGCTAGTGAAAATAAATTAAGAAGATTTGTGGCTGATGCTTCTCATGAACTTCGAACACCTCTTACTGCAATCCGTGGCTTTGCTGAGCTACATCGACAAGGAGCAGTTGTTGGTGAGGATAAAACTAAAGAGTTAATTAATCGAATTGAAAAAGAATCTATTCGAATGAGCACATTAGTTGAGGATTTATTGTTACTTGCCCGGCTTGATCAATCTCGGGAGTTGGCCTCAGATCCAGTTGATTTAAATACATTAATTAATGAGGTTGCAGCTTCGGCAAAAGCAGCTGGGCCAGAGCATTTAATTGAGGTTAATCTTGGTGAGAGTGAGATATTTGTTTTAGGTGATTCACAACGAATACATCAAGTGCTTGCAAACTTATTAGCAAATGCCCGTACCCATACCCCTGTTGGTACGCAAATAAATATCACTGCCGAACAAGGTATTAATGAAACAACTATCTCAGTTTCAGATAATGGGCCAGGGTTATCACAAGAGGATCAAGAGAAGATCTTTGAACGTTTTTACCGAGCAGATCCTGCTCGAGTTAGAAGTGGCAGTGAAGGTAGTGGACTTGGATTATCAATTGTTGATGCAGTAATGACTGCTCATGGTGGTTATGTTTCAGTTAAATCAAAACTTGGCGAAGGTTCAACCTTCACGCTTCACTTTTTAAATCAGGAGTAAATTAATTACTCAATCTTGCTTTTGTGAAAATTTAGCCAAGATTTAGATGGCGTAGGTCCGCGTTGGCCTTGATACCTAGATCCATAGACCGCAGAACCATAAGGGTGTTCGGCTGCAGATGACAATTTTATTAAACAAAGTTGGCCGATCTTCATGCCAGGAAATAATTTAACTGGCAGGTTTGCCACATTAGAAAGTTCTAATGTTATGTGTCCAGAAAATCCTGGATCAATAAAACCTGCAGTTGAGTGGGTTAATAACCCCAATCTTCCGAGTGATGACTTGCCCTCTAATCTGCCAGCAATATCATCTGGCAAAGTAATTACTTCATAAGTACTTGCTAATACAAACTCACCTGGATGCAAGATAAAAAACTCATCAGCTCCGACTGCAACCTCACGGGTTAAATCAGGTTGTTCAATTGATGGATCAATTACTGAGTACTTATGGTTTTCAAAGACTCGAAAGAATCGATCTAGTCGCACATCAACACTTGATGGCTGAACCATTGCCTCGGTGAAGGGTTCAACCTTGACCCGGCCGGCGGTAATTTCCGCTCTAATATCGCGATCACTTAGTAACACAATCGCTGACCCTATCCTGAAGTAGGAAGTTCGGTGGGGAAAACCTACTGGCGGGTATTGATTAAGTTACCGACCAGTAGCATGCTTAGCCCATGGGCCATTACATAGCCAACCTGCGCGATATTGAGTTTTGCCTCTTTGATTTATTAGAGCGCGAATCTATTTTAGGTAAATCTATTTATAAAGATTTAGACCGCGAAACCGCAATGGGAATGCTTGAAGAGGTTAAGCGAATGGCTGAAAATGATTTAGCTGCATCATTTATTGATGGTGATCGCCTAGGAGTTAAGTTTGATCCAGCAACTGGGGATGCCAAATTACCTGAATCATTTAAAAAATCTTATAAAACATTTATGGATAATGAGTGGTGGCGCATTGATGCCCCAGTTGAGTTAGGTGGAACTGCTATTCCACCATCTGTTCGGTGGGCAATTGCTGAAATGGTTTTAGGTTCAAATCCTTCAATTCATATTTACGCATCCGGTACTGCATTTGCACATGTTGCATATATGTATGGAACCGAAGAACAAAGGAAGGTTGCAAAGTTAATGATCGATAAGCAGTGGGGTGCAACCATGATGCTTACCGAACCAGATGCTGGTAGTGATGTTGGTGCAGGCCGATCTAAAGCGGTTAAGCAAGCAGATGGTACTTGGCACATCACTGGTACAAAAAGATTTATTACCTCAGGAGATTCTGACCTTACTGAAAATATTATTCACTTTGTTTTGGCTCGCCCAGAAGGTGGGGTAGCTGGAACAAAGGGATTAGATCTTTACATGATTCCAAAGTTTATGTTTGATTTTGATACCGGTAAATTAGGTAAACGCAATGGTGTCTACGTTACAAAACTAGAACACAAAATGGGATTAAATGTTTCAACAACTTGTGAAATGAATCTTGGCGAAAAAGAGCCAGCGGTCGGTTATCTGCTTGGTGAGGTACATGACGGAATTGCACAGATGTTTAAAGTTATTGAGTACGCCCGCATGATGGTTGGAACTAAAGCTATTGCAACACTTAGTGCTGGCTACCAACAAGCACTTTCTTATGCAAAAACACGGGTACAGGGCCCAGATTTAACTGTAGCTAAAGATAAAAATAGTCCTCGGGTTGAAATTATTAAACACCCAGATGTGCGCCGTTCTTTAATGGTGCAAAAATCTTACTCAGAAGGTATGCGAGCATTAGTTTTATACACCGCCTCAATCCAAGATGCATTTGCGATTGCCCAAGCAGAAGGTGCGGATAAGGAAAAGATTGAAGATTTACATTTACTAAATGATCTACTTCTACCAATTGTTAAGGGCTATGGCAGTGAAAAATCATGGACTCTGCTTGGTACTGAATCACTTCAAACCTTTGGTGGCTCAGGCTTTACTACCGATTGGCCACTTGAGCAGTATGTAAGAGATGCCAAGATCGATACCTTGTACGAAGGAACTACTGCAATTCAAGGTTTAGATTTCTTCTTCCGTAAAATTGTTAGAGATCGTGGTCGTTCAATAACTATTTTGGGTAAGGAGATTGCAAAGTTTGCCTCAGCTGGTGGCAATCTTCCAGAGGAAAAGAAAGCACTTCTTAAATCATTAGAAGATGTGCAGGCCATGATTGGTCACATGGTCGGTGTTGCAATGGAATCACAGGAAAATCCAAAGGAGATTTACAAAGTTGGTTTAAATACATCTCGTTTGTTGATGGCAACTGGTGAATTAATAATTGCCTGGTTGCTACTTCGTCAAGCAGATATTGCGCAAAGCAAGTTAGCTAATGCTGGAAGAGATACTGAGTTTTATAATGGAAAAATTGCATCAGCAAAGTTCTTTGTTCGCTCAGTTTTGCCACACATTTCAGTAGAGCGTGCGGTTGTTGAATCTGAGACTGGTGAAATCATGAATATCTCTGAAAGCGCCTTTTAATCTAACTTATTAATGTAAAGTGTCGGCGTGAAACACCGCGCTGAGTTTTTAATGATATCTGCTGCAATGGGATTTGCATTAGGCGGTGTAGCCGCCAAAGTACTGCGCGAAGCAGATATGGATGCATTTCGCTTAACTCAAATCCGCTCAACTGGTGCTGCTTTAGTTCTTTTAACCTTCGCCATAATTAAAGGTAAAGATCAATTGCGAGCCAGACGGGATGAGTTAAAGGACTTAATTCTTTTTGGCATAGTTGGTGTTGCAGCAGTCACATCATTTTACTTTTTTGCAATTAAATATCTATTCGTGTCAGTCGCACTGATCATTGAGTTCACCGCTTCAATCTGGATCGCACTATATTTAAGATTTGTTAAGAAAAAACATATTTCACCGATTATGTGGCTTGGAATTGCATGTGCTTTCTCCGGTTTAATACTGGTCTCACAAATTTGGAGCAGCTCTTCCTTAAGCCCGATTGGAGTTTTAGCAGCCCTTGCTGATGCATTTGCTCTCTCCTACTACTTCTTGGCGGCAGATCGACTAACTCAAACTCGTTCATCTTTATCGCTGATGACTTGGGGAATTGGGATTGCTGCAATATTTTGGGCTCTGATTTTGCCTTGGTGGAACTTTCCTTTTGAATATCTAACTCAAAGCTTTTCATTAGAGGGCAATCTTTCCGGCTATAGCGCACCTGGTTGGGTCTTAATACTTTGGATAATAATTATCGGTACCGTGATTCCTTACCTGCTAACCGTTACTGGAATACGCGAGCTATCTGCGGGAACGAGCAGTGTGATCGGAATGATTGAACCAATCTTTGCTGGGGTTATCGCCTGGGTATTGTTAAATGAGGCATTAAGTGGAATTCAATTAATTGGCTGCGCGGTGGTGTTATTTGGTATTTACTTAGCCGATAAAGCGAGAGCAACGGTAGGTAAATAATGAGTGAGTTTGATGATTTGTTTGCAGCAAATACTGAGTTTGTAAAAGAGTTTAAATCTCAGGATTTAACTGGGCAGGCCAAAAAAGGCTTAGCAATTGTTACTTGCATGGACTCAAGAATTGATCCACTTCGAATTATTGGCATGAAAGCTGGGGATGCAAAAATATTAAGAAACGCTGGCGCAAGAGTTACTGAGGATGTGCTGCGAACATTAATTCTTGCTACAAACCTCTTAAGTGTTAATCGAGTACTTGTTATGCCACATACTGATTGCAAGATGGCCAGCGGAAGTGAAGAACAAATTCATGCTGCGATCTTTGAAAAGAGTGGCATTGATACTAGAAGTATTGAAATTAGAACTGTTACCGATCAATTAGCGGCTTTAAAATCTGATTTAATAAGAATTGAACAATTTCCATTACTGCCAAAAGGTATTGCGATAGTTGGCGCGATTTATGATGTTAAGAGCGGCAAACTTACAAAGATTTAATTATCTTTAACAAAATTCTCTTTGGTTGGGAAGTTTGCGGCCATATCGGTAAAGCGAGCAAGGTGAAGTTGAGCTGATACGGTAATTGTTCTAGTCGGACCGTTTCGGTGCTTTGCCACAATCAAATCTGCCTCACCTGATCGATTTTGTGAGTCATATAAATCTTCACGGTGTAACAAGATAACCACATCCGCATCCTGCTCAATCGAACCAGATTCACGAAGATCAGAAAGCATTGGCTTCTTATCAGAACGTTGCTCAGGAGATCGATTTAACTGTGAGATTGCAACTACTGGCACATTTAACTCTTTAGCTAATAACTTTAATTGACGAGAGAACTCAGAGACCTCTTGCTGGCGGTTTTCAACTCGTTTGCCGCTGGTCATAAGTTGTAAGTAGTCGATCACAATTAATTTCAGATCATGGCGTTGTTTAAGCCGGCGTGATTTTGCCCTGATTTCCATCAATGAAAGATTGGGTGAATCATCAATAAATAATGGCGCATCTGAGATCTCACCCATACGACGAGCCATCTTTGCCCACTCCTCTTCACCTAATTGACCAGAGCGGATGTTATTAAGTGGCACTCGTGCTTCGGCAGAGAGCATTCTCATTGTGATTTCAGAACGGCTCATTTCAAGTGAGAAAATAACTGAGGTTTCACGTTTGTGAATAGAGGCGTAACGAGCAATATCTAAACCAAGTGTTGATTTACCAACCGCAGGACGTGCTGCTAAAACAATCATATTTCCAGGATGGAACCCATTTGTTAGCGCATCTAAATCTTTAAAACCAGTCTTAACACCTTCACCTGCAACACCGGATGAAATCTTTTCAATCTCATCATAGGCTGCCGGAAGTAACTCAGATAATTGCACATAATCTTCTGACTCTCGTCGCTCTGTTACTGCATAAACCTCAGCTTGTGCTTGATCAACAGCGTCATCAACTTCACCCTCATCGGTGTAACCAAGTTGAACAATCTTTGTGCCAGCTTCAACTAAGCGGCGCATAATTGCGCGTTCGCGAATAATCTTTGCGTAGTAACCAGCATTAGCTGCAGTTGGAACAGATGAGATAAGTGTGTGCAGATATGGTGCGCCACCTGCTCTAACTAAATCACCGCGCTTGGTTAATTCAGCTGAAACTGTTACTGGATCAGCGGGCTCACCTCTGCCATATAGATCAACAATTGCATCATAAATTAATTCATGTGCTGGTCGATAAAAATCACGTTCTCTTAAAATTTCTACTACATCACTAATGGCATCCTTTGATAACAGCATTCCGCCTAAGACAGATTGTTCAGCAATTACATCTTGTGGTGGTGTGCGCTCAAACTCAGCAGCGTTGTTTTTAGCTCTGCTGGAATCTCTTGGGAACTCGGCGATACTCATAAACAAAGGCTCCCATCTGCCACTGACAATCTAATAAAACCACTTAAAATCAATTGTTTTATGCCTAGGAGGCAAAGATAATCTTTATTTGCGGCAAGAAGTAACATGAGTTCTAACCCTGTGTATTCACCTGTGTAATAACTGGGGATTGCGGTGGATGAGGATGTGGGTAAGTGTTAATAAGTAGTGGATAAGTATTTATCTTAAGTTAAATTGAGCGCAAATACTTACCTTTACATGTGGAGAAAGAAATATCTGATTATCTCATTATTTGATAGCCAATAAAAAAGCCCCCCAATTTCTTGGAGGGCTTGGTAATTTATTAATTACTTATCGCTAACCACACTGATTGGCACATTTGCCACGATTTGAGATTCAAGTGCAATCTTTACCGTGTACTTTCCAACCTTTTTAATGTGCTTATCCATCTTGATCTTATGACGATCAACTGTCTCACTGGTTGCACTCTTAATTGCAGCAACAATTGCCTTATCTGTTACTGAACCAAACATAGTTCCAGTTGAACCAATTTTGACCTTAACAATCACATTGGCTTTCTCGAGCTTTGTTTTGATCTCTTTAGCATGATCAAGGTCTCGGATCTGACGAGTTGTGCGAGCGCGCTTGATTCCCTCAATCTGGCCCTCACCACCCTTAGTCCAAACAATTGCAGCACCTCTTGCTAATAGAAAATTGCGGCCGTAACCATCTTTAACAGTTACAACATCACCTGCGCCACCTAGGCCAGATACTTCTCGAGTAAGGATTAATTTCATTTTTATTTATCTCCTTATCGCGCAGTTGAGGTGTAAGGCAGAAGCGCCATCTCGCGGCTATTTTTAACCGCAGCGGCAACTGCTCGTTGGTGTTGGGTACAAGCACCGGTAATTCGGCGAGAGCGAATCTTGCCTCGATCGGTGATGTATTTGCGCAAGGTAGCTATATCTTTGTAATCAATATAGGTCACCTTGTCGCGACAAAAAGAACATGGTTTCTTTTTAAACTTCTTCATCGCCGCAGCTGCTGCTGCAGATTTTGATTGCTTAGCTTTTTCTCTAAGCGTTTTATTACTTCTTGCTCCCACTGTGGTGCTCCTTAGGTTAGGGCCCTGTTATTTAAAACAGGAATGGTTGGTTAGTGATTAAAAGGGTGGTGTGTCATCACTTGGTGTCGTTGACCAGCCGCCGCCTACTGGCGCTGCCGACCAAGGATCATCAGTTGATGCCGTTGGTGTCTCACTAGCTGGTGCGGTGTAACCGGTACCGGCTTGGCGAGCAGTTTTTGTTACCTTAGCTGTTGCATTGCGAAGTGAAGGTCCGACCTCATCAACTTCAACCTCAAACACAGTGCGCTTTTCACCCTCTTTAGTTTCATAAGAGCGTTGTTTCAATCGACCAGAAACAATTACGCGCATGCCTTTTGTTAAAGACTCAGCAACATTCTCTGCTGCTTGTCGCCAAATTTGGCATTGCAAAAAGAGGCTGTCGCCATCTTTCCACTCATTTGTGTTCTTATCTAAGTAACGTGGTGTTGATGCCACAGTAAACTTTGCAACTGCCGCACCGCTTGGTGTGAAGCGCAACTCTGGGTCATTAACCAAATTACCGATCATGGTTAGGTTGGTATCGCCTGCTGCCATTTTATTTTCTCCCTTATCTACTTTGGATGCTTGTTATTTATCTTTGGGGATTTACTCTGGGCGTACAACTTTGGTGCGTAGAACCGACTCATTTAAATTAAGTTGACGATCCAACTCTTTAACTGGTGCTGGCTCTGACTGCATATCGATAACTGCGTAAATTCCTTCGCCCTTTTTATTTATTTCAAAGGACATCCGTCTTTTACCCCAGATATCTAACTTATTTACCTTACCGCCACCATCTTTGATTATCTTTAGATAAGTCTCAAGACTTGGGGATACGGTTTTCTCTTCTAAATCAGGATCTAAAATGACCATGAGTTCATAGCGACGCATTTAAAACCACCTCTGGACTAAAGCGGCCACGGGATTTCCGCGGCAGGTGTTAGGCGTAAGGATAACCGCCATGTCCGTCAGCGCGAAATTGCGCTCAATTTTCCTGTGGAAGTACTGGATAAATCCCGCATTAATACATAGGTAAAGGTAGAAATTCCAACCACTCGAAGTGCAATCGCAATTACATAACCACCAGCTGGCAGGCCAAAGTGTGCACCAGTGAATAGGGCTAAGTACTGCCAAATAGCTAGGTGATAAATAATCTCACTTGCTTGCCAAAACCAAAAAGTAATTTGTTGCTTACTATTTGTTAAAGCAATTACCCCAAGCGGGGTAAGCCATAAAACATACTGTGGTGAATAGACCTTTCCTACAGTTGTAAAAATAACTACGGCAAATAATGCCACCTGGGATAGTTTTGGAGTTTTCTTTAATTTAATTAAGTAAAAAGTAAAAGCTGCAAATAATCCAATAGAAAGTAGTAAATAAATCAAATTAAGGGATGGCAGATTTATATTTGATAAGGAGAGCCCATACCAAATGGAGCCAAAATCTGAGCTTCGCTCAAGATTTAATTTATAAAACCGCCACCAACCGTCAAAGTGGAAAAACATTATCGGTAGATTAAAAGCTGCCCAGATTATGAAGGTAGTAAACAAATATCTATACCAGTCCTTCACTTTTTTATTTCGATAAAAAATAACTGCGATTGGAAGTAGTAAAACAATGGGGAAAAATTTAGTAGCGATCGATACGCC